>Ga0316613_10000704_pt1 | contig 25096 bp, 21 predicted proteins | sample OWC_soil_day10_C_2_FD_207647 | JGI IMG/M metagenome (GOLD analysis project Ga0316613, IMG submission 207647) | Wetland soil microbial communities from Old Woman Creek delta, Ohio, United States - OWC_soil_day10_CT_b | ecosystem: Environmental > Terrestrial > Soil > Wetlands | place: USA: Ohio...
TCGCCCAATCCGCGCCAGTCGAATGCAGCGCGCAATTCGAACACTTCATCGGTCAGGCGCTGCGCCTTGCGGTTGCCTTCGCGCGTCACCGCGCGGATGAACTGGTTTTCCACCTCGGCCCGGCCTTCATTGATCTGCCGCACCAGCATCAGGATCGACTGCATCACATCCAGCGGCTCGAAACCGGCAATCACGACCGGCTTGCGGTAACGGGCGGCAAACCCTTCATACGGCTGGCTGCCGATGATGGTGCTGACATGCGATGGCCCGACAAAGCCATCGATCCGGACGCTATCGGCGCCACCGGTCGCGGAGAGTTCCATTAGGTGCACCATCGCCGCCGGCGTCAGCACATGGTTGCAATACACGCTGAAATTCGGGAGCCCCAGCGCCGCCGCCAGCTTGATCACCACGGCCGTCGGCGGCGTGGTGGTTTCGAAACCGATGGCAAAAAACACCACCTCGCGCTGCGGTTCGTCCTGCGCGATGCGCAACGCATCGGTGCTGGAATACACCATGCGCACATCCGCCCCTTGCGCCTTGGCCTTGAACAGCGACAGCCCGCCCGAGGCAGGAATGCGCATCGTATCGGCATAGGTACACAGGGTCACGCCCGGTTTCAGCGCCAGTTCAATCGCACTGTCGGTGCGCCCGATCGGCAACACGCACACCGGGCAACCGGGGCCATGAATCATCCGCACTTGCGGCGGCAACAAGTCTTCGAGGCCGTAACGGGAAATCGCGTGCGTATGGCCGCCGCAAAACTCCATCAGGCGGTAACTGCCATCCGGCCTGACTTCGCGCGCGATGGTGCGCGCCAGTGCGCGCGCCATCTTGCCATCCCTGAATTCGTCTATGTACTTCATCAAGTTACCGGGGCCAGACCTACATCGAGGCAGCGGCCAGCGCCCTCGCATCCTCTTCGCTCATTTCGGCCAGATAGGCCAGCGTCTTTTCCGCTTCCGCCGGATCCAGTCGGCCGATGGCATGGCCGACATGCACGATCAGGTAATCGCCTACCGCCACGTTATCGACCAGTGCGGTCGAAATTTCCTTTTGCACGCCGACGATGTCGATGCGCGCCTGATCCTCGCCACAGATTTCAACCACTTTCGCCGGAATCGCCAAACACATAGGGTATCTCCAATCAAAAATCAGACCGCGCCCGCGCCACCCATGCCTGCCCCAGCGCCAGCCCGCCGTCATTCGGCGGCACTGCCTGCGCTTCGAACATCCTGAGGCCGCGCTGTTGCAATGCGCGCCGCAAGCCTTGCGTCAGGATGGCATTCATCCAACAGCCGCCGCCACAGGCAACCACGCGCAAACCCTGTGATTGTGCCGCCTGTTCAATCCAGTCGGCAAGCGCAACCACCAGGCCGGCATGAAAACAAGCCGCTGCGCGCGCCGCATCGGATTCGTCACTGATGTATTGCAGCAACAATGACAGGTCGAGCACCGATTTGCCCGCTTCCATCCGGATCTCATACGATGGCGGCAGCGACACGTCGCCATGCGCGGCCGCCATCCCTTCCAGGCGCATCGCCGCCTGCCCTTCGAAACTCATGCGTGGCTGGATATCCAGCAGCCCGGCGGCCGCATCGAACCAGCGGCCCATGCTGGAGGTATGCGGCAAGCGCGCCTTGCCGGCCAGCACCTGCCCCAGCATGGCGGCGCTGGCCGGGCGGGGAAAACGCGAGGCGATTTCCCCGCCACGGCCCAGCATGTGCAAGACCGAGGCCGCCATGCGCCAGGGTTCGCGCGCGGCGCGGTCGCCGCCGGGCATGGCGATCCGGCGCAAATGTCCGATGCGTTCGTACTGCGCGCCGGACACGGTCAGCAATTCCCCGCCCCATGCTTCGCCGTCATCGCCCAGGCCAACGCCATCGAGCGCCACGCCCAAAACAGGTTGGTCGATACCGTGTTCCGCCAGCACGGCGGCAATATGCGCGTGATGGTGCTGCACCGCGATCGCCGGCACCTGCCAGCTGGCGGCCAGTTGCAGCGCAAGGCGGGTGCTGTAGAAATCCGGATGAAGGTCGTGCGCCACCGCCTGCGGCCTGACCTCCAGCACATGATGCAGATGATGCACCGTCTGTTCCAATGCCAGACAGGTGGCGGCATGGTCGAGATCGCCGATGTGCGGCGACACGAAGGCTTGGCTGTTGCGGGTGAAACAGATGGTGTTCTTGAACATGCCGCCGAGCGCCAGCACATCATGCCCGCGCTGCGTCAGCCGGATGGCGCGCGGGGTGTAACCGCGCGCGCGGCGAATGAACTGCGGCTCGCCGGCCGCGGCCGGCACGCGCAGCACGCTGTCGTCGCAACGCGTCACAATATCGCGGTCATGCAACAGGTAGGCATCGGCCATGCCGGCAAGGCGCTTGAGCGCCTCGTCGTTACCGGTCACCAGCGGCTCGCCGTGCGGATTGGCGCTGGTCATCACCAGCACCAGTGGCTGCGGCTCTGCCAGCCAGTCGGTGCCGGCAGGGCGGCCAGCGGCTTCGTGAAACAGCAGGTAATGCAGCGGCGTGTAGGGCAGCATCGCGCCCAGCCAGGCTACGCCGGGAGCAATGCCGGCGAAGGCGGCATCGGCTGCCGCCTGTTTTTGCAGCAGCACGATCGGGCGTTCTGGCGCAGTGAGCTGTTCCAATTCGGCCGGCGTGACGGCAACGTGCGGCGCCAGCGATGCCGGATTGGCGAACATCAATGCCAGCGGTTTTTCCTCGCGCTGCTTGCGCTCGCGCAGACGGGCGACGGCAGCCGGCTGACGGGGATCGCACGCCAGATGGAACCCGCCCAGCCCCTTGATGGCGACTATTTCGCCGCTGCGCAGGCGCGCCAGCGTGGCGGCAATCGCATCGCCATCAATTGCCTGCCCACCGGCATCGAGCAAACTCAGTTGCGGCCCGCAGTCGGGGCAGGCATTCGGCTCGGCATGGAAGCGGCGGTGCACCGGGTCAAGGTATTCCGACTGGCAGGCTTCGCACTGGGTGAAACCGGCCATGCTGGTGAACGCGCGCGCATACGGCAAATGCCGGGCGATGGTGTAGCGCGGGCCGCAATCGGTGCAGTTGATGAAAGCGTAGCGGTAGCGCCGGTTGACCGGGGCAAACAGTTCCGCCAGACAGTGCTGGCAGACCGCCGTATCCGGCCCGATGGCGGCATCGAAGCGCCCGCCAGCGGTTTTTTGGTTGCCCAGGATGCGAAAACCGCTCCCGGTCGGGCCTTGCGGCGCCATCGGTTGGCACTCGATGCTATCCACCCTCGCTTGCGCCGGGCGCTCGTGCTGCAGGCGCTGGCTGAAGGCTGCCAGTTGTGTTTCCGTGCCTTCGACTTCGAGGTTCACGCCGGCATCATCGTTGCGCACCCAGCCGGCCAAAGACAATTCGGTCGCCAGCCGATAGACGAAAGGGCGAAAGCCGACTCCCTGCACAATGCCGCGGATGGTCAGGCGCTGGCGGGAAATCATCGCTGCGATTGCCGGCCCGGCAATCAGGCCTGGGACGTCCGCGCCTGCCGGCTGCCGGTTTGCAGCCAGTCCATCCATTCGTCGAAACCTTCGCCGTTCTTGGTCGAGAGCTTGATCACGCGGATGGCCGGATTCACCTGGTGCGCATAGCGGATGGCGGCATCGACCTCGAAATCGAGATACGGCAGCAGGTCGGTTTTGCTCAGCAGCATCACGTCCGCCGCGCGGAACATGTCCGGATACTTGAGCGGCTTGTCTTCGCCCTCGGTCGCTGACAGGATCACCACCTTGTGCGCCTCGCCGAGATCGAACGCCGCCGGGCACACGAGGTTGCCGACATTTTCGATCAGCAGCAGGCTGTCATGCTTCAGCGCATGGCCGGCCTGCAGGTGTTCGAGCGCATGGCCGACCATGTGGGCGTCGAGGTGGCACCCCTTGCCGGTATTGATTTGCACCACCGGCGCACCGGTGGCGCGGATGCGGTCGGCATCGTTCGAGGTCTGCTGATCGCCTTCGACCACCGCCACCGCCCCGTTTTGCTGCCAGCGTTTAATGGTTTCGATCAGCAGCGTGGTTTTGCCGGAACCGGGGCTGGAAACCAGATTCAGCGCGAAAATGCCCTGCCGGGCGAACAGCGCGCGGTTTGCCTGCGCATAGCCGTTGTTCTTGGCCAGCAAATCCTGCTCGATTTGCACGATGCGTTCCGCGCTCGTTCCGGGCGCATGCGCGGCGTCGAGCGGACCATGCTCATGCGAGTGCAGGTGATCATGCGGGTGCGGATGAGCATGGTCATGTTCGTGAGCGTAGTCGTGCGCGTGATCATGGGCATGGGTATGCGCATGCGAGTGCCGGGAATGGCCGTGACTGTGTTCATGCTCGTGCTGCAAGCTCTTGCCATCGATGGAAACTGCATCTGGTCCGCAACCGCAGGTCATGCACATGCTCGTTCTCCCGAGTTCGTTACTCAAACAACGCCGATTTCAACCACCTTCATTTGCTCGCCATCGAGCACTGTTACTTCGTGCGCCGAACAGTGCGGACACCCCAGCGCCAGATGGTCGAGCATGAATTCCTGCCCGCAGGCGTTGCATTTTGCCCTGCCCGGCGGCCGCTCGAGCTCGAACCGGGCGCCGTCGGCGGCGCCGTTGCGGCTTACGACCTCGCAGCAATACAGTAGCGCGTCGGATTCGACATGGGCCAGCGCGCCGACAGACAGCTTCACCCGCGTAATCCTTGTCACCCCGGCCTGCCTTGCGGCGTTTTCCACTATTTCGATCACGCTTTCTGCCAGCGTCAATTCATGCATTTCACATTCCGCCTGCTGATGGCACGAGTTTCATTCTAACCAGCTTGTTGCCACAAGCCAAGCGAACCTGCCGAATGCATCGGAGTTGCTACGTTTGGAGGTTAAGGCGAATTGAACATGAACAGACGCCAGGCATGAAGCGCTGATGATACCTATGCCGATGCGTCAGCCGCACCACGTCCGCAAAATTCCAGTGGTATCCCACCAAAATACCAAATCAGGCCAAATTTTAATGGCGCTTTCAAAATACTCCCTGCAGTATATTTCCAATCCTTACTACTCCAAAAGTAATTTCAGTCAGATGCCACAGGCAAAACCGACAGCTTGAGATTGTGAGCACATCAAAGGTGCCCATGGTGAGTTACCCATCGCCAGCCTCACTGGTCATATCGCGCGTATTCGTCCTCTTGGTGGAATGAGAATGCGAAAAAAGCCAGAACCCGCGCCAAATATTAGTTGGCCGCAATCCAGTTGCCCATGGGCTGATTCAATTTATCGTTTGTCGAGGTGTTTGGGTTAAAATTCCGAGATGCACCTCGAAAAGCAAAGTCAATCTTGCACAAATGGCGTAGCTTTGGAAAGCATCCAGCTTGAACATTGTTGGCTAAAAATTGATGTGGTTAAAAGCTGGGCAGGTTAAGCAGCATTTAAATAACAAAAGAGAAAATTGAACCACTGTCGTTGCCATGTCTGTTTTAGATAAAAATTCCGATTTGCCAAGAAGTTGTGCTGATCGAGATAACGTCGCCATTTTGATGAGCACGTTTAATGGCCAGCGCTTTCTTTATGAACAGCTCGATTCCATCGAGATGCAGACATACCCGCGCTGGCATCTTTATGCTTCTGATGATGGATCTGAAGACAACACAATCTCCCTGCTTAAAAAAAGACAATCTAGATGGGGGCGAGATCGATTAACAATATTGTCAGGTCCACGCAAGGGTTTTGTTGCGAATTTCTTGTCTATGGCTTGTCATCCGGATATAGAGGCGGACTATTTCGCGTTTTCTGATCAGGATGATATATGGGAGTCGGACAAACTTCGTCGTGCATTAGACTGCTTAGAAGATGTGCCCAAGGAGGTGCCAGCACTGTATTGTTCAAGAACTTTACTAGTCAATGCGCAAAATGTGGAAATTGGATTATCCGCGCTGTTTTCCAGAGAACCGTCTTTTGAAAATGCTTTGGTGCAGAGCATCGCTGGCGGCAACACCATGGTTTTTAACGTAGCTTGCCGTGAGTTGCTGAAGAAAGCAGGGCGTGATGTTGATGTGGTTTCTCACGATTGGTGGGTTTATCAAGTAGTTAGCGCGTGTGGTGGACGGGTTATTTACGATCATCGCCCGTCGTTACGCTACCGGCAGCATGGAGGTAATTTGATCGGCTCAAATTTGGGTTGGCATGCAATATGGGCGCGCATCAAGAAACTTCTTAAGGGGCGTTTTTCTGAGTGGGTACAGCGCAATGTAGACGCTCTTCAGTTGTTTCGTCAGCAAATGACAGCCAAAAATAAAAAAACATTTGATACGTTTCTATCCAGTCGAAACCAGTGGTTTTTGCCGCGAGTAATCGGCATTCTTGGTTCCAGGGTTTACAGGCAGACCACACTGGGCAATGTGGGGCTTTTTATTGCAATCCTTTTTAAGAAAATTTAGAAATGAGTCTTTTTGTTACTGGTGGCGCCGGGTTTATTGGTAGTAATTTCGTGCTGGACTGGGTTGCACAAAGCGGTGAACAGCTTGTCAATCTCGACAAGCTTACTTACGCCGGTAACCTGCAAAATTTATCCAGTCTGCAAGGCAACGACCGTCATATATTCGTCAAGGGCGACATTGCTGATTTTGATTTGGTGCTGCGCCTGCTGAATGAACACAAACCGCGAGCTGTGATCAACTTTGCGGCCGAAAGCCATGTTGACAGATCGATTCATGGTCCAGAAGATTTCATTCAGACGAACATCGTTGGTACGTTTCGTCTGCTCGAAGCGGTGCGTTCTTACTGGGGAGGATTGCAGGGCGAGGAAAAAAACAACTTCCGTTTTCTGCACGTTTCGACCGATGAAGTCTACGGTTCGCTGGAAAAAGACGAGGCGCCATTCAAAGAAAGCCACCGTTACGAACCAAACAGCCCATATTCCGCCAGTAAAGCAGCATCCGATCATCTAGTGCGCGCCTATCACCACACCTACGGTTTGCCGGTGCTGACCACTAATTGCTCCAATAATTACGGTCCTTACCATTTCCCGGAAAAGCTGGTTCCGTTGATCATCCACAATGCGTTGGCAGGTAAGCCTCTGCCGATTTACGGCGACGGCCAGCAAATCCGCGACTGGTTGTACGTTAAGGATCACTGCAGTGCGATTCGTCGTGTGCTGGAGGCAGGCAAGGCCGGTGAAGTCTACAATGTTGGCGGCTGGAACGAAAAGCCGAATATAGAGGTTGTGCATACGCTTTGTTCAATTCTTGATGAACTCAAGCCGCGAACTGATGGACTGTCTTATTCGTCGCAAATCACCTTCGTGCAGGATCGTCCCGGTCATGACCGCCGCTACGCGATTGACGCGACAAAAATGGAACAGCACCTTGGCTGGAAACCAGTCGAAACCTTCGAAACTGGCATCCGCAAGACGGTGCAATGGTATCTGAATCATCAGGACTGGGTGCAAAATGTTACAAGTGGCGCTTACCGCGAATGGGTGGAAAGGCAGTACAGGGCATGAAGATCGTCCTGCTCGGTGGTGCAGGTCAATTGGGGCGCGAACTTCAGCGTACTCTGCCGCCAATAGGGGAATTCATTGCGCTGGATCGGGGCAAAGCAGATCTCGCTGATTTGGAACACTTGCGAGCAGTGCTTTATACGCAGGCGCCATCCGTGCTTGTTAATGCCGCGGCCTATACAGCTGTCGACCGAGCTGAAAGCGAAGAGATTGTTGCGCAAAAAATTAATGTCGATGCTGTCAGGGTGATGGCGGATTACGCGCGCCACACTGGAGCGCTGCTGGTACACTACTCGACGGACTATGTGTTTGACGGAGAAAACGACGGTGCTTACATCGAGAACGACGCAACACATCCACTGAGCGCTTACGGTCGCACTAAGCGCGCGGGAGAAGAAGCCATTCAGCAAGGAGACTGCCGCCACTTGATATTTCGCACTAGCTGGGTGTATTCGGCGAATGGCAACAATTTCGTCAAAACCATGCTGCGCCTAGCTGGCGAGCGCGACAGTCTCAATGTTGTCGCTGACCAGATCGGCACACCTACCTCGGCCGAGTTGATTGCTGACACTACCGCGAGGGCCATCGTGGCATGGCAGGCAGATGTTTTGCCGGAAGGACTGTACCATTTGACGGCATCTGGCGAAACTAGTTGGCACGGTTTAGCCAGTTACGTGATTGAGCGAGCAATTGAGAAAGGTGCAAAGCTGAAGCTAAATGCGAACAAAATCCGCGCCATCTCTACCGAGGAATACCCGCTTCCGGCGAAGCGCCCGAAGAATTCTCGCTTGGATAACAGCTGTCTGACAACCTATCTCGGCGTTCAAATGCCAGAATGGAAATTTCATATCGATCGTGTGCTTGATCAACTCATAAAGCAGGAAGAAAAATGAAACGCAAAGGCATCATTCTCGCAGGCGGCGCGGGCACTCGCCTGCACCCGGCCACGTTGTCAGTTTCGAAGCAGTTGCTGCCGGTTTACGATAAACCGATGGTTTATTACCCACTTAGTACGCTGATGCTGGCTGGGATACGAGACGTTCTTGTCATCTCAACCCCGCAAGATACGCCACGTTTTGAGCAGTTGTTGGGCGATGGCTCGCAATGGGGGATGAGTTTGCAATATGCCGTGCAACCATCACCAGATGGTTTGGCTCAAGCCTTTATTATTGGTGAAAAGTTCATTGGCAATGAGTCGTCAGCTTTGGTGCTTGGAGACAACATTTTTTATGGGCACATTTTCCCAAGACTTCTCGAAAGCGCAATGCAGCGGCAGGAAGGTGCCACGGTGTTTGCTTATCATGTGAAAGATCCTGAGCGTTATGGTGTTGCCGAATTCGACGCGAATGGCAAGGTTTTGTCACTGGAAGAAAAACCCAAAGCGCCGAAATCGAATTATGCTGTAACAGGCCTCTATTTTTATGACAATCAGGTGGTCGAGCTTGCTAAAAATTTGAGGCCATCTCCACGCGGCGAATTGGAAATTACAGATCTGAATCGTCTGTATATGGAGCAAGACATGCTGAATGTGGAAATTATGGGGCGCGGCTACGCGTGGTTGGATACTGGTACGCATGAATCCTTACTTGAGGCTAGCCAGTTCATTGCCACGATAGAGTCGCGGCAGGGACTCAAGGTTTCCTGCCCGGAAGAAATCGCATTTCGCCAGAACTGGATCAATGCTGCGCAATTGGAAAAGCTGGCCGACCCGCTTTCCAAAAATGGTTATGGTCAGTATTTGCTACGCGTCATCAAGGACAAGGTATATTGATGAAAGTAACGCCACTTGCTATTCCTGATGTAGTGCTAATCGAACCCATGGTATTCGGAGACGAGCGCGGCTATTTTTTTGAGAGCTTTAACCAAGCACGCTTTGAGGACACCATCCGCCGCAAGGTCAACTTTGTTCAGGACAATCACTCGCATTCGAGAAAATGGGTGGTGCGTGGCTTACACTACCAAATTCAGCAACCACAGGGCAAGTTGGTGCGCGTGGCGCAAGGGGAAGTCTTTGACGTTGCAGTCGATCTCCGAAAACACTCCCCCACTTTCGGTCGGTGGGTTGGTGAGATTTTGTCAGCGGAAAACAAGAAGCAGTTGTGGATACCGGAGGGATTCGCGCACGGGTTTGTTGTTTTGTCAGAATCGGCAGATTGTTTATATAAAACGACGGATTATTGGGCGCCACAGTATGAGAGGTGTATTGCTTGGAATGATCCAGATCTGGGAGTTGCATGGCCAATCACAGAGCAACCCGTGCTTTCCAGAAAGGACGCACTCGGAGATTTATTTAAGCAAGCAATTTATTTTGATAATTCTTGCGTTGCTGATGAGTGCGCTTAGATAATATCGTTAGACTACGTGTCTTGCCTCTTGAGTTTTACAAAACATGGGGCAATATACAATCGAAATGACGCATGTATTATGTTGTTTTACATAGATTCCGGAATTCCCGTTTGTATGAACGACGCAAACCAGTGACTTGATAGGTGGTGTTTTATGCGGAATTCTTTTGACTTGTTTGAGGGTGCTCAAAAAGCCAGTAATTGAACTGAATGAATTTTGATGGTCGCCATCTGACTGCTTTATTGTCCAAAGCTGTTTTGGTGTATAAAGACAGCTGCATGTATTTCTTGTGGTGGTGTAGAAAAGGGGTTGCGAATTAGGACCGCAATGAATATCAACTGTTTTCAAGAAAGGAAATGGCTTCGTAAAGGTTGAGCAAGGTCGATTAAGTGTGATGGGAAATAGGTAAGGAAGTAATAGCCAATATTGGCTCAGAAACATTGAATAGTTAAAGTGGCATGTTTATGCCACATAATAAACTTGGTTCGCGAGTCGCCTTTCTGTTTACCAGCATGCCAATTTTCCTTGGCAAACGTGATGGCCATATAGAAAAAATGTTCAAATGGAACAAAAAGGGGCACATATTCGCCCCAAACAATAATTATCCGTGGATGTTCAGCCATGCACAATGCCCGTTTCCATTGGAGTTTGATGGTTTTCTAAGAGTGTATTTTGCTACCCGAGAAGACTATAAGAACGGGATGTGTCGAGCTTATGGTGGGTTTGTGGATTTAGATAAGAACACATTCAAAGTAATAAAGATTTCTTCCCGGCCGCTGATGGATCTGGGCGGCATTGGGGAATTCGACGAATTTGGTTCAATGCCGATAAGTGTTGTCCGTCACGATGGTGAGTTCTATCTGTACTATGTCGGCTGGTCTCGAGGCTTTAGTGTTCCTTATGATTGGGAGATCGGCTTGGCCAAGAGCAAGGACGGTGAGCGTTTCGAAAAAGTAGGCAAAGGGCCACTTCTTGGGCCGACCCTGGATGAGCCATATTTAAATTCCACACCGGTTGTTTACAAACTAGCAGAAGACGATTGGCACATGTTTTACCACACGGGCGTGCAATGGATCAAAGAGGGTGACAAGCTGGAGTCCCAATATATGATTAAGCATGCGACCTCCCGTAATGGGCTGGACTGGAACAGAAACAGTACCCAGGTGATTCCATTCAAAGTGGAGAACGAATGTCAAACCACGCCAGCCATCATGAAATTGGCGGGCAGGTATCATATGTTTTTTTGCTACCGATACGGTTTGGATTTTCGTGCAACGAAAGATCGTGCTTATCGCATCGGCTATGCCTATTCAGACGATCTTGTGAACTGGACGCGTGATGATTCACAAGCGGGAATTGATGTTTCCGAGAGTGGGTGGGATTCAGAGATGATTGAATACCCGCATATTGCAGAGATCAACGGGAAGCTTGTGATGTTTTACTGCGGTAATCATTTTGGCAAAGCGGGCTTTGGCTACGCTGAGCTGGATATATAAAAATGAATTTCGGTGCGGAGTGAGGGCTCATGAAAGTTGCAAAATATGTGGTTGAATTGTTGAGTGAGAGCGGAATCGATACTGTATTTGGCCAGGTGGGCGGGTTCAATGCAGATTTAATCGATGCAATCACTGAAAGCCAAAAGCAAGAATTCGTACTGAATTACCATGAACAGGCTGCTGCTTTTGCTGCGAATGCGTTTGCCATGGCTCGGGAAAATGTGTCCGTGGCGACCTCATCGGGAGCACCAAGTTCCTGCAATCTTATTGCCGGAGTCGCCAACGCATTTTTTGATTCAATACCATGCTTCTTCTTGGTCGGAAGTGTCCATTCTGGCGCCGTCAGAAAATCTCCCGAAATCCGACAAAATGCATTCGAGGAAATCGACATGGTTTCTTTGGTTGACGGCATAACGAAATATGCCGTCAAGATCAATGACCCGAAAGACATCAGGCACTGTATCGAAAAGGCGCTCTATATTGCTAACGAAGGTCGGAAAGGCCCTGTTCTGGTCGATATTCCCTATGATGTAGCCAGAAGTGATGTAAACATCGATGAACTAAGAGGATTTGAACCACCAGATGGGCCAAAATTCGATTCAATCAATGGCACGGAAATCGTTGATGTATTGAAGAGCGCTAAGCGTCCTTTGCTTCTTTTGGGGGGGGGAGCCAGAAGTTCCCGCTCTAAAGAGGGGATTCTTTCGCTGCTCGACAAGGTCGCCATCCCCGCCGTTGCCACACTTTGCGGTCTTGATGCTCTCCATCATGATCACCCTTCGTTCGTTGGTTTTACGGGGCATTATGGCAATCGATACGCCAATTTTGCGCTGGCCAATTGCGACTGCCTGATTGTGCTGGGATCGCGCTTGGCAGAACGGCAAATTGCCGGCGACAAGAGTCGATTTGCGCCTGATGCGAAAATTATTCGGGTTGATATCGATCGTATTGAGCTCTCGCGCAATATTGATGAAGATGTAAGCATTTATTCAAGCGTTGAAAACTTCCTGGATGTGCTGCTTCAAGCAGACCTTTCAGGCATGGACTTTTCAAAATGGCACGATGTTATCGCGCAATGGAAAAAACGCTACCCATCGCATGATATGAGTCTGAAGGAAGTGAATGCCCATAACTTCCTGCACACCATATCGGACTATCTTCCTGAGAATCTCGTAGTTTGTGCCGATGTTGGACAGAACCAGATGTTCACTGCGCAATCGCTTCGCCTGAAGGCTGGTAACAAGTTGCTGAATACCGGGGGGTACGGATCGATGGGCTTTTCGCTGCCGGCAGCGATAGGTGCGGCTTACGCTTTGCCCAATGCAACGATAGTATCTATCAATGGTGACGGCGGGCTGTTAATGAATATTCAGGAACTGCAAGCCATCAAGCGAGACAAGTTGCCCATCAAGGTCATCGTATTGAATAATAATTGTCTTGGCATGATTCGGCGACTTCAGGAAAGAATGTTTGAAGATCGTACGGCTGGTTCAGTAGATGGTCATGAGGCACCAGATTACTCAGCCATTGCACTATCATACGGTCTTCAATATGTGAGGATCGATTCGGCGGATAAGTACCATTTGGTTAAGGATTTATTGAATTCTCCTGTTGCGATACTGATCGAAGTGGCTTTGCCACAAAAAATCATGAACAATCCTGAACCAGGCGCTGCCATTGATTTGCAAACTCCGCTTCTTTCCGAGGAAGAGAATAATGCCATCAGACAGGATTGTATTTTCTGATGCGTACCATCCTAGTTTCGGGGGCTTCCGGTATTGTTGGTTACGGCATCCTGAAGTCATTGCGGCAGAGTCATCCTGAGTGCCGCTTGATTGGCACGTCAATATACGAGCGATCCGCTGCTCAGGCGTTTTGTGACATTTTTGAAAAGGCGCCATTAACGAATTATGGTGGCTACATTGCGTGGCTAGCTGATTTAATTAAGAAGCATAATGTTGCGCTAGCTATTCCTGGCATTGAAGCTGATGTCGTTACTTGGAGTGAACACCGTACGAAAATTGAACAAACCGGCGCAGCAGTTTTGCTGAACAACCCGGAACTGATCAGATTGTGTTCCGATAAGTGGTTGTTCTATCAGCGACTTGTTGAAAATAACTCTCCCTATGCTATCCCGACCTGCCTTGGGCCCATTGAGGGACAGCAGTCATTGCCTTTGTTCCTGAAGCCGAGAAAAGGGTCTGCCTCCAAGGGAGTGGCTGTCATCAAGACTGCGGAAGATTTAAGCCGACGCTTGAAGGATATTGGCTCTGACATGATGGTTCAGCCTGTGGTTGGAACCGTCGAAGAAGAGTTCACAACATCGGCTTTTTTTGACCGTCATAGTAAGCTTTGTGCGTTCAATACGTTGAAAAGAAAACTGTCACAAGCTGGGTTCACTGAAATAGCTGAAACTGTTGATGTAAGTGGCATGGCAGAGGCGCTTTCGCATCTGGGTGAAATTTTTATGCCCGTTGGGCCAACAAATTTTCAATTTAGGTTGGACAAAGGACAGTTGAAGTTGCTCGAAATCAATCCGCGAATTTCCTCCGCAACATCTTTGCGAACGGCTTTTGGCTACAACGAAAGCGCTATGAGCGTTGAAGTTTTTCTTCAGGACAGAATACCGAGTCAGCCACCAGTGAAGCGAGGCTTCGCTGTGAGATATACGGAAGATCTAATTTTCTATGATAGCCCTGATTTCTGATATTCACGGGAACTATACCGCGCTACGAGAAGTGTTAGCGAAGATCGATAGCATGGGGATCGACGAGGTTTATTGTCTTGGAGATGTCGTTGGTTACTACACCGAGGTAAATGAGTGCTGCGACGAAATGCGCAGAAGAAACATCAAGTCTGTGATGGGAAATCACGACTGGTACATGGCTGCGAATAGTTTCTGCCCAAGGTCAAATAGTGTAAATGACTGCTTGAAGTATCAGAAACAGGTTATTTCTGAAGAAAACTACGCCTGGATAAGCAGATTTCCTGTCTTTTTGACTGCTGGTAACGTGTTCATGGTGCATGGCGGATGGACCGACCCGATTGATGAATACTTAAATCCGGCCGAAGAATATTTTTCCAGAGTTGATGGCCGATACTTTGCATCAGGGCACACTCACCGACAGGTCATCGCCCAATTTGGGGACAAAATTTATTGTAATCCTGGATCTGTCGGGCAGCCCAGAGATAATGATCCGAGAGCGGCTTTTGCAACATTTGACGGCAGTAAGTTCGAACTTCACCGGGTCGAATACGACATCGACAAGGTTGGCGAGTTGATGGAGAAAGCAGGCTTTTCTGGATACTATTATGACTGTCTAGCGAGCGGCGCAAAGAATCTTGGCTGGGCGCCGGGAAAAGGATGAGTTGTCAGGCATTGCTCCGCCCCGGAGAACCGTAGAGTTCCTGCGCCCCAGGAACAAATTAAGTTATTCAAATTGTCACAGGGTTTATATGACTTCACGCATCGCCATCATGCAGCCGTACTTTTTTCCTTACGGTGGCTATTTTCGTCTATTTGCGGCAGCAGATGTTTTCGTTGTGCTGGATTGTGTTCAGTTTCCCCGCAGGGGCTGGGTGCACAGGAACCGGTTGAGCAATTCTAACGGGGAGCCGCAATGGTTAACTTTGCCCTTGATGAAAAGCGACCGGGATGCGACTCGCATTTGCGATCTGGCGTTTCCCGAAAATGCGCAACATTTGATGGATGAACAGATGCGTCGCTTCCCGTGCCTGAGAAATCTTAAGAAGAGCGAACCTCAGCTGACTGCAATTTTGTCTGATTTTGACGTTTCCCCAGCTCAATACTTGGTGCGAGGATTAGAGTGGACTACTGAACGTCTTGGGCTAAAACGCCCTATTGTAATGTCTAGCAGCCTAGAAATTCCTGCTGAACTTAAAGCTCAGGACCGTATCATAGAAATCGCAAGGCGGATGAATGCCAAACATTACATAAACGCGCCAGGCGGTTTGGATTTGTACGAAGCATCAGCCTTCCACTCTGCCGGGATGTCTCTGGGGTTTTTGGAGAATTACGATGGCTCATACCAAAGCATACTTGAGAGGCTTCTAAGCGAAAACGCAAGTTCAGTAGCGGAAGAGATTTTGCGGAACACCTCAGTTCGCACCCTATAAATGTCGGTAATAACGCAATGCGTAATGTTCTGGCGTTGCAAAATCATCATTTCAGCTGTGTTCAATTATTTTGCGTTAAGCCCAGGGGCAATTTTGCGCTCTCCCTGTGCTGACAACTATTCCTAATCGCAATGATGCTATCAGTATTTAGGCACCGCAGCCTTATCCTCGACATGTGTTGGACCGAGTTGAAGAGAAAGTATGCGGGCACACTATTAGGCCCCCTCTGGGCGGTTGCTCCGCAAGTAACAACGGTTGCGGCCTACTGGTTTGTATTCGAACTGGGGTTGAAAGTTCGTGGTTCAGGAACCTTGCCCTATTTTTACTATTTCACGCTGGGCATGCTGCCTTGGTTCCTTTTCTTTGAGGCTTTTTCGTCGTGCGTGAACGCTGTCAGGGACAATCGGCATCTCATCACCAAGATGGTATTCCCTTCCGAAATACTTTCTATAGTTTCCTTTCTTGTCGCGAGCGTGCCGCACCTCGTGCTGGTTAGCGCGCTCGCTGTAATGCTCTGGTGTAACCAATTGCTGACGATGGAAACACTTCCTTGGCTACTCTATTTTTATTTATGTTCAGCTGCGCTTGCTATTGGAACCGGGTGGCTGGTTAGCTCCGTTTCAGTATTTTCCAAGGATGTTGCGCAAATTGCACAACTCGTGGTCAGCTTGGTGTTCTGGATAACACCGATCATGTGGCAGGAAGATGTTTTGCCGGAAAGCTGGCGTTCGGTTTTTGAGTGGAATCCTTTGACTTACGTGGTCAATGGGTACAGGTTTGCGCTTGCAGGCGGAACTGCGCCGGTTTGGGATGCCAGTGCCAAATTCTGGGTTGTTGCTCTCTGTATTACTGCCTTGGGGCACCGTGTTTTTTTGCAGCTTAAACCCCATTTTGCAGACATTCTCTAATAGCGCTGACTTGGATACTGAAATTCATGGATTCCGTAATTGAGCTCAAAAATGTTTCGAAAAAATACCGACTCTACACCAAACCCATAGATAGGCTGAAGGAATCACTGCATCCGCTCAGAAAACGCTTTCATCATGAGCACTGGGTACTCAAGGAAATCAGTTTATCCGTGGAGAGAGGAGAAACCATCGGCATTATGGGGCGCAACGGTGCCGGCAAATCCACGTTGCTTCAGTTGATTACCTCCGTGCTTGAACCTTCCGAGGGACAGGTATCTGTTCTGGGGCGGGTATCCGCCTTGCTAGAACTGGGGGCGGGGTTCAACCCTGAGATGACCGGAAGGGAAAACGTGCTGGCGCAAGCGGTATTGATGGGTATGACGCGTCGGGAAATGATCTTGAAATTACCGGAAATTGAAGCTTTTGCGGATATTGGTGAATATATTGACCAGCCTGTAAAAAGCTATTCATCCGGAATGTTTGTACGCTTGGCATTTGCGATGTTCATTTCAGTTGAGCCGGACATTCTGATTATTGACGAAGCCTTGGCTGTTGGGGATGCGGCCTTTCAGGAAAAATGTTTCAGAAAGCTCAAAGAGTTTAAGGCACAGGGAAAAACATTCATATTGGTAAGCCATTCTGCTGCACTAATATCCCAGCTATGCGACCGTGTATTGATAATCGATAATGGCGCGATTTTTTTCGAGGGAGACACACAGACCGGTTTGATTAAATACGGGCAATTAATGTTTGGAACTCAAGTGCCAGAAGACTCCCAATCAGCGCTGCTTCGGAGTACGAAATCCAGAAATGAAATGTCGAAAACATCGGATCAGGATTTTCTTGATCTGTGGGCTCGAACTTCAGCAACAAATGTGGATTTATTTCAGCAAGGTCCTGGGTATAACAAAGATGAACGTCGAAGTGGAAACTACAAGGCAATATTTTCAGATTATAAAATTTATGTGGGAGACAAAGAGCATCCAAATGCATTACTGCCATTCGGCGAGGATATTGTCTTCTACCTGAAAGTATTCTATAGCGCAGACATCGCTCGCCCTCGGTTGGCTGTGAGTGTCAATACACTAACAGGCGGGCTCGTTTATGGCGTAAACACTGATATGTCAGCTATCTCTGTGCCTTCTGGAAAGATGGGCGAAACTAGCGTGTATCGCTTCTCCTTCAAGAACAATTTGGGAAAAGGCTGCTATTTGGTCAGTTTTTGGTTGATGTCGGAAGAGGCAATGGGGATCCATAGGTTAGACTCTCGAGAGAGCACGCTGATAATCGAGTCGAATGGTGATGTTTCATTTAATGGATTAATTAACCTAAACGCCCAATATGGATGTCTAATTTGCTCTAAAGAGGCGAACTAAACGGCTTTTAAATGTATCGATGTTTTTTTTGACATGGTTTCCGTCGCGTATTAATTTCAGGTGTTCTTTAATTCTTGAAGCTAGGCTCGTTGAAACCCATTTAAATTCGTAAGGTTTTGTTGGTGTGATAGCCAGAGCTCCGGCGAATCCTGCCGAGAAAAGCTGTGCGCACTTGGAAAAATAATCAGGATCATCAGTAAATTTTTCCCATAAACCACTAGGATCAAAGTCGAAATTTCGGAAATCTTCAGGCCTGAGATGGCTCAGGTTATGCTCTGATTTTATTAAATCAAAATATTGATCGATAGAGAATTTATCCTTGTCAAATATAACCATTGAAATTCTCTTTATTTGCCCTTCTGGGTCAATGCTTTTGGAGTCAATTAAATAAACCCCAAGATTTGATTGCTTCAGATGGTCAATTGTCGACTTAAGGGGGAGTAGCGTCCATGCTTTTCCATTAACCTTAAGATGCTTGATCTCCGAAAAGGTAAAGTCATTAACCCACAGACAAAATCCAAAGCTTTTCACCCAATTAATGGTAGATATTTCATCATGGAACGCATATGGCGAGACAAGATGGCTGAACCCAATTTCCACGTCTTTTCGTAAGTAATTTTGCCATTTGTCAAAATAGTTTAAGTTTAGATTTTGGTGCAGCAGATGCGAAAGTTTTCTTAGGTAATCAGAAAGTTCAATGCTATTCCATTCGACATTTTGAACGTCGTACGAGAGATTTAATTTTGAATGGCATATGTCAATTTTATCTATGGTTCCCCACAATGTTGCACCTAATTCTGTGAATGCAACACTAGGATTGGTTTTTTGACAGCAAACAAGTGCAAAGTAAATTATGTAGTAGAACTTTTCTGGGTGGTAGCCGGTGTATTTTGTTTTTATTAAATCATCCAAATAATAACTGTCAATGAATTTTTCATAGGCAGATTTCCCTAGGAATAAGGAGTGTAACCCACTATTTCTTTGTCCAACATTTCCATAGAGTGTGCAGGCGATATTATCGCCATCTGATTCTGCCCATTCGCTTTCCGTGGGTTTGCAGTGCATGTTTATATATTTTTCAAGCGGCTGCGTTGAACTGTCGCTGAGAACAAACCTATGTCTTGCTGGAATGTTCGCACCAAACAACGCGTACTCGGTGAAAAGAGAATCAGAAGGTGAGGCGCCAAGAATTAAGGCAAAATGAAGGTAGTTTTTATTGTGCCGTAGAACGGCATTCAAGGCAGCATCAGTATTGATGGCGCCAGAATTTTCATCAAAAATAATCCGTGAAGCGAAATGAGTTTCAGCATCGACTTGGTGTGCCGCATTTGTTGCGAACAGCGTCCAGTTTACTTCGGGGGCGTAACCGTGAGAACGTAAAATATTTGCTGCGTGTTCTGGCGAGCAGTTTACTGCGAATGCAAGGCATGCCTGCGAATTTTTCTGATCAATGCTGTGGTTAGTCATTGTTTATCTCGGTTGAGCGCATTTGATGCATTGCTTTACGTTGTATGTTCTTTCTGTTAGCCAATTATTATCCTACTCGCGTTAGCGGAGGTAGATATTTCAGGCCAAAGTAAAATACAAGGCATAAATTTTCATGGCCGAAACATCATGGCGCTATAAATAATTGAAACAGGTGAGTATCCGATATTTATTTGCACTAAAAGATTCAGGAGGCAATTACCGAAATCGTCTAGCGTGATGAGGCCGTTTGTGTAATTTGGTATACACCTTAACCTGCAATCAAGCTAGTGATTGTTTGAACATCCTCATCGGTCAGATTTTGGTATATTGGCAGGCAGAGAACTTGAGATGCTACTCGCGTCGCAACCGGCAGATTGTCAGTTTGCGCCGAGGGTATTTTGTTATACATGGGGAATTGAGATATTAGTGGGTAAAAATACCTTCTTGAATAGATGTTTGCATCCTGGAGTTTTTTGTAAAGTTGATCACGGGTAAGCGGGTATGGTTCACAAACCAGGACCGGGAAGTATGAAAAATTCCGCGTGACTGAGGGGGGGATAGCCAGACACTCAATTCCGGGAATATCAGACAGCAGTTTGCGGTAGAGATTGTCGATCATTTCCCTGCGTGCGATTGCGGCATCCACGTGCTTCAATTGGAGCAAACCAAACGCGGCATTGATTTCGCTCATCTTGCCGTTGATGCCGAGTTCGGAAACCGTAACCTCGTCTGTAATGCCGAAGTTCTTGAGATGATCGATATGCGCCTTCATCTCCGCGCTGTGGCAGACAATTGCACCGCCCTCAAAAGTGTTGAAGACCTTGGTCGCATGAAAGCTCAAGACGGAAAGATCACCATCCAGAAGCAGGCTCCGCTCAGCGTTGCGGACACCAAAAGCATGGGCTGCATCGTAGATAAGCTTCAGGCCATGTTTGTCCGCAATGTGCCTGATGGCCTGGGTGTCGCAGGGGGTGCCATAGCAATGCACAGGCAGAATGGCACGTGTTTCGGGCGTTATGGCAGCTTCGATTTTTTCCGCAGAGAGGTTGAAGGTTTGCGGATCGATATCAACAAACACTGGGGTAATGCCGTTCCATAATAGTGAGTGTGCTGTTGCAACAAAGGAATACGGCGTCGTAATGACTTCCCCTCTGATATCCAAAGCTCGGAGGGCTGTCACAAGCGCTAGTGTGCCATTGGAAAACAGTGAAATGTATTGCACACCTAAATAATCACACAGCGCTTGCTCGAGAGACTGGTGGAATGGCCCACCATTGGTAAGGATTTTGTTATCCCAAATGCTTTGCAAATATGGAAGGAAGTCTTCAAGCTGTGGGAGGCTGGGCTGAGTGACGTAAATCGGTGGTTTGTTTGTCATTGTCGGTTTTCTTGGCGCAAAGGTTGGAGGCTCGCTGCTAAATTTTCCTGGGTATTGTGAATCAATCGACTTAAACAATATATCCAAGCTTAGAAAGATTCAGCCCCGTTTGGCTTGCAAGCGCACGATTGTCTTCTATGTAAAGGCTGCTTAGGCGCTTGATCCATTCATCAGAATAATCCGCTTTTAGCTCATTCACAAAATCGGATGTTACCGCCTTCGCCGTTCTATACACCATCATTCTTGTGCTGTAATTATGTTGGGCTGCAACAGGATTTTCTGTGCCTAGCGTCTGACGCCAGTAGGCTCTGAGTTTCTCATCATCCACCCAACCAAAATATGATTGTCCGCGGTTGTTGGGAAATTTTTCATTCAACCATCGAACAGCCTGAAGATAACGTCTGTCGTCTGAGTCGTTGTGGCGCTGTAGTGGAAAATCTCCTGCGGCAACGCCGGCGAAGTGGCAGATAGCGTCTATCGCGCTTTTCGCGTTGTTAACAATGTTTTCCATTGGCAGCACCATGACATTTTCCTTGCCAAAAACCTCACAGTAGTGTTTATACAATTGGCAATAGCGCAGATCGGAAAATATCGAGTGAAACTGGTAGTGATAATTGAAATCCAGGAATGGCTCAAAATAACCTGGGTACCCCCCTCTGACGCACTCAAAATAATAGGAGCGAATCAAATCCAATTGATTTCGGATGACAATGAGTACTTTTGTATTTTCACCGAGCAAATACTGAAGCCGGCCGGCCTTGATAACAGGGTCGACATCAAAGTGCATTGTGAACGAAAAGCTTTCATAGGATAGGCACGCGACCTTTTTGGCAGGATCTTGTTCGCATTTGGCCAAATGCTGATCGAAAATCTTTTTCGCTTCGTCTTTCTTGAAATCCAGAACTTTTTCGTAGCGGATGCCGACTTCGCACAACACAGAAATTTCATCAGATATCCAACCATGCTCTGTGTCTGGAAGCCCCCAGCCCAGGAACATGATTTCGGGATGCGCGGCAAAGAGATCCCTTTGCAAACTCGTTGACATGCATTTGGGGAAGCCAATATGCAATAGGCGCACTTTTTTCATTTGTTGGCCCTCTGTTGTTTGAGGAGGGTTTTGTCACGTAATGCTCTGCGATAAACCTGCCATCGAGGAAAGCGGCACTCGACGCGAAGTATTAAATGAATCAGCGCGTCAGGGAAGATGCGCAACATTAGCGGAGTTAAAAGCAAAACCGGTTGGGTGGATAAACGGAAGAAACTTCGGATACGTTCATAGTACGCTTTCCGACCTGATTGGCCAAAAAGGCAGATGAAGGTAGCAACAGCAAAGTGCGTTGCGAAAAGCGCCCAAGCGCTTAACGATAAACTGGTCACTTCTTTCGTAGTGAATGGTGCTTTAAGAACGTATCTTGTGAAGCCGCGTACCGCACGTGCGAACATCTCCCAATAACGCGGCCCAAGATAGAGTGCAAACCGTTGGAATCCACGCAAGTGGAAGCGCCAGTGTTTTTCTTGCGTACGGCCAGAGAATACACCACCATCATGAACCCGATAGGCCGACATATAATCGTCTAGGCAGTAGAACTTGCCGAACATGCCATACAGCATATTGATGGTCACTTCGCAGCTGAATTCATCGTAAAGGCACGCTGGCGGCGTTTGACGGAACACATTCCGGTAAACGATGCTGCTCAGATGAAATACCCCCGCCATGCTGACCAGATCGAACATCTCTGCGGTATTGCGACCAAAAGCCTTAAACGGCAGAAAGTGTTCTGGCGGCCGGTTACCATCGTTGAATACTTTCATCGTCTGGTGGGCGCATGCAACGAAGTCGGGATTCCCTTCAAGAAAGGCGATCTGTTTAGCTAGTTTGCTTGCGTCGGTCCAATAGTCATCGCCTTCGAGCAAAGCAAAATACCTGCCTCTTAGGGTTTGGAATCCGCGAATGGTATTTAATTGTGTAGCGATATGCCCGGCATTAACCGGGTTGAAATAACAATTCACGATACCGGGAAATTGTTGGCTGTATTCTCGTACAATTGCCTGCGTATCGTCTGTGGATGCGTCATCTATTACATTGATTTCGATAGTGAAATCATGCTCCTGCATCAAAATACTGTCGAGCGCTTTCCGTATGTATTGCGCGTGGTTATAGGTAATAACCATTACACTGACAAAAGGCTGCCCAATTTCAGACTCTTTTAGCGCTCCGGTGACTGGAGACCAATCGTGGAGGTGTTTGAGTCGCTTTCGCGTCTTAAGTAGTCTTGCAAGAAAGGAGCCTGGCAAGGGTGAAGATGGATTGGGGATGGGGGTGCTCATAAGATCGCTACCGCGCTCACCTTCACGTGAGTGAGATGCCAGTTTTTTAAGCAAATTGGGAGGGAGGTGGAGCATGACTGCCAATCCTGACTTTAGGGTGCTCACAAAGGGAAAATTATACAATGTTTCATGGCTTGTTCGACAGCCTTGTGACTAGGCGATGTGAGTACCTACGATGTTGATGCTACGATTGACGCTTTGGATTGAAGTGGCATGAGAACATTTCAGGTAGAACGAAATCTTCGGAAGCAGCTTGTGTCGAAACATAATTTAATGCTCAGTAAGGTGATCAATAAATGACGTCAAATATCAGTGTACTCACGACATTATTTAACCACCAGGACTTTATCAAGGAAGCACTGCAAAGCGCTTTGCTACAAACACTTCCTCCTTCGGAGATTATTGTTCTTGACGATGCGTCTGCAGACGACTCGCTAAAGGTGGCGCGATCCCTTTGCAATCCGATCATTCAAGTGATTCCTGAGAAGCGTAATCTTGGCGGCCCAAACACAATGAAAGGATTAAGTGCTTGCCAAGGGGACATGATCGCCATATTGAACTCGGATGATGTTTGGTCGCCTGTAAAACTGGAAAAACAATTTGGTCACATGGTGTCTTCACCTGGGACTGGAGTTGTTTTTTCCCATGTAAAAATCATTGACGAATCGAGTCAGCCAAGGGACAGGAATTCTCATCAACATGCTTTTGATGTTCATAACCGCTCAAGGTTTGAGTGGTTGAGGCATTTCTTTCTGGTAGGAAACCCGTTTTGCGCCTCTAGCGCTCTTATTCGAAAGGAGTGTTTCGATCGTTTGGGACCTTTAGACGGGAGATATATTCAACTACAAGATCTGGAGATGTGGATAAGGATAGCGTTAGCTGGTTATGATTTGCATGTGCTTGATGAACCGCTTACTTACTACCGGATTATGGGTGATGGCGGCAATATGAGTTCAGGTCGCTCTGGCGCTCGCGCAACAAATATCTTTGAATATGCCAAAATTTTACGTCATTATTGGAATTTGACATCGCTCCATGAGCTGACGAGTGTGTTTCCTGAAATAACTATTCCTGATGGGGCAGATGATTCTTTAACGCTTTTTTATATGGCGCAATTCGCAGCCAAGCAGCCTGGTCTTCACCATCGATTGTTTGCTTTGGAAACTATGTCAAAGTGGGGGGGGGATTTGGGGCCCATGCGCATGGCGTACGACTGCCATGGGTTTGACTTTCCTGCTTACAGGGATTTCTTTGCGCAGGGTCCCATTAGGCAAATGTTACGTCTCAATATTCGCCACCAGATAAATGCTGTGGCGATGAAAATCTTGCCGTATGCACTTTATCAAAAATTGAAGGCACAGATTATGGGGCGCTGATATAGCTGCCCCATAATCTGTTACTAAAATACCGAGAAAACAACTGCAGAGATCGCAGGAGAGCCCGTTAATTCAGCAAACTTGATCGCAGCACCGACACCATTGCCATCTGAGTCATAGAAAAGCGCGCCACTCGATGTGTTGTAAATGATGCGGTCGTTCAAATCTTGCGCGGTGCCGCTGGCGTTGGCTGTGAAGTTGGCATCTGCCAACGCCCCAGTGGCCAGCGATGAGAAAATGTTGTGATCCAGATAAATCTGGTCATTTGCAGAAATGAACTCCTGGATTGAATCAACATTGGTGCTGGCATTCAGTGTCGTATTAAAAACAAAAATGTCGTTGCCGCCGCCGCCATACAGGATGTCATTGCCGGCATTGCCAGAGAGTGTGTTGTTCGAGCTGTTGCCGGTGATGACGTTGTTGAGGCTGTTGCCGTAGCCATTAATCGCGGCGCCGTCTTGCAGCGTGAGGTTTTCGACGTTGGCGCCAAGCGTGTAAGTTATCCAGGCATTGACCAGGTCGGTTCCCTCGCCGGCGTTTTCAATGACGCTGTCGCCGCTGTCCCCGACATTGAAGGTGTCGTTGCCCGCCCCGCCATACAGGGTGTCGTTGCCCGTGCCGCCCAAGATATAGTCATCGCCGCCGCCGCCATACAGAGTGTCGTCCCCGGCATTGCCAGAGAGTGTGTTGTTCGAGCTGTTGCCGGTGATGACGTTGTTGAGGCTGTTGCCGTAGCCATTAATCGCGGCGCCGTCTTGCAGCGTGAGGTTTTCGACGTTGGCGCCAAGCGTGT
>Ga0316613_10000705_pt1 | contig 25035 bp, 24 predicted proteins | sample OWC_soil_day10_C_2_FD_207647 | JGI IMG/M metagenome (GOLD analysis project Ga0316613, IMG submission 207647) | Wetland soil microbial communities from Old Woman Creek delta, Ohio, United States - OWC_soil_day10_CT_b | ecosystem: Environmental > Terrestrial > Soil > Wetlands | place: USA: Ohio...
ATTTTAGCATTGAACTTGCACAAGGTTTTTTGCGCCTTTTTATTGGCTTTGTTAAGAAGATATTTGCTATTGCCCTTCTTTTCGAATGACCATGAAAATATGCCTTTCGTTCAGTAGTCATTATTTATCATAAATGGGTTCAAAGTGCACCATGTTTGATTGCAGTTTTTTTAGATACTAAAGTTACAGATGTTGTGATTTCTAATATTTACTTAAAGCATGTTCAAGCAATTGGAGCAGCAATACAGAACATGCTACTTACAGCATATGAACTTGGTTTAGGTACTTGCTGGATTGGGGAAATACTGAAAAATGAAGATAAAGTAAAAGCGTTACTAGAAACTCCAAGTGAAATGCAGCTTATGGCTATCATATCTGTTGGATATCCGAGTAAGGAAAGTAAGTCAAGGAGGCGGGATACTTTAGAAACTATTATAAATTGGTTATAGAAGGTGAAGGGCGTTTAATAAAGTATAAACAAAAAAATCCAACATTTTAGGACGGTTATGGCTTGTGCACAATATAATTTTACCATTCGGTTAAGAATTGGCCTTAAAAAAATTGTACGTTGCGTATTTTGAGACGCCAGCACCTCTGGAAGTAGTACGAAATATAACGGGAGAGAAAAGACATGTATATTGGGAAATGATATAAATATATAGATAAGAACCTCTCTTTGTTGCAAGGGAGGTTCTTATCTATATTAGTTAGATTTCTAATGAGAAAGTAAAAGCAGATTCAATTGCATTTATTATATTTTTTGGACCGTCATTACAATCACCAATGAGATATGTTTCGGGTATTTCTGAAAGCAAGGCTTGGACTTTTTCCCTTTGAATAGACATCCCCAGCGCATTTACCACCGTATCTGCTGTTAGTTCATGCTGGTTGGTCTGTTTATCGGTATATTTTACTCCGTTTTCTGTAATTTCTGTGATGGTAGATTCAAAAATCGTTTTTATATTTAACTGGGTAAATAGCTTTTGGATAGATAATCGACAGAGGGCAGCTGCGTCCTTAGTGAACTCTTCTGGCGAAATCATATCAATTACGGTCACTTCTTTACCGTCCTGCGCTAAGCCGATAGCACATTCCGCCCCGGTAAGACCTGCTCCGGCGATAATTACTTTTGTACCGGTTTTTGCCTTTGCGGCGTCTACGTCACCAGCCCATACCACATTCTTTCCGGTAATCCCTGGAATTGGTGGAGTTGTCGGAATAGAGCCGATAGCAACCATAACCGCGTCTGGATGTTCTTTTTTTATTAGCTCTGGTGTTACTTCGGTATTATAGATAATCTTTGCACCAGAAGCGGCAGTTTCTTTGATCATCCATTCGTTGTATCTTTTCATATCGTATTTGAATGGTAAAGAAGATGCGGTATGTAGCATACCTCCCAACTGATCGGTTTTCTCATACAATACTACTTCGTGGCCGCGTTCAATAGCGGTTTGTGCCGCCTGCATACCTGCAGGGCCACCGCCGATGATCATAACTTTTTTCTTGCAGTTGGCTTTGGAAATGTAGGAATATTCCATTTCTCGACCGACCCTGGGATTAACGGCACAGCGTATCGCCCTGAAGTAGGGGGGTTCAGCTCGCCCTCCGCAATATACACAGCGCATACAGGGGCGAATTTTATCCTCTTGTCCCCGATAGGCTTTAACAAATGTATACGAGTCGGATAATCCCGCACGCCCCATGCCAACCATGTCTGCCTTTCCTTCGGCGATTAGTTTATCTGCTTCGTCCACGGTCATAATGGAACCAAGAGCGGTTACCGGTATTTTTAGAACAGTTTTCGCTTTTTCCGCAAAACACGCGTTCACTTTATGCGGTAAAAAATACGGTTGAATCATATATTCCAGGCTAGGTAGATAAGGGATAAATCCGCCTGAAAAATTAACAATGTCAATGTAGCTCTGGGCAACTTTAAGAAACTCTAATAATTCGTCAATTTCCATCTCTTTAAATGTATCTGGTACACGGGGACTACCACTTACTCTAAGATCAATCGCAATCTTGTTTCCGTGTGCCCGACGAATTGCCTTTAATATTTCAAGAGGAAACCGCATCCTGTTTTCAAGGCTTCCCCCGTATTCATCCGTTCTTTGATTAAAGGAAGGGGAAAGAAACTGTCCTAATAGCCAACCGTGTGCTGCATGAATCATAACCACGTCAAAACCGGCTTTTACACAGCGGCCTACGGCGGTGACATAGTTATTTATTACCTGTTCTATCATGGCTTTATCCATAACTTCAACTCTATATTCTTTGTACACTGGGTGGATATAGTCCGGCAATGGAGAAGGGCCTATAGAAGGCTTGTCTTTTAGTAATGGTCGAAAGGCGAGTGCTCCCCCATGATTCAGTTCAATGGAAGCTTTGGCTCCATAACGGTGAATTTCCTCTACAATATGGGTTAAGCCGGGAATAATTGTATCATCACCCAGAATGAGAGCGGAGACATGCTCTAACGAGCGGTCGCTGTCTATACATGAATCGCCAATTGTCACTAGCCCAGCCCCAGTTCTGGCCATCGCACCGGCAAAAGCAATTACTTCATGCGTAACCTTTCCATCGGGCGTAGCTAGGGCAGACAACATAGGTGGGGACATGATACGGTTTTTTACCGTTACATTTCCTATTTTAATAGGCTGAAAGACATGTTTGTATCGGTTAAAGTCACTCATCGTAAAACCTCCTTTTCTTTTATTGTATAGGTAATTACTGATTAAACCAATAAATTTTTCTGAAATTTCGGATTAATAATATAAAATAATCCCCACAAGTAAAGGAAAAATATATAGATTAATCTTATATAAATGGAGGAATACAATATAGTAATATAAGTGTTTGTTAATTGAGTATATTGTGCTTTAAATGTACTTATTATATATTTCCACCATACTTTTATAAACCATTTCCTTAAAGTTAATGGTTAACTAATAGGCTGGATGTACATATTCTATAGTAAAAGCCAATAGGGAGGACGCCTGTGGTATGAGGCGATTGTATTTTAACACGAATCCATGCAGACATTGCAGGTTCAAATACGTCTGTTGTTCACGCCAAACAAAACCTTTTATATTTTTTCCAGAGTTATTAACCGAAGTATCTCCTGCGGTTCTTTTTCCCGAACTATATTTTCATCCCTAATAAAAAGAGTCTAGGAATAGTAAAGAAATTTTCTATCCAATTAAGTTAAGCCGGCAATCTGATAGCATTTCCACCGAAAAGACTTTCGAAATCCGACGGGGGTGTTATTTTGGTACTTACTGACAATTATTTATTTGACTGATAATAAATTCGGCTAAAATACCCCTCTTTTTACATCTGGTTAACATAATAGATATTATCGGACGTAATAATGGACATAAAAAATACTGTTTAATGGTAATAGGCGCAAATCCATTTAAACAGTATTTTTTATGTCCATTACTCTTGCAGCCGGTTCATTTTGTTTATACCAATACATATAAGGACTACAAGATATACAAGCATAATAATTATTGCCGTACCTGGGAGTTCGCCGGTAAGACTGCTTTGTCTCAGTGCATAACTAGCTTGAGTCAAGGGCAATATTTCGATAACTTTCTGCATAATAAAGGGTAATTGGCTGGGCAAAAAAAACGTTGCACATAAAAAAGACATGGGTGTTAAAACATAGGTATTAAAATTACTCATGTCTTCATGCGAATTCATATACAAAGCGGCAACAATACCTAGCGCCGAAAATATTGCACAGTTTAAAACTAAGGCCAGGATAAACCATATATTCATTTGCAAGTGGGTGCCAAATAATAGGGAGAGAATGATAATTACTACCGACGAAATGAGTCCGCGCAATACTCCGGATAGAATTTTCCCTATAATATAGGAGCTTGCACTAATTGGGGCAAGCAGATATTCTTCCAAAGTTTTATGATAGATGCGGCTCATATTAAGCGGTGGCCCTACCGCGTTAAAGCTTATAATCATGGAATTTAGGGCAATTATACCTGGCACGATGAAGTCTAGATAATTTCCCTGCTTCATGGGTATAGCCCGGCCGATCCCCCAGCCAAAAGCAATTAAATAAAGAATCGGTGAAACCGTACGTGAAAGAATGTAACGGGTTAACCGTCGTTTTAGAACAATCCAGTCGCGCCAAAACACCGTTCTAATATGGCGAATCATTTTTCTCCACCACCTTTCGACCGGTAATTTCGACAAATACGTCTTCCAAATTCGAGCGGCGAATGGTAACAGCAGCTGCCAAAGAAGCACAAAATGCACCTGCCTGGGTCCGGTCAGGGAAAAAACGATAGCGGATTTCTTCGTTTTCTTCCCATTCAACTACATATTCTCCTATTCCATGACACAGGGCACGTGGTGTATTTAGGGCAATAAGCTTCCCTTTATCCAGAATAGCTACCCGGTGGCATAAGGCTTCTGCTTCTTCAATATAGTGTGTGGTCAAAAAAATGGTCATTCCTTCGGTTGATAATCGGCGTACCAATTCCCATATTTTCCGTCGTACTTGAGGATCAAGTCCCACTGTCGGCTCATCAAGAAATAGTACTTTAGGACGATGAAGCAAGGCTCTGGCAATCATTAAACGGCGCTTCATTCCGCCGGAAAAGGTTTGTACCATATCGTTAGCACGATCAAGAAGGTCTACGAAGGTTAATAATTTTTCGATTCTATCATTGCGTTCCTTTGCTTTAATATTATGTAAACGGCAATGGAGTTCTAAGTTCTCACGAGCGCTTAACTCAATGTCCAAATTAAAGTGTTGTGGTACGATTCCTATTAACTCTTTGATTATTTGTTGGTTAGAATTAAGGGATAACTGATTAATCGAAATAGTCCCGGCGGTTGGTTTTGTTAGCATAGTGAGCATCCGGATGATAGTGGTTTTCCCAGCACCGTTTGGACCAAGCAAGCCAAATATTTCGCCACAGTTTACTGTCAATGTTAAATCGTCTAAGGCTGCTCTGTCGCCAAATTTTTTCGTTAAATTAGCCACGGTTATCATAGTTAACCTTCAGCCCTCCTTTCTCTTCTTACGCTAGTGCATGAATTTATCTATCGGCCATTTTTTAGTTGCTAAGCCAAATAAGTGGTATTGTCCTGATTTAGGACGCGATCATTCATTAGTTGATAAAATGACTTCAGTAAAGAATAAAGCCTCCATTTAGGAGGGCTTTCGTTCGAATTATTTAGATAAATGGTATCACCAAAATATGCTAACGTCAACATATTCTGTAGTAAAGGGAAATATAGCAAGATTAAGGTACATTTTTACTAGTATGAAGTGACTAAGGCAGGTATACAATACGGTATGAATCCATAACTTTTAAAGCGATAGGGAGTGATTACAATAAAACCGCCAAGAAGTAAGCTTGATCCAATCACTGCTGACATTGGCTTTCTGGAAGAGGACGAATGGTCGGACGACAGCGATGTTTCGGTTGATGATGAATTGGAAGAAGATGACGGAGTCTTTTGGGGACAGCAAATATTTCCACTCTAAGCAGTAGGAACACATCCTTTATCAGGACGTGTTCCTCACTTTTTTAATTGATTTTTGGTATTTTTAATACTTGGCCTGGTTGTATAGTAACATCGGCAGATAAGCCATTTAACTCTATAATTGACGCAACTACATTACGTATATCTTGATCTTTTCCTGCTACTCTGGAGGCAATTAACCAAACTGTATCGCCCCGGTTAACAGTAATCAGTTGGTAGGTTCGGTTGTTTGCCGGGATTAACCAGTTATTCGCATGAGCATTTTCGTAGGCTGACACAGCCACAAATAAAGTAAGGACAACTATAAATATTTTTATAAATTTTTCACTATTTATAATGTTTATCATACGTCTTATAATGTTTATCATACGTCAGTCACCATCCCGAATATATGTTCGTGATACTATAGTACCACAGCACGTATGTTCGGTCAATGGCTTTTGTTAAAATTAACGAACAGATGTTTGATTTTTTTTTTGCTACCTGGTATAATAAGAAAAGGTAAACTTTGCTTATTATATTATATGCGTATATATTAATCTTTTGTTACAGTATTGAACAACTAAGGCTTAGCTAGGTAATGGATTACTATTAAGTTTCATAGGAGTGGATGGTTTTGAGTAATATAAGCGCGCGACAAGAACAAATATTAGCTTTTATCAAAGATACTTTACGGGCCAAGGGTTATCCCCCTTCCGTTCGGGAAATTGGTGAAGCGGTTGGGTTGAGTTCTAGTTCTACTGTGCATAGTCATTTAGCGAAATTAGAGGAATATGGATTTATCAGACGTGACCCAACTAAACCTCGTGCTATAGATGTTTTAGATGAAACCCCCTGGCGTCAAAAATCTATGATTCATGTCCCTTTGGTTGGACGTGTTACTGCCGGTCAGCCAATCCTAGCTGTGGAAAATATTGAAGAGACCTATCCTCTTCCTTGTGAATTAGTCGGTTCAGATAGCTCTTTCATGCTTACGGTACAAGGCGATAGTATGATTAACGCCGGAATACTTGATGGCGACTATATATTAGTGCGTGACCAGGATACTGCCCATAATGGAGAAATTATTGTTGCTCTAGTCGACGGCGAGGAAGCTACTGTAAAACGTTTTTACCGCGAAAAGGATTGTATCCGATTGCAACCGGAAAATGATGCAATGGAACCGATTTATTCTAAGAATATTGCCGTATTGGGCAAAGTAATTGGTGTTTTTCGCCGTATTAACTAGTGATATAGGTAACAAAAAAGAGTCCTCTATTGAAGGGCTCTTTTTTGTATCAAAAATAATTGCGTTTAAGGCTATTTATTCTTTTGATCTGGTACTTTTGTACCAACTATAACTATACTGTCTTCCACAGGAAACTCATCGGTAGCAAGGAATTCACGATGAATTTCTTTGCCGTTAAGGTATTTAATTCGATATGTGTTAATTATAAATCCTTTTTGTCCTTCAACTTCAACTATTTTTTTTCCAAGTTCAAGGTTTGGGTCCTGTTTTACAATAGTATTGGGTTCGATTACTTTTGGGTCGAGTGACGCAATTTCAATATTAGGTGCATTAGGCTGGGGTTTTCCGTAAATATAAACGGTAAGCTGCCCATACGTCAATTCGGTGGTTATATAAATATTATTGGAAGAGGTATTTCTAAATTTAAAATCCAATTGGTTGTCTGCGACAGTTGCATCTTGTCCTAACGGTACATACCCCGGTGGCCTAAAATGAGAAGTCCTCTCTTCTATTCCCAAGTCGGCAAGTAGAACTGCATTGTATAACGTGCTGGATACTTGACAGACTCCTCCACCCCAATCCGGAACTAACTTACCTTCGATAAAAACAGGAGCTTCTTTATATCCATGTTCAGCTAATCGTAGTCCTACATATTCATTAAAAGAAAAAACCTCATTTTTTCTAACAAGTACATCTGTAATACTTTTTGCCGCTAACTTGATGTTAATAGTACGATTGTTATTAGTTGCATCAAATTGGGTGGTGTAAGATCCAATTATGCCTTCAATACCTTCAAGGTCTTGACTGGTTATAGTCGGAACTATTTCCTGAACTGGCAAAGGTATAGTCGCAGGGAGCTTTAGGGACAAGTTTGTCGAAATCGCCGCCAGAGTCGCGTCAATATTAACATTGACGCCAATACGTTCCGGGAGTACTGTGAGATTGGGGCTGGTTCTAATTAACCCAGCATTTTGGGCATTTTGATTAATTGAGGACGCTATCTGTAAAATAATTGCTGACAGTTTTTGATTGTCGTAGCTTACTTCTATAGGAATGGTATGACCGCTATGTAGTGCTATGAATTTTTCCTTAATCTTATTTACTATATTACCGGAACGGCCAACTAAATAAGCTTGATGCGCTAAACTTTCCGAATTTATAGTAAGATCAATGTCTGATGTGGCAATAGTCCATTTTTGGTCTTTATATGTAAGAAGAAGAGCCTCTTTGTTGGTTTGACCCCAAAAAGCCTCTTCGAGCTTTTTTTGGGCTTCTTTCTCAGATAATCCGCCAACATCCACATTTCCTACTTTTACTCCGTCGTACACTAAATCCGTCACTGCAAAAGCGGCATTAATAGATACCATACTAACAATGCTTAATAATACAATAACCCCTAAATAAAGCATTATTTTTAGTATGCGTTTGTGTTGTAGCTGCACATCCAGTCCGTCCTATCTTTTGTAATATGAGAAGCCCCCGCAAAAGCGGGGGAATTCTTTAAATACTCATCGAAAGTTCAACGAACTTTCCGGCCAATTTTGCTTTTTGAATGACTTCTTCAGTAATTTCACCGTTTTGTTCAACAATCAATACACCATTATCGGTTTCAATTTTTCGAGTGGCTTTCTTTCCAAGCAAATATTTACGTTGTTTATCATCAAATTTCTTGGACAAATCTTCGGCAGCAGGTTCCTGTGCAGGTTTCGGAGGCTCTACGGCATCTGCTTTAGCGGGTTGTACAGGTTCAGCTGTCGCAGCGGCTGCAGCTACTGGGTGGGGCTGAGAAGCTGGAGAGGGAGACGGCGCAGCATGACGAATTTGTGCTGCGTCGTCATCAGCTATAATCATAACTTCTTTACCAAAGGTAATAACTTGTTCCCCTTCTACCACTGATTTTGCTTCGGTCCCATTTTCTATTTCACAGGAAACAATTCGTCCTGTTTCATCCATTTCAATTTCGCTGACTTTTCCTTGGTAGCGACCGTTTTTAGTGAGTACTTTTGCTCCGATAACTTTCACATCAGCTTCTAGAAGTTTTTCCAACTCCGGCGCATTCTGAATGGTTATAATATGAGTGCTGCTTTCCGTAGTAAGAGCGTTTTCACCGATACCAGCCACTGCTGTGAAAGGAAGCAACTTCGCACCTAAGTACCATTTTCCATCTTCTAGCACGATAGCAGCGACGGCACCTTGCGCAGCGTCAATAACTAGTCCCTTTGCAGTTCCTAATTCGTTACCTTCATTAATGCTTATGACCGGTAGTCCAAGAATATCCACACTTTTTTTCATTTTATCTGCCTCCTAATTATCTTTATGCTAAAATAATATTAAAATAAAAAACTATTTATTAGGACAATACTCTCCATTCACGGAATTCCAAATCAATTTCTTCGGTAATATCCGCTGGAATTTGATTAAAGGGAAGGTAGCCTGTACGCCGCTGCATTAAAGTATTTTTTATAATTCGCAGATAGGCAATAGTTGATACTAATTCATTATCTAATGCTGAGTTACGAGTTATTCCAGATAAATTACGGCTACTGGTTAAAAACGATATTGCTTCATCATAGGCTCCTTGATTCATTAATAGCTTAGAAATTTCAATCGCTAATAGAGGTGCAGCATCACTCTCATGATAAAGGTTAAATGCGCGTCTAAAGGTATCAAGCGCTAATTGGTTATTCCCTGTTTCTTTTTGCTGGAAAGCAAAATCAAGCAGATCATCTAATGAATCAGAAAGTGAGTAATCCATACTGGACAAGGAAATACCCTCCTCGGAATCGATTGCGGACTCATTTGTTTCAGCCCCCATTTCTGATAGTAATATAGTTGATTCAGACAGTAACTTTTCCATGTTACCAGTCGTTGGAGCTGTTATTTCAGAAGAGTCTGGATTAGTTGACGTTGATAAGCCATCTACATCTGATACCTCTTTAGGGAACTCAGGGGGCTGTTCAGGTGTTGCCGGAATGACTTCAGCTACCCTATCAACCCTATCAAAACCGGTATTAGAAAGTGTTTGGCTAGCTTTTTCGACTGTTTGGTTATCGATCGTTTCAGGCTCCGTGATAGAGAGTTCAACTTCACTGCTATTCTCTACGATAGGCGAACTGTCCGCGAGTTGTTTAAAAACATCAGAAAAGAGAATAGCTGTGGGCAATTCCGCTTCTTCCACCATTTCTTTACAGACTGGTTTAGAATTTTCAACAGGGAGTACAGATTCACTGTTATTCTCTACACCACCTATGGGCGTATTGTCTGCAAGTTGTTTAAAAAGATCTGTAAATAGGTTAGCTGCGGGTAAGGCCGGGTCTTCCAGCGCAGCTTCAATAGCTTGATCGGGTACTAAGGGCTTACTGCTATTAGTTATTGTACCATTAAGTGAATCTTTAATTTGTGTATCAATATCTGGAAATAGAGCCGTAGATGGGTTTAACCCTGTTTCAATTGCTTTTTCCTCCGGCCCGAAAGTTGTCGCCGATGCTATTGGAAGTACATTTGATTTAGTGGTAATGGTTTTAACGTTTAGTTCACTTTCTAATGGCATGCTGTTAATAATAGGTTCATTATTTGAGTATGTATCAAGCAAATTGTTATTACTCGGCGAAAAAGCCACTTCATCGATTGGCAGTGCAGTGTTTAACAACTCACCGGGGGAAGGCTTCTTCGGAATGGATAAGGCAGACTCTGTTTCCATATCCAAATTTGGCGTATCGTAGTAAGCAACAATGTAGGCAAATATAACCGCAAAAAAGGCTAAGAAAACTACAGTTCCCGCTAAACCGGCAAAACTTACTACCAGACGTGGTAATATAATACTTAAAATAAGAGCACAAACAGCGCATAAAAGCAGCGCTTTCAAACTTAATGAAATTTGAAAAACTTTATTGGCTAACAGATATACAACAAAGGAGGTAAAAGATATTGCCAATAATGTAATTACTATATATTCCACATTTCATCACCTTTTGCCTAATATCAGGCTCGTTCACTTTTACAATAGTTTCGACAAGTTTGACATTATTCCTGTTAATATAACTAAATTCGATATTAATTTTATAAGTTATTTATGGCACTACCTGCACCTTGAATTGCAATTACAGAGTGCTCAAAGGTTAAGGAGCCCTGCATATATACTACAAAGGGAGGACGTATCGGACCATCGGCGCTTAATTCTATAGATGATCCTTGAATAAAGGTTCCGCCAGCCATAACTACGGCATCGCTGTACCCCGGCATTGCGCCGGCCTCGGGTCGAACATGGGAATCTACTGGCGAATAACATTGAAGAGCTCGGCAAAAAGCGACCATCTTTTCGGGTGATCCCAGCACAATAGCCTGAATGATATCGCTTCGTTCGGCATCAAAACGCGGAAAGGTTTGATAGCCTAAGTTTTCAAAGTAGGCCGCTGCAAAAATAGCGCTTTTGAGAGCCTGTGCGACTACATGGGGAGCAATAAAAAGACCTTGATATAACAGGCGGTAACCTGCGACCGAAGAACCGACTTCGCTGCCGATTCCAGGAGCGGTAAGACGATAGGCTGCGAGATCGACTAATTCCGCTTTTCCTGCAACATATCCGCCTGTAGGTGCAATCCCTCCCCCAGGATTTTTTATGAGCGATCCGGCTATAATATCTGCTCCTAGCGCCGTAGGTTCGATAGTTTGAACGAATTCACCATAACAATTATCGACAAAACAAATACAGTCAGGGTTTATTGATTTGACTAGAATACAGATTTTACCGATGGTCTCAACCGAAAGCGGTGTTCTTAAGCTATAGCCGCGCGAACGCTGAATCAGTATCATTTTGGTTTTGGCCGTAATGGTGTTTTTTATACCGTCAAAATCTACCCCCTCTTCGTTCATCGGCACTTCCTTATATATTACACCTATATCTTTTAGGGAGCCGGATACTTTACCTTTTAAGCCGATAACCGTTTGCATGGTATCATACGGGGGACCGGTAACAGCGATAAATTCATCGCCAGGTCTTAAAATGCCGAATAATACCGTGGAAAGAGCGTGCGTGCCTGATGCAAACTGTGTTCTTACTAGGGCTTTTTCGGCTCCGAAAATGTCAGCCCAAACCTCATCTAATTTGTCACGACCGGTATCACTATAACCATAGCCGCTGGTACCTCGAAAATGGTACTCTGAAATTTGATGGTGTCGAAACGCTTCTAGGATTTTTTTCGTATTCTGGCGTGCAATCAACTCAACCCCGGCAAATTGAGTTTTAACTTGATTAAGAATGTCATCTTCTATTAAGCAGTTTTCATCGGTCATACTATATCTTCTCCTACAACATATTTCTGGTAAGGCGTAACCCATTCAGGCGATAAAGACACATTCACGTGTATCCCCTCGTCCGTATAGTCAACCGTAAGTACTGTACCTACATCATACAAACGTGCTAAAAGCCCGCTGTCATTATAGGGTATGAGTAACTTCGTGTCAATAACCTGTTGTTGCAGTTCGGCCAATATTATGTTAAGGAATTTTTCAATGCCTTGATTTTGAAGGGCGGATATGGCAACACTTTTAGGCAGCTCTGATACTTTCGAAACAGTTGCATCATCTAATTTGTCGGCTTTGTTGAAAACGGTAATAATCGGTTTATCCTTAACTCCCAATTCGTCCAATACTTTATAAACAGCTGCGCTTTGTTCTTGGTATCGCGGATGACTGGCATCGACGACGTGGAGTAGTAAATCGGCTTCAACGACTTCTTCCAGCGTGGCCCGAAAAGCGGCTACTAATTGATGGGGCAATTTTTGAATAAAGCCAACGGTATCAGTGAGTAACAGGCTTTGTCCTGTAGGCAGCTCAATTTTTCTTGTTGTAGGGTCTAAGGTTGCAAATAGTTTGTCTTCTGCCAATACTTCTGCGGAGCTAAGAGTATTAAGCAATGTTGATTTTCCGGCATTGGTGTATCCTACCAGCGCCACACTGGGGATACGGGACTCTTTACGGCGTTCGCGGTGCAATTTCCGGTGCTTTTTTATTTGTTCAATCTCACCGGAAATATCTGTAATCCGGGAACGTATGCGCCTTCGATCAACTTCTAGCTTGGTTTCACCAGGACCACGTGTGCCAATGCCGCCGCCTAGTCTTGAAAGTATTAATCCCTGGCCGCCTAATCGGGGTAAATTGTATTGCAATTGAGCCAATTCTACCTGAAGCTTTCCTTCATGAGTACTGGCCCGTTGAGCGAATATATCCAGGATAAGTGCGGTACGGTCAATGACTTTAACTCCTATGGCCTGCTCTAAATTACGCTGCTGCGCAGGAGAAAGCTCGTCATCAAAAATTATCAGATTTGCTCCGTTTTTTTGCCTAAGTTCGCATATTTCTTGTACTTTTCCTCGCCCAACAAAGAAAGTAGTATCCGGACGGTCCCGCTTTTGCCAGGTGAGGTCGGTAACCTCCGCTCCTGCTGTTTCAGCTAATTGGGCAAGTTCTGCTAAGGAATCTTTAACCTCCCAGTTAGCTCGTCTTTCTACACCCACTAGTAATGCCCGTTCCGTTTCTATTAGGCTGGTTGTTTTATTTCTTGTTTCCAAAAGCCGGTCTATCTGTGTAGTAAGAAATGTTAAATTTAAAGCAATAAAATCATTAAGCGCAATGGGGCCAACTGCTTGGATCTCGAACTCTTCATTTTCAAGCCAGCCGGAGATAAAGGCAAAACTAACTTCGTTAACCGATCCTTTGGACACGCCAAGTGAAGCCATGATATCGAACCGCAACTCCTTGAGTGAGGAGGTATCCATGCCGCTTAATTGGCTCACACCGGTCGGATGCGTATGAATACAACGTATGCCGCTAAGACGCCGCACCGACCGGCGCCCGGTGATTTCCGGGAGATTCACTGTTCGAGTATCGCCTACAGCTACCTGAACAATTTGTCCGCGGCGATTTACATATACTGCAATCTCGCGATTAAGTTGTTCGGTCAAGGTAGCCATACACTGGGCCAGTTCTTCTGTAATTGTTTGCCCGGCAGGTATGATAAGTTGATAGATTCCTTCTAATATAGTCAGCGTATTTTTCCGAATTCCGCTTAAATTTCCATCGACTGTTGACACGTAATCACCTTCCTATTAATAGATATTTTGTACAATTACGTCGAATTCCTGCATCAATAAGTAAGAGAGTTCGATAAGTAAAAATAAAAGAGGCCCTATCGCCTCACTGAAATATTATATCATTTAAGGTTGACTGCCTACAATACCGATAAATGACAAAGTAACAAACAAATAGATGAGCACTCGGAAGAAGCAAGCTGGAAATCCGCCGGATTTTAGCCCAGGTATATATATTCGTATGTTGCCGGGATTGACTAGTAATACACCGAAGAATAAGATACTGCCACCAACAACAATACCTAGGCTATTTCCGTAATGAAAAACGACCGCCAAACTTGTCCCCAGAATGCTACAGAAAAATATTTGACACCACTTGGCATACGATACTTGTGCCTCTTTTCGTTTGCGTTCTATTCTCGATGAATTTGTCATATCATCCCCCCTGCTTTGTTATTATCGGAGGAAGACTGCTATTCTATGCTATTTGTACTGTCAGTTCCGACAGGTATACTCTCATGACAAAGGGCGCAGAAACCTTGTTCATAGGACTGTCGCCGCAAGAAAAGAGTCATAGTAGCTTCCCCTTCTCGCATCCCTTGCTTACGCCCTACAAATTTGCCTGAACTATAACCTGTAAAAAATACAGCTACAACCAATAGAATGATGTTTAGTATCAATATCGCACCCCCTGCCTAAAGAGTAAAAACAAAACAACAAGACCTAGGCCGGTTACCACCGGAAAAAACAAGGTAAACGATAGCCGGTATGCCGCCAGTAGGGAAAGTAAAATGATAAGGACACACTCCACTATACCCAATCGGCAAGCTAAGTTACGCCTGCCGATGACATCTGTTTTCATATCGATACAATCATCTAAACATTGTACCGCTAGTGTAATCAAGAGGGAAAATGCGGTCATTTGCCAGCCGCAAAGAAAAACAGCCGCCATGATTATTACGATGGTTTCCTGCCATCCCTTCAGACCGCTGGGCATTTTAGTATCAAAATCGCTGAACATTCCTACTGCATAACTTGACAGAAAAAGAGAACTACTGAGGGGAGTCTGTATGCAGGCTGCTAGCGCCAGGAAAAGTATGGCGTAGATGATAGCTCCAGGTCCGAGATATAGAGACCAATTAAATTGCTGGCAGGCAAAATCATAGTCCATATCTAGATAATCATCGGTGAGTTTTACGGCAAAAGCGCAAAGCATCGTGGCTAGGGTTGGTACGGCAAAATCATAAATTGCGTGCAACATAGGCTTTTACCTCCCCAAAACCATGGGCATGGAGGGATGAAACGGGAATGACTCTGGTGCGATCAACTGCCGTGATTATTTTTCGCAGATTATCTTTAGCTGCTGGTAAGTCCATTTTGTTTGCTAAAAGAAGATATCGGTTTCGGGCTAATCCGTATTCAGTAATCTCCTGATCGATACCGTCCGCTCCCCCAAAATCATTAGATAGAGTGGCAACATCTATAATGTGAATAATAAAATCGCAGGTGTTGAGTAAGTGTAAGGTTTGTGCCATTCCTTGTCGAATAGTCGCGTTGGAATTAATATTTTCTGTGACTCCGCATGTATCTGTAAGTTTAAAACTAATGGCGCTTTTGCCTACCGGAATTTTTAAGATGGTGGATTGAAGCATGCGAGTCTTGTGTTTCTCAGGATCACATAAATCTTTTTTTGCTTCTGATAAGGAAAAATGACGGCAATTGAGTAGCCCGTCATAGGATCGAAAAGTAACATCGATTTTTCTGCAGTTTAAATAGCCGGCAAAACTAAGTGTAAACATGGTTTTACCCGAATTAGGTCGCCCTACCACGGCAAACTCTTTCATGCTTCTACCTCCGGTAAATCAGAAGGTTGAATAAGCAATAAATCTTGTCTGGTTATATTGGGTTTATTTATAAGGCGCACGGCCTGAAGACGGAGCGCTTTTTCTATCATATTGCGCATGGCCCGGGCATTCCCTAAATGAGAAGATGCCTGAACCGATGGCACATTCAGACGGCAAAGCATCGCCAGACGAGCATCCGGTGAGAGTTGATACTGCCGTGCGGCACACATTTGTTCAGCGATCTCGATCAGCTCGCTGTCGTTATAATCGGAAAACTCAATATGTATAGGAAAGCGAGAACGTAAGCCGGGGTTAGTTTGCAAAAAAAGTTCCATTTCATTTAAGTATCCGGCTAAGATTAAAACAAGATCTTCTTTATGGTCTTCCATCGCTTTCACTATACAGTCGATATAAACACTTTTCAAATATAATGAACTAGGTAGATTAATCCCCTAAGCTTATAACCGACCGACTTTGATATTCTGGAGTCTCTCTGACTTTAAGAACCGTTGCCACTATTGCCGATATAATAAAGCATCCTGCAAAAATCAGCAGCATATCGCTATAGCTGTTAGTAGTTTCCTTCACCCAAGCCACTAAATATGGGCCTACAATCCCCGCTGCAGCCCAGGCGGTCAGAATTTTGCCATGTATAGCGCTTAATTCTTTTGTACCAAATAGGTCGCTCAGAAAAGCGGGCATGGTAGAAAAGCCACCGCCATAACAGGAAATTATTAAATATATAAGTAATTGAAAGCCGAGGTTATCCGATATTTTCGAAAGTACAAAGAAAGACACTATTTGAATGAGGAAGAAGGCTAGATACGTGTTACTCCGTCCCAGATAGTCCGAGGCAGAAGCCCAGGCTAATCTTCCCAGACCGTTGACCAGTCCTACTATACCAACCATAGTAGCAGCAGCGAGGGGTGACATTTTTACTATATCTTGGGCCAACGGTGAAATTACGCTTAACAAACCAATTCCACAAGTTATATTTGTGAAAAGCATCCACCATAAGGCATAAAATTGCCAGGTTTTCATAGCTTCGCCGGTAGTCATTTGATATTCCGATTTTTGTTGATCTGCTTGAATGGTCTCACCCAATGCTTGTATCGGCGGCGCTAAGTAAAGGGCGGAAGCAACCATTATTAATAGATAGGTAATGCCAAGAATTTCAAAAGTGGCGACAAGGCTGTAACTTTCGATCAAGGTCTGGATAATGGGTCCGGCTATAAAACTGGCAAAACCAAACCCCATAATCGCCACTCCGGTGGAAAAACCCCGATTTTCAGGAAACCATTTAACTAAGGTGGATACCGGAGTAATATAACCTATTCCCAGACCGATTCCGCCGATTACTCCGTAAAAAAGGTACAAAAGCGGTAAACTTTTTAGTAGCACGGCTAAGCCTGTTCCCAATAATCCGGCGGTGAAAAAGCCCGCCGAAGCCAACCCTGACCGCCGGGGACCATACTTTTCAACATAGCCTCCTAAAAAAGCGGCAGACATCCCTAAAAAGAAAATTGCCAGCGAAAATGTCCATTGAGTTTCCTTTAAACCGATTCCCATATGTTGCATAATGGGTTTCGTTAATACACTCCAAGCATATACACTGCCAATACATACGTGAATCCCAACAGCCGCTAAGGCGATTAACCAACGATTTTTCATACTGTCCACTCCTTACTATTTGCTTTATCGCCCTGGCTAAAAGAAACGCCCAGGCAAAGGTAAAAAGAAATTGCCCAGGCGGTCGACAGTTCGTATGATACGGTTCATGTGGTTGATTCCACTTATCCGCCAGTCCCGTATCACAAATATGTAATTTTAGATACAAAAAACCGTCTGAGCACAAATATTCTTGCCCAGACGGTCGACAATTCGTATGATACAGTTCACGTGGTTAATTCCACTTATCCGTCAGTTCCGTATCATGGTATATAATTACTTTCATTCTAACAAACATTGCAAACGCTGTCAATTGTTTCTCGGTTATTTTTTATCAGGCATTTGTGTTAAGTTCATCCTTTGTAGAACATTTTCCACGAAGGGCTTAATAAACAAGCATCCGTGCCGATCTTTCTCCCATTCGTTAAAATGTCGTATACGAATAACCGGTGAAGACTGAAAGGTTTTATCTTTTTCCACCACTCTCCCTCCCCTTGAACTCTATGCTGATTTAGTTATAGAGTTGCTACTCTTTGGGGAAAAGCCAGGCAGGAAAAACATAAAAAGTTATGGAACTACTATATAGTTTAATGGTATGCAGGGAGGTCAATCATGAGCATAGTTGCTGTTTACGCCCGTGTAAGTACGGCGGAACAGGCTGAAACTGGTTATTCACTCGCAACTCAACTAGAGGCTTGCCGGAAAAGAGCGGTCATGCTTGGCGCAAACCATGTAGAGGAATTTGTTGATGATGGCTATAGCGGTGAATTTATTGACAGGCCTGCAATGGTACAGTTGCGCAGCAGGTTGGCAACCCATCAGTTAAGCGCAGTTATTGTTTATGATCCTGACCGGCTGGCCCGCAACTTGGCTCATCAATTAATTATAACGGAGGAAATCGAACAAGCTGGGGCGCAGCTTGTTTTTGTGTCCGTCACCTTTGAACAATCGCCTGAGGGTAAATTGTTTTATTCTATTCGTGGCGCTATCTCCGTCTACGAAAAAGAAAAAATAAAGGAACGCTCACTTCGCGGCAAGAGAGGCAAAGCGGCGCAAGGAAAAATTATTGCTAATGCAAAACCATTTGGATATAACTTTAATAAAGAAATAAGTAATTATGAAATCAATGAAATGGAAGCCCAAATTGTCCGGTTAATGTATTCATGGATGGTTGAGGAGAAAATCGGAACCGCTAGTATTTGTAAAAGGCTGAATGAAATGGGAGTCCCTTCTCCCCGCTTAAAAAAAACATGGATCGTTTCTGCTGTATACCGTTTGCTTACTAATCCGTTATATAAGGGCACACATGTAGCTATGCGATATCGCTATCAAAAAACAGGTTTAAACAAAAGAATTAGGACTTCTCGGCCAGAAGAAGACTGGATTAATGTTCCTGTTCCGGCTATTGTTACTCCGGTGGTGTGGCAAAATGCCCAAAAACAATTAAAGGAAAATAAATCATTGGCCAAACGAAATCTTAAACGTGAACAATTACTTAGCGGGCTGGTTTATTGCGCGAAATGTGGTCAAAAAATGACGATTACGTATGCGGGCTATTCCAGTCATCCCAAAAGTTATTATGTATGTATGAGCCAAAGAAGCAATGCCAAGGTATACTCAGATAAAGAGCGCTGTGATGCCAGACGCATTCCTACTGAAATACTGGATCAGAAAGTATATGAACACTTATATCAACTAAGCGTACAGCCTCGCCTTATTAAACAATATCTTGTTACCCGGCCGAATCCGGCGAAATCCGATAATCTTACCATAGCTTTAGAAAGACTCAATGACAATCATGAGCGTCTAATAAAGCAGCGAGAAATGGTTGTTCGATGGTATCGTCAGCAAATGATTGACGAAATTGAGACGGAGCATCAATTAAAAGAAATTAATGATAGGCTAAATGATATTGAGAGCAATCAAAGGAGAATTTCCGAGCAAATCGCCCGTGTGGTTCCTTGTCTTTCCCAAGCAGAAATTATTAAATTAGTTACGGAATACTTTGCTTTGAATAATCCGACTTTTGAGGAAAAACGAGCGGCTGTGCTTGCGGTAGTAAAACAGGTATTTGCAGAAAGAATAGATACTACAAAAGCAAAAGCCAGCCGTCCAGAAATAGATATAAGTTTAAAGTTCAGCTAACTTTAGCGGATTTATGGAGGTATAATATGAAATTACAGATTACAAAAATGCTGACGGTACTGCTGGCGCTTTTTTTCTTAACCTCACTGATGTCCACAGTTTACGCCGAGGATGAGCAAAATGTTCGTTTCAAAGGGAAAGTGGTATATTTATCTGATTTGGATACCTATGTGTTGCGCGCTGATGACAAGCGTCGGTTTCATCCAATCAAGCGTTTGCCTCCCAGTTTTCGTGAAAATGAACTTGATGTGGTGGTAGAAGGCAAGCTGCATAAAGAAATGTACGGGCGCACTATGTATGGTACTGCGATTGAGGTTACCAATATTACATTGGCTTCAAAATATGTCAGCCCGGAAGAACAGCAAGCATTAGAATTAGCCTTGGCACGTATGGATGCCTTTAATACCCGAGATCTTACAAAATTGCAGCAGATTGATGTTTTAGCGCAAAACCTCACTTTGGACGACTTTACTCATTGGCTGGGAAACGGAGAATATAAGTACACCCTTCATTATATTGAGGTCACTCTCCCTTCCGGTTCCTATAATGCCGAAGTTCCTATTACCGGTTTTTGTTTATATAGCAAAAAAATAGTTAACGGAATGTCTCTTTCTGGAGATATTCGTTACTCGCTTATGAAATTTACCATCGCAAACATCCATGGGCAATGGAAATTTATTTCTACAGGAAATTATTCTCCAGATACAGCAATTGACCCTAATCAGTACATAGCGGATTTGCTAAAAATTACGCAGGAAAAGTACGGTACAACCGATTTGCCTGAAATACAACCAGTCGGAAACGGAGTGAAACACTAATAATGGTACCTAATAGTAGTAACTCCTTACCACTCAATGCCGATTTTGTAGCTATTGATTTTGAAACAGCAACCAGAAACAATAACAGTGCTTGCGCCTTAGGGTTGGCTTTTGTAAAGGATTCTATTATTGTAGCGAATCCTTCTTGGCTGATTCGTCCGCCACAATTGTATTTTGATCCGGCGTTTATTCCTATTCATGGCATACAGCCTAAGGACGTATTAGATCAACCTACCTTCGCCGAACTTTGGTCTTCCATTGAACCCTATCTAAATAACCAGGTGCTAGTCGCTCATAACGCCCAATTTGATATGAATGTCCTGCTAGGAGGACTGGATCATTATCGACTTCCACGTCCTACTCTTAATTACTCTTGTACCCTTCGTATCGCCAGACGAACTTGGCCAACCTGGAAACAATATAATTTGGCGGCTTTAGGAGCAAGGCACGGGATTGTGTTTCAACATCATAACGCTGGAGAAGATGCTACTGTTTGCGCCCAAATTGCACTAAAAGCTTTTTCGCAGTATGGAGTCGGCAACTTTGATCAACTCCATGAAAAACTTGGGTTTGCCTACGGAAAAGTGTTTTCCGAGGGTCATACCCCTTTTGGAAATCTGCCTTTAAGTATCGACTTTTCTGGCTTTGGACATTGGGATATAAGCATTCATACCCAGGTTGAGCAAAAAAGCCGGATTGAACGAGCAAAAACGCTGCCGGAATTACCTTTATCCGTTGTGGCACCCACACATATTAGCGGGTATCAAGTAACTCTTGATCAATGCTCTTGCCCTGATTTTGCCAGAAGAAAACTACCTTGTAAGCATATGTACCATCTTTACTTAAGTTCTCAGCAATTATAAATGGGTGTTTGTATTGAATGTTTCACCATACAGTCAATCGCTTCTTTGCCAAAATCTTTTTCCCCTCCCCTGGCCAATGAATACGCTTCGTCGATAAATAATATTCCGCCGTAGGCTTTCTTGAGTTGCTCCCGCATTTTTTGCGCGGTATGTCCGATATACTCCCCTACTAAATCGGCTCGTTCCACTTCAATCAAATGTCCACGGCTTAATACACCCATTTCGCGGAAAATTCTCCCTATGATACGCGCCACAGTGGTTTTCCCCGTACCGGGATTGCCTTTAAAAATCATATGTAGTACTAAAGGCTCGGTTCGTAACCGCTCTTTTTCGCGGTATTTTTGGATTTGTATAAACGCATATAATTCCTTGACCAGCTTTTTAACTTCCTTCAGCCCGACTAAGTGATCCAACTCTTGGATAGCCGCTTCTACGCGTTGACGATTGTAATCAACCTCTGTAGTACAAGAAGAAACTTTTTCTCCATCCAGTTCTCGAAGGTATTTCATAGCCTCTACAGCGGAAATGGCTCCTGCCTCTAAAGCCGCGAATATCTCTTGGGGGCGATGATAAGTCATAGCTTTTCACCTCATCTAGCGTGTTGGTGATAGTCATTATATGTCGCATTAGCTATGGATGTGAAAAAACAGTAAAAGGTATAATCTCCTCACTGAGAGGGATTATACCTTTTACTGTTTTTAGTGCCCCAGCGTCGCCGGAGTGTTTTTTATTTTACAGTTTCATCCTTTTTTTCCTGCATGTTTGAAGACAAAGGCCGGAAGGGCGTAATCGTCGAGATTGCATGCTTATAAACCAGTTGCTGTTTGCCCTCATTCTCCACAATTACGGTAAAATTATCAAAACCTTTGACTGAGCCTCGCAACTGGAAGCCATTAATTAAGTAAAAAATCACAGGTATGTTTTCTTTCCGGACTTGATTTAAAAAACTGTCTTGCAAGTTAATTACTTTGGTTGTAGTCATTCTTTATACCCCTCCGCTGTCTTTTTATCTAATCACTATATTTAATCAGATAATCTATCTATTGATAAATATACTTCTACTCCAGGTTAAACTTTCCTGCAACCACTTTGTAAATATATTCCATTGTTTCCTCCCAATTTTGAAAATCTTCATAATCTACCCAATGGATATAAGGCATTTTTCGAAACCAAGTCAGCTGACGCTTGGCAAAGTTTCTTGTTGCCTGCTTGATTTTATCAATTGCTTCGGGTAAGGTAAGCTCTCCTTGAAAGTATAGAACTATTTCTTTATAGCCAATCCCCTGCATGGCCTGACAATTTGGCGGCACACCGTTTTTTAAAAGCCCGGCAACTTCACTGATCAACCCTGATTGAATCATAAGATCAACCCGCTGGTTAATACGTTCATACAGCTTATTCCTCTCCATCGTTAGTCCAATCACCGCTGCATTAAAAATCAAACCTTTAGGTGATTTTGCTTTGATAGGTGCCGCTTGTTGCTGCTGATGAACCTCGAGTGCCCGAATAATCCGGCGTTGATCATTAGGATGAAGCCGGTCGGCTATATCTGGGCGGACACTCATCAACATCGTATGCAAATACTTATTTCCATGGATAGCGGCTAGTTGGGTTAAACGCTCTCTTAATTCTTCGCTTCCGGGTACCGGGTTAAATTTATATCCTTCCAATAAGGATTTGACATAAAGACCGGTTCCTCCAACTAGAATCGGAATTTTATTTTTTTCGTTAAAAAAATGGATTAAACCACTTGACATTTCCTGGAAATTAACAACGCTATACTCTTCATTTGGTGCGCGTATATCTATGAGATGGTGAATAATACCGGCGCGCTCCGTATCATCCGGCTTGGCTGTACCAATATCCATATCCCGGTAAATTAACATGGAATCACCGGAGATAACTTCTGTGGAAAGTTTTTTAGCTAAGTCGATTCCGACTTTAGTTTTGCCTACTGCGGTTGGGCCGATAATAGCAATTACGCGATCCATGGTCTCAGCCCCCCACTTCCATTACTCCATAATGTACGCTGCTGTATTTGCCTCCGAGAATGGTTGTTATGCCCAATCTGGAAAATTCCTTGCTGCGTTTGGTTTCTTTAATAACAACACGCATTCGGGCAACTCGGCAAGCTTGCTTAACTGCTTCGATGGACAATGGACGGTCATCAGCCAATGTCCTGATGGGCTTGAGATTGGAACTGGAGTACACCGGAGCCCGGAACATCGGGTCAAAATAAACAACATCAAAACTTTTAGCCGGTAATGTAGTAAGAAAATTATTATAGTCGGCTGTTTCTACTTGGATACGCCTCATGGCTGTTGTAACTGTCTCATTGGCAGCATTATATTGATCAAGCCCTAGGCGGGTAATCGCCGCGATAATTGGAGAGTTTTCCAAGCCAATTACCTTTCCGGAAGGCCCTGCGACAAAACTGGCGACAATTGCATCTGTTCCAAGGCCAAGAGTACAATCCAGTACGGACGCGCCGGGGGTTAGCCCTAACGCCGTTATCATATGGTCATGTTTTCCAATTTTAATATTATTTATACGTAATTCGGCCATATTAATATGAAAAAAATATTGGCCACCGGGGGTATATACTACCGGGCCGGATTGGGTTGCTACTAGTATATAAATGACATTATATAGATTTTTCAAGGTTTCAATGGAGTTCTTTTCCCTTTTTATCAGAGTTGCGTTAAGTTGCGCTGCCAACGCTTGCGCGGCAGCTTGTATTTTTTCCGGCGGGTTATAAATCGTAGTCACTATTAAATCCATGGAGACCCCCATATTAGGTTCGTTTAAACATCTTCGCTAAATCGGGTTCAGTAAATTTTATGATGATTGGGCGCCCGTGCGGGCAGGTATACGGCAAATCCGTGGCGTTAAGCTCATTAATTAGCGCTTGCATCTGCCTCATATTCATATTTTCTCCCGCTTTTATGGCCGCTCGGCAGGCAGCTGTTTGAAGATAGGCATGACGGAGCTTGCCCGCGGTAGGGTTTGCATCGGCTTGTATTAATTTCATTATTTCAACTAGAAAGTTCCTGGCTTCCCCAGTCTGGACATCTGCCGGAGATTCAGTCAGTCGCCAAGAGTTAGGCCCAATCATTTCCAAAGTGAAACCCAGTTCATATAATAAATCCGTATGCGCGCTGATGACGCGAGTTTCTACACAGTCAAAATCTAAAAGCAGCGGAACTAAGAGCTGCTGTACAGGAATACGGCCCGTTGCCTTACTTAATTTTTGATAGAGTATTCGCTCATGCGCGGCATGCTGATCAATGATATACAAACCATCAACTGCACGAGCAACAATATAGCAGCTTGCAATTTGCCCCAGTGGAACGAGTATGTTTTCAGAGGGTGCATTTTCTTCCTCAAACGCTATGGGGGGGGAAATAGTAATAGGTTCTTCCTGCTCTTTGATCGCTGTAACAGTTTGCTGAAGGGATGGCGGTGTCTCGCGCCAAAGCGCCGTCAAAGACGGTGCTACCTCAGTCGGATAAATGATAGGATTCGATTGAGGCAAGGCGGAAAGTGATGGTGACCAAGTACGTGATGGGGTCACGACAGCCGCCGCTGCTATAGTTGGTTTGTCTTCAGTAGCGGTAAGTGCGGTACTGATCGCCCGGTAAACTGCTTTAAATGCAGAACCTTCATTTGCCAGTTTAACCTCAGTCTTTTGCGGATGTACATTAACATCAATACTCTCGGGAGGCAATCGAAGACTAATAACAACTAAAGGAAAACCGGATTTCGGCAATAACGAATGGTAGGCGTTATCAACCGCTTTGGCAATCATGCGACTTGACACTGTACGTCCGTTAATAATAACCGTTTGCCATTGGCGGCTGCTTT
>Ga0316613_10000716_pt1 | contig 24762 bp, 16 predicted proteins | sample OWC_soil_day10_C_2_FD_207647 | JGI IMG/M metagenome (GOLD analysis project Ga0316613, IMG submission 207647) | Wetland soil microbial communities from Old Woman Creek delta, Ohio, United States - OWC_soil_day10_CT_b | ecosystem: Environmental > Terrestrial > Soil > Wetlands | place: USA: Ohio...
GCAACGACTGGCTGACTTACAACCGGGAAGACAATACCTGGGAGAAGAACAAGGAAGCCATCCGTTATGGCTGGGAGAAAGGCAAGCAGCGCGCCAAGGGAACCCACTCAGGAGAATCGTTGAGACGACGGTGACCTTGAATGGTTTGCCTGAATCAGGGCAAGGACGGCATGGTTTCTTGCGCGAACTCTCTTAGCGCGTCGGCGATTCGGGCGACGACGCTCGCCCAGTCTCCCATGGCGGTTTGCCTGAACAATCGCATAACGCCGGGATACCAGGGAGAAATGGCGCGATTGTCCATCCAGCGCCAGTCAGTCATGTATTCTGGCAGCATGACCCAGCATGGTTTGCCGAGCGCTCCGGCCAGATGAGCCACTGCCGTATCGACGGATATGATCAGATCGAGATCCATGATGGCGGCAGCCGTATCGGCGAAGTCATGAAGGCATGGTCCAAGATCGATGAGTGACAAGCCGTCAGGCGGGGTTGCAGCCTCCTCGCCTGCCGGACCCTTCTGCAGACTGGCGAAGTGTATGCCTTTTATTGCCCAGAGTGGCGCAAGCACGCTCAGTGAATCGAGCGAGCGATCGGCATCGTTTTCAAAGCGCGGGTTGCCCTTCCATACCAGACCGACGCGAAGTCCATTCTCTGGAAGAAGCCACCGGCCGGACCGACCTTCAGGCGGCCGTAGATAGGGAATTTTCGCTGGAATGGAATTTAGACGGGTCTTGCAATGAAAGGGAGCACTCATCAGAGGGGTCCAAAGATCCCATCCCGTCGTTGGAATGTCCTCTTCCATGGTGATTAGCTGATCGACACCGGCGAGTGTCGAAAACAAGTCTCTTAGGGGAGCATGACAAATCAGCCCGACTGATGTCGCCCCCATCTCCTTGAGCACATCCGCATAGCGGCAGAACTGGATCATGTCCCCAAATCCTGCTTCGACACCAATCAGTAACCGTTTTCCTGCGAGAGGCTCGCCTTGCCATCGGGGACAGGATAATCTGGAGGCAAGTGCCTTGTACCAATTTCTCGCTTCCAGAGACAGCCAACCTTCTTCGAACCGGCCTTGCCGAAGCAGTATGTAACTCAGGTTGAAGCGCGCAGTCGTGTAATCCACATCCAGGGAGAGTGCGGTTCGATAGCATTTTTCCGCTTCGGCTTCCCGTTTCATGCAGGCGTACAGTACGCCCAGATTGGACCATCCGACAGGCGACTTGGGTTCCAGCGAGATGCCTCTGAAATAAGCCGCCTCCGCTTCTGCAAACCGCTTCTGGCCTGAGAGAAGCGATCCGTAATTCAGATGTATGCGAGAAAGCTCGGGGTTGAATTGGATGGCTTTCCGGTAGTGCTCTTCGGCTTCATCCGCATGGCCTTTTTTTTCCATGAGAAGCGCCAGGTTGCCATGCGCTTCAGCCAAGCAAGGCACCATTTCTATCGCAAAACGGAAGCAGGCTTCGGCACGGTCATCATCGCCGTAATCAAGGCAGCGAGCACCTTCGATAAACAGTACTTCAGCGTCAGTTAGGGTGCGTCCGGACATGAGGGCTTGTCATGGAGAAAACGAAATGTTTCTCCTGAGTATTATTTTTATATGCGGAACATTGTAAATCAGTTGCAGGGCGACTCACCATCTGGAATTGTAAGCGTTTGCAAGCGGCAGGCTGACGGATCGACAAGATATTTTTTATTTCTAATTAAATGGTTTTAAATCAATTGTATATATGAACTTGTTAAAGTTGTTTGTATATGATGAATCTCATTCTTTCCATTGTTCCCTTCTTGCTGATAACAATCAATATGCCAATCCGGACCGCCTGTACCCTTGATCGTTAATTGAACGACTTCAGGCATGTTGGCGGGAGGAATCGAGGATTGAGACAGATCGAAGATTTTTCGAGCAATTACCTGAAGCATTCGGCCAGTTGCCTGATGTGGACGGTAATATTGCTTGGCTGGGTCTGGATCAGCGTAGTGCTTCATCTGAATGGCTTCGACATGAAGATCATCTTCACCGCTGTCGCAGCCCTTGCCGCAAGCCGACTCTATGTCTGCGGCGTTCGGCTCCTGAGGGAGGAAAGACAGGCGGTCATCCTGTACAGAAACTACCTTGACACGTTCTCATACCAGGTTTTGCAGCGTATGCTGGCCGATTCGAACATGTCGGCCTGGTCCAGGCGTGAGATAGGCAGGTATCTGCATGACTCCATGTGCTGGGGATACTGATTCACTTCCAGGCTGGAATTCAACGATAAGGACGCACGACAATCATGCCAAACATCTTGATTACGGGAAGCAACCGAGGAATCGGGCTGGAACTGACCAAGCAGTTCGCGGATGCGGGTTGGCGTATTTTCGCTACCTGCAGGCATCCGGCGGAGGCAGAGCATCTTCGCCAATTGGCGGAGCGATACGAATCCATTTCGATTCATCGCCTCGATGTCACCGTTCTGGAAGACATCAAGGCAATTACACTGGAGATGAAGGGTACGCCTCTCGATATCCTGTACAACAATGCCGGCATCTATCTGGAACCGGATTATCAGCTCCCCGCAATTGGCGGCATTCGCTATGACGAATGGATGCGAACGTTCCAGGTCAATACGCTGGGTGCGGTACGTATGACGGAAGCCTTGCTGGACAACGTTGCCATGAGCACTAAGCGACTGATTGTTGCGATGACCAGCCACATGGGGAGCATCGCAGATATCCAAATGGAAGGAAGCTACTATTATCGTTCCAGCAAGGCGGCTTTGAATGCGGCCATGCAAGGACTGGCGATTGCCGCGCGCCCACGGAATGTCGGTATCCTGCTGCTGCATCCGGGAGCGGTGGCGACGCGCATGAGTACGCATGGAATCAGCCCCGAGCAAAGCGTCAGGGGGCTACGCAAGGTAATCGATGGGTTTTCGTTGAATGATACCGGCAGTTTCATCAAATATGACGGTACGGTCATGCCATGGTAGCGTCGCGGCCTGATCGTGTTGTCGGCAGACGGCGGATTATATGGTTTTCCATTGCCCGATTTGTCTCGCCGCTGCGTCAATAATAAGAGCGATTTCCGGAAGCCGGGTAAAACGCCGGTAAAATAGCGCCATGCACAGACTTCCATTCCGGCATACGCTTCCTGTCGTCGCTTCCTATGTGATTGCCGCACTCCTCTTGCTGATTGCGCTTCACAAAGGACTGATCGGCGCGCTGTTCTCGGGATTGCTGGTGTATTCGCTGATACACCAGATGACCCCCCTTCTTGGCAAACGTCTGAGCGGGTCTCGAGGCAGGCTGGTTGCAGCGACTATCATCGGCGCAGCCGTGGTCACCCTGCTTACCCTGGCGATCTGGGGGCTCGTCTCGCTGTTTCAGGGAGATCTTTCGCACGGGCGCCCTCTTCTTCAGCGGATCGCTGATCTGATCGAAGCATCACGGGCACAGTTTCCTTCCTGGCTGAAAGACAGTCTTCCAGTCGATGCCGACGATCTCAGCAGGATGATGTCAGGCTGGCTCCACAACCATGCAGTGGAGGCACGGACCGTTGGAGCCGAGGCTGGCAGAATGCTTGCCCATCTGTTGATTGGCATGATCATCGGCGCGATGGTGGCCGTGCGTGATACTTTGCCCGATTCGCATGTCCATCCGCCCCTTGCGGCCGCCTTGCGGGAGCGGATATTTCACCTTCGGGACGCATTTCAGAGCATCATCTTCGCGCAGGTCTGGATATCCGTGATCAATACCGCCATCACGGCGGTCTATATTTTCGTCGTGCTTCCTCTGGCAGGCATATCGCTTCCCCTGTCCAAGAGCCTGCTGATCATCACGTTCTTCGCCGGACTGCTGCCGGTCATCGGCAATCTTGTTTCCAATACCCTTCTGGTCATAGCGAGCCTGTCCATCTCTTTCCATACCGCTGTCGCTTCGCTGGTATTTCTCGTGGGCATTCACAAGCTCGAATATTTTCTGAACGCCAGGATAATCGGCAACAGAATACAGGCGCGGGCTTGGGAAATATTAGGGGCCATGCTGTTCATGGAGGCTCTCTTCGGTATTCCCGGTGTCATTGCGGCGCCGGTATTCTACGCGTACGTCAAACGCGAACTGGCCGCCCTTAAACTGGTCTGATCATCTTGTCCCTGCCGAGGCTGTTTCCGGTCCTCGCCTGCTTGCGGACGCGCAAAGAAAATAGGGCTCTATATTGGGAAGATTGCGGTCGCGTCCGGCTCGCTGGTCGTGTTCATGCTCCGGGTCTATTATTTGGCACAAATTTTCCTGTTGGGTGCGGAATATACCTGGGTTTACGCCCGGTGTTCGGCTCGCATAAATGTGAGGGAGATGCGGACAAAACGGGTATTGCAGGGCAATGAAAAGCGAGTTGAGATATCCTTCTCCTGCATCTGCCTTGGATGACTCTCGCATGACGGGCTCGTCGGGTGTTTATTGATTTATCGCCAATTCCATGATCATTGGCCCGTTAAGATAAAAGAATATGAAACGGATTCAGCAGGAGTCAGGTGAGGCAAGATACCATCTCTATTATCCGGATTGCAGCGTGATGTTCTTTCACACTACGGTCCGCTTTTGGAGGGCGGGATGTGAATATTTTTTACCTTGACCCCGACCCGGCAATCTGTGCGAGGTACCACTGCGACAAACATGTGGTCAAGATGATCCTTGAGTCAGCGCAGTTGTTGTCGACAGCCATTCATGATGCATGTCCTGGCATGCAGGGTTTGTACCGACCGACGCACAAGTCCCATCCTTGTGCCATATGGGCCAGGCAAGGAAGAAAAAACTATGAATGGCTATTGAACCTGGCATATTGGCTGGGAGAAGAGTACAGGCACCGTTTTGGCAAGACACACAAAACGGTGCGGGAGGTATTCTCTCTTTTGAAAGAAGGACTTGCGCTGCTTGATTCGAGCAATCCCTTCACTGAGCCGCCGCAATGCCTGCCGGAGCAATACCGGCAGGCAAGTACCGTGCAGGCGTACAGGGAATACTACCTGCATGAGAAGAAGCGTTTTGCGAAGTATACGGACAGGGAATACCCGGCATGGCTTATGGAAAGCGCTCCGGCAAAGGGGAAGATGCATTTTCAGCAGGAGAGCATAGCCGAGGCTGCAAAAGATGGAGAGATTGCTTGAATGGAGCTCTCGTTCTTGTGAATCAACTTTAAGTTTGTAATGCAAGTGATTGTATTGTTTGTTGTTGATAGCCATTCTGTCTTGACTATACTAGACGAACCATGCCTCACATCCATACGCACTATGATAACCTCAAGATCAGCCGCGACGCGCATCCGAACGTAATACGGTCCGCGTATAAGAAACTGTCGCATCAATATCATCCGGATCATAATGCCAACGACCCAGAGGCGACCAAGATCATGCAGGTCATCAACCTGGCTTATGATGTGCTGTCCGATCCTGTGAGGCGCAAGGAACATGATGCGTGGATCGCGCGCATGGAAGCGGAAAGAGAACCTTCGCGTGAACCGCCATTTGCCGAACATGGACCTGAAAGTGCGCCCCGTCAAGGTGCTCCGTGGACTGCCTGGCAGGAATTTGAGCAAACGCCCTATTTCAAGCCTGATCCGTCTGCGGCAAGGCGAAGCCGCAGCAAGAAAGAGGGTGTCGAGATCGACAACAAGGCGATCGTCGATCATATTTCCAGGCACTGGTTCTGGTATGTGCTGGCCGTCGCGATGGCCATCGGTTTCGGCTATCACGATTACTCTCACGGCGTCTACAATGCCTTTTCCGCTACATACCCAAACGTGCCGAAAAAGCCCCCGGCAGGCAGTGTGCACTCGGCATCCGGAACGGCAACCAGCCAGGTCGGCACAATGCCGAACACAGCGACAGGCAATGCCGCCGCATCCTCGCAAGAAGGTATTCTGGCGTATGCGCCGGATGGACAGCCCTGGCCAAAATCAGCTTCCTATCTGCAGGGATTCGAGCAGATCAATGCAGGCGGCTTGTCTACGGTAACCATCGACAACAGCCGGAACGATTCGCCGATCATGGCCAAACTGTACTATATCGGCGGTATGAAACCTTATCCGGTGCGGACGTTTTTCGTGCCATCGCACGAGTCGTTTCGTCTTGAGAGAATCGATGCCGGCAGCTACGATATCCGTTACCGGGATCTGAAAAGCGGTCAGCTTTCACAATCGGATACCTTCCATTTGATGGAAACGGCTTTCAGAAGCGGAACGGGACATACTGCTGTGCACATGATCGTGACACGGACTCAGGATGCCGGAACAAGACTGACGGAAGACGATTTTTGATTAACCGGCCATCGATGGAAAAAGGGATTTGAGCCCAGCAGCCATCATTTCCACGGCAATCGCTGTCAGCAGGAACCCGGCCAGCCGTTCCACCACTTTCAACGTTGCGCCTGACAACAGGCGTCCGCTTCTGCTGGCGATGCGGAAACTAAGCCACGTGGCGATGCCGACCAGGACAGGCGGCAGGATCACGTAGAGCAGATCTTGCCACCTTTCGATATGCGATGTCGCCATTACGTATGACAGGGCAGCCGGTCCGGCCAGGAGCGGAACGCCGAGTGGCACAATGGATGGCTCCAGTGCAGCCTGGGCTGATTCTGCTTTCGTATACTTGACCGTCTCTTCCTTTGCTATGACCATGGCCACAGCCACAACGAATACGACCGCACCTCCGCCGACCTGGATGGCGGCCAGGGATACACCCATGAAGGAAAGGAAATGCAGACCGAACAGGCCGCCGGCAAGCAAGGAAACCGCAACCGTTACTCCCAGTTGTCGGCTGAAGTGCTGCTTGCTGGCCATGTCCAGTCCGCTCGTCGCGGAGATGAACAGCGGAATCGCCAGCAACGGGTCGACCAGCGCCAGCAGCGTCAGCGTTTTCTTGAGAGTAAGTGCAAAATCCATGACGTCGGCATCCAGCATGGGGTTGGGAAAGAGCCTGTTGGCGCATTAATATTTTATAGATGGGGGCAGGCTTGCACAATCCAAGGCAGTTGCATGCGTATAGTCGACACAATTGCCGTGAAAATCTTCTTTTCCGAGTCCGCCGGGCGAATCATGGACAAGTCCGCAAATTGGTGTTCCGGCAGATGAACCAACCACGATCCGTATGCGCTGATACTGCCAAACCTTGGCGACCAAGAACCAGAAAACCTTGGATGCTCGGCTGCATGACGCTCTTTTGCCGGCATTCACAAATGCCACTGGCAGGTCGGCAATGACGCGCAAAAGATCCGCCTGTGCGGCCAGTTGCTTGATCTGGCACCGACCGAATACGGCTTACTGGCGACCTTGCTCGATCATCCGGGAAACGTGTTTTCTCGATCCAGCCTGCTCAATGTCGTTCTGCCCAAAGGGCTCAACGTGAGCGATCGCAGCATCGACAGCCACATCAAGAACGTGCGCCGCAAGCTGGTTCATGCGATGCCGGATCCCGATCCGATTCAATCAGTGTATGGCGTCGGCTATCGTTTTGAAGGGTGACCCGGCAGAGCGCATCCGGGCAACGCAGCCTTGCCTGTCACTCATGCTGACCGTTTCTAATGCACACCTTATCGTGCTTTTCCGCAGTCCATCACAGCGCCAGAAATTCCTGAAAGGCAAAGGGATCGTCTTTCAGCAGTATGTCCATCTTTTCCGGAGGCAGCGGTTCTGAAAAAATGTAACCTTGAGCAAAATCGCAGCCGACACTGGCCAGAAGATCTCGCTGCTTGCGCGTCTCAACGCCCTCGGCGATCACTCGCAGGCCAAGCTTATGCGCCATGACGATGATCGCTTCGCACAGGGCCATATCGCTCGAATCGACATCCAGGTTGCGGACAAAAGCCTGGTCGATTTTCAGATAATCGATGTCGAACTTGTTCAGGTACGACAGCGATGAGTACCCGATGCCGAAGTCATCCAGTGCGACCTCAATGCCTGCATCCCGGAATGCAAGTAGCTGATGCATGACATTTTCGCTCGCCTCGAGCAGCAGTCCTTCTGTAATCTCTACCACAATCCCTTGAGCAGGCAGGCCAATACTCTTCAGGTGCTCGAACCAGACCAAGGAATCGATCCCCTCTTTCTTGAATTGCACCGGTGAAATGTTGACACTGATCTGAAATTCGCGGTGATGGGTTTCGCGCCACTTGGCGGCCTGGTTGGCGGCTTCATGGAATACCCAGTCCCCAAATGAATTGATCATGCCGGTATCCTCGGCAAGCGGGATGAATTCGGCAGGTTTGATGAGACCGCGCACTGGATGCCGCCAGCGGATCAGTGCTTCTGCCTTGTGAATGGCTCCTGATGCGAGTTCCACGATTGGTTGGTAGAAAACTTCGAATTGCCGGTTTTCAAGTGCCACCCGCATGTCGTTCACCAAGCGCATGCGAGCCAGCGCGGCTTCCTGCATGGAAGCTGTGAAATACTGGTACTGGTTTTTACCGTGTTGTTTGGCGGCGTACATGGCCTGGTCGGCGTTTTTGAGCAGGTCCTCGATATCGGTGGCATCGTCCGGATAGAGCGTAATACCGATGCTTGCCGATACGTGGGCTATTTCATCTTCAAGATGAAACGGTTTGGACAGTTGCTGAAGGATGTGCTGCGCGACGCGGTTGACATTGTCGGGGGCGGACAATTCGGAAAGGATGACGGTGAATTCGTCGCCGCCAAGACGCGAAACGATATCGATTTCCCTGACCGATCCATGCAGCCGTTCCGCCGCCTGTTTCAGCAGTTGGTCGCCCATATTATGACCCAAAGTATCGTTAACATCCTTGAAACCGTCCAGATCGAGGAACATGAGAGCCAAAGGCTGGTTGGTCCGTCTCGATTTCCTGATTGCATGTTTTAATTGATCCCGGAATAGCCGCCGGTTTGGCAGACCGGTCAGCGCATCAAAGTTCGCCTGGTTCCAGATCAGTTCGTCGGATTCTTTCTTCTTTGTAATATCCGTAAACAGCGCGACCCGTCTGAGGACAGTTCCGTTCGAGTCGAATGTTGTGTTGATGGACAGCAGAATGGCGAAATCTTCCCCGTTTTTCGCACGGTTCCATATTTCCCCTTTCCAGCGACCAGTTTTGTCGATCGTTTTCCACATGGCACGGAAGAATTCTTTTCCATGCTTGCTCGACTTGAGAAAATTCGGATTTTTGCCAAGAACTTCGCCCGCACGGAATCCTGTGATCTGCTCGAAAGCCGGATTAACAGCAATGATCCGGTTGCTGGAGTCGGTCACCATCATGGCCTCACTGCTGTCCTGATACACCATCGCGGCAAGCTTCAATTCGTTCTCAGCCTTCTTGCGCTCGGTAATATCCATTGCCATGCTGATGACGGCTCTTCTGCCGTCGGCAAGTTGTCCGAGCGGAGAGGAGAAAAAATGCCAGATTCTTTCCGACCCGTCCTTGCAGCGAATGAGGTATTCCCCGCCATCCCTTCTGGCTTCCTGTTCGATCATGGCACGTATCCCTGCCAGGGTCCGGTTAATGCCCTCCTCGTCCAGCAATTTTTCCAACCATGCCTGCATGGTCGGAATGTCTTCCAGCGTATATCCGCTTAGCTCTGTCCAAGCTCGGTTGATGCGAAGCATTTCGCCGTCTTCGGCATGGATCTGCATCGGAAAAGGTGATTCTTCCGCGACCAATCTGAAACGGCGCTCGCTTTCCCTCAGCGCCTCTTCGCTCTGCCGACGCCATTGCTCGCGGTCAGCGTTATCCAGGGCATAACTGATGTTGGCTGTCATGCCTTCCAGCAGATGGACGATTTCTTTGTCGAATGAGCCGGTCTCATCACTGTATACAGTCAATATCGCGTATGGTTTTCCGCTTCGTTTGATTGGCAACGCCATGATGGAATTGATGCCGTTCCGTTCGGCCTGGCTGGCCCATGGTTCTACTGCAAGGTTCGTTCGGACATCGTTTATCACGACGGTTCTTCCATCACGAAATGCCGTGCCTGTCGGCCCCTTTCCTTCCGGAAGTTCAGCGTTAGCAGTAATCTCTATGTTGGACAAATAGGCTGATGCCCTTCCGCTGTTCGATACCGGATGAATCCGGTTATCCATGTCCGGAATCCCAACCCAGGTCAGTACCATGCCGCCGTAATCCACCACTATCCGGCAAACCAGAGCGAACAGGGACGTTTCATCCTGAAAGTGAAGAATCGCCTCGTTGGTTTCGCTGAGCGCGCGGTAGATATTTGTCAGGCGGCGCTCACGTTCAGTTGCATCTTTTTGCTGGGTAATATCTCTGCCGACTCCGCGGTAGCCCTTAAATGTGTTTTCTTCGTCGAATATAGGCTCGCCGTTAAAGGTGATAAAGTGTTTTTTACCGGATTCGCCATGAAAGGATAATTCGAAATTCACAAGCGGATGGTGAGCCTCGACAAGTCGCCGATATGCCGGAAGCGCTTCTTCCTGTTCGACTTCCCAAAATGTCTTGCCGATGAGCCGTTCCGAATTGATGTCATCTCTTCCTAAATAACGGCTCGAAATGTAGGTAAACCGGAAATGATTGTCTTGTTCCCAAAACCAATCGGAAGACATGGAGACAAGCGAGCGGAATTTGGCCTGCTCGTTCTCAAGAGTCATGATTGCCTCTTTTCGGGCTTTCCAGTCGCGGTACAGCAGCAGTGAAAACAGAAATGATGCCAGAGCGAAGAAACTGCCCATGATGATGCTGTTCATGACGTCGTGCCGCCATGTAGATAGGTAGTCGTTCTCAGCAAGGCCGACGAGCACATAAAGAGGACGATCCTTAAGTTTGCGATAGGAAACGGTCCTGATGATGTTATCGTAAGGCACGGTGGCAGTATAACTTCCAATGAATGGAGACATCGCCACCATTTCTCTTAATTCGGAGGAAATGCCGCCCTGCTCGCTATCGCGCGCAAAATCCTGCTCGTAGTTTTGCGCGTGAGGATAGCGGGCCACGATGCGCATGTTGATATTGCGCAGATTGATGGTTCCTGTTCTACCGATATCCAGCGAAGAAAACAGGTTGCTGAACCGGTCCAGGCGAATAGTGCCGAAGACTGCGCCCGCAAAGGAGCCGTCAGCGTTTTCAAGCCTGCGTGCAAGAAGAATGGTCCATTGATGAGTAATGGTGCACAAGATGGGGTCGGACACGATCGTTCCGGCATTTTGGGTATCGCGCAGATACTGAAAATAGGTATTGCCGGACACACTATGGTTTCCGTTTGTCTTTACGCCATGAGTGATGTTGCCTTTGAAATCGATGACATACAATTCGTCGGCATCGGGAGTGCGAGAGCTGAGAAGAGCGAGATAAGCATCCAGTTTGGTCGGGGCGGCGTCGCCATCTGTTTTGGACCGCGCCATTCTGTCGGCCACGGCAAGCAGATTCAACTCGATCTTGTCAAGCGTGCCCTCGATGCTTTGCTCGAGAACATGTGTCAGGTTCTGCGAATCGGTGACGGCTTTTTCCTGCAATTGCGTTTTGCTTTTCTGCATCGAATAGCATAGCCATGCTGCAACAAGAATATTCATCAATAGCACGGCCGACCACAGGATGGTTGCAAAACGCAGCCTTGAATAGTTTGGCAAGCCGGTGAAAGTTCGAATCATTCCGATGTCCGCACTCAAGAATCGTCGAAAAACGCCACAACATGTTCAAACATGATCTGCTAGTTTGTTATCAAGAAAGCCATCGTTCATTGCTCAGTGAGAGCTATTTGGAATCGTATTACATCGCTCAGGAAATAACCAAGCGCGATGGATGGAAACGCAACCGGCTGGATATGAAAGGGTTATTGATAAATTTTTAATAATTTTATGACAAATATAAACCCAACCGACGCTCTGACACTATCCATGCCATCCGCATGTGTCATTCATCTTCAGCCGCATCGCATCATTTTATGTGTTGCGGTATGGGAACGCTGGCCGAAATAGTGGTTCCCCATCCTGTTCCCTGAGCATCGGTCGCAATGAGCAGAATGAGCACAAATGGTTTCCCGTCAAATGCCGTCGTGACAACCCGATGCCCGGATGCGGCTGGTACGTGGTAGAAAACGCGGTCCATCAGGAAAGCGCTGGATAGTCAGTGTAACCCTCAGCGGTGGGCCCATAGAATGTTTCCGGATCCGGGATGTTCAATGCTGCATTGAGTTGCAAACGCCTGGGTAGGTCTGGGTTGGCGATAAACAATTGCCCGAACGCTACTGCGTCGGCTTCACCCGATGTCAGCAATTGCTCGGCGCTGGCCTTGCTCAGGTTTTCGTTGGCGACATAGATGCCGCCGAAAGCGTTTTTCAGATGTGGTCCGATCCGCCCTTCTCCCAGATGCTCGCGCGCAAAAAGAAAAGCAATGCCTCTTTTTCCCAGTTCGCCGGCGACATAGCTGAATGTTGCCAGTGGATTCGAGTCGCGTATGCCGTGGGAGTCGCCTCTAGGGGACAGATGCACGCCGACGTGCGATGCTCCCCAGACCGATATGCAGGCATCGGTTACTTCCAGCATCAGTCGCGCCCGGTTTTCCACGGAACCGCCGTACTCATCGGTTCGTTTGTTTGTCCCATCCTGCAGAAACTGATCGAGAAGGTAACCATTGGCCCCATGTACTTCCACGCCGTCGAAGCCGGCGGCCAGCGCATTTTCTGCCGCCTTGCGGTAATCGGCCACAATGCCGGGAATTTCATGTGTTTCGAGAGCGCGGGGTGTCACATAAGGTCGCTCCGGGCGTACTCGCCGGACATGGCCTTCGGCCGGGATGGCGCTCGGCGCGACTGGCAAGCTGCCATCCAGAAAGATAGGGTCGGATATTCTGCCGACATGCCAAAGCTGCATGAAGATATGTCCGCCTGCATTATGGACGGCGTCTGTGATTGCTTTCCAGCCTGCAACCTGTTCTTCTGACCAGATTCCAGGTGTGTCCGCATATCCTACCGCTTGCGGGCTGATAGCGGTCGCCTCGCTTATGATGAGTCCGGCTGATGCCCTTTGAACGTAATACTCAGCCATCAATTCGTTCGGAACTCGGGCATTGCCGATGGCACGTGCACGCGTCAACGGCGCCATGAAGATGCGGTTTGGCAAGGTCAGGTCGCCGACCTTGATCTCATCGAATAGAGTTGACATGAAAGCTCCTATGAATAATGTCCGTCGGACGGATCGATTGCCATCAGGACGGTCTCGACCGAAGATGCGCAACCGGCGGGCCGGATGCAAGCTCAAGTATAGCCATCATTGTGAATGTTGACAGAGCGTGCGAATGATTCAGGAGGCGGTTTCCCTTGATATATTTTAAATTATTACAACGGCTTGAAACGCAATGAAATAGAATCTTTACTGTTCATTGACACAACATTTTTGCATTCAATGGTAAATTGCAACATCTCCAATCAGGATGACCTGTATTCAATCGAACGACCTTTTGTTGGCAGCAGAATCGCGACGAGAGTCGATGCAGGAAACAATCAAGGAATATGAACGATCAACCCGAAGCCAGTCAGCCAGACAGCAAGCAACAGGAATCCTCTTCCACCGAAGCCAACCTTGCCAAATCCGATAAAACGGATTCCATAAAAAAATCGCCCAAGCACCGACCCTTCAGACGCAACCGCCTGTTGTGGATGCTTGCTCTAGTCATTGTAGTTGTCGCCATTGCTGTTTTCGTCATTTATCGAGGAGGCGGGAAACAGTCTATGAGGGTGTCCATTCAGCCTGTATCGGTTAGCGAAGTGGTCGTCAAGGACATGCCCGTCTGGATCAATGCCATCGGCACCGCTACGCCACGCAATCTCGTGACGGTTAAGACCCGTGTAGATGGTGAACTGTTCCGCGTCTATTTCACCGAAGGTCAGATGGTCAAACAGGGACAGCTCCTGGCCGAAATAGATCCGCGCGCCCTTCAGGCAAGCCTGACGCAGGCTAACGGCCAACTGGCAAGGGACAGTGCCCAGCTCAAGAACGCCCAGCTCGATTTGCAGCGCTATCGCGACCTGTGGGCCAAGGATTCCGTTGCCAAGCAGACGCTGGACACACAGGATGCGCTCGTTCGTCAGTATGAAGGAACGGTTGAATACGATCGGGGCGTGGTTCAAAACGCCAAAGTGCAACTGAGTTATACCCGCATCACGGCTCCGGTTTCCGGACGGATCAGCTTGCGGCAGGCCGACCCGGGCAACCAGATCAAGACTACCGACACGAACGGGCTGGCGACCATCGCACAGATCGAGCCAATGACAGTCGTTTTCTCCGTACCGGAGGGCAACCTTCCGGAGATCACTCGCCAGATGAGCACGGGTGAAACGTTAAAAGTCGAAGCATGGGACCGCGACCAGAAAAATCGTCTGGCCAGTGGCAAGCTCCTGACCGTCGACAACCAGATCGATACGACGACCGGGACCGTCAAGCTGAAAGCGATATTCGACAACACCGATCACAGTCTGTTCCCGAATCAGTTCACGAATATCCGCTTACTGCTGGGTGTCCGCAAAGGCTCGACTGTCGTGCCGAGCGCCGCTATTCTGAAAGGGGCGCAAGGCTCGTACGTCTATACCGTCGATGCAGAGGGAACGGTCAAATACGTGACCGTGACGCCAGGAGCCGTGGATGGGGACATGACGGCCGTGGATAGCGCGTTAAAGCCGGGTGAAAGCGTTGTCATCGATGGCGCGGACAAGCTGAGGGACGGCGGCAAGGCGGAAGTGATTCCCGCGGAAAAACGCCAGACGGCTCCATCAGGCAATAACCGCCAGAAAGGCAATGCCCCGTCCGGAAGGGCGGGAAAAGCCGCCAGAAATGAGAATGCAGGCTAATCCGGCTTTCGGCCGCCCTTCGTTTTACGCCATTTCATGAATCCGTCACGAATATTCATCCTGCGGCCTATCGCCACATCATTGCTGATGGTGGCGATCGTGCTGGTGGGACTCGTCGCATACCGTTTTCTGCCGATTTCCGCGCTTCCGGAGGTCGATTACCCAACCATCCAGGTTACGACGTTCTATCCGGGCGCCAGCCCGGAGGTGATGACGTCTTCTGTTACAGCCCCTCTCGAGCGGCAGTTCGGCCAGATGCAGGGCCTGAAGCAGATGTCTTCAACCAGTTCCGGGGGCGCATCGGTCATTACGCTGCGCTTCGGCCTGGATCTGACCCTTGACGTTGCGGAACAGGAAGTGCAAGCGGCCATCAATGCCGCTAACAGCCTGCTGCCGTCCGACCTGCCGATGCCGCCTGTGTACAGCAAGGTGAATCCGGCCGATGCGCCGATCATGACACTGGCCGTCACGTCGCCCAGCATGACGGTGCCGCGCATACACGATCTGGTCGAGAGCCGTGTGGCGATGAAGATATCCCAGATTCCGGGTGTCGGCCTGGTCAGCATCGCGGGCGGACGGCGGCCAGCGACCCGTATTCAGGCCAATCCAACCGCGCTCGCCAACATGGGGCTGTCGCTGGAAGACCTGCGAACGGCAATCAGCAACGCCAACGTCAACACGTCAAAGGGCAGTTTCGACGGTCCGCTACGCGCATCGACCATCGATGCGAATGACCAGCTCAAGTCGGCCGCCGAATATGCTTCCTCGGTAATTGCCTACAAGAACGGCGCACCCATTCGCTTGAAAGACGTGGCCGATGTCGTGGACGATGCAGAAAATGCCCGTCTGGCTGCCTGGTCCGGCGAGAAGGAAGCCGTGATTCTGAACATCCAGCGGCAGCCCGGCGCCAACGTCATCGAAGTATCCGACCAGATCAAGAAGGCGCTGCCGCAGTTGCGCGCCAGCCTTCCCGCATCGGTCGACATGAACGTCCTTTTGGATCGTACGGTGACGATCAAGGCGTCTGTGGACGACGTCCAGTTCGAATTGATCTTGTCGATTGTGCTGGTGGTGATGGTCATTTTCCTGTTCCTGCGTACCCTGTCCGGCACGATCATACCCGCCCTGGCCGTTCCGCTATCCCTGGTTGGTACGTTCGCCGTCATGTACATAATCGGGTTCTCGCTGAACAATTTATCGCTGATGGCGCTGACCATTTCCACTGGTTTTGTCGTGGACGATGCCATCGTCATGATCGAAAACATCGCGCGCTACGTTGAAGAAGGCGAAAACCCGCTCCAGGCCGCTATCAAAGGGGCGCAGCAAATCGGGTTTACCATCATTTCGCTGACGATATCCCTGGTCGCCGTCCTGATTCCGCTCCTGTTCATGGGCGACGTAGTAGGACGCCTGTTCCATGAATTTGCTATTACCCTGACTATTGCCATCCTGATTTCGGCCGTCATTTCTCTGACGTTTACGCCCATGTTGTGCGCGCGGTTGCTGCATCGTGTGCCGGACGACCAGCAGGGGCGATTCTACAAGTGGAGCGGCGCCCAGTTCGACCGCATCATTGCGCGCTACGGCGAGGCGCTGAAGTGGGTTCTGGACAGGCAGAAGGCAACGCTCTGGGTCGCTTTCGGTACGCTGGCGCTGACCGTGGTCATGTACATCTGGATTCCAAAAGGCTTTTTTCCGGCGCAGGATACCGGCATCATTCAGGCCGTAACGGAAGCACCGCAATCCATTTCGTTCCAGGCCATGTCCGAACGACAGAAGGCGCTTGCCGCCGTCATCCTGAAGGACCCCGCAGTGGAAAGCGTCTCTTCCTTCATCGGCGTCGATTCCACCAACGCCACGCTCAACAGCGGACGCATGTCGATCACGCTCAAACCACTGGGAGAGCGTAGCGACCGTGTCGGGGAAATCATCCGCCGGTTGAGCGACAGCACCCGTGAGGTGCAAGGCATTACGGCCTACATGCAGCCGGTGCAGGATCTGACCGTCGAAGACCGCGTGTCACGCACGCAATACCAGTTCATGCTGACGTCGCCCAATGGCAATCTGCTCGAACAATGGGTGCCGAAAGTGGTCGAGCGCCTGCAGCAACTGCCGGAATTGGCCGACGTGGCGTCGGACCTTCAGAATCATGGCCTGCAGGCTTTCGTCGATATCGACCGCGATGCGGCCGGTCGGCTTGGCGTGACGACCTCCTCCATCGACAGCGTTCTTTACAACGCATTTGGCCAGCGCCAGATATCCACCATTTTTACCCAATCTAACCAGTACCGGGTCGTGCTCGAAGTCAAGCCCGAATTCAAGCTGAGCCCGGAATCGCTGTCACGCCTGTACGTTCCGACTTCCGGCGGACAGCAAGTACCGCTTTCTGCGGTGGCCAAGATTTCGGAACGGGCTACCGCCCTGGCGGTCAATCACGTCGGGCAGTTCCCGGCGGCAACCGTTTCCTTTAATCTCGCCCCCCATGTCGCGCTGGGTGATGCGCTGGATGCGATTCGCACGGCGGAAAAAGAACTGGCCATTCCTTCCAGTGTCGAAACCAGCTTTCAGGGTGCCGCCCTTGCCTTCCAGGCTTCCACGACCAATACCCTGCTGCTCGTCATTGCTGCCTTGGTGACGGTATATATCGTCCTTGGCGTGCTGTACGAGAGTTACATTCATCCGATTACCATCCTGTCGACATTGCCCTCCGCTGGTGTCGGTGCGCTACTGGCGCTCTGGATCACTGGGTCCGGGCTCGATATCATCGGCATTATCGGCATCGTCCTATTGATCGGCATCGTCAAAAAGAATGCGATCATGATGATCGACTTCGCTCTGGATGCCGAGCGCCACGGCGGCTTATCGCCGCAAGATGCTATCTACCAGGCCAGCCTGTTGCGCTTTCGGCCGATCCTGATGACGACCATGGCCGCTCTTCTCGGCGCCTTTCCGCTCGTGATCGGCGGCGGGTTCGGCGCGGAACTGCGCCATCCGCTCGGGTATGCTCTTGTTGGGGGCCTACTCGTCAGCCAGGTTCTGACGTTGTTCACGACGCCGGTCATTTATCTGGCTTTTGATCGGCTTGCACTGAGATTGCGGAAATTCCGTCGATGAGCATCTCATCGCTTTTCATCAACCGTCCGGTCGCCACGGCGCTGACGACTCTGGGCGTCGTCCTGTCCGGCGTCGTCGCGTTCTTCCTGCTGCCGGTTTCGCCGCTGCCGCAGGTCGATTTTCCGACAATTCTGGTACAGGCGTCACTTCCTGGTGCCAGTCCGGAAACCATGGCGGCCACGGTCGCCACGCCGCTAGAACGGTCGCTTGGCCGCATTGCCGGCGTGACGGAGATCACGTCCACCAGCACACTCGGCAATTCACGCATCACCATCCAGTTCGACCTCAATCGCAACATCGATGGCGCCGCGCGCGACGTACAGGCAGGCATCAGCGCTGCCAGGGCCCTGCTTCCATCCGGCATGCCGAGTAATCCGACCTACCGCAAGGTCAACCCGGCCGATGCACCGATCATGATTCTGGCATTGACGTCGGATACGATGACCCAGGGACAGATGTACGATGCCGCATCGACGATTCTGGCGCAACGCTTGGCGCAAGTGAGCGGAGTCGGCCAGGTTACCGTGGGCGGAGGCGCCCTGCCGGCTGTCCGTGTCAATCTGGATCCGAACCGATTGTCGAATAACGGGATCGGTCTCGACGACGTCCGCACAGCCATCGTCGGCAGCAGCGCGAACAGCCCGCTCGGAACGCTTGAGGAAAAAAACCGACAATGGCAGATTGGCGCCAACGACCAGTCCAAGACGGCGGACGAATACAAGAAAGTGATCGTCCGCTACAGCAACGGCGCGGTTGTCCGTCTGGGCGACGTGGCCGACGTTACCGATTCGGTTCAGGACGTTCAGAATTACGGCGCGGTCAACGGCAAGGCCGCTGTCGTCCTGATCCTGTTCCGGCAACCTGGCGCGAACATCATCTCGACCGTGGACGGCGTCCAGAAGGTAATTCCGCACCTGCAATCTCTGATACCAGGTGCGATAGACCTTCAGGTCGTAATGGACAGAACGCCGACGATCCGCAGCTCACTGCGCGATGTGGAAAGTACACTGGTCATCTCCATTGCCCTGGTGGTGCTCGTCGTTTTCCTATTTTTGCGCAAAGGACGTGCCACCTTCATTCCTAGTGTCGCAGTACCGGTTTCGCTGGTGGGCACCTTCGGCATCATGTACCTGTTGGACTACAGCCTGGACAACCTTTCTCTGATGGCACTGACCGTCGCCACTGGCTTCGTGGTAGACGATGCCATCGTGGTTCTGGAGAACATCATACGTCACATGGAAGCGGGCATGCCGCCCATGCAGGCCGCCTTGAAAGGGGCAAGCGAAATCGGCTTTACCGTCGTGTCCATCAGTCTATCCCTGATAGCGGTCTTCATCCCAGTTCTGCTGATGGGGGGAATCATCGGCAGACTGTTCCGTGAATTTGCGGTAACCCTGTCCGCCTCGATTGCCGTTTCCATGGTCGTGTCGCTGACGTTGACGCCGACCATGGCGGCGCACATGCTGCGGCCGCTCGAAAAAGAGAAAAAAGAGCCCGGCCGTCTGTCAAAATGGATGGATTATGCGTTCAATTGGCTGACACACGGTTATCGCCGCAGTCTGGCCTGGTCTCTGCGCCATTCGACGCTGATCGTATTACTGTTCATCGCCACCACCCTGTTCAATTTCTATCTTTATGCGGTCGTGCCAAAGGGATTCTTCCCGCAGCAGGACACGGGCCGCATCGTCGGCAGTATCCAGGCTGACCAGAGCATCTCATTTCAAGCTATGCGGCAGAAATTGAAGAATTTCATGGAGATCGTGCAGGCCGACCCGGCCGTGGAAAAGGTCATCGCCTTTACCGGTGGCGGGCAGCGCAACACCGGCAACATGTATATCGCGCTTAAGCCGCTGAGCGAACGCAAGGTCTCGGCTGGTCAGGTGATCGGCCGCTTGCGTGGAAAACTGGCCAATGAAGCTGGGGCCAGCCTGTTTCTGGTTCCAGTCCAGGATATCCGCATAGGCGGTCGCTCGAGCAATGCCCAGTTCCAGTACACGCTGCAGGCCGACGAACTGGAAGACTTGCGCAAGTGGGAACCTGCAATACGCCGCGCGCTTTCCCAGATGCCTGAACTGGTCGATGTCAACACCGACCAGCAGGACAAAGGCCTGCAGACCTCGCTCATCATCGACCGCGACATCGTGTCTCGGCTGGGGCTGAACATGAAAACCATCGACGCTACCCTGAACGACGCGTTTGGACAGCGGCAGATATCTACCATCTTCAATCCGCTCAACCAGTACAAGGTCGTCATGGAATTGCAGCCGCAATACCTTCAGAGTCCCGAAACCCTGAAGATCCTGCGCGTAAGTACATCTTCCGGCGCTCAGATTCCGCTTGAATCCTTTGCCCGACTTGAAACGACCAATACCCCACTGGCAGTCAACCACCAGTCCGGGTTTCCCGCATCGACCATCAGCTTCAACCTGCCCGAAGGTGTCTCGCTCGGCCAAGCTTCAAACGCACTGCAAAGGAAACTGGCAGAAATCGGCGTGCCTTCCAGCGTCCGCGGAAGCTTTCAGGGAACGGCACAAGCCTTTCAGGGATCGCTCTCAAGCCAACCTTTCCTCATTCTGGCGGCCATCATCGCTATCTACATAGTACTTGGCATGCTTTATGAAAGCCTGATTCATCCACTGACTATCCTGTCCACCCTGCCCTCGGCTGGGGTCGGCGCCCTGCTCGCCCTCATGGCCTGCCGAACCGAGTTCAGCGTCATCGCGTTGATCGGCGTACTGCTCCTGATCGGTATCGTCAAAAAGAACGCGATCATGATGATCGACTTCGCCATCGACCGGCAGCGCCGGCTCGACGTCAGCGCAGGCAACGCCATCTACCGTGCATGCCTGATCCGCTTCCGTCCGATCATGATGACCACGATGGCGGCGATTTGCGGCGCCATTCCGCTGGCCATCGGAAGCGGCGACGGCGCCGAACTCCGCAATCCGCTGGGCATTTCTATCATCGGCGGGCTTCTGGTCAGCCAGGTCCTGACCTTGTACACCACACCCGCGGTCTATCTGGCCATGGATCGTCTCAGCAAGCGTTACAAGACGCGGCGTGACGCCAAGAAAGCTGCCCGCGCTTCCCATACCTTCGGCAACAACGACACAAAAGCGATATGAACGCACGATTCCGCTCCCTCATCTGCTTGCCCATTCTGGCGCTCGTCCTTTCGGCATGCAGCCTAGCGCCGGAATATACCCGGCCCGATATCGATACTCCGACCGCATTCAAGGAGGACGGGCCATGGCGGCCCGCTGCGCAAAAGCTACAGAATCCGGAAAAATGGTGGCTGGTCTTCGACGATCCCCAGTTGAACAAGTTTGAGGAAGAACTGATTGCCAACAACCTGGACATCAAAGTGGCCGAGGCCCAATACCGCTACGCGCGAGCCTCGGTTGATTCGGCCAGAGCTTCGCTGTTTCCGACTCTCGATTTGTCCGCGTCGCAGACCAAGGGCACCACCAGCAGCAACACGACGACCAGCACCGGGAGGTACTATTACAGCAACTCCCAGTCCCTTACCGCCGAGGCGTCGTGGGAAGTGGATCTGTGGGGCAAGATCCGCAATGGCGTCGATGTGGCTGGCGCCAACATGGAAGCGAGCGAAGGCGCGCTGGGTGCCGCCCAGCTGAGCGCTCAGGCGCTGCTGGCGACGGACTACTTCCAGCTTCGCGCCCTAGATGCGCAAATAGCCTTGTATGAACGCACCGTCGAATCGTACAAACGGTACCTTGATCTTACTCGCAACCGGCTTATGGCAGGCATCGTTTCGCCCGTGGACGTCGCCCAGGCAGAGACGCAGCTCAATTCCGCTCTCACCAGCTTGACTGACGCCCGGCTGAGCCGGGCCCAGTATGAACATGCGATTGCCATACTGGTCGGCAAGCCGCCATCTGCCCTGAGCATCGCTCCCGTGGACACCCTGCCCGCTGTTCCATCCGTTCCCACGCTGGTGCCATCCACGATCCTGGAGAGCCGCTACGATATCTATCAGTACGAACGCAAGATCGCGTCGGCAAATGCGCAGATCGGCGTGAATAAGGCTGCGTATTTCCCTGTTCTCAACTTGACTGCGGATGCCGGGTTCACACGGTATCTGACATCCGGCGTCTTTACCGCCCCGGCGCGGGTCTGGTCGCTGGGACCTTCGCTGGCGCTGAATTTGTTCGACGGCGGGTCCCGCAGGGCAGCCGTTGTGCAAGCGGAGGCATCCTACGACGAAGCCGTAGCCACCTACCGCTCTACCGTGCTGACCGCATTCCAGGAGGTCGAAGATAACCTGGTGGCAGCGCGCCTGCTTGCGGATGAATACGCTTCCCAGAGCGCAGCCGTGGCTGCTGCGGTAAAAACCCGGGAAATTTACGAGAACCAGTACAAGGCCGGCATCGTCGGATCGCTCAATGTAATATCGGCGCAAGCTACTGAATTAAGCGATAAAAGCTCGGCCATCTCGATCTGGAACCGCCGCATGGCGGCGGCTGTCAAGCTGTTCAAGAATCTCGGCGGACGCCAGGTTCCACCGTCGGGTCAAAAGACCGGGCCGGACAAGACGGTCGTTACTCCTTCTGTTGCGGCGGCGCAGGCAAAAGGATAGTCACGGCCAGCCCGCCAGATTTCTGGTTGCGCGCGGCGATTGTTCCACCATGCGATTCAACCGCCTGCCGGGCGATGGCCAGCCCCAGTCCGAATCCACCGGTATCCTTGGCACGCGATGCATCAGCCCGAAAGAACGGCTCGAAAATACGGCACAGCAGCTCTGGATCGACACCCGGGCCGGAATCGCTGATCTCGATCCGCCATTTTCCGTTTTCTGTCCGGTCGAGCCCTGCCTGGATGGTGCTTCCGACAGGACTGTAGCGGACCGTATTCTGCAGGATGTTGCTCACGGCACTGTATATGAGCGTTTCATCCCCAAGGAAAGCTGCTTCCTGAACTGGGATGAAATCGACCCGGCATTGTTTCTCGTCTGTGATCGGACGGATCTCGTCGATCACTTCCCTGATCAGTTCATCCAGCAGGAACACCTGCCTCCCTGCCTGTCGCTGCCCGGAATCGAGCCGGTAATATGAAAGAATGCGGCCGATCAGTTCGTTCAGACGCTCCATTTCGGTTTCGATATTCTCAAATTCCGGGGCGGCCGCCTCACCTGCCTGCTGCCGTGCCAGGCCGATGGCCGCCTGCGCTCTGGCAAGCGGCGAGCGCAGCTCGTGCGACACATCGCGCAGCAGAGTATGCTGAGACTTGATCAGCGTATCGATATGTTCGGCCATAGTGTCCATGGCGAACGCCAGGTCGACGATTTCGTCCTTGCGCTTGCCGAGCGAGGGGCCCACCCGATGCCTGAACTCACCCGAGCCATAGAGCAGTGCCGCCCTTCGCAGTTTTTCGATAGGCGAGATCAGATACCAGGCCAGTGCGAAGCAGACAATGCCGCCGATCAGGGTTGCCAGCAGGAGCTGCAGCGCCGCCACCTTGGGCCTGGACACGAGGCGGCTCAAGGTGGTCCCCTGGACGTCGGGCAAAAGCCACCATGCCTGACCATCGGGCGTAGAAATACTGAAGCGCTTATCTACCAGCTGGCCGTCCTTGGGATTCAATATCCGCAGAAGACGGGCTGCGACATGAGGGGGAACTTCACGCTTGAGGATATCGATGCCAGCGTTGTCGACCACATAAAACGGCACAGCGCGCTCTTCGTCCCGTTGTGCCGTCCATTCCTGCAGACCCGTCTGCCCGTTTTTACTCACTACCGTTTGCGCTTCAGCCACGACGGTTTCGAAACCGTCCCGGTACCGGGCATTCGCATGCTCGATATAGGATGAAACCGCAAAAATGGCGCCGCCGGAAAAGAGCAGCAAAGCCATCCAGAATGAGAAGAAAAGTTTCCAGAACAGGCGGTACATTCAATTTCCCTGTCAATCCATTACATATTGATAACCCACCCCTCGGATGGTCTTTATTCTTTCTCTCCCATCTGCCAGAGGTCCGAGCTTTTGTCGCAGATTGCTGATATGCATGTCCAGGCTGCGGTCGAAGCGGCCGAGAGCGCGATGCAGAACCTTGATCGAAAGATCCGGCTTGGCCACGGTTTGCCCCGGGGAACGGAGCAATTCTTCCAGAATGGAGAATTCGACTACTGTCAGATCGACCGGCATGTCTTTACATCTGACCGAGTGCGCTCCCGTATTCATGGTCAGGTCGCCTACCTGAAGTTCTTCTTTTTGCTGCCCCGTGCCTTCAGATCGCCGTAGCAGTGCCCTGACTCGGGCTAGCAGCACTTTGAGATTGCACGGTTTGCCGAGGTAGTCATCGGCGCCCTGCTCGAATCCGACCAGGCTATCCGCATCATCCGCAAGGGCGGTCAACATCAGAACCGGTGTCCAGTTGCTCGCAGTACGCAGTGATCGCAGCACTTCCAGGCCGCTTTGGCCGGGAAGCATGATGTCAAGAATGATCAGGTCGAAAGTGCTTTCGGCCGCCAGTTCCAGCGCCTTGATGCCGTCGTTGACCGATGCAACATCGAAACCTTCGGTTCCGAAGTAGCGCTCCAGAAGGGAGCAGAACTGAATGTCGTCATCGACCAGAAGAAGTCGCGGCATGGAAAGTATTCAGATGAATATCGACGATTACGGCATCGTGGCCGGTGCCTGGGTATTGTTCTTTACAGTTGGCGGATTGGGCGCACCCATATCTCGTTGCCAGATTGAAATTGTAAGCGAAATCCGGGTGGTCAGGAGGTAAACCGTTTCAGAGCCGTGGATGGACAAGGTTGTTTGATGATACGCGACTTGATCGTCGTCATTTCATGAATGGAATGGGGGATTATTCTGTAAGGCCACCTGAGTGAGGGAGACAATCCATGCGTACAGTCATTT
>Ga0316613_10000717_pt1 | contig 24749 bp, 27 predicted proteins | sample OWC_soil_day10_C_2_FD_207647 | JGI IMG/M metagenome (GOLD analysis project Ga0316613, IMG submission 207647) | Wetland soil microbial communities from Old Woman Creek delta, Ohio, United States - OWC_soil_day10_CT_b | ecosystem: Environmental > Terrestrial > Soil > Wetlands | place: USA: Ohio...
CATACTGAGTATCGCCTTCGGAAATAGCCTCAACCGGGCAGACCGGCGCACAGGAACCACATTGGACACATTCAGAACTAATTTTATAGGCCATGGTTTTCCCTCCTTTTGCTTGCGGCCGCCTTAGAGCGGCCTACATTAACTATACTTCTCTGCAACACCTAAGTCTGTGACGAAAATCATGGATTTGTTACTGCCAGCTTACATAGTAGTATCTGCAATTTGGTTTATTTTTAGAAAATTGCCTGTAAGGAAATTGTTGCTTTTTATGATATAATTAAGTATATTTTGACAATATAAAAGGAGATATGCTCATGCGCAACCTTTTTCAACTGATTACTGCTATAGTAGTAGCTGTTCTTCTGACAAATCCAGTTAATGCCGCCTCGATTATCAATGGCGAATATGCCAACTTTGCCCCTGGGCCTGATGATGATGTCAAAGTTATCTGTGACGTTGACGATGACTATGACCGTTTCACGGATTACGCAAACGGCTATTCGTTGCTCGTCCCGCATGGACTGACGGTCGATGCTTCTTTATCGCCGGTAATCACTGTATTGTCAAATGATACTCTGCGTATGGAAATTTTTTATGACAATTTCGCCGGTACTGCAAAAACCAGCGCCGAATATATGAGCTATAGCAACAATTTCATTAATAATACCCGCGACCATACACTGCTCTCAGAAGAAACCTATCAGCAAGACGAACTTGCTATCCACCTGCTACATTGGACGCGCCGTAAACTTGTCCATGTACCTAATGACAAAAACTATTATGCCAGTATTGAGATCGCTCCAAATGCAAATGAGGTTTACACAGTTGTTATTAAATCCACCCAGCCTATTGAAAACGCCGCAGAAATCGCTGCCAGCTTCACCCTTACAGAACGCCGGGGAATACCGCACTTTAATCGGCCTACCGGCCAGGGGCACACACCCTTCAATGCCGAAACGCGCGCGTTTTATGATAAGTTTTTCAGTGCAGCCAGCCCATTGCGCTGGGGTATTTTTGAACCGGCCGCACCCCAGACCTTTGAAAAACTGGATATTATAGAACAGCAGCTTAACTATACCTTTCCGGTATTACTTCGCTATCAGTCATTTGATGAAAGGCTGCCTATCCTGGCCCTTAACGCCGCCTATGAGCGGGGGCGCACTGTCGAACTGACACTACAAACCACTTACAATTTTACCGATAACTCTGGTGCTATCTACGACATTTTATCCGGAAAATATGATGACTATTTCAATATATATGCTGAACAGCTAAAAGCCTTTAATCACCCCATTCTCTTTCGCCTAAACAACGAAATGAACGGCGATTGGTGTTGGTATTCAGCTCACTATTATAGTAAAGATGCTGAGCTATATAAAACCATGTGGCGGTATATTCGCACCGTATTTGATAATCACGGTGTTGATAATGTCATTTGGGTATGGAACCCCCATGATATGTCTTTCCCGAATTTTAAGTGGAATCACTATTTGATGTATTATCCTGGTGACGAATATGTGGATGTTATCGGTCTGACAGGCTATAATACTGGTAACTATTTTTCCGGGGAGAAATGGCGCGAATTTGATGGTATTTATCCGCAAGTTTACCGCGACTACGACCAGCATTTTGCCAAGCCATTTATGATTACCGAGTTTGGTTCTAATTCAGTGGGCGGCAATAAGACAGCGTGGCTGAATCGCATGTTTGACCAAATCGGTCAATTTAATAAGATAAAAATTGCTATCTGGTGGAACGGGATTGACTACGATACCAATGGACAACCTGGGCGCATTTATATACTGGACGAAACTGAGGAAACGACAGCTGCTTTCCGGCAGGGCCTCACCAGCTTCAGCCGCCAATAATCGTATGATTGATCACGGTTTTTGACGCTGGCGTTTGATTGACAACATAATAAATTTGCGGGCTTCTACCCGGTTAATGGCTTTGCGGCTCTCCATATCATGGTCAGCTTTCGCCCAAACCGCTGTAAGGCTTTCCCCCAACTCAGCAGCTGCTACTCCTGTTGTTATACTTAGCGGCAACTCCGGTTGGCGCAAATTATGAAGATCACTGTAGTATTTAATATCTTGCTTGATGTCTTTCAGCATATCTGGCGAAACACCTGTTACCAATGCAGCAAAGCGGTCACCGGCGAAACGGGCAGCTATACAACCAGGACCGGCAACCGTTTTAACAATATCAGCAGTTACGGTAATAAGAGTATCACCAGCTGGTTTGCCTAAAAAATCATTAATTACCTTCATCCCGTCAATACTCAGGACAACGATTGCACTATCAGGCTGCGTTTGTTGAGCAGCTATTTTTTTTTCAAACTCTGATTGGGTGTATAAACCAGTTAATGCATCAAGAGCAGGTAAATCTGCTTTGAATTCTTGCACAATCACCGGTTGCTCCGACTTGGGCTCACACTCTGACACCACTGTTGGCACAGGCTCGTTGATTAATGAACTGGCAGGTGGCTGGTTAGCTGTCGTTTTTATTCCTTTGTATGCGGCAACAGCCAAGACCCTGTCAATCACCGCAGCAGGCGTCGCGTCAGCCGGATTAGATATAGTATCCGTATCTGCCGCAATTATCGCGGCTATTTTTCTGACAGCAATAGCTTCCGGAGTCTCTACGGCTGTAGCATCTGCCAATTCTTTTCTTACCGAAGCCGGTTCTTGATCATCAGTAAACAGTAGTCTTTGCCTGTTTGCGGGCATTTTATCCTCGATAGTGATTAACCGCTTTTTATCGGCAACCGGTTTTTGAGGTACAGCGGCTGCCGGTGTTCCCCTAGGTAACTTATGGCGGCGCAGCAAGTAAACCAAGAATAATAGCGGTATAAGACCAATGAAATACACTCCGCCTAACCAGGCTAGCCAGCGGCCGACCTCCTGCTGTTCACTACTGACAGCAGGCACAAACTCTGCTGATACTGCCGCAATGGCCTCCGGCGAAATGACACCATAAACAACACCCCTTACCGCTCCATTGGTAGCAACAGGCACGGCTACCACGGTAACGTCCTCGTTCACCAGCCACTCCGCTCCGGATACCTGGCCAGTGAATTCTCGACCAGCAACCGCTTCCGTAAAATAGTTCCGGTCAGAGATATCGCGACCGATACGGCTGCTGCTGCCACCGGTATCACTCTTAATTTTTCCATTATTTTCTACATAACCAAGGGTTATAAAATCATTAGTGCGAAAAGTATGAAATTCGTTACTCACAGCCTCCTGCTCATCAACAGTAACTGCGCTCACCTTTGCAATACCTCTCACATAGGCTACCTGACTTGCCAGCCAGACAGCCTCCGCCTCAACTCTACGTTTGGTAAGTTCCTCCGTCTGGGCCTGATTAATGTCCTTTATATGCTGCGTTTCCACATATGTGACTTCAGCAATGAAAATTAACGGTAGTAATACGGCTACAATTACCAAATACTTTATGTATTTTCCCGCTATATTGATTCTTAGCATGTTGTCCCCCCTTGTCAGATTAACTTCTAATTCACCTCCGGCATAGAATATATAAGATTATGGGGAGGTGGATATAGTATGGCTTTGTTCCGCGCTTATAAAAAACCGTCTAAAACTAAAATCCTCACACAAACTGACCTAGTCTGCCCTGAGAATATTTGCCCCAATCATCCGGATTTATTGCTGTTACGGGATGCTGCCGCCGATGAGCGTAATGCTATTGCTTTTTACCTGGAGGCAGCTCGGGCTTCCTGTATGCCCCGGCTGTTTCTGGATGTAGCTGAAGACGAAATGGAGCACTATGTAGAAATCATGCGGGAAATTTCCCGTTTGGATCCAGTTCAAGCGCAAATGTTCAGCAATGAGGAGCTTGATATGTTGTTAATGACCCGGCCATTATTTAAACCCCAAATTAAGGACGCGCTCCGCAAAGAAACGGAAGCCGGTGATACCCAGATTGTCCCACCAGGTCGCAAGGAAATGCCAACCGTAGTTCTTTTGACCAGAGCCCTCAATGATGAACTCCAAGCTACTAATAAATATCAACGCTACATGGAAGCTGCCGAAGATCCTGCCGTACAGCGGCTATTCTGTCATCTAATGAACGAAGAAAAGGAACATATTGCCGAATTTACTGCAGCCCTGTTTGAGCTCACCCATGAACCACTGCCACTTGAGCACGACTAGTAAGTAAGTAAAAAGGATAGGCAAAAGCCTATCCTTTTTACTTACTACCGCGGCGTACAGGCTGTTTCCCGCTTGGTTCTGCTGCTTTAGTTTTAACCTTAGCCGGTACTGCTGCTAGTATTACCTGATTGCCCTGGCAAGAAACCTTTATCTGATAATCCACAATTCCTTGCTTGTAAAGATTGAGTTTGAGCTCAAGCATCGCTTTGCCTACTGATTCTTGGAGCTCTGGTGTAAAATAAGCGCTGTTAATGTCTGCTGCTGGCTCCTTCTTTGCCGACTTGACCGGCAGTCGGACAGGCTCGTCATCAACAATCTCGGTCTCAAAGGTTGGTTGTTCATGCCAGCCTTTGAACATATCGCTGTCACTTAGATTTTTTTTGATCTTGGTCAAAATAACTTACCTCCTAGAAAACATAACACTAAACTCTGCAACTACAGTTGCTACCATATCAATCATCCTATTTTCTGATAGACACCTTTCAGATATTCTAGTATTTCTTTACCTATACCGACAAATCCTGCAAAAAAACCAGTAGGAATTTCGGCTAGCGTCGAAATTCCTACTGCTCCTTGTAAATCAATCTTCCCGGATAGTACCATCTGTGCCAATTACCACAACACGCCAGGGAATCATTTTACCGCTCTGTACCTGTGCCTCTTTAACGGCATTCACTAAACCGCCGCAACAAGGAACCTCCATTCGCACTACAGTAAGGCTTTTAATTTCATGTAATTGTAGTATTTCCGTTAACTTAGCGGTATAATTCGCCTTATCCAGTTTTGGACAGCCAATAACAGTAATTCGATTACGCATAAACTCAGCATGGAGATTTGCATAAGCATAAGCCGCACAATCAGCCGCCACTAACAGGTGAGCATTATCAAAATAAGGAGCGTTTGCCGCTACTAACTGCAATTGGCAGGGCCATTGCCGCAACTCTGACTCAGTTGTAACAGCAGCCTCCTTCGGAGTAGCCACAGGTGTTTTTTTAAGCTCCTTAGCCATACTTCCCGGGCACCCGCAGGCCATTGGCGGCAAACTGTCCGGAAGCTTGCTGGCAATATGTTGCTGAACCGCACCTTCATCAAAAGCCGGTGCTTCCCGCTCAATGATATTGATGGCCCCGCGGGGACAATCTGGCAAACAAGCTCCCAGGCCATCACACAAGTTGTCTGATACTAATTTAGCTTTTCCATTAACCAACTGTAGGGCCGACTCGTGACATGCCCCAATACAAAGTCCACAACCATCACACTTTTCTTCATTGATTGTAACAATTTTTCGCAGCATATTTATTCTCCTTTATCGCCATATACAACGCGTTGAAGACATTTGCAGGTAGGTGGTGTGTTGGCAATGCACCACCTACCTGCAAATGCAAACTTCTTTACCGCGGAATATATAGTTAAAATACGTTATTTAGCTCTAGATAAAGGATACCCCAAAACCAACTGTTTATCGGTGATTAAAATCACAGTACTGCGATTTTAGCAAAAATAAGACAATTTTCATCAATATTAATTAAATTGAAGATACAGCGCTAATCCACCTTACTTTAATGGTGATACTTTACCAATTAACTCCATACTAGCTACAACATCCATTTTGCTGAAATAATTATTACTAACCGCAACTATAACAGCCGTGCTAGGCCCACCTGATCTTATAATGTCAACCTTTATATTGTCGTTTATACTAAGCTTCAGTTGATTATTTTGCGCTAATACTTGCATCTCATGCAATATACCTTTAGAACCTACAGGAATTATTTCATATACTTCCTCTGCTTGAAGTAACTGTTTTATCAAGCTATAGTCAACAACATCCTCCCGCTTACTGTCTAAAACCTCTTGGCCTACTTTGGGCTGTCCGATGACAACCAATAAAGCCTCACCTTTTACATTGTTCACCTTTAACTCCTGAGTTGCACTAAGACCAACTGCCGTGATTCCCAGACCAGTTGCCATTGTTGAAAAGTTTTCTTCGGTGCTACCAGTCAGGACAACCTTGCCAATCCCTGCTTCCTTTAGTTCTTCTTCAATGCCTTGGATAATTTCTTTGCCTGTGGGGTTCATTTCATTACAAATTGTATTGGTCAAACAAACTACTTCCGCCCCTGTACATAGAACTTCCAAAACAGCAACTCTGGTAGTATATTTACTAATAATAAAAGGGGGGACTTTAAGTACGTCGCCTGCTTTCATGCCGATGCCGCCACAACTGTCACAGGCAATGACCAAGGTTTTTCCCTGCCCCAGATCCACTAAGGTTAAGTCTCTAACTTTTTTTATGTTCATCGTTATATATGTCCTTACACTTTCGCCACAGCTTTGCCCAGCAACCGATATATAATAAATGCTAAAGAATAGTATTTGAGCGCACGTTCAATATTCTTCCTTCCGTCGACTATAACCTGCCGCTCAGCGAACAAATTTGTTGATCGAGGTCGTCAAATCTTCGGCTAACTTAGCCAGCATCTTACTGGCTGAGGTAATTTCCTGCATAATTGCAGATTGCTCTTGTGTAGTTGCCGCCACTGTTTCAGTCCTATCAGCAGTACTCTGGTTCATGACACCAATGTTCCGTACTGATTCCACCAGCTTTTGACTATTTAAACTCATTTTTTGAGTAGACTCAACTACCCTATTCAAACCATTACCTACAGACTCTGAGCCAACATACCAATTTCATCCTTGGTTCCGACTGGAATCTGTGCAGACAAATTACCTTGGGCTACCAAATTGGCTGCCTCCTTAAGCTTACCAAGCGGACCGCTAACCTTACGCGTAAAGAAAAATGTAAGTAGTGCAAAAAACAAGACGACAGCCATGACAAAGCTGGTTGTGCTGGCAATGATCAGCTTATTTAGGCTGTTAAACACTTCAGACTTCGGCATTACCATCAGCAGTTTCATCCCCGTATTGCCAATAGGACATATGCCTATGTAACTATCCTTTTTATCAACTGTTCCGTTTACCATTTTAATCTCAGTTGCCGCTATAGCTTGTTCTCCAATCTTCCGAACAACTACATCCTGATCTTCAGTGATCTTTTCCTTCATATTTTTTTCAGCGACCGGATGTCCCAGATACTGCCCGCTTGGGCTGACTATAAAGGCATATCCTGTTTGGCCTACCTTGATGCTCGCTACGTAATCGTTTATTTCGTTTAGGCCTATATCCATGGTAGTAACCCCTATGACTTTGCCAGCTCGTTTGACCGGAGCCACACTGGTAATCATATTGGCTTTTAATACTTCATCATAATAGGGATCAGTCCAGGCTACTATGCTATTACTATTTAAACCTGCTTTATACCAATTCTGAGAATGATAATCGCTTTGCGGTGTACTAAATTCCCAGGTTAAATTAACCGTGTTATCCTTTTTCATCAGATATGGTCCATAGTACCTTTGAGCACTGTCGAATACATAAGGCTCATAAAAACAGCCGCCACCAAAAATCATCTTGTCAGATTGCATGTATTAGCTAGGATTTTCAGTAGATTATCGACGTCTTTTTCACTTGCTTCCATATCTCTTGCTGTGGCTTCCGTTAATGTGGCAATATGAAACAAATCCCGTTCAACCTTTTGGGCTTCAAAACTAACTTGATACGATAATGATTTTTCTATCTCAGCAGCTAAAATCTCTTTACTAACTATGTGTAATACAATGTAAACTCCGCACCAATTTATCAGGGCGGACAGGTTTTAGCATATAATCGACTGCCCCCAATTGGGCAGCATCCTTTTCATGACTTGAATTGCCGGATGCAGTTAAAAAAATAATCTTTGCCTTTGGTACGATTGTACGCATATATTTAGCAGCATCCAGACCAGTCATTTCCGGCATACGGATATCCATCAGAACAATATCGGGCTGTACCTGGGCTGCAACCTGTAAAGCCAGCGCGCCGTCACTGGCCTCACCTACAACTGATATTTCTGGGCAATTCCTATCTACAATAAAACGAATTGCCTGCCGCTCTAACTCTTCATCATCTACGACAATTAGCTTATACACTTGCAATCCCTTCCTTTAAACAGTATGCCTTGTCATTAGCACCACAAGGGCTAACCTAATTAAAATAGCTTTCAATATAGATCAGCCCTTTTTCCACTTTACAACTCTGACCAATTCGCAGGATACGTAACATAAAATACTTTGGCTTGATTCGGCGACCCGAAAACCACCTGAGTATCCTTTGGTATATAAAGAACATCACCGGCAACACATGTATACACTTTCCCGCCGGTTTCTACCGTAAAAGTCCCCTCTACTACATAATCCACTTCATCATATGTTAAATTCCAAGGAAGCTTAGAGCAGTCAAATGCCATAAAGCCTGCGGCAAGATTTGCTTCCCTGGCAGTAATCACATCTTTTAGCTTTATATTCTGTCCAGGAGGAGCCTGATCAAAAGGCTGTAATACAACGGCTGAGCCTTTCACTTGGGTCACTTTTGGATTGGCGCAAGCCGGTTTTAAAAGCTCGGATAACACTTTTCGAACTTGTGTTTCAAGAGTGGTTGTGTCCTCTGGCTTATCGTTGTTAATACAAATTGCATCCAGTTGACTGCCTTCAACTTGTAGTTCTTTGGTGTTTTTACGGACAATTTGAATACCAAGCTCTTTAGCAAGATCTTGTGCCGAGGGAGTTAATACACATTGTTGCGGAATTACTACTCGTTTATCGGTTTCAGCCATTTGCCGCAAGGTTGTAGCAGAAATTAGTTTTTTCACATCCACACCCCCTTTTTCATTATTCTGATTGACTTGTTAATCTTGACATATGTAGTGCAAGTTCTTGTATACCTTCGCCACTCTTAGCAGATATACGATAGATCTGGCCAACAATACCTGCTTTACGCAGGTTACTTTCGGCATTTTCCGAACAAGCGTCACCATGGTCTACTTTAGTAACGATCCCAATAACCGGCCTGCGGAAAGCTGTGGCAAACTTAGGCGGAAAAGGACAGCTCAGGCGGGTTGCATCATGCAGGGCCCAGACTTCAACTGCAGCAAAACTGGCATCAATCAACACATGATAGTAGCGAGGTATTTCCAAATACTCACCAGGACAATCAATGAAAATGCTGGAATAATCCAATGACTGTGTTTTTAAATATACAAGCGATTCGTTCAACAGTCTTTGTTTTAAGGTAGTTTTGCCTGCGCCAATACCGCCCATAAGTAGAATCTTGTTTTTCATTGTCAACTCCGTGTCACTTCTGCTGCCGAAAACCCTAATATGGTGACAAGTGTATTCACTGCCGCCTGGACAGCCGCCTCTACATCGGCTACGTCGCCGGTCAGCACAAGTGAGCCGGTAAACCGATCAACAAATCCGATTTCAACATTGCCAGCCTTTGATGCAGCATCAGCAGCAATAATAGCGGCCTCACTTGGAGTGATTGTCATGATCCCCAAGGCTCCGTCACCACCTATTCCTAGACGTTCATGCAAGCCGCCTTGCGGATTAGGCAGGATATGAGCCATTGTAACTTGTTTACCTGGAACATATTCTTGAATCATTCGCTGTTTTTGTCCTGTAGTCATTCCCTTGTCACCGGCCTTCCGACTCTATTTAAAGCTATCAATCACCTGTTGATTAGGACGGGGAATGACCGTGCTATAGACCAGCATCCCCTTGCTAGCTGCCAATTCACTACCGGCAGTAATGGCTGACTTTACAGCAGCCACTTCGCCTGTCACAATACTGTAGCCTTTTCCCCCGATGCCAAACGCCATATGCAGCCTAACAGGAATTACGGAAGCATTTTTGACAGCGACATCGGTGGCTTCAATCGAAGCAGCCACACTATAGGTCTCAATGATGCCAATGGCCTTAACATTGCTTACATCATTGCCGCCGCCAATGGCGGGCAGTATCGACGGATGAACATTGGGAATCACAAAGTGATCCACCGTGTGCTGCGCCCCCATTTCAACACCAGCGGTGATCGACTGCCTGACTGCTGAGACATCCCCACTGACTAACACCATATACTTTCCAGGACACAGGTGCTTAGCCACAAGCAACGTGACGTCAGCCGTCTTTGCCATAATATCAGAGGCTTCAATGCCTTTCGCAATACTGGTAAACTCAATAAGGCCAATCGCATTAATCATGCGGAGCACCCCCTCTTAGAATCGTAATCGCTTGTAGTGAAACCTGTTCAACAATCCCTGTTATGCTGGCATGTATACAGGCGCCTAAGGCGTCAACCGGTATCTCCGCGATCAGCTGTCCTACGTTCACTGCGTCTCCACCCTTGACAACCGGAACTGACGGAGCCCCAATATGTTGGCTTAGAGGAATAGTAACTTGTTCCGGCTCATAAAGCGCTGGCTGCAACGGTGCTGCCGGTGGATACCATGATTGTAAATTCAGTCGCGAGACTAAACGAGCTGAGGGGATTAACCGGTATTCGGCCAGGGGATCGGCTTGTCCCAATTCCCCTTCATACCGGAGATTATGAGTGCGAAATTCTTTTTTCAGCGCCATGTTCACCCGCATCGGCGAAATCCCCACCGGACAGGAGTAGGCTTCACAGACACCACATTCTGAACAGGTTAATGCACTGCGAAGAATTTGCGGGTTGCCTACCGAGTTATAATTGACGCACCGTACGATTAAGTGTGGTGGTAATTCATGTCCGATAATATGCCGTGGACACAGCTCAGTACAATAGCAGCACTGTTCACACACGGTCTTGGCAATCCGCAGTACCGATTCAACCGTCTGTTCTTTACTCTTAATCAGCAAATGGTCTGCTGGCAACACGATCAGCCCACCGGTTGTTTTGGTGACTGGACTGGATAAATCAGGGACCACTTTTCCCATCATTGGACCACCATCAATATAGGCGGCCGGGTCACAGGTAACGCCACCGGCCAAAGCCAGTACGTCGGCCATTGAGGTGCCAATGGGTACGGTAACGGTGACTGGTGACTTGACCGCCCCAGTCACTGTCAGGGTCTTGGTTGTCACGACCTCACCCTTCATGGCTCTGGCTACATTGATGAGGGTCTGAACGTTGTTGACGACAACGCCAATGTGGAGAGGAATACCGCCTGGCGGTACCCGCCGTCCGGTTGTCAGCCAGATCGTAATCACTTCGTCGCCGGCTGGGTAGATATCCCGCAGAATCTCAATCCGGATCTGGGTCGGCAGCAAGGGCTCCAGCGCTTTGATGGCTGCCTGATATTTAGCCTTCAGCGCGATGATGCCTTCTTTCGCGCCAGTCGCCTTCATGGCATGAGTTATGCCTTCAATCAGTAATTCCGGATAGTGGGCAGCTAATTGCTGGTCGGTTCTGAGCATTGGCTCGCATTCAGCCCCGTTTACTATATAAATGTCGGCTTTGGCTTCGAGTTTAACATGAGTAGGAAAACCTGCGCCGCCTGCGCCCACTACCCCAGCTGCTTTTACTTTTGCGACAATATCATTCATAATGATCGCCACTTTCCGACGCAAAAGTCTCTTTATCAATAATTCCGACCACCATGGCATCAACAGGTATATGGCTATCAGGCAGGCTTTGTCTGGCCGAAGAGCCGCTGGCAATCATAACGAGCTCGGTTTCACCGGCACCAATCCGGTCACCGACAACCAGGGTGTCGCCGCGTCCCTCTAGATACACTTCGCCTGTTTCTTTGTATTTCATGACCACCGGCTGTACCACCAGAAATTTAAGTCCTCTCAGGGACTCTTCTTTACGTGTCGCCCACACATTTCCAATCACACGGGCAATGATCATAAAAATCGAACCCCTTCCCTGTAGACTTCTACTTTCTGTTGTTTGAGTACATCGATGGCGCCAGGCGTAAGGACTGTCGTCTTACCCAGTCGCACGACCCCGTTCAGTCGCCGGGCCTCTTTATCTGATAGCAGTCTTTTCTCATAAGTTACCTCTGGGTGTGCTTGCCGTTCCTGTGGTGGTTGATCTGCCTCAATTGGCGTTGCCTCCCGCGTTGACGTTGGTAGTTCTGAGAACTTTTCGCCAATCACCACGCCAAAATCGGCGACTTGGCGGATGTAGCCGGCAAACAGTTGCCGGTATGTTTCTGGTGTTTTAGCGGTGAAGCCCCACTGCACCTGCCCGATTTCCACCGGTATGCCGGTGGCGATGGCCCAGGCCACCAACTTGGTGGTTGGATCTGAGCTGAGGCCGAGGGCGATTTGGGCCAGTTGATCGGGAGTACATACTGGTACTTGCAGACGAGCCCAGTGTGACTGCTTAATGGCTTGTTCGTAAGTAACCTGAGTTACTTTGTTGGCGGCAAGTTCAACCGAGCCAACAACACAGACTTCCAGGCAGTAGTCCTGTCGATACCGTTCGGCTAATTCCGGCAGTTGGCACACGCCGTCTTGGTGATTGAGCACGATTAAACAGCCAGGCTTAGTGTCTTGTTCCCGAGAGCCTGTGGCAAGAAGGGCTTGTAGCTCAGGTGACGACAAGATCTGGGTGATGATTTCCTTTAACAAGGCTTCGTTCATGAGCTACACCTCCAAAATGACACATTCCGTATCTGATTTCACTAATGCTGCATTTGCTTCATCGGTATCCAGGTGCAGCTCTCCTTTGAATTCAGAGCTAACCCGGACAAGCACCTTCTGAAAGATCGCAGGCCGCTCACTGTCGACGCGCACATTCACTCGGTCTCCGTCTTTAAGATTCCATTTCTTGGCCTGATCACTGTGCATATGAATGTGACGAGCCGCAACAATCACACCGCGTTCTAATAGTGCGGTACCAGCTGGGCCTATGATTGTTAGCCCCTTTGTACCGGCAATCTGCCCTGAATCACGAAGTTCAGGCTTTATTCCTAGTTGAAAACAATCAGTAACACTCACTTCTACTTGGGTCTCTGGACGCACAGGGCCTAAAACGCGAACTTTTTCCATGCGTCCTTTCGGTCCCATCAAAGTTACGGTTTCCTGCGCTGCAAATTGCCCAGGCTGGGAAAGGTCTTTGTGTTTCTGCAGGGAGTAACCGGCGCCGAAAAGTAGTTCCAGGTGCTTCTCTGACAAGTGAATATGCCGATTGGATATACCGATTGTGAGGCTTTTACTTTCTCGCTGTTCACTCCGCCGTTTACAGATGAGCACATAAAACAGGCTTGAGAGCCGGTTGAGCAGCAAAATAATATCAGGGCGGCTGCACGCGCCGTCTTCGGCTGTAAAAGCGCGATTGGCGTAGAGTTCAACCTCTCGGATCTTGGACCTCAAACTATTTAACCGAGCGACAATCCACCCATCCTGATAACTCATCGTCGTATGCGGAATACCGAAATATTTGTCCGGATGGTGGGACATGTCCCTAATCTCAGCTTCCTGCCAACCGAACAATGTTCCAAACTCAATTGGCTGCTCTCTAACCTCTGCCGCCATGAGCTGCTGGGCCCGCAGGACCACTTCTTCTAGTTGGGCGGCTAGCTTGGTTTCCCCAGCCTTCACTAGCATGGTTTGCATTTCCACCAGGTCACAGTCAAACTGATCAAGCTGTCCCCGCCAGGCAATGACTGGATGGGTTTTCAAAATCAATTCTTTACCTCGCAGATGTGTCATATATTCAGGTTTGGGAGATGAGACTCTGCCAGCAGAAGCTCTGCTGGCCGCATCCCCTTGGGTTGTCGACAGCATCTCCCCAGTTGCAGCAGTATTCTCCTGCTCCACCCTTACTACGGTCTCCTCTTCATACTGAACCTGTATCCCTTGCGAGCGCAAGAAATCCCGCGCTGAGGGCGTAATGATACTTCCCTGGGGAATGGTTATTGTACTTGATTTCGTCTTATGCCAATTGGCTCTAAGTATGTGTTCAGAAATAATCATAGGTATCACCTCCCGTTTGTTTCATTGGTAGCGGTTAGAGGTGATTTATTAATTGCCGTAGGATTTATTATCGCCGACAGGCAAAACATATTCTACACTAGCGTGCGGCCGTGGGATGACATGCACACTAACAATTTCGCCAACACGTTCTGCCGCTAAGGCACCTGCGTCGATTGCGGCCTTAACTGCCCCAACATCACCGCGGACCATTACAGCCACATAGCCGCCAGATACATGCTCTTTGCCACACAAAGTAACGTTGGCGGCCTTTAGCATTTGATCAGCAGCCTCAATGGCCGGAATTAACCCCTTGGTCTCAATCATGCCCAACGCAACTACACTGCGTACTTCTGCCATTTTATTTTCCTCCTCAGCGTTTTTTATTACTGGTATTTATCAATTCAAAGTACACTTCATTGCCTTCATCACTTCTTCAACAACGGCTTTTACAATCTGCGCATCAACAGTACTTGCAGCATTACTGGTTGGTGCTCCGGCTGCGGGTTGAATTGCTGGGCGTTCTGGAATAGTTACATGCCAGGCAACCCGTTTGATATTGATTAAATGTAAAGGCGTTACATTCTCCGAAACACTAGATCCGCCCCAAGTTCCACAACCCAGGGTAAACGAGGGAGCAAGTTCAGTTGTAGCACCAACACCACCTAACGCCGAAGGGGTATTTACCAACACGCGGAAAATTGGCTTGCGCAGGGCAAATTCTCGAATTACCGCTTCATTATTGGTATGGATGGCCAAGCTATGACCAATGCCGCCAATATTCAATAGCTGCATGCATTTTTCGCAACCCTCTTCCCAATCCTTAACCTGGTAGAATCCCAACACAGTAGTCAGTTTTTCGTAAGACAGCGGCCATTGTGACCCAACACCATTCAGTGGAGCTACTAAACATTTGGCATGCTGCGGCACATTAATACCAGCCATTTTCCCAATAACTTGCGGATCTCGCCCAACCACGCGGGGATTCATGCTGTTATTTGGCAACATGACCACCTTAGAGACCTTCTCAACTTCCTCAGGATCAAGAAAATGCGCACCATAGCGCTTTAATTGCTGAATCAGTTCTCCAGCAATACATTCTTCGGCGACTATTGCCTGTTCAGATGCGCAAATTGTGCCATTGTCGAACGTTTTGCCTGCAACAATATACTCAGCCGCCTTTGCCAAATCTGCTGTTCGCTCAACAAAAGCCGGTACATTGCCAGGACCAACCCCAAGCGCTGGTTTGCCGCTGCTATACGCAGCCTTCACCAAAGCGCTGCCGCCAGTAGCTAAGATGACTGCTGTAATCGAATTTTTCATTAATTCTTGCGTAGCATCCATTGAGATATTTGTCAAACAACCAACTATGCCCTCAGGGGCTCCGGCGGCAACAGCCGCACGGTTCATAACAGCAGCAGCCTCAGCAGTACAACGAGCTGCTGTCGGATGCGGAGAAAACACAATCGCATTGCGAGACTTTAGGGCAATCATCGCCTTATATATGACCGTAGAAGTTGGATTTGTTGTTGGTACAATCCCAGCAATCACGCCAACCGGCTCAGCAATCTTCCACAATTTTTCCCTTGTCTCAATGATCCCGACTGTTTTCATGTCCTTAATATAATCATACACATGCTTTGCGGCAAAATAGTTTTTGAAACACTTGTCCTCATACTTACCCATACTTGTCTCATTTATTGCCATTGATGCCAATCGGCATGCTTCTGCTTCTCCGGCATTTCGCATTGCCTTGATAATATCGTCTACTTGTACCTGCGAAAAACTTTTAAAGACAGTTTGCGCTTCTTTGGCTTTTTTCAGCAGGTTACGTACTTCTTGTACAGATGCCAAATCTCGGTCAAGTTCCATAGTATCCACCTTTCTCCCAGTTAGAACTTCAGTGCATTTGTTGCCACGTCAATTACAGCCCGCTGAAAAGCTTCGCAGGCTGCCCGGCAAGCACTTTGCGTCCCTGTTAAGAGCGCCCCACCGAAGTTAGTCTCAGTCGGGGGACCGTAGAACACTTTCATTTCTACTTCAGCTGCTTTCAGCGCCGCATCAATTCCATACATTGCCTCAAGAGGAGGCGCAATCAGATAAGCTAATGGTTCACCCTCTGCAATGTCAGAAATTTTAGACAGATAACTCCCGGTTCTGGATATGGTGTGCGCAAACCAAGCTGTATCCCCACCATCACAAGTGTAAAAAAATGCTTCATTTTCCAGATGACTAATACAAGCGTCCATACCGGCGCTGACTTCAGCTGGCGAAGGCCCCGCCAACACGCCGATAATTTCACCAGACCGCGGTCCAGAGGCATGGGCTGCGCCCGCATAAAAGCTTTTTGCATAAACAACTTCCACTTCAGCTTTTTTGGTTGCCTCATCAAGAGCCGTATAGGTCGCATCGTCAATTGTAGCAGTAATTAGGCCAATTGATTTTTGATACGACTCCAATCCCAATTTTTCAGCAAAATCGGGTGCAACATTAGGAATGAAGCGTACAGCAAGAACCTTCGGCTTAATCGGTTCGATCATTTCATAGCCTCCCTTTTCCAACACTACTAGAGCTTTATTTAAAGTTAACGCCTGTCGCCTTGGCATCAAGGATTCTTTTTAACAAATCTGCCAAATGTGCCCCAGCTTCCGCTGACGGCAAGCCGCCTTTATGAATATTACTGACTACCGTTCTTTCACTTTCAAGCATCCCTCGACGAGCATTATAGCCGATATAGGCGCTCATACTTTCCCCAGTCCCCAGACCAGGTCGTTCCCCAAGGAGAATAATCACGACTTCTGGTTTGAGTTCCTCACCAATTACGTCCATAATCCCCACGCGGGCATATTTAACAAAAATAGTTGTTCCCACAGCAATTCCCATGCTGTTTAGCCCTTGAATCATAGCCGGCAGCAAATTAGGAATATTGGCTTCCACTGCCTTGCTGGACAAACCATCGGCAACTACTACCTGTACTTTGACCCCTTTTTCACACTGCTTCCGCAAAATTTCAATATTCTCAGCATCAAGCAATCTGCCTAAGTCCGGTCGCGTCAGGTATTCATCCTTGCTAGAACATTTCGTTACTACCGGTACCATATTATATTGAGCGGCAAACTTCTCTGGAACCTCTCCCAATACAGAGTCCTGCGCCATGGCGTGATCAGCCCTAAAACGGAGCAAGGTATCTGTCAAAGGACGTACACCGGTACGCCATACTCCAATCCGGGATGGTGTTGCCAGTTTCATATCTTTATATAATTCTGCATTTACCGGCTTTGGAACTTGCAGATATCTCTGCAAATCGATCCCTGCCAGATCGTCCAAATAGTCGTCTGTAAATTCAGCCTGTTCCTCGGAAGTCACTGGCTGCCGTGGAATTACGCTGCCGTCAACAGCGCCTTTTGCTGTTTGATTCATCTCCGCCAGCACCTGTTCCACGATCAGACGGATATTAGTGTCCACCCCCATAAATCCTGCCTCCTATTTCGTAAAGATGGTAGCGTCACCGGCCTTAGGCGTAAGCTTGCCGTCTCTCATAATGCCCATTCGCTCGGCCCAATTTTCAAATTCCGGCAACGGCCTACGGTCATACACCTCACGCAAAGCTGAAATATCGTGATAACTGGTCGTCTGATAATTTAACATAACATCATCGCCCATTGGTATCCCCATAAAGTAGGTACAACCTGCTGCAGTTAGTAACACAGCCAGATTCTCAATATCATTCTGGTCTGCCTTCATATGATTGGTATAGCAAGCATCTACCCCCATCGGCAGGCCTGTCAGTTTTCCCATAAAGTGATCTTCCAGACCAGCACGGGTTACCTGACGAGTGTCATACAAATACTCCGGACCGATAAACCCGACAACGGTATTTACAAGAAACGGCTTATAATGACGTGCTAAACCATAACAACGCGCTTCCAAGGTAACTTGATCAGCATTATGGTGTGCCTCTGCTGACAGCTCGGAGCCTTGTCCTGTTTCGAAGTACATGATATTGGGTCCAGTAGCCCGGCCTTCTTTCAGGCCTGCTGCATAAGCTTCATCTAAAATCTGGCTATCAATACCAAAGGCCTTATTTCCGGCTTCTGTACCGGCAATTGACTGGAATAAAAGATCAACTGGTGCACCCTTTTGTACCGCCCGCAGCTGAGTTGTAATATGAGCCAACACACATATTTGTGTTGGAATTTCCCATTCCTGTACAAATTGATACAGTGTCTCTAAACTGCGGATAACTGCCGGTAAGGTATCATCTACCGGATTCAGCCCAATTACAGCGTCACCCACACCATAAGCTAACCCCTCGCGAACACTGGCAAGAATCCCATCAACGCCATCTGTCGGGTGGTTGGGCTGAAGGCGGGCAGCCAAACAGCCGGGAACACCAACCGTTGTATTGCAGTGAGCAATATTTCTAATTTTCCGTGCTCCTACTACTAAATCAAGATTGCTCATCAACTTAGCAGCCGCCGCTACCATTTCTGGCGTTAGACCGCGGCTGATACGATGAAGATCATCATGTACAGTGTTCGCACCTAAAATATACTGACGAAGTTCGGCCACCGACCAGTTCTTGATCGACCGATAGACTGGCTCGTTTACATCATTGTCAATTATTCTTGAAACCTCGTCCGCTTCCAGTGGCACCACCGGATTATTACGGAGGTCTTCAAGTGTTAGTTGAGATAGTACATACTTAGCAGCAATCCGTTCGGCGGCATTCTCTGCTGCTATACCTGCCAGGATATCGCCAGACTTTATCTCATTTGCTTTTGCGAGAACCTCTTTAACGCTTTTAAAACTAAAGCTTTGGCCCATAAGCCTCGTTTTCAGCTTCACGCGTTTCACTCCTTCCTTGCCTGGCAACACGTTATCGTGCAAACACCAGGGTTTTTACAATAACCGGAACTGCTTCTTCGTAAGGCAGGGGTTTTGCTATATCGAGAAAATCACCAAGCTTTAATTCTATGCCATCCAGACATACTATTTCTTGCTTAGGCAAAATGCACCGCAGGCTTTGTCCCAAGACCTTGCCGATGTCTTGCTGTGTCACCACTACTTTAGGCGTACCGTCTAGCTGCATCAACTCGGTAGCAAGCTGCTGGGCCAAAGCGACAATTGTCGTGAAATCAGTGTCTGGCAGCGGCGGCACTACTAAAGCAAATGTCCGGTAGAGAGAACTGTCAAAATTACGAGCAAGATTCACCCATGTCCAAGTTCCATCAGACTTTAGCTCAGGATAGATTGCCGGGATATTTCTCAGCGGTAACACATTCTTACTGACCATGACAGTCGATCCAGATACATTTACAGTATGTACGCCTGCCCCAAGAACAGTGGCATGAATGGTTTCTTCTCCCCGGTAAACCTGCAGCGATTTAAAAACCTTACTGTCACGAAAAGCCTCAGCAAGTAAAGGCCCAACATCGCCGTGAACCCACCAATTCTCGAGTTCGGGCTGATATATATAGCGGGCAACGCCACCGGAAAACACGATGCCATCTAAGGCGACATCTGGCAGATGATTGGTCATAACCAATGCCGCATCGCCTGCTGCCGGTGGTTGATGAAACAAAACATGATCTACACAAGATGTCATCTCAGCTAAACAGGTTTTAATGGCGGCCTGCTCTGCTTCAAATGAACAAGCAGGAAAAAGTGTCTTGCCTGATTGGTTTTCTAAACAGCTTGCCAATTTCTGGGCTGGGGGACTAATATAGGAAAGCCGACGCGACAGTGTTTCAACCTCAAATAGTCGCCCTCCCACATTTATACATGCTGTTCCGATGCAAACCCCGCGGTCAAAAATCGCGATATTAGAGGTACCACCACCAATATCCAAGTTGGCTACCCGAATATGCTGTCGCTTGGAAATCTCTTCAGCGCCAGATCCCTTACCAGCAATTACACTTTCCAAATCCGGACCTGCGGTCGCGACCACGAATTCGCCAGCGAATTCTGCCAAGGCATGAACAATTTCTGATGCATTTTCTTTCTTGGCAGTTTCTCCAGTGATAATAACGGCCCCGGTGTCAACATCCTGGGGTTGAATGCCTGCACATTGATACTCATGCGCGATAATATTGCGCAAAGCGATTCCATCAACCCTATTACGATCCAGAAAGGGCGTAAAATGTACTGTCCCCATATACACTACACTTTTCCGAGTGATTTCGATTTTAGGAACCTGAGTTCCCGGCATAACATTGACCAGTGTCAGCCGGGATAACACCATTTGAGTAGTCGTCGTTCCAATATCAATTCCAATACTGGTAAGCGTGATTTCCTTTGTCATAATGCTTCAGGATTACTTATTGGTATCAGCAGGCTTTGTTGCTGCTTTAGCCGGTTTTTCTTCAGCTGGCATACTTGGCAATATGGCTTCCAGCTCCGCGTGTGGCCGGGGAATAACATGACAACTGATAAGTTCGCCAACACGTTCAGCGGCTGCAGCACCTGCATCGACAGCTGCCTTTACTGCTCCGACATCACCACGCACCATTACAGTCACCAGCGCTCCACCTACTTTTACTTTGCCGATTAGCTGAACATTAGCCGCTTTTACCATGGCATCTGCGGCCTCAATGCTTCCTACTACCCCTTTTGTTTCAACCATACCTAAAGCTACTAATCCATCTTTGTATGACATTCTTTATTGCCCCTTTCCTAAAAGTGATTAACCCTACTACTTGTCCAACTCATCCAACACACCGAATTCTTCTTCGAAAGGCCGGATGTTTTTATTACCCCAGATGAAATAATAGACGATCGCTAAAACGTAAGCCACCGCAACCCATATTAGACTATCAACACTTGCCACTAACAGGCTAATTACGCAGAATACTGCAATTACCAAGCTGATGGCCGGTACAGCCGGAAACATTGGAACTTTAAAGGGACGGTTCATTCCTGGTTCCTTAGACCGTAGCACAAACAAGCTTACCAAGCTGATAATGTACATGATTACCGAACCAAATACAGAGATGGTAATTACAACATTTGTCAAGCCTGTCAAGGCTGCCCCCAGCCCTACTAGTCCTGGCAAAATCAGCGCCCATACCGGTGTGTGATGTTCCGGATGAACATATGCCAGGAATTTCGGCAAGTAGCCGGTACGAGCCATAGCATACGTTTGGCGAGAGTAACCAACAATAATGCCATGCAGTGACGCAATCAAACCAAATAGCCCAATAAAATTGATGGCCATAACCCAAAAAGATTTTTCACCAAGGACATTGCTTAAAGCCAATGGTAGCGGAAAATCCACTGCTTCAATCAATTTGACATCCGCAATACCGGCAGTAAGGAACAGTGTCGCAAAAGCCATGACTGTTAAAGTTCCCATACCAGTCAAAAAGCCAACAGAAATATCTTTTTGTGGATTGACCATTTCTTCCGCCGCCATAGCGCCGCCTTCAATGGCCAGGTAGAACCAAATAGCAAAAGGAACTGCCGCCATAATACCACTATAGCCATACGGCAAAAGCGGCTCAGCCATTACCCTGGACATTTCAAAATGCGGTATAGCCAAACACCAGTAAATCACTAGACCAATCAGCGCTACAATTGTTACAACCAGCTCAAATGTAGCAGATACCTTCATTCCCCAATAATTGATAAAGATAAATAGCAAAAATGCAATTATTGTCGCTGTCATCGCTGGAATATCAGGCATGATATTATGGATATACCCGCCTACTGCTAAGGCAATGGCCGGCGGCGCAAATACAAATTCAATGAGGCAACTGATCCCGCTCATATAGCCCCAAAACTTACCTAAGGCCCGCCGCGCATACGCGGATGGACCGCCGGCATGCGGAATAGCTGTTGCCAGTTCTGAATAAGAGAGAATAAATGTTATATAAAAAATAGTAACTGGGATAAGCGCAATGGCTAACCCCATTACCCCACCTGCACCAAAACCATAACTCCAGCCAAAGTAATTCCCTGAAATAACCAGTCCTACCGCCAAAGCCCAGAGATGAATGGGCTTCAAAACTCGCGTAAGTTGAGAATTATCGCCTCCGGTATTGGCCTGAGCACTATTAACTATCGGTTTTTCCAAATTACTCATTACATACTCCTCCTTACTTTACTAATTGGATAATCAAATACTACCTGAAATAAATACGCTCGTTGCTACTCCCCCCCTAACCCGCAAGTTTCTATTCAGTTCACCCGCCACTTTAATGCCACTCATAAGGCTGGATGTTACTGCTTGGTTATATAAAAAAGCGCCCTTTATGACTGTTAAGATTTCTCTTAACAGTCATAAAGGGCGCTTTTGCCCAGTATTCCCTTGTCTGTTTCAAACTTTACACTGACCGATTGCTATACCATAACTTTGAGTGCCGCAAATTATAGCATGGGCGCTATTGCCCGCACTATTATTATAAAAATTTGCAAAAGATTAATATTCAGATAAATTTATATATTGCTAATTCGCTATACATTAAGCATTTCCTGCAAGATATTGCTGAAAATTATAAAAAATTTGCTCAATCTACTCCAATTTTTTTTTGTTTTTGATTGGCTATAATCCGTTTAGCCAAATCAATCACCGTTACTCGCTCTTGCATAGCTTGGCGCAATAAATCCCGGTGCGCTTCCTGTTCAGAAATGCCCAGTTGATCTTTCATGATAATACGAGCATGTGCAATTACTTTTTGATTAGCCAATTGATCCTTTGTATCAGCCAATTCCTGTTTGATATTCTGCGTGTCCTTCCACCTGGCATAAGTGATACGAACCATAGCTAATAGACCACTTTCTGAGGTTGGTTTTACAAGATAACCACAAGCATGCACACATTCGGCACGACTGATAAAACTCGGTTGACTATAGGCAGTAAGTATAATTACAGGAATATTCATACTCTGGAAAATCTTCGCCACTTCTAATCCGTCCAGTTTGGGCATCATAATGTCTAAAATCGCCAAGTCCGGCGAAGTACGTTGCGCAACTTCAACAGCCTCTCGTCCATTGGAGCACTCTCCGCATACCACATAACCAGCGTTTTCAAGCATTGCTTTAACGTCTACCCGAGTAAGTGCCTCATCTTCCGCGATCAGTACCGACAATGGAATCATAATCTCCCTCCTTCCTGAATATAGGGAATGAGACCTTCGCTATTGTTGTACCAGGACGACGTTCAATCTGAAATGTGCCCCCCATTTGCTCACAGACCAATAAGTTGACTAAATACAATCCCAGTCCCTGACCTTTTTCACAAGGTTCACTGTCAGTGTCTTGGGATTCTGTGTCTGCGACCACCATGTGGACAACTTTATCAGATTCTTCCACAAAAATACTAATTTCTCCGTTCATTGCCTCCTTGATGCCATGCTTTAGACTATTTGTGATGAGTTCATTGAGGACTAATGCGACAGAAACAGCCTGACTATCAGGAATTCTTACGTCGTGCCCCTGTACAGATATTCTGATGTTCTGCTCCAATAAAGTGTAGCTGTCTACCAAATTTTCGGCAATATCGCCAGCTAGCTCTAGAAGATTTAGGGAACTCCAACTTTGATGCGCAAATACGTCATGGACCTTTGCAATAGAGATAATTCGGCTCACACATGCTTCGAACTCTTTTTCCACGACTTCTGATCCCATTCGTCGTCTTTGTAAATTTAAAAGAGATACAACATTTTGCAAATTATTTTTCACACGATGATGAATTTCTCTGATAATGGCACTTTGCACATCTAACTGGCGTTCTTTCTGTCTCAATTCCGTAACATCCTGAACAGAAACAACACAGCCTGATAATTCCATATAATTTACTAACGGATGGGCTCGAAAAAGAAAATGAGAATTGTCCACTTTATACTCCATTGGAGAGGCAAGACTATCCACCATATCCTGCATCGACATAAAGGATAACGCTTGCATTAAATTGGCCCCTAATGATGAATTAGGAAAATAGGCCTTACTTATCTGTGTTGCATTTTTATTTAAATAAATAATTTCACCTTTTTGATTAAGCACAAAGATCCCGTTACCTACCCACTCCTCCCAGGCAAAACCAGTAAACGTCAATGACATCAATGTATTACTTAGCCGTTCTGCTGTTTGACTAAGAAATTCGACTTGTTCTTCATGGCGAATTTCTGCTGAAATATCCTTTTCCATAATAATTACACCGATTATTTTGTCATTTTTACTGCGAAGTGGTACAACAGTTTGGTCAATAGGCACTCCCTCCTGGCTTAATCCCCGAACATTTCGGACAATCCCGGCCCGAGAGAACGCTTGAAATACTGCAGGCTCTTTAGTAGCATAAGCAATCTCTCCAACTACACTTTGCTTGTACAATGAATGTCCTGAAGGCCGCGCCCATGCAACCACAACAGCATCAATAGCATTTTTCGATAATACATCAATGAAAATGTCTGTTCCTGACAATTCAGCAACAATTGGCAACTGCTGTACGATTTTTTCAAGATCTTCGACTTCACTCATGCTTAAATCCGTATACTGCTTGCAAAGATTACGAACCACTAGCAAATCACATTCTTCTTTCACAGACTAAAGCCTCCGTAACACATTCATGATTAAGCCTTTTTAGCTTATTTTATCTGTAAAATATTATTAATTCGTAAAATAAAAGAAACGCGCTGATTAAGACACTTTCTAATGAAAAGTGCTTTTCAACGCCAGTTGCAATTCGGAAACTATACGCCCATTCTTACATGATTCCGCCATCTTTGTCAAGACTTGT
>Ga0316613_10000718_pt1 | contig 24712 bp, 9 predicted proteins | sample OWC_soil_day10_C_2_FD_207647 | JGI IMG/M metagenome (GOLD analysis project Ga0316613, IMG submission 207647) | Wetland soil microbial communities from Old Woman Creek delta, Ohio, United States - OWC_soil_day10_CT_b | ecosystem: Environmental > Terrestrial > Soil > Wetlands | place: USA: Ohio...
AATTGAATTAAAAAATATTGCTTGGGCTCAACCTGTTATTGTAAAGGATCAGCCAGTTCAGGTACATATTGGACTTTTCCCTGAAGAGAATGGAGAAATTGCCTTTGAAATTTATAGTGACTCTCAAACGATTGTTGGAGAATCAGTAATACACAGCCAAGGCAGTGCGGCACTGTGTGCGATTGATGAAGTTCCAGCCTTTAATCTTAAAGCCTTGCAGGCTGAGTGCAGTCAAAAAATCCTTTCGCCCTTCCAAAGTTCTGATACCTTAAAGATGATAAATGTCGACCACAGTCTGGGGCAATCTGGAATTGAGGCAGTGTATGTGGGGTCAGGGAAGGTATTGGCGAAGGTGTCTGTTCCTTCTGTTGTATCCCAAGCGGGAGAGCAATTTGTCCTAGATCCCAGTTTGGTGGATTATACTCTACAGGCGTCGGTAGGTCTACTGATGAGTTATGGTAATACAACGCCGGCTGGCAGCATAGCATCCTTTAAACCAATTTTACCTTTTTCCGTACAAGGGATTGAAATATTTGGTAAGTGTTTTTCCACTATGTGGGTTCTGATCCGCTATGGTAACGGAAACGTAAGCGGAGATCAGGTTAAGACAGTTGATATTGACTTGTGTGATGAGCAAGGGAATGTTTGTATACGTATGAAGGCATTCTCAGCGCGAGAAATGGATTCGTTAGGCTCCCCAGCAAGTTTCGGAACTGGGATGTTCCATGCATGTTGGCAAGAGCAAGCTGTCGTCCCAATGGTTATACCTGCTTATGAGCAACATTTCGTGATACTTTGTGAACTTGGTAATATTACTCGGGAAAGCATTACAACTCAAATAGGTGGAGTGCATTGTATTCTTTTAGAATCTGAGCAGCAAGATATAGCAGAACGTTTCCAGGCTTATGCAGCCCAGATTTTTGAGCAAATCCAAAGTATCTTCAAAAATGGGTGTAAGAGCAAGGTGTTGATCCAGGTTGTAATTCCCACCCAGGATGAACAGCAACTTTTCTCTGGGCTATCCGGATTGTTAAAAACTGCTCACTTAGAAAATCCGAAACTCATAGGACAGTTGATTGAAGTGGATTCAGTAGAAAACTCCGATGGAATCATAAAAAAAATTAAGGAGAATATCCAAAGTCCTGATGATAATCGGATTCGCTATCAAGATGGTAAACGTTGGGTTGCTGGTTGGAGTGAGGTCGAATCTTTACAGGAAGAAGTAAACCTCCCTTGGAAAGACCAGGGTATCTACCTTATTACGGGAGGAGCCGGTGGTCTGGGACTCATTTTTGCCAAGGAAATTGCACATAAAGTCAAAGATGCAATACTGATTATTACGGGTCGTTCACTGCTAAACGAGGAGAAGTTAGCCCAATTAAAAGATTTAGAGGCATCTGGCACTAGGATTGAATATAGACAAGTGGATGTGACCCAAGAGAAGGCAGTTGCTGTCTTGCTTGAAGGTATCCGAGAGGATTTTGGAAGTATCAATGGCATTATCCATAGTGCGGGCGTGATTCGTGACAACTTCATCCTTAGGAAAACAAAGGATGAACTACAGGAAGTTCTAGCTCCCAAGGTTAAAGGACTGGTGAACATAGACCGGGCAAGTAAGGATTTGTCCCTTGACTTTTTGGTCTGCTTTTCTTCTATAGCGGGAGCCATGGGAAATCCAGGGCAGGCTGATTATGCACTTGCTAACGCTTTTATGGATACTTATGCTAAGTATCGTAATACTCTGGTGGACTCAAAGCAGCGGCATGGTAGGTCCTTATCGATGAATTGGCCGTTATGGAAAGATGGCGGAATGCATATCAATGAAGAAACCGAAGAAATGCTGATGGAAAACATGGGGATAATCGCTATGAAAACATCAACCGGTGTCAGTGCTCTGTATCAAGCTTTAACCTCCGAAAACGATCAGATGATGGTGGTGGAAGGTAACCTGCCACGAATAAAGCAACAACTGCTTTTGATACCGAAGTCTGTCCCTTTGCAATGGGGAGACTCTTCAGCAAATGGAACTGATACCAGCATTTTGTCGGGTAATGTACAAACATCTTCTAGGGCAAATACCCACCAGATAGATATTGGGTCTCTACAAGAAAAAACCTTATATCAACTCAAAGTACTATTTGGAGGAATTACGAAGCTGACTATTTCTAAGATTGATGCTGATGAGCCATTAGAAAGTTATGGGATTGATTCAATTATGATTACCAATCTCAATCAAAAGCTTGCTAGTGTTTTTGGAGAATTGTCTAAAACTCTATTTTATGAATACCAGACCCTAGGAGCTTTAACAGAATATTTCATAGCAGATTATCCACAAGAGTGTATGCAGTGGACCGGATTGGTAAATCAGGTACAATCCATTATGGAAGTTCCTTCAGCATTGTTACATTTCAATAGCAAATTCCCTGTTCTGAATTCATGGAAAACGGGAAAAAGACAGGCAAGAAATTTGGCTACTAAGACTTTTAACAATGAAAATCGGGAACCGATTGCCATCATTGGTATAAGTGGGCGATATCCGCAGGCGAAAAATTTGAAAGAATATTGGGATAATTTAGAGGCTGGTAAGGATTGTATTACCGAAATTCCCCAAGATCATTGGCCCTTGGAAGGATTTTTTCATCCAGATCCCCAAGAAGCGGTAAATCAAGGGAAGAGCTATAGTAAATGGGGGGGATTTGTAGAAGGGTTCGCTGATTTTGATCCTCTGTTTTTCAATATATCGCCACGGGAAGCACTCAGTATGGATCCTCAGGAACGATTATTTGTAGAGTCTTGTTGGGAAGTATTTGAGGATGCGGGATATACAAAAGAACAACTTATAGCGAAATATAATAGTAAGGTTGGCGTTTTTGCCGGTATTACTAAAACGGGATTTGAGTTATATGGTATTGATTTGTGGAAACAGGGCGAACGAATTTTTCCTCGCACTTCATTCAGTTCGGTTGCAAATCGAATATCCTATCTATTCAATTTACAAGGTCCCAGTATGCCGATTGATACGATGTGTTCTTCCTCATTGACTGCGATTCATGAAGCATGTGAACATCTGTATCGTGGAGAATGTGAAATGGCGATTGCAGGAGGGGTGAATCTGTATCTTCATCCTTCGAGCTATATCGGATTATGTGGGCAGCAAATGCTATCTGCAGATGGACAATGCAAGAGTTTTGGAGAAGAGAGTAATGGGTTTGTATCTGGTGAAGGCGTTGGAGCGGTGCTGCTTAAACCATTGTCTAATGCCATTGCCGACGGGGACAATATTTATGTTGTCATCCGATCTACCAGTATTAACCATGGTGGCAAAACCAACGGATACACGATACCAAATCCAAATGCTCAAGGTGAACTCATTCGGGCAGCACTGGATAAAGCAGGGGTAAATGCTCGGTCAGTCAGTTATATAGAAGCCCATGGAACGGGAACAAAACTGGGAGACCCGATCGAAATTACAGGACTTACTCAAGCGTTTCGTAAAGATACCCCAGATACAGGGTTTTGTGCCATTGGTTCGGTAAAAACCAATATAGGCCATTTAGAAGCAGCTGCAGGAATTGCAGGAATTACAAAGATTGTATTGCAAATGAAAAACCAAAAGCTTGTTTCGAGTCTGCATTCTAAAAAATTGAATCCCAATATTAATTTCGCCAAAACCCCCTTTGTAGTACAGCAAGATCTTGCGGAGTGGAAACGACCGGTTATTGAAGTTAATGGAGTCATCAAAGAATATCCACGAATCGCCGGTGTTTCATCTTTTGGGGCAGGAGGTTCAAATGCCCATATAGTGATCGAAGAATATATTCCAAAAGGTTTGGAGCAACCTCCGATCAACATTACTCCGCAGAACCCAGCCATTATCGTCCTATCTGCCAAGAATGAAGACCGACTCTTCGAGCAGGCACAACAATTGTTGACTGTGATCGAAGAGCAGCAATTCACAGATAGCAACTTGGCCGATATGGCCTTTACGCTCCAAGTAGGACGTGAAGCTATGGAAGAACGCTTGGGTTTAATTGTTGGATCCATTCAAGATCTTGTAGAAAAATTGAAATCTTTTGTGGCAGGTAAGGATAATATTGAAGATCTATATCGAGGTCAGATTAAGCGAAATAAAGAAAGTGTGGCTATTTTTGCAGCAGATGACGATATGGCAAAGATAGTTGAGGCATGGATAAGCAAAAGAAAATATGCACAACTTATCGATCTTTGGGTCAAGGGTTTAAATTTTGATTGGAACCAGCTATATGGCAATGCAAAACATCGACGTATCAGTCTACCTACGTATCCATTTGCCAAGCAGCGCTATTGGATAACCGGGGGCACCACAAAGTCTAGCAGTACGACGAACCCCGTTATTACACTTTCAAAACCGCCTTTGCAACACAAAAACGCGACGATTGATCTTCCTAAACAGCCAGATGCACAAATTTCACTTAGCAAACCAGCAAGTCAATTCCGACAAACAATTACATTGTTGGCGGCCACCAATTCTGTATCACAACCCATAAGTAACGGTGAATCTAAAAAGCCAAAGGAGATTTTATTACGACATTCGTCAGATCCTCAGATTCCACTAGGTAAAACAACAAGTCAATATAGACAATCAATTATAGAATCATCAGCAAGCAGTTCTTTATCACAGTCTGAAAGTAATGACCAATCTGTGCGTCATGTAGCTATTATGACGGAGACGTTGCAAGAGGGATTAACAACAAGCTTGGCAGAAACTTTGTACTTGCAGCGGAGTGATGTTGATCTGGATCAAAACTTTGTTGAAATGGGATTGGACTCAATCATAGGGGTGGAATGGATTAAAGCTGTCAATAAACAGTACGGTAGCTCCATTTCGGCTACTAAGGTCTATGATTATCCCAATATCCGTGAGTTTACTGAATTTGTGGCAAGTGAATTAAATAAGGAAGGCAATGAAATTACAAGTAGTACAATGCTTGTAGCTGCTGAACAGTCTCTACCAAAAATTAACCTGCAAACCACTGAATTGCTATCCACAGGAGCAGGCATAACTTCACATGTTTCGGCACCTGAACCCATTGAACTACAAGGGCGGGTTGGTTCATTACAGTCATATATCGCAGTGGAAACATTACGAGAAGAGTTGATAACGAGCTTAGCAGAATCTTTGTACATGGAGCGGAGTGATGTCGATGTGGATCAAAATTTCGTTGATATGGGTTTGGACTCAATCATAGGAGTTGAATGGACTAAAGCTGTCAATAAACAGTATGGCACTTCCCTTTCAGCCACCAAGGCATATGATTATCCAAATATCCGTGAGTTTGCTGAATTTTTGGCAAGTGAATTAAATAAGGAAGAAAACAAAATTCCAGGCAGTACAACTCTTGTAGTTAATGAAAAGTCCTCACCAAAGATTACCTTGCAAACCACTGAATTGTTATCCACAGGAACAGCCATAACTTCACATGTTTCGGCACCAGAGCCGATCGAATTCCAAGAGGCGGTCATTCCATTACAGTCTGATATCGTGGTAGAAAGGTTACAAGAAGAGTTGATAACAAGCTTGGCAGAATCTTTGTACATGGAGCGGAGTGATGTCGAGGTGGACAAAAATTTTGTTGAAATGGGTTTGGACTCGATCATAGGGGTAGAATGGATTAAAGCTGTCAATAAACGCTACGGTACTTCCATTTCGGTCACCAAGGCATATGATTATCCAAATATCTGTGAATTTGCCGAATTTCTCGCAAATGAGCTTAATACACAAAATGGAGAATTGTATCAACCATTACTAACATCAACTCAAGCCCTTTCCTTTAATGAAATATTGCAGAAAGTACATCAGGGGACTTTAGATATTGATCAGGCTGATCAATTATTAAATCAATTACGTTCAAAAAGGTAACTAAAAGCTGCCCTCATTTGAGGGCAGCAAATCTAAAATTTTGAAATTTTTTAAAAGTACGCAAAATGATAGGGAGAGAAAGAATGACACAATCTGTGGTTAGTTTACATGAAATCGAACCGGGAATTGTTCAAGTAACAATGCAAGATAAGGTCTATAAAAATACATTTTCCGAAGAATTGATGAGTGGTCTAATGGAATCATTTACTTCAATTCAAAATAATTCAAGCTATAAGGTGGTTATTCTAACCGGTTATGACACGTATTTTTCCTCAGGTGGAACCCAGGATTTGTTATTAGGCATCTATAATGGAAAAGTAAAATTTACCGATGGGAACATTTATAGCCTTGCATTGGATTGTAAAATTCCTGTGATTGCAGCGATGCAGGGGCATGGGATTGGAGGCGGTTTTGCATTAGGATTATTTGCTGATTTTGTGATATTGGGCCGAGAAAGTGTTTATACTTCCAATTTTATGAAATATGGATTTACACCTGGTATGGGTGCGACTTGTATTTTTCCTGAAAAGTTAGGGTTAAGTCTAGCCGAAGAATTATTGTTGAATGGAGGTACTTATCGTGGAGCGGATCTTGAAAAACGTGGAGTTCCCTTTCCTGTTTTGCCTCGGGCTGAAGTCTTGAACTATGCATATGAATTGGCTCGACAACTAGCTGAAAAACCAAGATTGTCATTAATTACGTTAAAAGATTATTTAGTTGCCTCCTTACGGGAAAAGCTTCCTAAAGTGATTGAGCATGAGATTGAGATGCATGACAAGACATTTCACCAACCAGAGGTTAAAGATCGAATTATTTCCTTGTTTGGGAAGTAAATACTTTAATTTGCAATCATAAATTGATGGGCAATCGCTCCTTGTAATTTATTTTATGGGAATTTCAAAAAGGAGGAAGATGGATGAATTCGAAAGATGTTTTACGCGCACTTCAAGCGAGGGAAATTAGTTATAAAGATGCCGAAATACAGTTAATAGAAAAGAACAAAAATGTATCGGAAAAATCCGAGGCTGTTCATTCATTAGAATTTTCTAAAGAACAGTTCTCATCGTTACCATCATACCAAATTAAGGAAGGATCAGTTCGGGAAAAAAATCGTCCTGCATCATCAGAGTATAAGGAAGCCATCGCCATAATTGGGATAGCCGGAAGATATCCTGATGCAAGTGATTTGGATCAATATTGGGATAACTTAATTCATGGCAAAAATTCGATCAAGGAAATCCCAAAGGACCGCTGGGACGTAAATCAATATTATGATCCGCGACCTTCCCAAGTAGGAAAAATATATTGTAAATCATTAGGAGTATTAGAGGATGTCGACCATTTTGATTCATTGTTCTTTAATATTTCTCCAACAGAAGCAGAAACGATGGATCCGCAACATCGTATTTTTTTACAAGAAGGATATAAGGCATTTGAAGATGCTGGCTATAGCAAGCAATTATTGAATAATAAAAGATGTGGTGTGTATCTCGGGATTATGAGTAATGAATATGGCATGATGTTGTATAAAAACCAATCTGGAATAACGAATATAACTGGTAACAGTTACGCTATTGCAGCGGCGCGTATCCCTTATTTCCTGAATCTGAAAGGACCGGCTATACCGATTGATACAGCATGTTCCTCATCGCTAGTAGCGATACATTTGGCTCGCCAAGCGTTATTAAATCAGGAGATTGATATGGCATTGGTTGGTGGTGTCAGTCTATATCTGGCTCCAGAGTCGTATATCAGTATGTGTTCGGCAGGAATGTTATCACCTGATGGTCAATGCAAAACCTTTGATAATAGTGCCAATGGCTTCGTTCCGGGAGAAGGCGTCGGTGCATTGGTATTAAAAAGATTAAGTGATGCTGAAGCTGATAATGACCATATACATGGCGTTATCATTGGTTCAGGTATCAACCAAGATGGTAAAACAAACGGGATTACTGCTCCCAGTGTGAATAGCCAAATTGAATTAGAACGAAGTATATATCATAATATACATCCTGAAAGCATTAGTTATGTTGAAATGCATGGGACGGGAACAAAGCTGGGGGATCCAATTGAATTAGAAGCATTATCAAAGGTGTTTAAAGAAAGAACAAATCAAAAGAAGTATTGTGCAATAGGTTCGGTAAAAAGTAATATTGGACATACTTCAGGGGCAGCTGGGATAGCAAGTATTCAAAAGGTATTATTATGTTTAAAACATAACAAGCTTGTGCCCACTTTGCATTTTAAAACGCCTAATGAACATTTTAATTTTGAAGATTCTCCATTTTATGTGAATACTCAATTAGAACCTTGGAAAGTAGCCTCAGGAATTCCTCGAAGGGCGGGTGTGAGTGCTTTTGGTTTTAGCGGAACGAATGCTCATGTTGTTATCGAGGAATATATTCCAAAGGTGGCTAACGATAGAACACCGATTGTTGTTAGTCCAAAAAACTCGGCAATATTTGTATTATCAGCAAAAAGTGAGCAACAGTTAAGAATTTATGCGGAATCTATGAAAAGATTTATTGAAGCCCATGAAGAGATCCACGTGGAGGATATGGCCTATACGTTACAGGTAGGCCGGGAGGCGATGAATTACCGCCTGGCTTTTTTAGCAGATTCCCACGAAGCATTATTAAAAAAATTAGAGGGGGTTATTGATAATAATTCATCGGCGGGAGTTTTTACTGGTCAGGTAAAAAAGAGCAGAGAGGGTATAGTGATCTTTGAATCAGATGAAGATGCGAATGCTTTGCTGCAAACTTGGGTTAAAAAGGGAAAACTTAATAAAGTTGCTGAATTATGGGTAAAAGGTTTAAATATTGAGTGGAACAATCTATATTGTGATTCTAAACCTCATCGGATTAGTTTACCCACTTATCCATTTGCCAAGGAACGTTACTGGATACCTGAAGGCGTTACCCAATTTAGCAATACAATAAACCGAGATAGTGTAGTTGCAATTCATCCTTTGCTGCATAAAAACACCTCAGATCTTTCTGAACAGCGGTTTAGTTCAATATTCACAGGTAAGGAAATTTTCCTGGCTGACCATATCATGAAGGGACAAAAAGTCTTGCCTGGGGTGGCCTATCTTGAGATGGTGCGGGCAGCAGTAGAACAAGCCACGGAAGTTTTGGGAGACGGTTCTGGGATGAGGTTCAAAAATGTGGTTTGGGCTCAACCTATTATTGTGGTTGATCAGCCAGTGCAGGTAAACATTGGGCTCTTCTCTGAGCATAACGGAGAAATTAATTATGAAATCTATAGTGGGTCGGAAGCAATTGATGTAGAACCCGTAGTGTACAGTCAGGGCACTATAATTTTGGGCAGGTCCTCCGAGGCTCCCACTGTAGATATAGTAGCCTTGCAGGGTGAGTGTAGTAAGAATACTCTCACTGCCAGCCAATGCTATGAGGCCTATAAGGGGGTAGGGATCTATTACGGTCCGGGATACCAAGGGATTGAGAAGGTGTATGTGGGATCCGGTCAAGTATTGACGAAATTGTCTTTACCTTCTTCCAGTTTTGATGCCTTAGATCAATTAGTCCTGCATCCTAGTATAATGGTTTCAGCATTGCAGGCTACAGTAGGTTTAGTGGAGGACTTTGGTGATCTTGAGCTAAGTCTGCCCATTTCTCTGCAAGAACTTGAAATTTTTAATAAATGCTCTATATCTGGAAAATGGGCTGTGATTTCCTACAGTGGGGGTAGTATAGCAGGAGATAAGGTACAGAAATTTGATATTGATTTTTGTGATGAGCAGGGGACGATTTGTGTACGGATGAAAGGGATTGAATTTTATACAATAGTTGAAGATAACTTAAAATTAAATACAGGTAGTAGTAAAGCACAAACTCAAGGAAATTTGGATGCAGTCACTAATACTGATATTGAAACTTTAAAAGCAGCTTCCATAGAACATGTAAAAGATTTAATGGCAGGAATTACAAAAATTCCTATTCATAGGTTGGATACCGAATTGTCTTTTGATGAATTGGGATTGGATTCTATAATGATTGCTCAGCTTAATCAAAAAATTGAGCAATGGGTGGGAAAGTTAGATGCTACCTTGTTTTTTAAATATAATAATATTCAGGCTTTGGGGGCTTATTTTGTAGAAGAATATCCAGATGCAATCTCTGTATTGGCTAATAAGACTAACTTATTTACATCAACGCAGAAATGCAATTATTTAAAAGAGATTCCTACTCTGGTTTCAATGCGTCTCAAGACACTTTCTTCAAGATCCATGGTTTCAGCTGTTTCAAATGTCCACTCCAATAATACCGATATCGCAATTATTGGAGTTGCCGGGCGTTATCCACAAGCTGCGACGCTGGATCAATTTTGGCGTAATTTGTATACAGGCAAGGATTGTATTGAGGAAATTCCTACCAATCGTTGGTCATTAGATGGATTCTTCGAATCTGATCGCACTAAAGCTGCCGCTCAAGGTCTCAGCTATAGTAAATGGGGTGGTTTTTTAGAAAATATTGATTGTTTTGATCCTTTATTTTTTAATATTTCCCCAAGAGATACTATGTATATGGATCCGCAAGAACGATTATTTTTAGAAGTGGCTTGGGAATGTATCGAAAACTCTGGATATACCCGGAAAACTTTGAAACAAGATGGGTATGGTAATCAAATTGGTGTATTTGTTGGTGCATCATTTAATAACTATCAGCTACTTATGATGGAAGCCGCACAGAGAGCTAAACAAGATATGTTTCCTGTAAACAGTCAGATATTTTCTATTGCAAATCGAGTATCCTATGTAATGAACTTTACTGGTCCCAGTTTGACTGTGGATACTGCTTGTGCATCGTCACTTTATGCAGTTCATTTAGCTTGTGAAAGTATTCGTAGCGGACAGTCGCGTATGGCAATTGCTGGAGGAGTTAACTTATCTCTTCACCCAAGTAAATATATTACAATTTCTCAAGGACAATTTAACGCTTCGGATGGGCGATGCAGGGCATTTTGTGAAGGAGGGACAGGTTATGTTCCTTCAGAAGCGGTAGGCGCAATTTTCTTAAAGCCTTTGCAGGCTGCAATAGATGACAACGACATAATTTACGGTATTATAAAGGGAACTTCTGTTAGTCATGCAGGAAAGACTAATGGTTATACGATTCCTAGTCCCGTATCACAATCTTTAGCAATTGAAACGGCATTGAAACAAAGTCAAATTCATCCTCGTAGTATTAGTTGTATTGAAGCACATGGCACAGGAACATCATTAGGTGATCCGATTGAAATAACAGGATTAACTGATGTGTTTCGAAAATATACGAAAGAAACGGGATTTTGTTCTATATCTTCTGTAAAGTCAAATATTGGACATTCAGAAGCTGCTGCGGGGATTAGCCAAGTAACAAAAGTACTTTTGCAGCTCAAACATCAAACTTTAGTAAAAAATGTAATGCATGGAAAAGGCTTGAATCCTAATATTGATTTTGGGAAAACACCTTTTGTGGTACAAGAAAATACACAGTATTGGGAACGCCCAACGATTAATGGAGAAATAGTACCGAGAAGGGCTGGAATATCATCTTTTGGGGCAGGCGGATCGAACGCCCACGTTATCATTGAGGAATATATTCCTATAAAGCAGGAACGTCAAAAAATAGAAATTACGGCTACGAACCCAGCAATTATTGTATTATCTGCTAAGAATGAAGGACGTCTTAAAGAGCAGGCGCAGCAATTATTGGGTGCGATTCCAGAGCAACAATTATCTGATAACAATCTGGCCGATATAGCCTATACACTCCAAGTGGGACGCGAAGCTATGGAAGAACGTCTAGGATTAATTGTAGGGTCCATAAAAGAACTGACAGAAAAGCTGAAAGGTTTTGTGGAAGGACAAGATGGTAACCTTTATCGCGGTCAAGTCAAACGTAATAAAGAGGCCATGGCTACTGTAGTAACGGATGAAGAAATTCAAGAAGCAATTGAAAAGTGGATTCATTACAAAGAATCTGCAAATTTGATCGGACTTTGGGTCAAGGGTGTATCTTTTGATTGGAATAAGTTATATGGCAATACGAAACCTCAACGTATTGGTTTACCGACCTATCCTTTTACTAGAGAGCGTTATTGGCCATCTGCAGTAGAAATTAAATCTACTGCTAGCGCAGTGGAGACTTTAGGCACCGCCGCCTTAATTCATCCCCTGTTACATCAAAATACCTCCACTCTCTCTGAGCAGCGGTTTAGTTCAACTTTTACCGGCCGGGAATTTTTCTTATCAGATCATGTAGTGAAGGGGCAGAGGGTCTTGCCTGGGATGGCTTATATTGAGATGGCTCGAGCAGCAGTGGAGCAGGCTGCAGGTGTTTTGGCAGATGGACACAACGGGATTCAGCTGAGAAATGTAGTTTGGACTAGACCTGTTGCAGTCGAAGATCAGCAAGTCCAGATACACATCGGACTCTACCCAGAGGATAACGGCGCGATTGACTATGAAATCTACAGTGAATCGGGAAGTACTGACATAGAACCTATAGTGCACAGTCAGGGCAGGGCTTTATTAAGTACAGTTGATAAAGTTCCAGCTTTGAATCTTAAGACATTACAGGATCAGTGCAGCCAAAGTAGTTTGACCTCAGATCAATGCTATGAAGCATTCAAAGCAATAGGGATCAATTATGGACCGGGACACCAGGGGATTAACATGGTCTATGTAGGTCATGATCAAGTGTTAGCTAAGCTGTCCTTACCTGTATCTGTCTCAGAAACACAAGACCAATTTACCCTGCATCCCAGTCTGATGGATGCTGCCTTGCAAGCGTCAATTGGACTAATGATGAGTACCGGTGATTTAAAGGCCGCAGGTGATCTAGCATCACTTAAACCTTCCTTACCTTTTGCCTTGCAATCACTTGAGATTATTGGAAAATGTAGCCCCGCCATGTGGGCTCTTGTTCGCTATAGTGATGGCAGTAAAGCTGGAGATAAAGTACAGAAACTTGATATTGATTTGTGTGACGAGCAGGGAAATATTTGCGTGCGAATGAAGAAGTTTTCATCAAGGGTTTTGGAAGGGGAAGTAGGCTCGGCAGCATCTCAGGCAAATAACGAAATGATGATACTTGAACCTTACTGGCAAGAACAAGGCCTATCAGAAGAATCCAAAGTCGTTGACTATATTCAGCATGTAGTGATGCTTTGTGAATTGGATGAAAAAATATCAAAGGAAAGCGTCGAAAATCAGATTAACGGGGTACGTTGTCTTGTATTGCAATCCAGCCAGAAAGAAATTGAGGATCGGTTTCAAAACTATGTCGTACAGGCTTTTGAGGAAATTCAAAGGATATTAAAGGATAAACCTAAGGGCAAGGTACTGATTCAAATTGTGGTACCAAACTCAGAAGGACAACAACTATTCTCCGGACTATCCGGACTTTCTGGACTATTGAAAACTGCCCAATTGGAAAATCCGAAACTAATAGGGCAGCTAATTGAAGTAGAACTCCGGGAAAATGCAGAGGAAATAGTAAAGATACTGAAGGAGAACAGCCAAAGTTCTAAAGATCAGCAAATTCGCTACTATGATTCCAGACGATATATTATCGGTTGGAATGATATACGGGTTTCAGAAGAAAAAGCAAACATCCCATGGAAAGATCATGGGGTCTATTTAATTACTGGTGGTGCTGGTGGTTTAGGACTGATTTTTGCGGGAGAAATAGCACATCAAGTCAAGGATTCAACTCTAGTGCTCACTGGTCGATCTCCGCTAGGCGAGGGAAAGCAAGCTCAATTGAAAAAATTAGAAACATTGGGTGCTAAGGTTGTATACAAACAAGTTGATGTGACTCAAGAGAAGGCAGTTATGGACCTATTTCAATATATCCAGGAAATTTTTGGGGGTATTAATGGCATTATTCATGGAGCAGGGATAATTCGTGACAAATTTATCCTCAAAAAAACTGGAGATGAGGTGCGAGAAGTACTGACACCTAAGGTCAATGGAATGGTTAATCTGGATCGAGTCAGCAAAGATCTACCTCTTGACTTTTTCATCGTCTTTTCATCTGGTGTGGGAGTTATGGGGAATATTGGTCAGGCCGATTATGCTGCTGCTAATGCCTTTATGGACAACTATGCTAAGTATCGTAATACTATGGTGGCCTTAAATCAACGACAAGGTAAGACCCTCTCCATCAACTGGCCTCTGTGGAAAGAGGGGGGGATGAGCGTCAATGCAGCGATAGAAAACATGATCTGGCAAAGTACAGGGATGATTGCCATGCAGACTTCAACTGGTATCAAAGCTTTGTATCAAGGATTAGCTTTCGGTAAAGACCAGGCGAGGGTGATGGAAGGTAATTTAGCACGCATCAAACAAAAACTACTTTTGATGGCGACTCCTGTTACTAAAAAAACTGAGAATGCTTCTGTTGTATCGAAGACTTCAGATGGTATCGATACTGACAGTTTGCTGACGAAGGTGCAAACTTCTCTGACGCAAATTGTATCTAAGTTACTCAAGGTTAAGTTCGAAGATATTGATGTCGATACTGATTTGAGTGAATATGGATTTGATTCGATCACGCTGACGGAATTCGCCAATAAAATCAATCAGGAAAACAAGATTGAAGTGGCTCCCACCATGTTCTTCGAACAGCCAACTCTCCACAATATTGCTACTCATTTAATAGAAGAACATCAGGCTGTATTTGCCTCACAATTTGGGGTGAAAAATAATCCAAAACAAGAAGAAGTCTTTATAGAATCTGATAATTCAATAGAGATTGATACTCGTAATCTACTCGACAAAGTGATAGCTTCTTTGACTCAAACCGTATCGAAATTACTCAATGTTAAGATTGAAGATATTGATGTCGATACTGATTTGAGTGAATATGGATTTGATTCGATCACGCTGACGGAATTCGCCAATAAAATCAATCAGGAAAACAAGATAGAAGTGGCACCTACCATGTTCTTCGAACAGCCAACTCTTCACAGTATCGCTACTTATTTAATTGAAGAACATCAGTCTGTGTTTACTGCTCGATATGGAGTGCAAACTAGGATTAGGATTCCTGTACAAACAGGGGAAGACGAAAAAGAAGAACGCCCCTCAGACAAAAGACAGCGTTCACGATTTGCAAGAACCGTGACGTTAAGTCCAGAGAAACCGGAATCATTCGCTCCTGAGCCGATTGCAATTGTAGGCATGAGTGGCACATTTCCTATGGCAAGTGATGTAAATGAATTTTGGGAAAATCTCGTTGAAGGTAAGGATTGCATTACTGAAATCCCACAAGATCGCTGGGATTGGCGGGAGTATTACGGTGATCCCGCAGTGAATAAAACCAACATTAAATGGGGCGGGTTTATTGATGGAGTAGATAAATTTGATTCGTTGTTTTTCGGTATTTCGCCCCGAGAAGCTGAATTCATAGATCCGCAGCAGCGTCTGCTAATGACTTATATTTGGAAGGCTATTGAAGACGCAGGAATTACACCAAAAGCACTATCACAAAGTACTACAGGAGTATTTATTACCGCGGGACTTAGCGAGTATATAGATATAGTAAACATGTCCTCAAATAATCCCTTATCTATAATAAATGCTATTCCGTCAATTATCCCTAATCGTATTTCCCACGCATTGAATTTACACGGACCGAGTGAATATTGTGAAGCGGCTTGTGCTTCAACATTTGTTGCCTTACATCGTGCAATTCAATCTATTTATAATCATGAATGTGAGCAGGCCATAGTAGGTGCCGTTAATTTACTGCTTTCCCCAAGAGGCTTCATTGGTTTTGAAGCAATGGGTTATCTAAGTCCGGAAGGGCAAGCTAAGTCTTTCCAGGCAGGTGCTAATGGATACGTACGCAGTGAAGGAGTTGGCGCAATAATTATCAAACCTTTGCATAAAGCTATTGAGAATAGTGATCACATCTATGCGGTGATTAAAGGTACAGGGGTATCACATGGCGGGAAAGGTATGTCCTTGACTGCTCCCAATGCAAATGGGATGAAAGCTGCTATGCTTCAGGCCTATCAGAAAGCAAGAATTGATCCGCGGACAGTATCCTATATAGAAGCGCATGGGATTGCTTCTCCCTTAGGAGATGGTATTGAAATCAATGCATTAAAAGCAGGTTATCAGGAACTCCAAACGTCATATTCGCGGGATTTAAAAGAAGCATCTCCTTGTTATATTAGTAGTTTAAAACCCTGTATTGGGCATGGAGAAATCGTTTCTGGTATGGCTGGGTTGTTTAAAGTGGTCTTGGCTATACGTAATAAAATCATACCGGGGGTTCCTGGATATAAAATTTTAAATGAAAACATTTCACTAAAAGGGAGTTCATTTAAAATTACTGCAGAGAATCAAAATTGGAATGCGTTTACAGATGAAAATGGAAACACTCTACCTCGACGTGCCAGTATTAATAGTTATGGATTTGGTGGAACGAATACGCATGTGGTTTTAGAAGAATATACTGGCACGTGGGAAAAAATGAATCAAATCACTGTAGAAAGTCAGCCTCATATTTTAGTCTTTTCAGCTAAAAATTCAGATCGATTGCTGGAAGTTGTTAAACAAATGCTTGGTTTTATAGAATGTAACAAAGAAATTTCCTTACCTGATTTTGCTTATACGCTACAAGTCGGGAGAGAAGCGATGAAATTTCGTTTAGCAATGTTAGTAAATAACCAAGAAGAAATAATCCAAGGTCTAAAAGAATATCTAAAAACGATTAAAGAAGGTAAAGAAGTAGACACTTCTAAACGCATTTTTACAGGAAATCTGGAAGAAGATCATTCTAAAATTAAAAGCTTGCTTTCCGGTAAAATTGAGGAGACCGTGATTCAAATGCTTCTGACAGAAAAGGATCTTGGGAAAATTGCGCTATATTGGACGCAGGGCGGCAAGATTCCATGGGAAACCTTCTATGAAGGGCAAGAAGTTCGGCGAATATCCCTGCCTACTTATCCCTTTGAAGAACGGCGGTATTGGATCGAGTATCAGCATGAATCGAGATTAATAATAGAACAACATAGATTGCAAGATAGCATTTCCAGCGATGTTGCGCCTGCATTTACACCTATAAATGATCGAGTAGTCAATATAATATCTCATTTACTGGGGCTGACACCAACAGCGATAAATCTTAATAAACCCATAAATGAATATGGGTTTGATTCAATAATTTTGATGCAATTATTACAACAATTGCAAGCACAGGTAGATCCGACAATTGATTTGGTCAAACTCCAGGAAAGTAGAACAATACAAGATATTATTAATGTTGTGCAATCACCAAATGGAAATAGATCAATGTTGTTAGGACAACAAGCCAATATTGCCCTGCTACCTACCTGGCCGCAATTTCCTGAACTAATTCGTCTCAATCAGGAATGTCAAGGACGACCTGTATTTTGGTTTCATCCAATTCAAGCTGGTGTAGAAGTATATTCTACAATAGCACAGAAGATTCAACGGTCTTTTTATGGGATTCAAGCCCGGGGGTGGATGACTAATCAATCTCCCTTACATGGGATACAACGGATGGCTTCATATTATGTGCATATTGTTCAATCAGTGCAACCAGAGGGACCCTACGATTTGGGGGGATATTCTTTAGGTGGGGTTTTAGCATATGAAGTTACGCGTCAACTCCAAGAGCTGGGACAAGTAGTTGATACGATTGTCATATTGGATGCATTTGATAGTGCAGCATTGAAACAAACAAATTTAACGCAAAAATCTAACATTTTGCAAGGCGTTAATATGGCGTTGTCAGCTACAAGTCAGCAAGATTCAGGAGCGCAACAAATTCTTGTTCGCAGGGATGAAGTAAACTCAAAAATGGAGAATGAGGAGTTCATAAGGCAATTGACTATGCTTGCTGCAACACGTGGACTGATCAAAACAGAAACACAATTATATACTCTGATTCAGCAAATTGTAAAAGTTCAACAGGCCTATCAATTAGATAAGTATTCTATTTTGCCGCTCCCTGATCCTCAAGGGGTAACCTGTTACTATTTTCGCAATAAGAGTGGATTATTCTTTGGAGAATTAGAACCATATTTAACAATCGAATCTGATGAAATTTTGTTGGATCATATAAATTACTGGAGAGAGTGGGAGCAACAGCTACCCAATTTTTATATGATGGATGTAGATTCTTCCAACCATTTTATGATGCTATCTGAACCTAAAGCATATGAAACAATTCTTGCGTTTTGTAAAAAACTATATTCTGGGAAGAAAAATTCCACATCGCTTCTAAAATCATTTATAAGAAAACATATAGCGAATCAGGGGTCTCTACGTGAAGAAATGGCAACTAAGAAAACCGCTCAAAAGGAATAGAAATTTAAATGGCAGGAAGAAGTGCAATGAATTAGGCAATGGATAGGAAAAATACAAAATGATTTATGTAATGCAGTGAATCATTGCAAAAAAAGTGTAGTTCTAGAAACTTGGGGGCATGGGCTACTGCTTAGGTGGCCCTGCTTTTTATTAGACTGACTAGGGCTTACTAAAGTTAATTGTAAAAAACTTCAATATGTTCAAGCGATTTTTTAAGACAGTGTGCTCTAAAATATTTTTAGGGGGGTTCTATATGACATCGCGTGAAAAAAATAGGGTTTTTAATGGAGCTGTTGCGATTATTACTGGTGGCGCATCTGGAATCGGTGCAGCTTTTGGTAGGGAATTGGCAAGATGGGGATGTGAAGTCGTTCTTGCTGATTGCCAAATAGATTTAGCGAAAGAAGTTGTTGCTGAGATCCGGGAGTCGGGGGGGAAAGCAACCGCAGCGGAGCTCAATATTGTAGATTACTGTGCTGTTGAGTGCCTGATCTATGAAACTGTTAAACGTACGGGCAGGCTAGATTATATGTTTAATAATGCTGGTATTACTATGTCAGGCCCTGCTTCTGTTTATAAAATTGAAGACTGGAATAATGTTATTGATGTTAATCTCCGCGGTGTGATCCATGGAGTCCAAGCGGCATATGGGGTGATGCAGAAACAAGGCTTTGGACATATCGTCAATACTGCTTCATTCGCTGGCTTGTTAGCTATGCCGGATAAGATAGGTTATACTACCACTAAACATGCCATTGTTGGACTTTCCAAGGTACTGCGGATTGAAGCTGCGCAGGCAGGAATCCGTGTAAGTGTTCTTTGCCCTGGCTACGTTCAAACTCCGATTCTTGATCAATGCGGGAAATATGGAAAAGTCCTTCAGGAGCGATCGCCAGAGCAAGTTGAGAAGACGCGGGAAATGATTAAGAAATTTAAACCAATGTCCCCGGATATTTTTGCCGCTAAAGCATTGGAGGCGATTTGCAGGAATGAAGCAATCATTATTATACAGTGGAAGTACAAATTTCTTTGGTGGCTTGACCGATTATTTCCAGCATTGAATTTACGCCTATTTCAAAAGAAGGCCGCCAATGATTTTAAGCAAGCAGAGCAGCGATCTATACATACATAGGCTGAATAAATAGGTATCTCCCTCCGAAGTTTCTCTAAGGGCTGAGTTGTCTTTTACTTCTTCTACGAGCCAGTTATCTATATTTTTTTACCACTCATCACACTAAATTTGTTAAATATGTAAATGTTTATTATAATAAAAGCATTATTTGGGGGGAGGAAAATTACGAGTAGTTAATGTTAAACGGTGGTTTGGAAAAATGATCATCATGGAGGTGTGAAGTGTGGAGAGAGCAGAAAATATCAAGGCACATAGCTGGACGACAGCGGTATCCAGAAGCTGTTGGACTGTTAGTGGGATTGACTGTGCCTGGCACGGCCGAGAAAGATGCTCGTCTTGGTGACTTTGTATATATCAATGAAAGATTACGTCAAAAACAGGAACGGCACCGTGATGAACCTCTGTTGAGAGTGGAAAAAATGAAAATATAAAGAGATTGAAAGGGGAATTTTTATGAAGGTAGTAACACTTCTGGGAAGCCCGAAAAGTAACGGCAAAACTGGGGAAACACTTGGTATGTTTGAAGAAAATCTCATTTCTAAAGGTCATGAAGTGGAAAGGATACACCTTACTGATTATACTATCAAAGGATGTGTTGGGTGCTTAGCTTGCATGCAAAAGCATGATGAACTTGGTTGCGCACTAAAAGATGATGCAGCATCCATATTTGAGCGAATGATATCAGCAGATGCTATTGTATATGCGTCTCCGATATATGCTTTTGACTTTACCTCACAGATAAAGTCTCTGATTGACAGGCATCTGTGCTTGACAATAGATTATGGATCTCCCATTCAGTCATCGTTCATTGAAGGCAAGCGTGTGGCTCTTCTAATTACTTGCGGAGGGCCGGCTGAAGGGAATGCAGACCTTGCGCAGATAATTTTCGACAGGTCAATGATTGGTGTACTGAAATGCAATGTCGTTGGAAAATATATCATTCCACTTAGTAATGAACCTGATTTTAGCGATAGAGCCAAAGAAGTTACAGATAAATTGGCACAAGAAATTATGGTGTGTTAATAACCCCCAAAATTTAATAGAGCAAGAATTAACCCTCTATTAAACCTCCTATTTATAGAAATTGAACTGCTTCCCGCTGATAAGACAGAAAGGGAATAGGCAACAGTGGAATACCACCCCCTCAGTAGACATGAAGTATGATTAAAACGTACAATTTGTTTATTAAGGCGATATTCTTATGTCTAGAGTGCCATAGGGATTGAAAATTATAATTTATAAGAAAACAATACAAGGAAATTCTCAATAAGCATGGCTTTAAGGCCAGCATGAGCAGGCCTGGTAATCCTTATGATAATGCCGTGGAAGATTCCATGTATATAACCTAAGTGCAGGTCTATGGGAAAGTAGAAAACTAAGTAAAAGGCCGTATTTGAATACAACGAAATAATTTATAATAGGTAGAGAAAGTATTCTGCCTTGGGGCATTTATCCCCAGGGCAGTTTGAGTGGCAGAGCCATTCGTCCTAACTATTCCTTTTGTCTAATAAAAGTGGGGTAGTCCCCAAAAGTGTTTTTCGTGCTGTTTCCATACAGCTATTTTTCTATTGCTATCCTTGACTTAATGGAAGTTAGTCAGGATCTGCGAGGGACGCGTGTCGCACAAGGCGAATTTCTGCACGATTTTGATTCATTATAACTTATATGTAAGTCCGTAGCCAATTCCCTTTACAGTATAGTCGGCTTTGTCATCTATATTAAGTTTGCTTATTATACTGTTATGAGTCACTTTATTGTATTTACTTTCTGCGTAGAATACGTTAAAATCGGTATTTTTATTTACTGCATAGGAAAGACCAATTTTCCATGCGCTAATATCTTTACCAGCAGCAATTATTGCATAGCTATTTAAGGATTTACCTAATTTTACTTGACCAGTAATACCCAATTGCCAATGTGTTCTAGTATCGCTTTCATATGTCTTACCACCATCATGTAATTGTTCTTGTATTTGTTTAATTCCTGTGAATAGGGAATAGGTATTATTAAGTTTATACAGTACATTAAATTCTTGCGTTGCGATGGTACCATTGTGTGTTGCTAGATTTCCGTAAACATTTTCAATGTAATTAGATTTGAGGTCAGCTTTACGATATTGAAAAGCAAAGTTATTGCCTAAACCAAATGCCACATCATATTCCATGCTATTTTTCCCATCAAATGTTTTAGACCAAGGGCTATTTTCAGTCATTTTTAAATCAGGATTTGGTCTTACAGAAATATCAATAGCAATCTTCCCTTGGGAAAAATCATTTAGCGGACTTGCAAAGCCCACCGATGAAATCGTTAATAATGTCAATAAAATGCCAATAATTCGTTTCATAATTTTCCTCCTTATGGATATAAAGTATAATTCTACCACTCGACATAATTATAACAAATATTAACATAAAAGTAAAATAAATGTAATATGTTTTTATGTACATACACTCATTGAGAACTATTACTGTTGTATATTCCAACTTTAACTCTACTATTAAGAATTTATCAACTATAATTTTCGAGAATATAGTTTTAAATTATAATAGACCTTCTCCGTACTAAAAGCTTTCAATTCTTACTATAACCCAGTCACCAGCATTTTTTTTTGCCACTTATCAAGGGATGTTTGCCATATTTGGATATGTCTGTTAATATGAAGATGAGTCATTGGGGGGGAAGTAAAATTGCACTCGCTAGTACACAGCAATCGAAAATGCGGTGAAGTATCATCCTGCAATATACGAGTTATTCAATAACGGGGATTATTTATTACCGTATATTGGTATTTTAGATATTATTAATTGGATAAGAAAGTATTGGAGCAGCCTTGTTGAATGGGCTGGAAGAAGCGGCGCGGGTGAAGGGGGAATACGATGAATATTCGACTGTTTTGCTCTCAATTAATTCGCCAACTATTGACGGAACAACTGACTGCCCGGGGGTTAGTTGTGGGAGAAAAAGGTGAAGTGGCACTGGTGGAACGGGGGCAGGAGAAGCCGGACAAGGGAGTGGCCATCATATTTTCGCCGGAAGACTTAGAGCATTTGACTGCTCTATTTGATACATTGGCTGGTCGGCAGGAGGGGCTACGTCAGGTGATTGGTGGCTGGAACGAGAACAAGGACACTTATGAACTCATTCCTCATGACCGAATTTTGTTTTTTGAGGCTATGGGAAATTTGGTGTATATTGTAACGTCTGATCAGCAGTTGATTGTCAAATTCAAGTTATATGAGCTGGAACATTCGTTGCGGCCGAAAGGGTTCATCCGTATCAGCAAGTCAATTTTGGTGAATATACAAAACGTTCGAGAAATTATTCCTTGGTTTGGTGGTCGGTATATTATCCGGTTGGTAAATAACAAGGAGATAGAAGTATCACGAACATATGCAAAGGATTTTCGGGCGTTTCTGGAATTATGATTAGCAGCACGGGAGTGTGAAGTATGGATAGAACAAACAATATTAAAGCGTATGGTTGGACGGCAGTGGCGTCTGGGAGTATTGGATTGCTAGTGGGAGTGACTGCGCTCATGGTGCGGCTTTATGAGCCAGTGATGTTACATATTCTACTGGCGTCAGCTTTGGCTGGCGCAATGATTGGAATTTTTAGCCGAGGTATTTGTCTGTTGCTGGTTCATCATAACTATCGAAGTCCGATACTCCTCTGGGTTCTAGTTCTTGTGTTGGTCGGGGTGGGCACAGTAGTCACGACTGAGTACATTGGCAGGTTGCCTTGGGGACAGGTGGCCATTTTGGTGGTGGTGGCCGAAATATTTGGGATGATGGTGGCTTATATGAATTATCGACAATTCATTTATGCCAATGAAAGGTTACGCCAAAAACAGGAACAGCTTCGTGATGGCTCTCAGTAGAGTAGAAGAGCATCAAGGAAAAGGTTATTGGGGTATTCCAAAGTAAAGAACAAAACGGAGGTATTAATTAATATAAGATGCACAAACCTAATGTTTATATCGATGAAGTAATATTAACTAGATTGGAGAATACATTTAAGGCAACTATATGTTGTTGTTTTTTAAGTACAGCAGATTATGAAGGACTAATTCAGTACTTACATAATCAGGAACTTTAGAAAGACAAATAACAGAGGATGAAAGAGATCTGATTAACGTTCTACCGCTTTCTTATGAAATTGGACTCACACTTTATGGACAGCAAAGGAAGCTTTATCCAAAGTTCTTAAAACGGGTTTAATGACTCCGTTTGAGGTTTTTGAGATTTCCAAAATTGAACTTCAAGACAATGACATTATGTGTTATTATAAAAATTTTGCTCAATACAGAGTTATTGCATTTACGATTGGAGGCTATATGAGTGCAATCGCTTATCCTTCCACCCCGATATTCAGTAATGACAAGACTGTAGCAATTATTGTATCTGATAGTGGATTTCTTTTCTCGGACTTAAAAACAAAACAATGTAAAATAATTAGAACAACGAGAAATGAAGCAATAAAACAATTAAAAAATATGAATAAGATTGATGAATTCCCTGACTTTTAATGTAAACCTAAGCGTCCTCTGGAGTGTTTTCTTGAGCATACACTTTTGGGATATAAAATTATGGTAGGGATACATTCTCATTAACAGCAGAGCGCCTTTTAGAGGTGCCTTTTTTTTATATAAAAATAGGAAGTACGTCATACATAAAGATTAGCAAAAAGAAGACATATATTAATCTGGATGAGCTGCCAGGCTCTATTTCGTATTATTAGGATGCAGGTTGTGCAATTAGTTCTCTACAATTACTTCGAAAAGAAATTATATCGTCTGCAACCATTGTAGAAAAAGATACTCTTGTTTATGCTTTCTGGCAATGTGTTTTCTTATTTTATTTCGTGCCATGATTTAATCCAGCAGTTAAATAAAACCCATAGTGAAAATCGGCTGGAAGCACGATTGAAACATTTCACAAAATATACCAATTATCGTGAAATCCTTCGGCTAAACAGCCAAGGAATAAGTCAACGTGGCATTGCATCGAGTTGCCAGTGCTCACGCAATACCGTTTCTGCAGTCATCAGACGTAAATGAAATCGGTATACAAGGTGGTTCTCACAAAGTACACACATGGTTCTTTTTAAGGGTTCTTCCGTAAATATCCGTAATTTCAATATAATTTTTATGTAAAATTTTTCTACTTATGCTATTCTAAAAGTAGAAGTACAAGCGCATAACGGCAAGGAGGGATGCGAAATGGCAATGACATCTTCAATCGATTTGCAAAAATTTTATCCTGCAGATCTTACTATTCTCGATGTGGTAGAAAAGGGAGATTGTCTTACTGTTTTCATGCAATCGAAG
>Ga0316613_10000725_pt1 | contig 24567 bp, 26 predicted proteins | sample OWC_soil_day10_C_2_FD_207647 | JGI IMG/M metagenome (GOLD analysis project Ga0316613, IMG submission 207647) | Wetland soil microbial communities from Old Woman Creek delta, Ohio, United States - OWC_soil_day10_CT_b | ecosystem: Environmental > Terrestrial > Soil > Wetlands | place: USA: Ohio...
TTGCACTTATCGACGACTTTCGACCGGAAGCCATCGTCACTCCCCACCAAGTTCTGGATCCGCACCCAGATCACGTTGCCACGACGCGGGCGCTTCGTGAGGCTCTGGTACGTTGCACAGTCCGTCCAGAGCACATCCTCTTCTACGCAAACCATTTGCACGACAACGACCGGTGGCCAATGGGGCCGGCAGGAGGCGGCATTACCCTCCCCCCGTCATTCGATGCTACGGAAGCAGTTCGTTTGTGGAGCATATCGCTCCCCCGTGCACTCCAGATCGACAAAGCGATGGCACTAGGCATGCACCATGATTTGCAAGGTCCGCTGCCGGCAAAGAAGCGGTTACGCAGATCAATTCAAAGGATTATGGCCGGGCGGCAGTGGCCGCAATCTGGAGACAACGAGTATTTCCGTAAGGCAGTACGTTCTCGCGAGGTGTTCTGGGTCACAACCGGCGCGCAGTTTTTGGAAAACAAGCTAGGCGAAGAGTGAAAAAAATCGATCAATCCACCTACTTGGCGATGCGTGACGGCGCCGAAATCCTTGAAGCAGACAGCCACGGCGACAAAGTGCTTCGCTTGACAAACGGCAACATGCTGAAGCTCTTTCGGAGGAAGCGCCTCATTTCTTCATCCCTCTGGTCGCCCTACGCTAAGCGCTTCTGTCGTAATGCTGACAGGTTGTTACAGCTTGGCATTCATGCGCCGAAGGTTATTGACGTCTTCCGTATACCGGAACTAGAACGGGACGGAGTCCTCTACGCCCCCGTTCCAGGACAAACGCTACGCCAGGAGTTCCACATAACCCCGGCCAATAACAACATCGCCCCCGTCCGCGCAACACTGGCAAGTTTTGTACGGGCACTATTCGACAAAGGCATTTACTTCCGCTCCCTCCATCTCGGGAACATCGTACGGACTCCGGATGGAACCTTCGGACTCATCGACATCGCCGACCTTAGAGTATTCCCTATTCCTTTGCCTCAAGTGATGCGGAAGCGCAACCTCACGAGAATGCTGCGAATTTGCGAGCCTGGCGAAGACAAATGGATTGACAAAGAGTTGATGCTGACACAAGAACCAGGCAAAACCTGATCAGGCCGTCCCTACGCCACATGATAGACTTGACGGCTGTTTACAATGTTGCAGCCCTCTAATGCCACCGCACGACGCCCAATCGACATCCTCCTTACGTATCTATTTCCGGCTACTTGGTTACTTGCGCCCTTTTGTTGGGCCATTTGCAACGAGCCTGCTCGGATACATCGTGTTCGCTTCATCGCAACCAATGCAAGCGAGTATTCTAAAGATATTCGTTGACGGACTGACAGAGAGCGGGAATTCGGGGGCCCAGCACATCCCTGTGCTCGGTGAGCTGAATGTTGCATACGCTGTCCCGTTGCTACTGATTCTGATTGTCTTCTGGCAGGGCATAGGCTCGTTTCTCGGCAACTATTACCTTTCCCGCGTATCGCTTGGACTGGTCCACGACCTGCGCGTGGCACTCTTTGAAAACCTGCTTCGGTTACCCAATACCTACTTCGACCAAAACAATTCCGGCCACCTGATTTCCCGCATCACCTACAACGTCACGATGGTCACGGGCGCAGCGACGGACGCCATCAAGGTCATCATCCGGGAAGGGCTTACCGTCGTTTTCCTGTTTGGCTACCTGCTGTGGATGAACTGGAAGCTGACGCTGGTCATGGTCGCCATCCTGCCGGTGATCGGCGTTATGGTGGGCAGCGCCAGTCGCAAGTTTCGCAAGCAGAGCAAGAAGATCCAGGCTGCCATGGGCGACCTGACTCATATCGCGTCAGAAATGATCCAGGGCTATCGCGTAGTGCGCAGTTTTGGCGGAGAGGATTACGAAGCCAAGCGCTTCCGAGTGTCGAGCGAGGCAAACACCAGCAAGCAACTCCGCATGGCTCGAACGTCAGCAACGTTCACCCCCGCGCTGCAGCTTGCCACCTTCAGCTCCATGTCGGTGCTCCTGTTCCTCGTACTGTGGCTGCGCGGCGACGCCTCTGCAGGCGATCTCGTGGCCTACATCACCGCAGCGGGGATGTTGCCCAAGCCGATTCGACAATTGTCCGAAGTCAGCTCGACCGTGCAGAAGGGACTCGCCGGCGCCGAAAGCATCTTTGAGCAACTGGACGAGCAGCCCGAGTCTGATCACGGAACGATCGAACGGGAGCGCATTGAGGGACGCATCGAAATCCGCAACCTGTCGTTCAGCTACGACGAAGGCGCGAACAAGATACTCGATGACATCAGTCTTGCCATCGAACCCGGCCAGATGATCGCTCTGGTTGGGCGTTCAGGCAGTGGAAAGTCGACGCTTGCCAGCCTGATTCCCCGCTTCTACCGCCACAAGCACGGCCAGATCCTGATCGACGGAATCGACGTCGAAGACTACACCTTGCGCAACCTGCGGCGCCATATCGCCTTGGTCACGCAGCAGACCTCGCTGTTCAACGACAGCGTAGCCAACAACATTGCCTACGGGGATCTCGCAGAAGCTCCGCGAGAAGCCATCGAAAAAGCCGCCGAAGCTGCCTACGCAAAAGAGTTCATCGAAAAACTACCGCAAAGCTATGACACGCTGGTGGGAGAAAACGGCGTACTGCTTTCAGGAGGGCAACGCCAGCGTCTGGCGATTGCTCGGGCCATTCTGAAAGATGCGCCGATCCTGATCCTGGACGAGGCCACTTCGGCACTCGACACCGAATCGGAACGCCATATCCAGAACGCGCTGGATCACGTCATGCAGAACCGCACGACGCTGGTCATCGCTCACCGCCTGTCGACCATCGAGAAAGCCGATGTGATCATGGTCATGGAACAAGGACGCATCGTCGAACGTGGCTCCCACGACGAACTGATGGCGCAAAACGGACACTACGCGCGCTTGCACGCCATGCAGTTCAACGACGAGGAAACCGACGACGTCACCGATGCGGGAATGACGCCGATCCCGAGTCCCCTTGTAAACGATCCTCAAAGGACTTCGATATGAGAGTTCTGGTTACCGGTGCGGCCGGATTCATCGGAATGCACGTTGCCCAGCGCCTGCTTGAACGCGGAGACGAAGTCATCGGCGTCGACAATCTCAACGACTACTACGATCCTCGACTCAAAACCGCGCGCCTGGAAAACCTCGCGTCCTATCCACGCTTCCGCTTCACCCGCCTCGACATTGCCGACAGCCACGCCGTCGCCCAACTTTTCAGCGACGGCAAATTCGAGCGCGTCGTCCACCTCGCGGCGCAAGCCGGGGTCCGTTATTCGCTGACCAATCCGCAAGCCTATATCCAGAGCAACCTCGTCGGCTTCGCCAACATCCTGGAAGGCTGCCGACACAACGCGGTCGAGCACCTCGTTTACGCAAGCAGTTCGAGCGTTTACGGGGCCAACACACGGATGCCGTTTTCGGTGCACGATGAGGTCAACCACCCCGTCAGCCTCTACGCCGCCACCAAGAAATCGAACGAGCTGATGGCGCACAGCTATAGCCACCTGTACGGCCTTCCCACCACCGGCCTGCGTTACTTCACCGTCTACGGCCCGTGGGGCCGCCCGGACATGTCGCCCTGGCTTTTCACCAGCGCCATCCTCGAAGGACGCACGATCGATGTCTTCAACCATGGCAAGATGCAACGCGACTTCACTTTCGTCGATGACATCGCCGAGGGAACGGTCCGCGCACTAGACCACGTAGCCCAGCCGAACCCAGACTTCGACGCCGACAAGCCAGACGCCGGCAGCAGCCGCGCGCCGTACCGCGTATACAACATCGGCAATCACCAGCCCGTCGAACTGATGGTTTTCATCGAAACGATCGAGAGAGCCATAGGCCAGGAAGCGAAGAAGAACTTCCTGCCGATGCAAGCCGGCGACGTACTCGCCACCTACGCGGATATCGCCGATCTGCGACGCGACGTCGGTTTCGAACCGAGAACGCCGCTCGCCGAAGGCATTGCGCGCTGGGTAGCCTGGTTCCGGGAGTATTCCGGCCGCGCCGCATAACCCCCATGCGCCCCACTCCACCGCCATCCTCGCGACTCCAGCTGCTGCTTCTCCTGGGACTGATCACGCTGCTGGCGGCCGCGTTCCTGATTTTCCATGTCACGCCACTGGGAGAGCGACTGAAGGACTGGCAATCGCTTGCCCGGCTGATCGACGACAACTCACTGCAGTCGCAACTCACCTTCGTCTTCATTAGCACACTGCTGATCACGCTGGGCATCCCGCGCCTGCTCTTCTTCACCGTGGGCGGCTTCGCGTTCGGATTCTGGACAGGACTCGGCTGGTCCGTATGCAGCATCCTGATCGGGTCTTTTCTCGCCTTCCATGTTGCACGGGCATGCGGACGAGAATGGCTGAGCACGCGCTTCGCCTCCCATCGCCATTTCGGACGCATCGTCAATGCAAAGCCCACAATCCTCGCCATTGCGGTGCTGCGACTCCTCCCGGTCAGCAATGCCGTGATCAACGCGGGCCTGGCCATCGGTCGCGTCGATAGCCGGACGTTTTTGCTCGGGTCTCTGCTCGGTTTTCTGCCGTACGGGGTCATGGCCGTAATGATCGGCTGCGGACTGGCCGAAGAATCGACCACCAAAGGCATCATTCAGATTGCTACGGCAGCGACGATCCTCTGCATCGCCGCCTGGGCGACTGCAAGGCGTTTTCAGCGGAGCTGAACAAAAGCGTTAAAGACGCAACGCCAACGCGCAAGGAATGAAAAACAGCGCGGAAGCGTTGCCAACCATGACAATCGCCGCCACCTTGTCCGGTTCGCGCCTGAAACGGTCGGCAAAGATAAAACACGACACTGCAGGCGGCAGTGCCCCAAACAGGAAAAGAATATCCATGTCGGGCTTGTTCAGCCCGACCACTTTCCCGAAAGCCCAAGCGATGAGCATGCCGGTCACGGGTGTCACGACCGCCCCCGCAATCCCGATGCCGAGCATCGAACCCACCCGCGTCGAGGCGAGACGAACACCAAGAGAAAAGATCATCAGCCCGAGGGAAATATCGCCCAGCAGTTTGGTAGCCGCCATGAACGGCGGCCACAGGGCCACTCCGCTAAAACTGACGGCCACACCCAAACCTGCTGCTATCAGGAAAGGTTCGCGCCAGATAGCGCCGATGGAAAACCGACCGCTCAATAACCAAGGCGACAAACCGAACTGCAACACGGTGAGGACCAGCATCAACACCACGGCAGCACCAAGCGCCTGATCGCCGAAAGTGAACAACATCAGCGGCAAGCCCATATTGCCGACATTGTTGAACATCGCCGTCGAAACCAGCGCCCGTCGGTCGATGCTCAGCAGACGCGCCAGCGGCCAGGCGAGCAAGCCCGACCCCGCCACGACCACTGCACTGCCAAACGCAATCTGGATGTTGTCGGCGAGGTTGAACGACTTCCCTGCCAGGGCTGTGAAAATCAGCGCCGGCATGAAAATCTCCATGTTCATCCGGTTGGCCGTCGCCATATCGGGAGCATGCTTGCGGGCATAGAAGAACCCGGCCATCACGACGGCGAACAGGGGAAAAATGATGGAGACGATACGGTAGAACATGGGCTGGGCCGAGGTCACGATCGCAAAGTGCGCGCGCCGCCCGGAATCGCCGGACAGCGCATCGCCTTCACTTTATTGATTTATTGATTCGCCTGCACGTCCGACACGGCGGCGCGCAGGGCCATCAGATAGGCATCCACGCCGAGTCCGCAGATCTGCCCCTTGACGATCTCAGCAAAGCACGAGTGGTGGCGGAACGCCTCTCGCGCATGGATGTTCGACATGTGCACCTCGATGATCGGACAGGTCAGGATGGCCAGCGCATCGCGGATGCCGTAGCTGTAGTGCGTCCAGGCGCCGGCGTTGATCAGCACCGCGTCAACACCGTCGAAGTAGCCCTTGTGGATGCGCTCCACCATTTCGCCTTCGTGGTTGGTCTGGAAGCTCTCGATTTCGGCGCCCAGTTCCTTGCCCAACGCGACGAGCTTTTCGTCGATTTGAGCCAGCGTGATCGTTCCGTATTGCTTGGGGTCGCGCTTGCCGAACATGTTGTGGTTGATACCGTGCAGCATCAGAATTTTCATGAGGATCTTCTCCATTAACGATTAAACAATACAGTAATTCGTTCCAACAGCGCCTCGCTACACCAACGGCACAGTCAGCCTTTCGATCATCGAGGCCGTTTCGGGACGTACGCCGCGCCACCAGGCAAACGCTTCGGCGGCCTGTTCGACGAGCATGCCGACGCCGTCGGCCAGCCTTTGCGCCCCGGCTCCCCGAGCAAGTCTCAGGAATGGGGTGAGCCCCTTTCCGTAAGCGAGCTCGTAGGCCAAGCAGTCCGGCGCGAATACGGACGTGTGTACCGGTGGCAGCTCCCCGCGCAGGCTTGCGGAAGTGGCGTTGATGACCATGTCGAACTTTTCCGCAACGCCCCCGAGATCAGGATATGAGCAACACGCAAACCCGCCCTGCGCAAAGGGTTTGAACTGTTCGAACAGCGCCTGCGCCTTACTCGCCGTACGGTTGACAAGCAGCAGTTGCGCAGGATTCTGCCTGAGAAAAGGCAACATGGCCCCGCGCGCAGCTCCGCCTGCGCCGAGCAGCAGCACACGCTTGCCGCGCATCGGAAAACCAAGGTTGTGCACGATGTCGCGAGTCAGGCCGATGCCGTCGAAATTCTGGGCATGGATTCTGTCGCCGTCGAACTTCAGCGCGTTGACCGCCCCGGCCAGGCGCGCCTGCTCGGAGAGATCGGTCGCATAGGCGAAGGCGTCGAGCTTGAACGGCGCCGTCACGTTCAAGCCGCAACCGCCGGCCAAGCGAAAGCCCTCCGCACCCTCACGAAAACAGCCGATGCGGCCTTCGATGGCGGTGTACTCGATATCCTGCCCGGTCTGTCGGGCAAAGGTCGCATGAATCAGGGGCGACTTGGTGTGTCCGATCGGATTGCCGATCACCGCGTACGAATCGGTCATGCTCTCCTCCTGCTATCCCGCGAGACCAGCGACGGCCTCCTCGGCATATAGCACGCCATCGCCAACCATGGCCTCGATTTCCTGCTCAGAGTAGCCCAGCCGCAACGCAACCTCGCGGTTATGCTGCCCGAGCAGCGGCGCTGGCTTCCTGATCGTCGTGTCGGACTCCGAAAAATGGAACGGCAGGTTGCCCAGGCGAATCTTGCCAAGCACCGGATGGTCCTGTTCGACAACCATGCCGCGCGCCTGAATCTGCGGATCGGCAAGCACCTCGTCGATTCCCTGCACCTTGGCACAGGGCACGTCGATCTTGTCGAGGATCGTCAAGCATTCGGCCACCGTGTATTTCTCGACCCAGGCGCGCACGATGCCGAGAATTTCCAGCCGGTTCTCGTTACGCCCAGCCTGCGACTGGAAGCGCGGATCGCCGGCCAGGATCTCGCCGCCGATCAGCTTGGCCAGGCGTTTCCACGCATCGTCCACCTGCGCGGCGATGACCACGTAGCCGTCCCTGGCCGTGAATACGCCGTAGAGCGTGGAGTTCGGCAGGTCGTGGCCGGTCTGTTGAGGGATGTCCTTGCCGCCCGAGAGCGTGTAGCACTGGATGGCGTATTCGTGCATCGACACCAGGCAATCGTACAGTGCCAGGTCGATATGCTGGCCGCGTCCGGATTTCACCCGGCCGAGCAGCGCCGCGCAGACTGCGCCGACAGCATTGGCGCCGGTGTACATGTCGCCGAGCGCGATGCGCAGCAGCGGCGGCGCTTCGCCCGGCGAACCGACCATGGCCATGATGCCGCTCTTGGCCTCGGCGATCAGGCCGAAACCGGGGCGCGGCGCGTCCGGGCCTGTGTGGCCGTAGGCCGAGACCGAGCAGTAGACCAGCCCCGGATTGCTCTTCGACAACTCGTCATAGCCGAGCCCCAGTTTCTTCAGCGCGCCCGGACGATAGTTCTCGATGAACACGTCGGCCGAATCGACGAGTTTCTTGACCAGTTCCAGGCCGCGCGGATCCTTGATATTGACGCACAGACCTTCCTTGCCCATGTTCTGTTGCAGGTAGTAGCCGCTCTGGCCGTCGATCTGGTAGGCATGCGTGCGCCCGGCATCGCCTTCTTTGGGCCGCTCGACCTTGATGACTTCGGCTCCCAGCGCGGCAAGGCAGCGCGAGACGAAGGGGCCGGCGAGGAAGTGGCTGTAGTCGACGACGCGGATGCCGGCCAGAGGAAGTTGTTGGGCAATCATGATTCATTCCTTCGGTTTGCAGGGGACCATCACGCGATGCTCGCCCTTCTGGACGACTTCGCCGCGCTGGTTGATCAATTCGACGGGGACGATCACGATGCCCCACCCGGCACGGCTCTTCGATGCGCGCACGCTCGCCACCTGAAATTCGATGTGGCAGGTGTCGCCGATCTTGATCGGCAGCACGAAACTCCATTCCCAGCCCAGTGACATGCCCGGCTGGAAGCAGTATTCACTCTGCGTCTTGAGACCGTCGGCCACCGACAGCCCGAACAGCCCGTGCGCGACGCGCGTGCCGAACGGAGTTTTCCGGGCGTATTCCTCGTCCACATGCACCGGCGTGAAGTCTCCCGTCAGTTCGGCGTAGGCGTTGATGCGTTCCTCGGTGAAGGAGTAGGCAGGACTGATGCCCTTGTCACCTACCTTGATTTCGTCGAAATACAGTTCCTTCCTGGCCATGCTCGTTCCTCTCAACATAATTTCAATTCGCATTCAAGCGCGCGGCTGGACCGCCAGCGCCTCGGCCACGGCGTCACCGTGCGCCTGCATCAGTTCGAGTTCGAGGCCATCCGGCAGCGCCAGCCAGTTGCGTCCCATCGGCAGTTCGCGGACGTCCCACTTTCTGGCCTCGGCAAGCACCGCTTCGAGGTCCTCGACCATGATCCCGAGGTGGGCCATGCGCCCCTCCGGGCCGTCGAAGCCAGGATCGGCGTTGAACTGCATGCCGCCGACGGTCCACGCCTTTTCCGGCCTGTTTTCAGGCCCCGTCACCTCGCGCACGCTCATGCCCAGCACCTCGCGGAAGAAGCGAAGGTGCCAGTCGATGTCCTTGACCTTGATGGCAACATGTTCGACGTAGGATCTCCCGCGGTAACTCATGCCAGCCTCCTATCGCTTTCCGAATTTTTCCTGGAAGTTCTCGATGCCCTTGACCAGCGCCACCAGCGTCTTGTTGACCGGCGTGGCGATGCCGGAACGCTCACCCCAGCGCACCACGGACCCGTTGATGAAATCGACCTCGCTGATCTCGCCCTTTTCCAGGCTTTGCAGCATCGAGGTCTTGAATTCGGCCGGCAGCCCCTCGGCGGCCAGTTCCCAGAAATACTTCGGTTCCTCGGAAACCAGCCGGATGCCGTTGGCCGTGGCCACGGCAATGCCTTCGGCGACGGCGGCCAGCGCGGTCTCCTCGATTTCCGGGATCTTGTACAGCCAACCGTAGGGAAGACGAGTGATCGCGCACACGGCACCGGTCGCCACGTTGACCAGCAACTTGTCCCACATCGTTCCGTAGATATTGGCACTGACGGAGGCAAGCAGACCCGCCTTGTTGAATTCATCGACCACGGCCTGCAAGCGGGGCGTCAGCCTTCCATCGAGTTCGCCGATGTAGGTCTGCTTGCCCTTGTAGCCGGAAATGATATGCCCCGGTTCGAGGAACACCCCGCCGACATAGGTCTTGGCCGCCAGCACGTGGTCGCGTCCGACGACTTCGGCGAGAATTTCCTCGTGCCCAAGTCCGTTCTGGATCGACATGATCAGTGTGTCCTCACCCATCAGCGGACGCGCCGACTCGATCGCCTGGCGGGTCGCCGCCGATTTGACAAGAACGATGACCAGGTCAACCGGAGCCAGTCCCTCACAATTTGCATAGGCCTTGACCCGGACGGTTTCTTCGCCGTCATCAAAGCGCACCTTCAAGCCGTGGGTGTTGATCGCATCGACATGCGCCTGGAAGCGGTCTACGAGAATCACGTCCGAACCGCCTCGCGCCAACACGCTACCGATAGAACACCCCAACGCGCCTGCGCCCAGCATGCATATTTTCATCGTTACTCGCTTTTCCCGCCGGTGGCGTTGTGAAGGACGAGCAAACTTTATTCGGCGCATTACCTATCGTCTATACAATACTTGCAATCTTGGCCATTGCATTTAACAATCATGAAGAAAGACATCTCCTCTGCCCCGCTTCTCGACGTCAACCTGCTCCAGTTGTTTGAGCTGATCTACGACACGCGCAGCGTCACGCGTGCTGCCGAGCAACTGGGGCTGGCCCAGCCGACGGTCAGCATCTGGCTGGCCAAGCTGCGCCGGCAACTCAACGATCCGCTGTTTGTGCGCACCCCATCGGGAATGCTGCCAACGCCTGAGGCCGACGCCCTGATCGGTACCGTGCGCCAGACGCTAGAATCGTTGCGTTATCTCGCCCAACGCGAGGCAACGTTCGATCCGGCGACCAGCGAGCGGCGTTTCCGCATCTGCATGACTGACGCCAGCCACATCACGCTGCTGCCGCAATTGCTCGCCCATGTGCGTTCGGTGGCGCCGGGCGTGTGTCTGGGCGCTGACCGCATCGACGACCGGACCGCCCAGCGACTGGAATCCGGCGAGGCCGACCTGGCTCTGGGATTGATTCCCGAATTGGGGGCCGGCTTCTATCAACAGAGTCTGTTCAATCAGGATTGGGTGTGCCTGGCCAACGCCCGGCATCCGCGCATCGGGGAGACGCTGACCCAGCAGAATTTCGCGGACGAGGGGCACATCACCATCGTTTCCGGAACAGGCCATCACCTGCTCGAGGCCAGCCTGACGCGATGTCGCCTGACTCATCGCGTGGTACTCGAACTCCCCGGCTTCCTCGGTTTGACGGCCATCGTGTCGACCACCGACCTGCTGGTCACCCTGCCACGCCACATCGGCGAAACGCTGGCGAGAATCGAAGGCCTGCGCGTATTTCCTTGCCCCATCCCGATCCCCGGCTTCACCGTCAAGCAGCACTGGCATTCGCGCTATCACAACGACCCCGGAAATCGCTGGCTACGCGGGCTCTGTGCCGCGCTGTTCCTGAGCGGCCGGAACGACGGGTAGAACAACGCTGGCACGGCGGGCGCTTTGACTACGAACCGGTTCTTGTTGCATGCATGGCGCCGGTTGCGGGTAAACTGCCTTTTTACGCAAAACGCTACAGGAGACGTACATGATTGTTCTGATCACCGGTGCCAGTTCTGGATTTGGAGCCGCCATGGCTCGCAAGTTCGTCGCCAACGGCCATCGCGTCATCGCGGCGGCGCGCCGTACGGAGCGCCTCGCGCAGTTGCGCGACGAACTCGGCGAAAAACTGCTGCCGGTAACGATGGATGTCACCGACGCGGCGTCGATCACGCAGGCGCTAACGCAACTGCCCGCGGCATGGAAGCCCATCGACGTGCTGGTCAACAACGCCGGATTGGCCCTCGGCACGGAGCCCGCCCAGCAGTGTTCGCTCGACGAATGGACGACAATGATCGATACCAACACGCGCGGCTTGGTCACCATCACGCACGCCGTATTGCCCGAAATGATCAATCGCAACAGCGGCCTGATCATCAACATCGGTTCGGTTGCCGGCAACACACCCTACCCTGGCGGCAACGTCTACGGCGCGACCAAGGCGTTCGTCGAACAATTCACCCGCAATCTGCGGGCCGACCTGGTAGGCACCGGCGTGCGCGCCACCAACATCGCGCCAGGTTTGTGCGGCGGGACCGAGTTTTCCAATGTGCGCCTGCGCGGCAACGACGCAGCAGCGGCCAAGGTCTACGAGGGCACCGTGCCGCTGACCGGTGACGATATCGCCGAAACGGCCTACTGGATCGCCACGCTGCCGCCGCATATCAACATCAACCAGATCGAGATGATGCCGACCTGCCAGGGTTACGGTGGGTTCGCCGTCAAACGTTCCCCTGCGGCATAACCCTCTCAAGGAAAGAAAACCATGATAAGCGCGGAATTCCTGATCACCTCGTTGATCGTCGTCCTGATTCCCGGAACCGGCGTGCTGTTCACGATCTCGGCGGGGCTGTTTCTCGGCAAGCGCGCCAGCCTCTTTGCGGCCATCGGCTGCACGCTGGGCATTCTTCCCCACCTGCTTGCCACGATCCTCGGACTCGCCGCGCTGATGCACGTCAGCGCCCTCGCGTTCCATCTGTTCAAACTGGCCGGCGCGGCGTACATGCTCTATCTGGCTTGGGCCACGTGGCGGGAAAGGGGTAGCCTTTCGCTCGACAAGCCGCACGAAGCGGGAAGCGCCGGACGCATCGTCCTGCGCGCCTTCCTGATGAACATTCTGAACCCCAAGCTGACGATCTTCTTCCTGGCGTACCTGCCGCAGTTCGTCTTGCCCGACGCGGGTGCTCCACTGGTGCAGATGCTGCAACTCAGCGCCGTGTTCATGGGCATGACGCTGGCGGTATTCGTCATTTACGGGCTGCTCGCGCACGCCGCGCAACGCGCCATTCTCGGCTCGCCACGCGTGCTGGCCTGGCTGCAGAAAGGATTCGCCGCAGTCTTCGCCTCGTTGGGAATCAACCTCGCGCTGTCAGACCGCTGATCTGAAAGCCCCTTCGCCATACAAGGAAATCTCGCCCGGAGAAATCGATGCAGTGCCCATCATGTGAAGCGGGAACGCTGGTTCCCGAAAGTCTTGAGCCAGGACTTGTCGGCCAGACATGCCAGAAGTGCGCCGGAACACTGCTATTGCTGGGTTCTCACGCCGACTGGGCGAAAAGCAACGCTGCTCAGCCGGGCGAAACCTCGCCGACGCCAGTGTTTGAAGCCACCGACTCCAAGCGCGTCCTACGGTGTCCAAAATGCCAGCGCATCATGCTCAAGTTCAAGGTAGCTGCTGACGCGGCCCACTCCTTGGACTTCTGTTTCGGTTGCGAGTCCGTCTGGCTTGATCCAGGCGAATGGGCGTACCTGAAAACCCAGGGCTTACATACGCGCATCCGGTCGATTTCCACAGATCCCTGGCAACGTCGCGTTCGCGAGGAAGCCGAGTCGCGTTTGCGCGTCGAGAACTTCAAGCAAGCCATCGGGCAGGAAGCGTTTCCCGTCGTGGAGCGTTTCAGGCTGTGGCTGGCGGAGCACCCTAATCGCGAAGAAATCCTTCGTTACCTGAGCGCGTCCGAATAGGCCCTCTGCCCAGCCCCCCACGTTCACGGAGACATTATGGACAACACAATGATCACCACGGCCTTCGAGCTGCCGGGTTACCGAATCACGAAGAATCTTGGCGTTGTCCGCGGAATCACCGTGCGCTCGCGGTCGATCGTCGGAAACATTTTCGGCGCGATTCAATCGCTTTTCGGCGGCAACATCACCGTCCATACCGAGCTCTGCGAAAGCGCCCGCGCCGAAACATTCCAGCTCATGCGACAACACGCGCAAGCGCTCAGGGCAAACGCCATCATCGGGATGCGCTACGACGCCACTGAACTGATGGCGGGCCTGACCGAAGTGCTCTGCTACGGCACAGCCGTCGTCGTGACGCCTATCGAAGAACCGGTCCGCGCCGGCAAGGATGGCGCGGCGTAACAGCCTGGCCACGCCGGACGGACCTTGACTTCGAATACTGAAGAAACGCTCATGCCGGAAAAAACGACCTGGTACCTGTATCTGATTGAATGCAGATCGGGGGCCTACTACGCCGGCATCACCAACGATCTCGCGGCCCGCTATCAGGCTCATGCAGACGGGAAGGGCGCTCGATTCACTCGCGCCAATCCGCCGGTAAGGCTCATGGGGAGTGCCGCTTTCCCGGATCGATCGAGCGCCTCGAAGGCTGAGTGGTCGATCAAGAAGATGCCGCGGGACAAGAAAATCGCTTTCCTGCTCGGCATGGGAGGCACAACGAACTCCGGGGAGTTCGCGGCCTCGGCGAAAGCTGAAAAGAGTGGCGCGTCATAAGCAGGTCGCCGGCGCATAGGCCGGCACACCGCCTGTAATCAGCGTTTTTCCTGACACGCTGGAACCGACGCTATCGCCCGGCGCAGCAGCGCCAGTCCCTCGGCTAGTTCATCCTCCGTCGTATTCAATGCCGGCATAAAGCGCAGGCAATGCGGCCGAGGCGCGTTGACCAGCAACCCGAGGTCGCGGGCGGCAACGACGATCTCCGCCGCGTCGTTCCGTCCGAGTTCCAGCGCCAGCAGCAACCCCTTGCCGCGCACATCGCCCAGCCCCAGTTCCGATGAAAGCTGCCGGAGTCCTTCGGCGAACAGTTTGCCGATGCGATCAACCTCGTCGAGAAATCCTTCGGCCGTCAGGGCCTGGATGACGGCAACGCCTGCGGCACAGACCAACGGATTGCCGCAATAAGTTCCGCCCTGATCTCCCGGCACGAAGCACGAGCACGACTTCTTCGCCAGCAGCGCCGAGAGCGGCACCCCGCCACCAATACCCTTTCCCAGCGTCATGATGTCCGGCTCGATTCCGCAATGCTCGTACGCGAACAGAGTCCCGGTACGGCCGCAACCGGTCTGAACCTCGTCGACGATGAGCAGCAGGTGTTCGCGATCACACAACGCACGCAACCCCTGCATGAATTCGGTCGAGGCAGGAATCACCCCGCCCTCCCCCTGCAGCGGTTCGAGCATCACGGCCACGGTGTTCGGGCCGACCAACCGTGCCACCGATTCGATGTCGTTCAGAACGGCCTTGGGAAACCCGGGCACCTGGGGCGCAAACAAGGTATCCCACCCCGGCTTGCCGCTGGCGGACATGGTCGCCAGCGTGCGCCCATGAAAGCCGTTTGTGAAGGTGACGATCTCGTACGCCCCCGCCTTGTTCAGTTGCCCCCACTTGCGCGCGAGTTTTATCGCCCCTTCGTTGGCCTCGGCGCCCGAACTGGCGAAGAAAACGTGGTCGAAACAACTGTGCCGCGTCAGCAGGGACGCCAACTCCATCGCCGGACGATTGTAGAAAGCCGGGCTCGGGTTGATCAGCGTGGCGGCTTGCCGAGTCAGTGCCTGCGCAACAACCACTGGCGCATGTCCGAGGCAATTCACGGCCCACCCCTGAACCCAGTCCAGATAGCGTCGCCCCTCGGAATCGTAAAGACGCGCACCTTCGCCACGTTCGAAAACGATGTCCGGACGCGGGACGATGGGCATCAGGCTTGCAACGGCAGGATTCGAGGAAGAGGGGGTAACGGCAGTCACTGTGTTCTCCTGGGATTGATTCACGGCAGACAAAAAAGAACAGGCCACGGAGGTAACCGTGGCCTGTTCGGGAAAGGGGCGCTGAATCGATCAGTCGCTAGAGTGCCGCCTCCTTCCGACGAGCCACGCCACACCATTGCGGCGTCGAACGATCAAATTGCGTCGGAGAGAAAGCGAAAGGATAGGCATGCAGGAATCATCCGCGCCGAAGAAAGCACTGTCAACATGAACGGCACACGAGCGGAAGCACATAAAGGGACGCAACAGCCTCGCGGGAGGCGTGTTACAGCCTGTGTTTCAAATGTCACACACCGCTTTGCTGTGTGAAATACAGCCGGAATTTGGCACGCGCATCATTCGCTCATGGCATCAGCAATCAAGCAGAAATCTCCCGATGCGGTTGCCAATGAGGATGTCGTGTGCTGGCCCACCAACTCACGATTCGAAATGATCTTTTTTATAGTTTTTTTAGCGAAGGAGTAGTAAAAATGATGAAGAAAACCCTGGTTATAGTTGCCCTGAGTGCCATCTCCGCTTTCGCGGTTGCCGATGAATACGATGCTCGCCACGCGGCAAAACAAGTCGTTGATCTGCAGGACGGATCGACCCTGTTTGTCTTCGAAAACGGCAAGATGGCAGAGCAAAGCAAGTATGGCCAAGCCGTGCGGGTTGCTCCCGGAACGGTTGTGAAGGCAAACGATGGCCGTAGCATCACTATCGTTGGCGACGAATCCGGCCGACTCGACACGCTGCTCAAGCAAGGCATGAGCTCATAACCGCAGCACAACCGAACATTTCCGGCCCGACCCGGAACCCGCATGATGCCGAAGACCGGTGACAAGGCCGGGACACCAAGCCTCAGCCATAACGGAAGCGTCCCGCGAGGGAGTGCTTCCGTTTTTTCAATGCGCCACAGTATCGCAAGCGCCTTTCCGCGCGGGTGCTTTACCCTCGGATTACCTGCACGACGATCAGAACAGTGTTTCGACCTCGCAAGCCAACTGATAGCCCGCGCCACGTTCGGTAAGGATCAAGCCGGGATTGGCCGCATCGGCTTCAAGCTTGAGGCGCAAGCGACGGATCTGCACATCGACAGTGCGATCATAGACCTCGGCTTCGTGCAGGCGCGACATCGACAACAGCTGATCGCGCGACAGGATACGCCGGGGAGCACGACACAACGCGCTCAACAGGCTGAACTCACCATTGGAGAGTTCGACGACGGTGCCTTGCGGCGAGGTCAGCCGCCGCGTACGCAAATTCAGCTCCCATCCGGCGAACCGGAACGCGCGACGCGCGGTATCGCGCTCGGGCAAGGTGGCCTGCACCTGGTAACGCCGCAGAACGGCGCGCACACGGGCGAGCAATTCGCGTGGGCTGAACGGCTTGGTGATATAGTCATCAGCTCCGAGTTCCAGCCCCATGACCCGATCCGCTTCCTCGTTGCGCCCGGTGAGAAACACGATGGGCACGGTAGCGCGCTCGCGCAGCTTGCGGGCCAACTGCATGCCGTCCTCGCCTGGCAGTTTCAGATCGAGAAGAACGAGGTCGATCGACTCCCGGTCGAACATCTCGAACATGTCGAAACCGGACGCGCCGGAACTGACACGCATGTCGTTGTTACCGAGGTATTCGGATATCAGTTCACGAACATCGGGATCGTCATCGATGACGAGGATATGCGGAGAAGTAGGGAGGTTCATTTCTTGGAAACGACGGACAATCTGCGATCGCCGGAACACGCGAGCCCGCGATCAAATTCAGGCCGCACTATAACATATGCCTAACACCCCACAGGATCACACCTTCGCTCACCGTTACTGGGTAGGCGCCTCGGCATTGTGGCTGGCGATCACCGCCGTGTCGGGTATCGCCTTATGGCACATGCATGACAACACCCTGGAAACGCAGCTGCGCATCACCGCCGTCATTTCCCGGACGTTGGCCAACGAGATAGCGCACGGACTGCGCGGTGTCCAAGACGGCTTGTCCGGGATACAGGACGAATTGCACGAGAGCGGATACGAGCTGCTTCCCGAAACGCACATGGAACAAATGCTGGCAAGACGCGCCAGGTTGATTCCCTGGGTCAAGAAGGTTTGGATCACGAGCCGCGACGGCCGCTTGCTGGCGGCATGCGACTCTGCGCCCCCTCCCGATCTGCGCGCATTCTTCCCTCCGCTGGAACAACTCGAAGGTGGCGCTGTGGCAATCAGCCGCCCATTCACCGATCCCGTTACGCGCGATGCCCTGATCGCCCTGGCGCTCCGCCTTGACGGCGCGACAGAAGCGACCGGCGGCTGGATCATGGCGGCCATGCCGACAAGCGTCATGTTTGGAACGTTTTCCGTCGCCGCTCCGCAAAACGGAGCGCACATGGCCGTTTTCCGCGACGACGGCGTCCGCCTCGCCGGAGTAATCGACACGACAGAGGTCATCGACGAAGCGACCGTTGCCAGGCTCCTCTCGCGGCGTACGGAGATGGAGGTACACAAGTTCGCGGACGGAAGCGAGCGCTTGGTCAGCCTGCAAGGCCTTCCGCACTACGGTCTCAAGCTCATGCTGACACGCGATCTGCGCAGCGCTCTCGAGCCCTGGCGCAACACCGCGCTCTGGACGGCGACGGGGCTCGCCCTGCTGCTGGCCATCCTGGCGCTCGCGGTACGCCGAATCCTGTGCTCCGATGCACGGTATGCCGACGCACAGCGTACCCTGCAGACACAGCAGTTGCGGGCGCGGAAATTCGAGGCTCTAGGCACGATGGCCAGCGGCATCGCGCATGACGTGAACAACGTGCTCGCGGTAATTCTCGGTTATGGCGAGATGGCTCAGGACTCGGCACAGCCAGGTAGCAGTCAGGCACGTCACATCGACAAGGTCTTGCAGGCGGCATTGCGCGGCAAATCGCTGGTCGAACGCATTCTCACGTTCAGCCGGAGCGGCGCGCACTACGTGACCGTCTTTGAACTGGAATCGATTGTCGAGGAAGTGCTCAGCTTGATGGAAAGCTCGTTGCGACCGGGCATGCACATCGAACGCCGGTTCGAGGCGCCCGGGGCAAAGCTGCGCGGCGATCCGACGCAGGCATTCGAGGCCATCATGAACCTCTGCACGAACGCCATTCAGTCCATGTCGAACGGCGGAACGCTGGGCATCCGGATTCGACGCGAGCACCTCGATGCGCCGCGCATGCTGTCACACAGCCGGCTTGCCGCGGGGGACCATATCGCGCTCACGGTAAGTTACCAGGGCTCCGGCATCGACGCCGACGTAATGGATCACCTGTTCGAACCGTTCTTCACCACGCGCAGCGACCGTTCCGGAACCGGATTGGGGCTTGCCGTCGTGCATGGCGTGATGGGCGAATTTGGTGGCGCCATCGACGTTCAGAGCACACCGCAACGCGGCTCGCAGTTCACGCTCTATTTCCCGGAATGCGCGGAGGCCATCGCTGCCACCACTCACCCCCCAGAGCCGGAATGCGCACGCAACGGCCGGCAGATGATGATCGTCGACGACGAGCCGGCGCTGGTCATGCTCACGGAAGAAATTGTCAGAGGACTCTGCTACGAACCGGTCGGCTACAGCGACCCGGTTGCCGCGTTGGCGGCCTTGCGCGAGGCCCCAGAGCGGTTCGCCGCGGTCATCACCGACGAAGTGATGCCAAAGCTCTGCGGCACCGGCTTTACCAAGGCTGTGCGCGAATTCGCGCCCGACCTCCCGGTGCTCCTGGTCAGCGGCTACGGAGGCGCCCTGCTGGCCTCTCGGGCCTCTGCCGTCGGCGTCAATCGCGTGCTGTCAAAACCGCTGCAACGCGCCGAACTTGAACGGACCTTGGCAGAATTGCTGCCGCATCAAGATCCGTTCCCTCCCCATAATCCGATCGCGTAACCGGGCTGGGGCGCTTCGATAGCGCCTCACCGCGCGAACGACCGAACGTACCTCGGGTTCGTTCAGTTCCAGCTCACCATCGCGTAGTTCTTCTTGCCCCGACGCAACAGGGTAAAGCGGCCGAACAGGCGCTCGCCGTCCGCGATCTGATGATCCAGGGTTTCAATCTTGCGGCCGTTGACCGTCACGCTACCGCTTTGCAGGAATCCGCGCGCCTCGCTCTTCGACTTGGCCAGATTGGCAGCCACCAGCGTATCAATCAGGCCTGAAGCGGCTTTCTCCAACATCACGCCCGGCACGCCGTCCTGCGCCAACTGCTCGAAATCGGACTCTGTCAGCACGTCCAGACTTCCCGAGAACAGACTCTGGCTGATGCGCTTGGCCGCCTCTAGTGCTGCCTTGCCGTGCACCAGCTCCGTGGCCTGTTCGGCCAGAATGCGCTGCGCCTCCGGCTTCTGCCCGCTAGCGCGGTCGGCGTCTTCGATGGCTTCGATCTCGTCCACGGACAGGAAGGTGAAATAACGCAGGAACTTGTACACGTCGGCATCCGCCGTATTCAGCCAGAATTGGTAGAAAGCGTAGGGCGAGGTCTTCCTGGCATCGAGCCAGATCGCGCCCGATTCCGTCTTGCCGAACTTGGTGCCATCCGATTTGGTCACCAGGGGCAACGTCATCCCGAACACATGCTGCTGATGAAGCCGGCGCGTCAGGTCGGCCCCGGCCGTGATGTTGCCCCACTGGTCCGAACCGCCGACCTGCAGGACACAACCGTGACGCCGATTCAACTCGGCGAAGTCGTAGCCCTGCAACAGGCTGTAGGAGAACTCGGTATAGGAAATGCCCTGCTCGTCGCGGTTGATGCGCTGCTGCACCGATTCCTTCTTGATCATGGCATTGACCGAGAAATGCTTGCCGATGTCGCGCAGAAAATCGAGCGCGCCCATGGGGCCGAACCAGTCGTAGTTGTTGGCCATGACAGCCGCGTTGGGGCCATCAAACGCCAGGAAGGGCGACACCTGGCCACGGATCTTGTCCACCCAGCCAGCGATCACTTCCGGCGTATTCAGCTTGCGCTCGGTGGCCTTGAAGCTTGGATCGCCGATCATCCCGGTAGCCCCGCCGACCAGCGCGATCGGCTTGTGTCCCGCCTCCTGGAAACGCTTGAGCAACAGCACCGGCACCAGATGCCCCAGATGCAGACTGTCCGCCGTCGGATCGAAGCCGCAATAAAGCGTTACCGATTCCTTGGCCAGCAATTCATCAAGCGCTTTGGCATCGGTGATCTGGGCAATCAAACCACGTGCCTGCAAATCCTGGAGCAGGGCGGACTGATACATCGGAAAAATCTCCACAAGAGGGGCGGCAAAAGCTTGCCGTTGCTGTTCGACAAAGAGGCCGGATTTTACCACGCGCCAAAAGCCGCCATCTCTGACGCCCGCACGCGCTCGACTTCGAAAAGGCGACGGGGAACGGAAATCGGTGTCTTAGCGAACAAACGTGTTCTTGACCCGCTTGGAAACCAGAAAATACGGAATCCAGATAGCGGCAGAGAAACACGCACGAAAAAGCTCGGAATTGCTTGCACTGCGGTTGTTCGCGACCGCAGGAATGAACCCGGACACAAGGTAATCAACCAGGACGAGCGCAACCCCAAACGAGTAGCAGACAACCGCCGCTCTAGGGGTCTTCCTGGTTTTCCTGAAGAAATGGGTCAATGCGAATACCGACAGCGCAATAACGCACAGATTCCCGACAATCTCACCGACGATCAGCGGAGCCCACAGCACTTGATAGCCAGCCCCACCCGTAGTCGTCAGCTTGGGCCAATAGCCATCGCGGAATATCGGCCAGAAGACTGAATACATCTGGTACGTGCCACGGATTGCAGTGACAGACAACCCTAGCGCAACGAGATAAAGCCACCCGCCGATTCTCAACGGCTCTCCCGGAGGAGCCCCCTCGCCACGCTCCAGCCCGGAGGTATCGACCGGCGCACGCGGTGGTGAATAACGGGGATCACTCATCGGTTTTTTCCTTTCTTGAATTTAGGAACGCCCTTCCTGCACCATCACCCAACGCACGGTTCGCTTATCGGATTCCTTCAACCCAACACCGCCACGGCGGCAGCCAGATTGTCCCGTGCCTGTGCTTCACACAGCCCTCTGAAGTAGCTTGTGTTGTAGAGCGGCTGGCGGGCCAGGAAACCCTCCAACACCGCCTTACGCTTCACTGCGTAGACATCCTCCGGCACCCAGCCGTATTCGACCCGGACCTGCTTGCCGTACTCGGCGAAGCGTGCGGGCGTTGCCCCAAGGATCGCCAGATCGATGTCAACCAACAGCCGCTGGTCTGGATCGGAGGAGGCTGCATCGTGTCGCGTGCTCAAGATCAGCGCGTGCACGCGCTGCTGCATGTCGGGCCTGGCGTTCGCCGCTTTGAGAGCAGCCTTGGCCCATTCGGCGCTGCGAAGCTCGTTTTCCTTGCTATCGGGTTCGTAGATTGCATCGTGAAACCAGAGAGCGATTTCGACTTCTCCGGCATGGGTCGCCAGCTCCTTTGCCGCAACAAAGTGGGCAACGCATTCTTCGAGGTGCTGGAGCGAATGATAGTGGCGCTGCGGTTCGCTGTAGGCCTGCCAGAGTTGCTGGCATAGTCCGGCGGGTGGACGCAAGCCGAGATTGGACCACGAGCGATCCCAGGATTCAGCCAGGCAGCTCACGGGAAAAACCTTATCGGGACAGGATTCACGCCGTCCGCCCCGGGTTTTCGTTTTTCACACGCCGGCGGCGCCACAGCCTCCTGCCGCCCCAGGCAACCATCCCAAGAAGAAAAGCCCAGGGAATCAGGTAGGCGGTGCCGGTGATTGCAATCGACACGCCGCTGGACAAGTTCGTCCCGAAATCCGCCACGGAAAGTGCGATGGGTCTCCAGAATGAGCGATTCTGGACGGAGCCGATGGAGACATTGAGAATCTCCGTCTCTACGCGCTGCATCAGGTGCGCGTGCGTTCCCGTTGCGGCTTCAATCTCGCTCTGAACTTGAGCCAGCTCTTTATTGATCTTGATCAGCGCATCGACATCATTGTTGGCGCGCCCCAGCATCGATTCAAGCTTTGCCCGATAGTCATTCAACATCTTGAGCTTCTTCGCCGTGTCTTCGATGGGGCTTGCCAGATCCTCGGCGGTCGTGGATTGATCTATCACCTCGGCCTGGTTGGCTAGAACCGCAATCAGTTTGCGTATTCCGTCCGGCTTTGCCCGAAACTTCAGGGACGCCGAAGCCGACCGCCCCGTACTGATCCGGGATTCCAGAACGGTACAAAGCTCACTGGCGGCCTCGCGGCAGGCCGCTTGCGCCGCCTCGTAGACCGCCGCTATCTTGTGTTCCTCGGTGTCGACGTGGATAGCGTGCTGATAAGCCAGGTAACGCTTGGCGTTGGCGGATGCCGGCGCGCTTGGCACTTCGGCAAACGAACCGGATTCCTCCTTCCTGGAGCACCCCGCCACGGCGGTCAGCAGAATCAGAACGAGCAAGAACTTTCTCATAGGTTTTCCAGAAACACCTGACGCAGATGCAGGCAAATTGATCGAAGCGCCGGGAAGCTGCGATTTCGAGGGCAAACGAAGCGCTCGTTACCGCACATCACCAAACAGCACAAAACATCACCGCGCCATCAGCGCGAACACGCCCCAGCCCAGGTAGTCACGCGTGTAAGTGGCGTAGCGCACGGGTTCCGAGGTCAGTTGGGCGCGAACCTCGTTCGCCAACTCGTCGCCGGGATTAGCTTCAAGCCAGCGGCGCATGGTGAGCCACTTGGCCGCCTCATATCTATCCCAGCCGTCCTGATCGGCCAGCACCATTTCAACGACGTCGTAACCCAGCCGGCCGAACGACGCGAGAAGTTCCGGAAGCACGAGAAAATCGGCGATCGAGTTGGCCAGACAGCCCTTGGCGACCTCTTCCATCGGCGGTAACTGCCGCCAGTAAGGCTCACCGATGAGGATGATCCCACCGGGGCGCAGACTCCGCGCCAGAAGCTCGATCGTTCCGGCGACGCCACCGCCGATCCACGTAGCACCAACACAGGCAGCCACGCCGACCTTCTCGTCCGAGACATAGCCCGCCGCATCGGCATGGATGAATCTGACTTGATCGGCGACGCCGAGTTCTGCCGCACGAAGCCTCGCTTGCTCGGAGAACAACTGGCTCATATCGACGCCGGTGCCGACGATGCCATGATCGCGTGCCCAGGTGCACAGCATCTCCCCCGAACCGCTGCCGAGGTCGAGCACTCGCACCCCAGATTCCAGACGCAACGCCGCGCCGAGCGTAGCGAACTTCTCAGGCGTGAACGGGTTATGGATGCGATGAGCGCTTTCAGTGATGTTGAATATTCTTGGAATGTCCATTGTGGAAAGTCTCCTTACAGGTGTGTAATGGATTCGGTCAGGGGCCAACGTGAAAAACAAATGACGAGTCGATTGCGGCACGTCCAGGCGCCTGAAAACCGGGCCTTGACTGGAATGCGGGGCATCATTTCTCTGCCCCCAGACGCCTCAGGTTCCTCAGTGCATCAGGATGGCCGGCCTCGCGAGACATTCGGTAGTAATCGACAGCGAGGCTCGTCGATTGATCAACGCCTTGTCCATGTTCATAGGCTTTGGCCAGTTCGAATGCCGCGACACACGCATCAACCTCGAGCAGCTTTCGCCAAAGAACAACCGAGGCAGCCGCGTCGGGCGCCATCCCTATTCCATCGCGGGTCCATTCAGCCAGCATAGCCAGAGCGACTGAACTACCCGCAGTAACCGCGCGTTGAAGGCAGCCAACACCATTTCGAAGGCTTGAATCGTCGCCAATATCCTCGCGACACATATCAGCGAAACTCACGAGCGCTTTGGTCATGCCGGACTCAGCCGCCCTTTCGTACCATTCGATGGCTTTGCTGAGATCCTTTGCCACCCCTGTGCCGTAGCGGTAGCAACTTCCGACCAAGTGCATGTCGTACAGACTGCCTTTGCTGGCCGCCTCAAAAGCGAAGAGAAAAGTATTTTCTTCCCCAGAACGAGCCTGCTCTCGAACCCGGCGCTGGAACTCTTCGAGATCGGATTCTGTGGGCTGAGATTTTTGAAAATCGAAAAGAAACAGACCAAACTCCTGCGCTAACTCAGCGAGCGCTTCGAGTTGGCCTGCAGCGTCACCTTGAGGAAGCCCAAGAACCGCCCCTTGCCCGGTTATGTCTATTTCGAATGGCAACTCATCAATCGGGCTGCCGAAAATATTCTGCAATCGATCGATGACTTTGGCCTTTGGGAAACGCGACACCGCCTTGCATTCGAGCCCCTCACTCAGCGTCATGGCGATTAGCCCGGTAGAATCCGAGGCCTTGGCTTTAGTCTTCCAGAGAGCAACGTCGTAGGTCATTCCACTCACCATCGTATGCAATGCAAAACGGG
>Ga0316613_10000726_pt1 | contig 24562 bp, 22 predicted proteins | sample OWC_soil_day10_C_2_FD_207647 | JGI IMG/M metagenome (GOLD analysis project Ga0316613, IMG submission 207647) | Wetland soil microbial communities from Old Woman Creek delta, Ohio, United States - OWC_soil_day10_CT_b | ecosystem: Environmental > Terrestrial > Soil > Wetlands | place: USA: Ohio...
ATCAAAAGTCATCCTTGCTTTGCCTCTCAGGGGAAAAATAATTCCCGAAGAGGGTGCAGTATGAGAGCCGAGTCTCTTCACTCCGGGGTCTTTCACGATTCTGTACGCATTGAGGATATCAATGGAAACCCGTGAAAAACATTCTGCCATCTCATCGATATCAACTTTCACTGCATTTGCCTCCTTTATCATTAAAAAAAAATATTGCATAGTGTTCTATCGTTATATATAATGTGATAATGATTATCATTTCCATATTATATCCGCTCCCGACCCATATTGTCAATCCATGCCCCTAGAATAATTGGTTCTATTATGCTGCTTTTTTTGAGGAAATAGAGATAAAACGCCGAATCATTGGGAAAAAATCCATGATATTTTTGAAATATCTCCATTTACCCCAACTTTCTTGCTTGGTATGATGTGGGAAATGTATTGAGTATCGTTTTCACTGCGCTGGGGAAATCTCCTGATGCAAATTACATTCTACTCATATCAGTTTGCTCCACTGGCAGGCAGCACAGTGGTTACAGGCAGTGAAGAACAGTTATCAGGGGCTGGTCATGAACAGCAGCCTTTCTATGACAAGATAAAAAGGAGCGGATTATCTATTATGAAAAAGAAAAAAATGTCCCAAGCCAATAAGAAACTTCTCTATGCTCTATTGAGCAGCAGTTTATTTTGGCATACACCATCTGTTACTTATGCGGCAGAAGAACCAGCAAATACTGAGGAAAAGGCTGCTGAAGAACAAGCTGCATCAGAAGAGACAACAAAGCAGCGTGAGTTTACCTTTGAGAGAGTAGAAGTAACAGCGAATCGAGAGCACCAACCTAATAGACTTCCACCCGCCTACGCTGGAGGTCAAGTCGCACGGGGTGGGCGCCTCGGCCTATTAGGCAATAGGGACATTATGGACACGCCCTTCAATATTACCAGCTACACGGCTCAAACCATTGAAGACCAGCAGGCCCGAACCGTGGCCGATGTTTTAGTCAATGATCCGTCGGTACGTTTCACAACTTCCAGCGGTCATATGATTGAAAACTATACGATCCGTGGTTTTGGCGTCACTGCCAATGAGCTTGGATTCAATGGCATGTATGGACTGGCGCCTTATGGCCATACCCCAATCGAATTCTTCGAGCGGGTAGAAGTACTTAAAGGTCCCAGTGCTTTGCTCAACGGCATGCCGCCTAGTGGTGCTGTGGGCGGTTCAATCAATCTGGTCCCCAAGCGCGCTGATGACGAGCCGCTGACCCGAATTACAACAGACTATACTTCGGACTCCCGCTTTGGTACCCATCTGGATCTGGGGAGGCGCTTCGGCGATAATAAGGAATGGGGCATACGGTTTAATGGCGTCTACCGGGACGGGGAAACCGGCGTCGAAGACCAGTCGAAAAAGAGCGTTTTGGGAGCATTCGCACTGGACTACCGAGGCAAGCGCTTAAGAGCCTCTCTCGATGCCTATAACACCGAGGAAAATAACACCAATGGGTCCTCAATGATGGTCAATTTTAAAAGTACCGTCACTTCCATCCCTGATGCTCCCGATGGCAGTACCAATGCCTTTCGTAATACCTTCGCCAAGGAAGATAATAAGGGTGTAGTGTTTCATGGTGACTATGACATCACTGACAATCTGACCGCTTATGCCGGTGTGGGAACCTTGCATTACGATTACGCAGGTTTTATTAATTCAACCACTATGCTAAGCGTGGATGCACTGGGGAATTCCGGTACAACCTACAGCACGTATATAAAGGGGTACTCTGACACCGTGTCTGCCGAAACAGGCTTGCGCGGCCACTTCAAGACAGGTGCGGTGGACCATCAGGTGGTGTTGAGTGCGACTTCCCTGAAAATTAATAGTGGTACAAATAACACCCAAGTAGCGTACACCTCGAATATCTACAATCCTACATCACATGTTTTAGCTACTGAGCCAGCATTTGTTCTTCAAACTGAAGATACCACGCTTACTGGCATTGCTCTGGCCGACACTTTATCCTTTGAGCAGGATAAATATCTGCTTACACTAGGGGCACGCAATCAGCGGGTACAAAGTAAGACTTGGAATAACAAAACGGGCGCGTTATTGACAGATTATGACGAAAGTGCTACGACCCCGGTAATCGCCTTTGTCGTCAAACCATGGGACGCACCAGTGTCCTTGTACGCCAACTATATTGAAGGGTTGAGCAAGGGGGCCGCCTACACCGACAGTGATGGCAATGTCGCAACCTTTGCCCCTTACAAGAGTAAACAGATGGAAGCGGGCGTCAAATGGGATGCAGGTACTTTCGCCAACACCCTGAGTGTATTTCAAATTACTAAGCCGGGGGTGATCAAGGTCACCGACGCCAGTGATTCCAGCATATACACCTATAATGAGGACGGTGAACAGCGCAACCGTGGTGTCGAGTGGAATACTTTTGGAGAAGTTGCGCCACACCTCCGACTGCTGGGTGGTACGGCCTTTACTCGCGGTGTACAGACCCATACTACAAACGGCACCAATGATGGTAAGACGGCCTACGGCACGCCTAAATGGCAAGCTAATTTGGGCTTTGAATGGGATACACCCGGGGCGCCTGGTCTGACGCTGACTGCCCGCGCTGTATACACTGGCTCGCAATACGCTGATTCTGCCAACAAGCAGCAAATCCCTAGCTGGATTCGCTATGATGTTGGTGCCCGCTATGCAACGAAGGTCAATGGTCAATCAGTAACGTATCGTGCCAGCGTGGAAAATGTGTTTGATAAGAACTATTGGTCCGGTGTCTTCAACGACGGCTATCTCACGATAGGCAGCGGACGTACCTTCAAGTTATCAGCTACCATAGATCTTTAAAGGGGCGTGCTCCCAATGAACTCATCTTTAATAAAATCATATGTTTGGCTTAATAACATACTAAAAAGTCAAACACAGCCAGTCCAGACGATATTACGGATTTTCGCAGCCGTTTTGGGCGGCTATGTGGTGACCTATAGCGCTCTGGCGGCTTTAGCGTTACTGTTGCCTTGGCCCCGGGTCTCGGTGGTGTTTTTCAGTGCCCTGTTTCCCGGCATCATTTGGCTGGGGGCGCTGCTGTGGGCCTTTGCTGCTCCGACTGCGCAGCGGGCCTGGCGGGATTTGTTCGGAGTAACAGCATTTTTCAGTATTCTGGCTCTAGTGGCATCTAGAATGCATTAAAGGAGTACTTTCTTAGTGATAAAAACATCGATAAATAAAACACTTCTCCGTTCGATGAGTGAACTACATACTTGGGGCGGACTGATTTTTGGCTGGCTGCTGTTTGCGATCTTTCTGACAGGTACACTGGCGGTATTCCAGGCTGAATTGACCCACTGGATGAAGCCGGAATTCAGGGCAAGTCAAGTGCTGCCTGGGCAAGCTCTGGCGGCAGCTGATAAAAAACTTCGCCAGATCGCTTCCCACGCCGATACTTGGACTATTCATCTACCCCAGAAAAATTCGCCGATACTGGATGTGAGCTGGAAAAAAGGCAAGATAACGTTGGAAAGGCATTTAGATCCTCTGAAGGGAGCGGTACTGAAAGAACGCCAAACAGAAGGCGGCCGTTTCTTTACTGATTTTCACTCTGAGCTGCATAGCGGCAAGGCCGGCTTATGGCTGGTCAGCGCAGCCTCGCTGGTAATGCTGGCAGCGTTGGTGTCCGGAATTCTCATCCGCAAGCGAGTCTTTAAAGACTTTTTTCTGTTACGCTGGAAACGAACCTGGCTTGATGCTCATATTATGACTGGTGTGTTCACATTACCATTTGTACTGCTGATCACCTATACTGGTTTGGTATTGACCTTAATGGAAGTGATGCCAGTTTCAACGCACTTATTGTACGAGAATAAGGCCAAACTATGGACTGAGGTTGGACTGCTCTCTGACCAAAAACCTGCTAATGTTCCGGCCGCGCTGCTGCCTTTAGAGCAGCTGCTGCCCTTGGCTGAAGATCTATTCGGCAAGGGGAAAATCATTTTTGTTCTGGTGAAAAGCCCAGGAGACCAGCAGGCCGTAGTAACCTTTATACGCAATACTGACGACCGGATTGCAGCTGTAGGTGACCGGGTCTCTTTTAACGGAGTTACTGGTGAACTGCTCGGCATCCATAGCAAGTGGGACCCCTATGTTTATAGCGTCCGCTTTCTAGCTGGACTGCATGTTGCTAGGTTTGGCGGTTATACCGTAGCCTGGTTATATTTCCTGGCCGGTTTGATAGGCTGCATCATGATTGCCGCTGGACTTGTGTTTTTTACCGTCAAGCGCCGCAGCCGCTATAGCAAGAGCAGCGAGGCCGTCCAATATGTTTATCGTATCATCGAAGCCTTGAATACCGCTGCTATCACGGGCATTATGATTGCTTGCATCGCTTATTTGTGGGCCAATCGGCTTTTGCCCATCTCTATGAAAGAGCGGTCAGATGCAGAAATAACCGTGTTCTTTGGCGTATGGCTGATGACATTGGTTCATGCTTTTTGGCGGTCGCCACTTAGGGCATGGAAAGAACAATTGGCAATGACGGCTGGGCTTTGTATAGGATTGCCTATCATCAATGGATTAACGACGAAGATTGGTCTATTGCCAGCCATCGCCCAGGGCGATTGGATGACTGCCAGTGTGGATTTGACAGCATTGGTGCTGGGAGTCCTGTTGGCAGCAGCAGCTTGGCGTATCCCTGCCCCCAAATTAACGTAAAAAGGAGAAAATTATGGAATTCATAACACAAACTATCTATTTATTTCAGAAAGGCGGCCCGGTCATGTACCTCTTAGTGGCCTGCTCGCTGTTCGTGGTGGCCATTGCTGTTGAACGGTTTTTGTACTATCGCAATATCTCAGGTAACCCCCAAGTTTTTCAACAGAAACTGCAGTCTCTGCTGGAGAAACAACGCTTCAGTGAAGCGGCTCAGTTCTGCGAACAGACTCCAGCAGCCATTGCCCAGGTTGCATTGGCCGGACTCGCAGCCTACCAGCGTGGCAGTCAGGTGGAGAACGCCTTAGAGAGTGGTGCCATGTTGACTGCAGACCGCCTGCGGGAGCATCTCGATGACCTGAGCATGGTCGTCACCCTCGCGCCGTTACTTGGTCTCCTCGGCACCGTCATCGGCATGATCAATTCCTTCAGCGTGTTAAATGCACAGGCGGGTCAGCCCATGGCTATCACTGGCGGTGTCGGCGAAGCCTTAGTAGCCACAGCTACAGGACTGAGTATTGCTACCTTAGCTTTGGTTCTTCACAACTATTTTTCTCGTCGGGTTAACCGTCTGATTACGGATATTGAGCAAACGGCGGCCCTGGTAGTCAGTTATGTATTGATTAAAAAGACTGGACGGAGAGAATCCCATGAGATTGCGTAGTCTTCGTGTAGAAAATCAACCACAATTGATGATTATTCCGATGATTGACATTATCTTTTTTCTATTGGTGTTCTTTATGATGAGTACTCTGTCCATGATCCAGCAGCATACCATTCCGGTCAATTTGCCGCAAGCGAATACGGCACAGCAGGATAAACCCAATAGCATCAATGTAACAGTGCTGGAAAATGGCACTATAATGTTTAACCAGGAAGATGTTCCGTTGGCGCTGTTAGCGAAACGAGTGAACTTAGAAATCAGTAAGTCGGACACCATCTTTGTTCTGCGAGGCGACAAGCAGACAACCTATGGTCAAGTAGTAGCTGTACTTGATGAACTGAAACAGGCTGGTGCTCACCGTGTGACAGTGGCGGTGGAGAAAGGGAGGAAGTAACCATGAACTATGCCTATCACTGGCGTAAAGCCATGGTAATATCCGTTTGTCTGCATATGTTTCTTGTGTTGACTGCCGGTTATCTAATGGCTGGCTTAGCAGCTCCCTTGCCAAAGCCGGAAGAAGTAATGCTAGAAATGGATTTAGTTAGTGAGCCAGCTGAATCAAGCCCCCTGCCCGAGGAGAGCAAAGCGGCTGCAGCTGAAATTTCGCCAGTTATGCCAGTCAAAACAGAGACTAAAGTCAGCGAGGCAGAGCCGGTGGTCACCACCAGCGAACTATCTATGACTGCGGCCCAAGTCCCCGCTGCCGCTGCGCAATCAAATCAAGCTGCTAGTTCTAACAACAGTACGACGACAGCCAGCAATCCAACGACCGCTCCAGGAGTTGGCGGTGGTTCCCAAGGTGGTATCGCCGCGCCCAGCATCTTAGCTAAAGTCGACCCCGTCTATCCTGCCGCAGCTCGACAGTCCGGTCTGGAAGGTACAGTAGTACTGAGAGTTGAGATCCTGGCCAACGGACGGCCAGGTGAAATTACTGTGTCTCGTTCCACCGGTCATACTATCCTCGATGAGGCAGCGATAGCAGCTGTGGAAAAATGGCAGTTTGTCCCGGCTAAGGACCGCTCTAGCGGCCGGACGGTGGCCTGCACGACTACTTTGCCAGTGTCCTTCCGTCTGCATTAATAGAATCAGGAATATAAAGCTATTTGAATATGTAATGCATGACTATATCATCAGTTAGCCTTATTTTGTTGGGGCTAACTGATGCTTATTATTTACAGCAACACTAAAAATAAGAACAGTTACATAACTTTGTAGTAAATTGTGTCCCCCGAGTAATAGGAAATGAGGTAGGCTAAAAATGTTTGATGGTGATGAATTAGGAGTGTGAGAGGTATGGTGGTAAGAAAAATGCAAAGAAAGCAATGTAGTTTCTTCCTGTGCGTATTAATAATGTTGGGAGTTCTGTTGGGCGCTTGCAGCAGCAACCATGATACTGAGAGCCCAAGAGGAGTTTTAACAGCAGAGAATCAGAATAAAACCAATGATAGGACCATTACGTATTTAGGAAAAAACTATGTCGTTCCTGCCAAAATTGATCGTATTGTTGTTACTGGGGCATTGGAAGCACTTGAAGATGCGCAGGCATTGGATGTTAAGCCTGTCGGTGCTATGACCATTAGCGGAAAATTTCCTGCTGTCTTTGCCCAAATCTTGCAAGAGGCTCATCCTATTGGTGAACGGATGCAGCCGAATTTTGAAGAAATATTAAAAGTTAGCCCAGATATTATTTTGAGCAGCGATAAATTTCCGACCGCTACGCAGGAACAATTGGGGAAAATTAGTACCCATATTGCCATTTCACACTTTGCTACTGATGGTGATGCCAATTTACGTTTATTAGGTGAGCTTTCTGGCAAGCAGGAACTAGCAGAAAAGATCATAAGCCAATATCATAGCGAAGCAGCGCAGGCTAAAAGCAATTTGCCGCAAAGTTTACAAAATAAAAAAATTATTGCGGTAAGATTGCGAGTTGGCAATCTTAATTTGTATCCTGCCAATATATTTTTCAATGATATTTTGTATGGAGACTTGGGTCTCTCTGTTCCAGAAGAAATAAAAGCGGTAAAAGCACAAGAAATAATTTCCCTGGAAAGGCTCAGCGAAATCAATCCTGACTATTTATTTGTTATGCAGGCACCTGGTGAGAACCCAGCTCACCCAAGGGCATTAGAGGACTTGGAAGAGAATCCTATTTGGCAGAATATTAAAGCAGTCCAAAATAAAAAAGTCTTTGTAAATGTGGTAGATCCTTTGCTGCAAGGGGTAGCCATTGGTGGTAAGATGCAGTTTTTACGCGCTGCAACGGAAAAATTATTGCAATAATAAAGCGAGCTGATATATATATGCACTCCTATAAATCATACATCCTAGTCGTTGTTCTACTGATGCTGCTGCCGATCACTGTGGGGGTATCCGTTACTTATGGCACCAAATACATTGATGCTGGGCGAGTGTATGAAGCCTTTACGGCTTTTGATGCTGCCAATGTAGATCATCAAATTATTATCCATTCCCGTTTACCCAGAGTGGTCGGAGCGTTACTCATTGGAGCAGCCTTAGCTATTTCCGGGGCACTCATGCAGGGGATTACACAAAATCCACTGGCGTCTCCAGGTTTAATGGGGGTTAGTGATGGCTCGGCTTTGGCGGTGACAATCAGTATGATTTTCTTCCCAGCGGCTTCGATGATTTACCAAATGGTTTTCTCTTTTATTGGTTCAGCTTTTGGTGCTATTCTTGTCTTTGGATTAGGTGCATATTTACCAAATGGATTATCGCCGGCTACCCTGGCAATTTTAGGTGCGGTTATTGGGACGTTTTTAAGCGGCATAGCCGTTGTATTGAATATGTATTTTCAAATTTCACAAGACATCAGTTTTTGGTATAACGCAAGGTTGCATCAAATTCAGCCAGATCATTTGCAGATTGCCGCAATTTTTATTGTTGCAGGTGTGGCCGCTGCTTTGTATATTGCTAAATCAGTGACCATTCTTTCTCTTGGTAAGGAAGTTGCTATTAGTTTGGGACAAAGAATAGCTTACGTGAAGTTCATGGCAGCATTAGCTGTTATTTTATTGACTGGCAGTGCCGTTGCGTTAGCAGGGAAAATTGGTTTTGTTGGACTTATCATTCCTCATATTACCCGATTCTTTGTTGGTTCACACTATAGTAGGATTATCCCGATTTCAGCGCTGTTTGGGGGTATTGGACTGGCATTATCTGATGTTGCCAGCCGGTTTTTAAACTATCCTTTTGAAACACCTATTGGGGTTATTACATCTTTAATCGGCGTTCCTTTCTTCCTTTATTTAGCAAGATCAAAGGGGGTAAGGTGCTGACTCCGACAAGTAAAAATTTTATTTTAATTATAGTTGTATTAGTGATTGCAATCGTCAGCCTTTTTGTCTTGAGTCTAACCTATGATTCCCAGGGCTTTACAATCATGAAACTAATCAAAATTATCTTTGGACAGAAGTTAAGCCGGGAAGAAAATTTACTTTTTTTTCAATTTCGATTACCACGACTCATTATTGCCAATTTAGTAGGAATGGGGCTTGGCATCGCTGGTGCTGTTTTGCAGGGCATATCCCGCAATGTCCTGGCCGACCCAGGTATCTCAGGCATTAATGCCGGGGCAGGACTGGCTGTTATCCTTTTCATGTATTGTTCTCAGCCTATCTTACTAGGCGCAAGCTGGTTCGCCGTTTTGGTATTGCCGTTTTGGGGGTTAGTAGGAGGTTTAGGGACTGCAGTATTAGTGTATATATTATCTCGTAAGCATGGTGCCATTGAACCTCAGCGATTTCTACTAGTGGGTATTGCCATAAATATGGGGATGAGTGCTCTCTCCATGTATGTGACTTTAAAAATGAGTCCAGCCGATTTTCATTTGGCAACGATTTGGAGTACTGGGGCGATCATTCATTTTGATTGGAAACATATTGTTGCAATACTGCCTTGGTTTTTGATTCTAATTCCCTGCATTTTTCGTAAAACACATATTTTAGATGTCTTTCAGCTAGATGAAATCAGCGTGAAAAGTCTTGGGATTAGTATAAATAAGGAACAGACTATTTTGTTGCTAAGCAGCGCGGGTTTGATTAGTGCATGTGTGTGTGGCAGGCAATATTAGCTTTGTGGGGCTAATTATTCCTCATATGGCCAGAGGTCTTGTGGGGAACAGGCATCGGCGGGTGATTCCCTTATGTGCTTTATTAGGAATGTTTTTGGTTATGATGGCTGATTTTATTGCCAAACACGCCTTCGCACCAATCGAAATATCTATGGGGGTAGTCTTATCCCTTATTGGAGCGCCCTATTTCATTTATCTGTTATGTAGAAAATAATTTTAAGTAAGGGGTGTGGATATGAGTATAGTAGAAGTGAAGAAACTGCAAGCTGGTTATGCTGGGCACACCGTTTTTTGCGACATTGATGTAAGGATTAAAAAAAATAAGATTACTACGATTATCGGTCCTAATGGCTGTGGGAAATCAACATTACTTAAAACCATGGGGCGGATTATTAAACCACAAAAGGGCGAAGTTCTTTTTGATAGCAGACTTCTTACCGACATGGATACAATAGAGGTTGCTAAACGATTGGCATTGCTGCCGCAAAATCCAACCGCTCCTGCTGGACTGACTGGCGAAGAATTAGTACGTTTCGGGCGTTTTCCTCATCGGGTGTCAGGAAGGGATCAGATGATAAGAGATGAAGAAGCCATTAACTGGGCTATGGAAATCACCAAGACCACTTCTTTTAGGGAACGGGAAATAGCTCAGCTATCTGGTGGTGAACGTCAGCGGATTTGGTTAGCGATGGTGCTGGCGCAAGAGACGGAGGTGCTTCTATTAGATGAACCTACCACTTATTTGGATATGGTTCATCAATTAGAAGTTTTAAAGATCATTCAGCAGTTAAATTTAGAACGGCAATGCAGTATTGTAATGGTATTGCATGACATTAATCATGCAGCACGTTTTTCTCATGAGATTATTGCTATGAAACAGGGGAAAATCATTGCAAAGGGCAGTCCGGCGGCAGTGATTAATACAGCAGTACTGCGGCAGGTTTTTAATGTTGAGGCCAAAGTTCTAGTTCAGCCTGTAGATGGTATACCGATTTGCTATAGTTATGATACTATTCCTCAGGAAAGTATATTATGAGGAAAGGTTCTGTCGAGTGTATACAAGTAGCTGATTATGTTCTTATGGTTTATCTTCCTCCATCCTATGACGATCATCGTAAATTTCCCGTCTTATACATGCAAGATGGGGGGAATCTTTTCTTAGATAACCTGGCGCCCATCGAAAGTCTTTTTAAAGCGGGAACGCTGGAAGAATTAATGATGATTGGTATTGCACCACGCAAACGACTGGACGAGTATACACCATGGTGTTCTCCAGCACTTGATCACCGCCATGAAAATTTTGGCGGTCAAGGGGGGGAATATCTCAATTTTTTAGTCCAAGAGATTCGGCCTTTTATTAATAGTCAATACTGTACCTCGCTAGAACGGGAGAAAACGGGAATTATGGGTTTTTCCCTCGGTGGATTAATCTCGCTGTATGCTGTATCCTTGTATCCTGAAATATTTGGACGGATTGGTTCGCTATCGGGATCTTTTTGGTATGACGGATTTTTAGAATATCTTCGTGCTGCAGATACTACTTACACTGGGAGCAGAATCTATATAGATGTTGGTGAGCTAGAGGGAAAAAACAAATCCAGTATTCAACGGAATATGGTAGAAAACACTAAGCAGATTCCAGCAATACTTCATAGGAAAAACCTTAAGCCCCATGACTGTCGTCTTGTTATTAATAAAGCAATGGATCATAATTACAGCCATTTTATAAAGCGGTTTCCAGCGGCTGTTCAATGGTTATTTGCCGCCTATCAGCCTTAATTTTTTAGAAAGCAAGGCCTGGGAAAGGGGTGTTTTTTCCATAGTAATGATATGTCAATTAATAAAAATGGGTATTACTCGTATAGGGTAATACCCATTTACATAGAAGTTCACAAAAATTAGAAAGTGATATTTCGCAAGACAAACAGATCTTGTATAGCGTAAAATAAAGGCAAGCAGGTGTTGAATAGCAAATAAGAATCTGGGAGATGACACCCATGAAAAATATATTTTTCTTGCAAACGAACATTGGAGAAATTGGGATTATGGAAAACGGAACGGCCATCACGAATTTGTTTTTCAAAGGCGCAATCGTTCCCCAGGATGCTGTTGTGAAGGAAACAGCATTACTAAAAGAAGCGGGGCAGCAGCTCCAGGATTATCTGTCAGGAAAGCGTAGGTCGTTTGAGCTTCCCCTTGCTCCTGAAGGTACAGAATTTCAGCAGAAAGTTTGGCAAGCCTTAGAGGAAATTCCCTATGGTGAATTGCGAAGCTATGGGGAAGTTGCAAAGCATATTGGTCAGCCAAAGGCTGCTCGGGCAGTGGGGATGGCAAACAACAAGAACCCAATTTTGATTTTGATTCCCTGCCATCGTGTCGTAGGGGCAAAGGGTAATTTGGTAGGTTACGCTGCCGGGCTGAGCGTTAAGGAACATCTTCTGAAGCTGGAAAATAGTTGAGCCGTAAAAAAACGAAGCTTTTGCTGATAACTAAGCTGAATTAGAGTATAAGAATTTGGATCAGATATTTGAAAATGAGACAAAATTATAAAGTAGAAGGCAGTAAACTAGGAACGAAATTTTGAGTAAATAATTGATGGAGGTAACCGTATGGCATTCACTAAAGATGAAAAGTGGAACGCTGTCGTTAGTTGTGACAATTCCTATGATGGCTTATTTTTCTACGGTGTGAAGACAACGGGCATTTTTTGCCGGCCATCTTGTAAATCAAAAGAGCCGCTGAGAGGTAATGTTAAGTTTTTTGATGAAATCAAAGAGGCCTACGCCGAAGGATTACGCCCCTGCAAAAGATGCCGGCCAGATTTGATTGAGTTTAGACCAATGGTCGACTTGATTGAAAAGGCAAAATTTATTTTTGACACCTATTTTGCTGATCGTCATAAAATTACCGCTGAAATCAAAGAGTTAGGTATCAGTCAAAATCATCTCATCCATTTGTTTCGTCAGCAATTTCAGATGACACCCGTAGAATACATCAATACATTGCGTGTAGAAAAGGCAAGGCAGATGCTCTTAAGTACGGATAACAATATTTTAAACATCGCTTTGTTATGCGGGTTTGGCAGTCTCTCCATGTTTTATGAATCCTTCAAAAGGCAAGTTGGCCTGCCGCCGAATGAATACCGCAAACAAAGCCGTGGTGATAAGAGATGATTATAAGTGCCAGCAGGCGCACGGACATTCCAGCCTTTTATTCAGAATGGTTTATCAATCGTCTGAAAGCAGGCTATGTCTACGTTCGAAACCCGCGAAATCCTCATCGCATTGCCAGTGTTACCCTAAATACAGATGTAGTGGATTGTATTGTGTTTTGGAGCAAAAACCCCAGGCCAATGCTGCGCAAACTAGAGACCGTTGATAAAATGGGCTATCCGTATTATTTTCAGTTTACCATTACGCCCTATGATCAGCATGTGGAAAAAGGGCTGCCTTCGAAAATTGCACTTATGAAAACTTTTAAAGAACTAAGTAACACCATCGGCAAGGATCGCGTCATCTGGCGCTATGACCCTGTAATTATTAGTGAGACATATTCTGTACCTTATCATCTGGATGCCTTTGGCAAAATGTGCGATACTTTGGGCGGTTATACGAATAAGTGCATATTCAGCTTTATTGATCTATACCCGAAAGTTCAAAAGAGTGTGAAGGGTGTTGTGGATCACGAGGTAAATATAGTCGATAAGAAACGAATTGTCCAAGGATTCTCTGAGATTGGTAAAACCCACAACTTCGTACTGGAAACCTGTGCCGAAGTCGTCGACTTCAGTTTATATGGCATTTCTCCTTCAGCTTGTATTGATATCAATATGATTGAGAAAATCATAGGATACCCCATTCATGGGAAGAAAGACCCCAATCAGCGTCCGGCTTGCGGCTGTTTCGAAAGTATTGATGTGGGAGCCTACGACTCTTGTTCTCACGGCTGCGTATATTGTTACGCAACTACTCACGAAAACACGGTATGCAAAAACATACAGATGCATGATCCCCGCTCGCCTATGCTGATAGGCCATCCCCAGGGGAATGAAATCATCACAGAGCGAGAAGTAATGTCCCATAAAGTCAGGCAGTCCTCATTATTTTAATTTTTAAGAACGCAAGGTTGCTGGTTCTTCTAACGTTCCATGATATTTCAGAGAGAATTATCACGTGGGCTTCTAGACAGAAGAAGTTGCCATTTTTATAGAAATACATATAATAAAGAATAGGAATATGTACTTTCATTATGGGAATATAAAAACGTTGTCAAGTTGAACTTTTTATTAGCAAGTACAAGTAAAGGATGATTTAAGTAGTGAATCGAATTGTGGATGTCACAGGCGGCAAGGGCGGGAATTCTTTTTTACTATTGGGAGCAGAAAAAACAGCATTAATTGATTGCGGCATGGCATATTGTGCATCCCATCTTATCCGTAATATCAAGCAGGTACTCGGCAATCAGACGTTAGATACTATCTTGATCAGCCACTCCCATTATGACCATATAGGTGCTATTCCTTATTTGAAAACGGAATGGCCTACTAGCAAGGTGCTGGGAGCAGACTATGCAAAACAAATTTTAAGTCGGCCAAATGCTTTAAAAGTAATTCGGGGTTTGAGCATGCAAGCTGCAGAAATTTATGGTGCAGATGCTATACCAGCATATGACGATGAGATGATGAAGGTAGATACTGTTATTGTCGACGGAGAGATATTGGATCTCGGTGGCTTGCGTATTAAGATATTGGAAACACTAGGTCATACAAAATGCTCATTATCATTTCTGGTGAATAATGAGATCCTGTTTCCCAGCGAATCAACAGGATATATGAGCAAGTCGGGCAAGGTTTATCCAGCTTTTATAACCAGCTGCTCTGAGGCACTGGACTCCATTCGTTTATGTCAAAAAATAAATCCTAGATTCATTATCTCGCCTCATTTTGGTCTGTTGAATGAAGGTGATACGCTGAATTACTGGGAAAATTGTATTTTGGCTGTGAAGGAAACTCAAGAGTTTATTCTTCATTTATCGGAGCAGGGATATGATGAAGATCAGATTTTAGCTGCGTATGAAAAAAACTTTCGCGATGAACAGAGCCGGTTGGAGCAGCCCCTTCATGCCTTTCGATTAAATGCCCAGAGCATGATAAAAACGGTGTTAAGAGAAAATTCCCTTCTTTAGTTTTCTTGAAATCAGTCGGATGTTAGAAAAATCGGCTTTGCTGTTTGATAGTAACAGCAAAGCCGATTTTTCTAATAGTTATTCTTTCAATTTGACGTGGATAGAATTTATAGATGCATGCTTTTGTTAATGCGATGCTATAGGAGCACTTTTTTTCTTTAGTGCGTTACCTGGCATAAACAGAGCTACTATGGCCAAAGCCACCAATATGATGGCGACGTAATTATAAGCATCTCGGTAAGCGAGAATACTGGCTTGATGGAGTAGTCCCTGATAGATTTTGGCAATCGCCATCGTTGTTGCTTCTGCATATGGCACACCCAAATTCATAATGGAATGGGTGTAGCTTGCAAGCGCACTCTGGTAGCCAGGATCAGCCGTCGTCAAATGCTGTACCAGATTCGATTGTTCGATCTGTTGGCTGTGTATCAGCTTATTTGTGACCAGCGCAATGCCAATACTGCCGCCTAGATTGCGCGCTAGAGAAACAATGGCTGAGGCATTACTGCTATTTTCCGGAGAAATCTTCGAGAAGGCGAGGGTACTGGCTGGTATGAATAGGAAGGGGATACCGACTGTCTGTAGGGCACGTACCAGGACGAATGTATTGTAACCCGTCTGCGGTGTCACAAGTCCGGTGGCCCACATGCCAACGGCGGTTATTAACATACCGAAAGAGATGAGATACTTTGCCTGAATTTTATTTACTAATTTGCCAACGATTGGCATCATGATAAGAGTGGCAATCCCTCCTGGCGAAAGTACAAGTCCGGATAGAGTAGCGTCATAGCCGAAGCTTGTTTGTACCAGCATGGGCAATAGCATGGCACTGGAGTAAAGGGCAAAGCCAACAAAGAAAATCATAATGCAGGGCAAACTAAAACTAGGGATAGCAAAGAGCTTCAGTTGGACTACCGGATTCTTCTGCCGTAGTAGCCAGAAAACTGCCAGAACGAGACCTACAACGGCAATACAGGCAAAGATCACGATAAAGGAGCTGTCAAACCAATCTTCCTGCTGCCCTTTGTCCAGAACGATTTGCAGTGCTCCAAGGCCAAGGGCGATAAGGCTAAGTCCAATATAATCGATGGAGTCAACCTTTTGCCTTTGTGCACTGGGCGGATCCACGACCAGAATATTAACCAAAAAGGCCGCTAACAGACCAACAGGCACGTTCATGAAGAAAATCCAGCGCCAGCTAAAATTATCAGTGATGAGGCCCCCGAGAGTTGGCCCCAGTATCGGTGCTAATACTGTCGTTATACCCGTGATGGCAAATGCCATTCCCAGCTTTTCTGCGGGAAAACTGTCCTTGATGATGGCCTGCTGACTAGGCTGCAAGCCGCCGCCAGTCAGGCCCTGCAGCAATCGAAACACAATCAGCATGGGCAGTGAAGTTGCAATACCGCACAGAAACGAGGTAAGAGTAAATCCCAGAATACAAAAGATGAAAAAATTCTTGCGTCCCATCAGGGCGGATAACCAGCCGGATAGGGGGAGAATAATACCGTTAGCTACCAGGTAGGAGGTCAGCACCCAGGTGCTTTCCTCTGAACTGGCGCCCAGTGAGCCAGAAATATGGGAAAGTGCAACATTGGCAATTGTTGTATCCAGCACTTCCATGAAAGCAGCAAGACTGACAGCCATTGATATCAGTAATGGGCTTACAATAGGTTTTTGTACATCGTTACCCATGATTAAATCCTGCATTTTCTGTGTGTACCGTTGGTACCACCGACATGCCAGGTCCTAGATGAAGAGTGGCGTCCGGCAAATTATCAAATACGATTTTTACAGGGACACGCTGTACGATTTTGACAAAGTTGCCTGTCGCATTCTCTGCGGGAAACAGGGAAAAGTGAGATCCTGTGCCAGCTTGAATGCTGTCTACTTTTCCATGGAGTGTTACATTAGGGAAGGCGTCAATCTTGATATCAACGGGTTGGCCTGGCTTCATATGTTCTAACTGGGTTTCTTTGAAATTGGCAACAACCCATAAATCGGTTCCGACCAGGGAAGCTAATTGGCTTCCTGTTTGCACATAATTGCCGATTTCTACGCTGCGGTTTGTAATGCGCCCATCCATGGGGGCAATGATTTTGGTATTTGCCAGATCATTTTCAGCTTGGGCAAGGTCAACTTCGGCCTGTTTAACTTGGGCCTGCAATTGCTCGCTTGTGCCTTTTGCCGAGGCGATTACACTTGATGCTGTATTCGCTGAATGAAGACCGGCTCGCATTTGTTCTAAAGCAGATCGTGCTGATTTTTCTGTTGCTACCGCCTGATCCAGCTGTTGCTGGGAACAAGCGCCAGAGCTAAATAGGCTTTCCATGCGCTGTCTATCAGCTGATGTTTTTTCCCAGGTTGCTTGGGCAGATGCTACTTGAGCCTGGGCCGCATCAATTGAAGAGGGAGCAGAGACGGTAGTTGTCTCTAAATTGCTATTAGAAGCATTAGCAGCTGCTTGAGCAGCTGCTAATGCAGCTTTTGCCCGATCCCGCTTGACAATATAATCCGTAGGATCAATCTCCAGCAATACATCGCCGGCTTTAACCAATTGGTTATCTTGAACATTCAGGGTTTTCACATAACCTTGAACCTTTGGACTTAACACTACTGTGCGGCCGTCAATACCGGCATCATCTGTCGATACTTCGCCCCGTTGCAAATAATAGTAGGTGCCTGCTCCGCCAAGGATGAGCAGAAGTACAATAATGAATGTAATAAGTTTTGGATTCAGTTTCATAGTATCACCTTTTCATAAGTATTTGGATTCATACGCTAGAGCGAACATTAAACGAAATTCTAAGGGGAATTGGTTTCAGAAGTTCTCTGATACTTTTCCAGGATATTTATTATGCCTGCATTGGCTTCATAATGCCGTGCAGATAAATGTGAAAGGCATGGACCGTGTATTCGGTATTAGCCTGTTCTGGTAAATGGATGAATTTTTTAATAAGAGGTTTGGTAATAAAATAAAAGTTTAAAATTCCGGCTAGAGAAATCGCTGAGTAAGTGACATTTAAGTCTGCCGAAAAGTCACCGTTAGCAATGCCTTCCTGCAGGGCAGTATGCATAAACTCATATACCTGGGACAGATGATGTTCGATAATTGGTCCTCCATAGTCCGTGGGATTGGATATCTCGCTGCTCATGAACCGAGCTAAAAAAGGCCGCTGTGCATGGATGTTCGCAATCTGATTAGCATAAAAGGTGAGTCGTTCAATGGGTGAGAGCAAAGCATTACTTTTGGCTGACTGCAATGCTTTCAGTATTGGGGAAAGCTGTTCTTTCAACACGGTTTGGTAAAGACCCTCTTTCCCGTTGAAATAATAAGAAATTGCTGATACGTTAATTTGGGCGACCTCGGTCAGTTCGCGAACCGATACAGCGGCAAATCCTTTAGTAGCAAACTGTTGTGTTGCAATTTCAATCAGCTTTGAACGAGTATCGTGCTCCATAATAACACTCCTCCTTTACTTGGAGTCAGGCAGTTTTAAGATGAATCATTTATTAATCAAACGATTGTTTGAATTTAAAATATCATTTGTGTAATATTTTGTCAAGAGTTTTCATGTAGACATTTTTTTGATTTGGGGTCGCCTTGTTTAGTCGTAAGGGATGATCGTGCTTTAGCAGCGGTAGTCGTTGCGGGTGGTTGCAATTTAGTGCTCTTTGGTGAGAAGTTTACCAGGTGAACATCTTGCTGAAATTTTATTTCCTTTGCCTGAACCTATCAATGTACTGTTCAATTTGACCCATGATATCATTGAAAATAAGCAGTTCTTGTTCTTGTAATGAATTAAATTTTTTAATAATGCCATAATCCAGGTCTTTGTGAAATTCAGCATGGCTTTGAAAAGCAGTGTGTCCTTTTTCGGTAAGTTTAAAGAGCACCATTTTTTTATTGTCCTTTGCTTGATAGCGGTAGATCATTTCTTTTTGTAGGAGCTTACAAATAATTTTGGGAACAGCTCCTTTGGTGATGCCCAGTTTATTGGCGATTTCTGTAACGTGGATTCCCGGATTTCGGCCAATAACTTCAATCATGTGGATCTCAGAGGCATATAACACCTCGGTTCCAAACATTCGTGGCTCTACGATCAATCCGGAGGCTTTATTGATAATTCGTAACATTGTTTCAAGCACGCACTGACATTGCTTAGGCATTCGATTACTTCCTTTTCTATTGTGGAATGTAATTGTTTATTAACCTCATAATAGTATACTAGGTAAACAATTCTGTCAAGTATTTATTACCTTCCTTACTCAACATCAAGGGATCAATCTATTAAGAGATCCAGGTGACTACCAGCAATTTATTTGCTTGAAGTTCTCTGTATCTATATAATAATTGTTATTAGTATTTTTTCAAGTAGGCACCTCAATAGGGGTCTAAGATGATTGACAAAATCTTTTAAATAAGTTACAATAAATTTCAAACTTATCGAAGTATGATATAAAATTAGGGGTTGTAAAAATGGACACAAAAAAAATGGCTAAGATATTTAAGGCACTTTCTAATCCGAATCGATTAGAATTATATTTTAAAATTGCCGAAGCACATGAAGCCAGTTTTCAATCTGGCGGTGAATGCTTTGTTACAGATATTATTGAGTGTTTGAATATTGGTGCACCAACCATTTCACATCATATCAAAGAATTGGTAAACGCAGATCTGATTACCACTGAAAAAAGGGGAAAATTCTTAATCTGCAGAGTAAATGAGAAACTAGTGACTGAGGTAAGTGAACTATTGGCATTACAGAATCGCGATAAATAATCCAAGGAATAAATTTAAGAGAATATACTACGTAATGCCCTGCATTTAACAAGAATGTAGGGCATTACGTAGTATATAGCATTGTCGATGACACTCTCTCTTTTGCAAATTTTACTACCATATCAAAGCTTTTCTTAGATCTTTGGGAAATTATTGTTCCTGCAATTGTGGATGATAAATGAGCATATGCAATGAATAGTTAAGAAAGCCAGCGGATAAGATACCTGTAACCGTAAAAATAACTATCACCTATAAGAATATGCGAGGAGCAATCTGCTTATGACATCGTATGTACTTTTCTTTGAAGAAATAGATCATTCAAGTCTGCCTTATGTTGGCGGCAAAGGGGCGAACCTGGGGGAATTGACGAAAGCTGGCTTTCCCGTGCCCGGAGGATTTTGCGTTACTACTCATGCTTATCAAGATTTTATCGCAACAAGTCCCCAGATGGATAGGTTTTTCGCTGCGCTAAAGGAAATCGACTCTACCGACTTAAACCAGATTAGGGAAGTGGGGGGGCGTATTCGATCACATTTACTGCAGTTGGCGATACCTGAGGAAATAAGGGACGAAATCATACAGGCCTGGACGAAGCAAGGAGCCAATAATGCCTACGCGGTTCGTTCCAGTGCAACGGCTGAGGATTTGCCGAATGCTTCCTTTGCTGGTCAGCAGGATACCTATTTAAACATTAAAGGTGAGAATGAACTTTTGCAGCATGTCCGCAAATGTTGGGCTTCTTTATTCACAGACCGAGCCATTGCTTACCGGGCTAAAAATGTTTTTGATCATCGAGAAGTCCATTTGTCAATCGTTATACAGCAAATGATCCTTCCGGATATCTCAGGAATTCTATTTACCGCTGATCCTGTGAATGGGAATCGTTCCGTTGTTTCTATTGATGCCAGTTTTGGCTTGGGGGAAGCGTTAGTATCCGGTTTGGTATCAGCTGATTTGTATAAAGTGAAAAATGAACGTATCATTTACAAGAAGATATCGCAAAAGAAAATTGCCATTTATTCTTTGCCGGAAGGGGGGACTATTACCCAGGAAATTCCGGAGGAACAGCAAGGGCAGCAAGCCATGAATGATCAGCAGATTATCAATCTTGCGGCACTAGGAAAAAGAATTCAACAGCATTATGGTACACCGCAGGATATTGAATTTTGTATGGTAAAGGGGAAGTTCTTTATCGTCCAGAGCCGACCAATTACTACGTTATATCCTTTGTCGGAAATTCCCGAGCAGCCACTACGGGTGCTGCTGTCCTTTGGTCATATTCAAATGATGCCGAATGCCATGAAACCATTAGGGTTATCGGCACTTCGTACAGCATTTCCCTCACAGCTATTTGTCGAAGCGGGCAGTCGAATTTATCTGGATTTTACTGATTTTCTGCTGTCCCCAATCGTACGCAACCTTTTCCCCAAGCTATTATCAGCAGTAGACGAGTCTATGAGCAGGGCCCTTGCTGCTGTCGTTAAACGACCGGGAATTTTTGTAGGAAACCTACACTCCGATACTCCAGGCGCTGCGCGAAACATTGCAGTACCTGTCCTAAAAAAGGCCTGGAAAATTCTCCGCACCGGCGATCCACGGCTGGCTAAAACTAGAATCGAAGCCTACATGCAGGGGAAAATGCAGCAAACCAGACAAGCACTCAGCAGCGTACAAGGTGTCGAACGGTTAAAAGTCGTTCAACAGCAATTAGATGGTATGATGATGGACATTATCCAGGAGATTATCCCCTATGTTGTACCTGGGATACTTGCTAATAAACTGCTGGAAAAGCTGCTTGTCCGCTGGATGGGAAATGCAGCAGAGCTTCATAAATTAAATAAATCCCTTCCTGGCAATGTTACCACCGAGCTAGGTCTGCAGCTTGGTGACTTGGCAGATCTATTGCGAAAACTTCCTGAGGTTGAGGAGTATTTAAAAACTGCTGATGATCAAACATTCTATACCGGGCTTGTTCAAGTTACCGGAGGCAGCATCTTTAAACAAGCTTTTGAAAAATTTATTGATCAATACGGCATGAGATGCCCAGGTGAAATTGATTTGACTAATCCGCGCTGGCGTGAGATGCCAACCCAGCTGTTGTCTGCCATATTCAGTCATATGCGGAGTGTGAAGCCAGGTGAGCACCGGGAGCGTTTTGCCGCAGGCGAAAAGGAAGCGGCAGAAGCCGTCTTGCGAATTCTAAGCCATGTGAAAGAAAATCATTTCAAATTAAAACTAGCTGCGCGCTTAATTGCTGTATTTCGCTATTTGGGCGGACTGCGGGAGCATCACAAATATTTAATGAGCATGATTTTGGACGAATGCAAAAAAGCAATTATGGAGGAAGTTGATGAACTTGTTAAAATGAGGAGAATGGAGCAGGCTCAAGACGCCTATTTCTTAAGTTTAGAAGAAGTGATACAAATGAGGCAGGGGGATTTTAGCGGTAATATAGCTGTATTGGTTGCTAAACGCAAGGAACAGTATCAATGGCATCAAAAGCTAAAACCGCCCCGTATAATGACCAGTGAAGGTGAAATTATTATTGTACCTCCAGATAGAAGGAATGTTCCTGAAGGTGTACTGATTGGCAGTCCTGTTTCTGCTGGAACTGCTGAAGGCATCGCTCGGGTTATCTTAAGGCCGGAAAATGCTGTACTGCATGAAGGAGAGATTCTGGTTGCGCCCCAAACTGATCCAGGCTGGACACCTTTATTTCAGTCGGCTAAAGCCATTGTTACTGAGGTTGGAGGGCTTATGACCCATGGTGCTGTTGTCGCTCGGGAATATGGTATTCCGGCAGTGGTAGGGGTTGATGATGCTACTACGCTCATTAAGGATGGCGAAAGGATACGGGTGGATGGTGATCAGGGTTTTGTGGAAATTCTCAAGCAATAAGAAAAAGGTAGACAATCATTTAAGATTGCCTACCTTTTTCTATTTCTTGAGAATTTTAGGAAGTGCAGCATTTTTCTTAAGGCAGTTATCCTATACTGACTTGTTCTTTCATTGAGCCACAGAGTTCTACAAAAGCTACCATTGCAGGGGTGAGCCATTTTTCATGATGGTAGATGAGTTGGGTTTTTACGTCGAAATGGGGGCCGGCCCAATCCAATTCGATTAGTTTATTTCTCGCTAGTTCATCTTTGACAGATATTTTTGGCAGAATAGCAATCCCCAGGCCGCAAATCGTACATTCTTTGATTGCTCCAACACTGGAAAGTTCCATCATCGAGCCTGGTTTTATCTCGTACTTTTTAAAGACAGAGAGAATTAAGGGCCGGTAGCCGCAGCCTGGTGAAGTAAGAATTAGGCATTCATCTGAAAAATCATTTGGTGTAATTTTTTTCTTTTTTGCCAGCTTGTGAAGGGGGCTTGCTACCATTGTCATAGACTCGTCATGGAGTATTTGGGCTACCATGTCAGGGGCTTTCATTTTGTCGGTTAGTACCAGTGCAAGATCAATTTGGTTACGTTTAATTAGTTCGTAAAGGTTCTCGCAGCTTTCTGTTTGGATTCGAATCTCAACAAGGGGGTAGCGTTTGCGATATTCTGTTAAAATTTTGGGCAGACGATACACACAGAGCGTCTCAGCTGCCCCAATATTCAAGATGCCTCGAAAAACTTGGGCTGATAATTCTACTTTGGCTTTTTCGCATAACTGTAGTATATTTTTGGCATTTTGCAAAAAGTTTTTGCCCTCGTTCGTTAGTTGAATTCCACGGCCCAAACGCTCGAATAGCTTTACTTGCAATTCTTTCTCTAATTGGTGAATTTGACCTGTTATATTGGATTGGGCATAGCCTAACTGCAGACCTGCTTTTGTAAAGTTCAGTGTCTGGGCAGCAGCGTAAAAGATCTGTAGTTGGCGTAATTCCATAAAATCATCTCCTGAAGAACAATCATTATTAATGATTGATATCATATAAAACAATCATTTTTAGTACGAATAATAAAATGATACACTATGTTCTAAGGGAAGTCTATAAAGAATTTTAAGGGGTCAATATAGTTTTTAGTTTCGAAAAAAATATCTATGGTTAAAAGAAGAAAGCAAGGAGGAATGGTTTAACCGCAGAGGCGTGTTTTTTCGTGTCCGCGTAAGCGGCATTGTGTCTTTGTGTTTTAAAAATGGTTGGGAATCTTTGAATGAAAGTACACCAGAGAGAAAGGATGAGATGTAATGAGTAATGTATTTTATCGCAGCGTGAATAAAGATTATCTTGAGGTGGATCATGGTGAAGGGATTTATCTGTTCGATAAAGCGGGGAAAAAGTATATTGATGCTTGTGCTGGTGCAGCCGTAGCAAATTTAGGTCATGCACATCCACGAATTATTGATGCTATGATGCAGCAGGCAAAGAAAGTTGCATTTAGTCATTTGTCTCGTTGGACATCGGAGCCTATTCAGGGATTGGCTGATTTAATAGCAAGTTTAGCTCCCGGTTCCTTGAGCAAGTTATATTTGGTGTCTGGCGGTTCAGAAGCGACAGAATCAGCACTAAAGATGGCTAGACAGTACTATGTGGAGCGTGATGGACAGAGTTCAAAATATCGCATTATCTCTCGGTGGAAGAGCTTTCATGGTAACACCATTGGTTCATTATCTATGACTGGGGATAAAAGGCGCAAAAAATATACACCATTGCTGCTGAACTTCCCGCATATTGCACCGGCCTACTGCTATCGCTGTCCTTTTGGCAAAAGCCAAGATACTTGCCAGGTAGATTGTGCCTTAGATTTGGAACGGGCAATTAAGATGGAAGGGGCAGAGTATATTGCTGCCTTTATTGCAGAATCTGTAGGCGGCGCTGCCTGTGGTGCGATTGTTCCCCATAAGGATTATTTTAAATTAATTAGGCAGATTTGTGACCATTATGATATTTTGTTTATTGATGATGAAGTTATGGCCGGTTTTGGACGAACAGGTTCGATGTTTAGTATTGAGGATTGGGGCGTTGTTCCAGATATGATTTGTGCAGCCAAGGGTATGAGTGCTGGATATTCTCCTTTAGGAGCTGTAATTGCCAAAGAGGAAATTTACAATACTTTTAAGCAGGGTTCAGGTGTATTTGTCCATGGACATACTTATGGTGGAAATCCTTTATCAGCGGCAGTAGCATT
>Ga0316613_10000730_pt1 | contig 24429 bp, 25 predicted proteins | sample OWC_soil_day10_C_2_FD_207647 | JGI IMG/M metagenome (GOLD analysis project Ga0316613, IMG submission 207647) | Wetland soil microbial communities from Old Woman Creek delta, Ohio, United States - OWC_soil_day10_CT_b | ecosystem: Environmental > Terrestrial > Soil > Wetlands | place: USA: Ohio...
ATTCAAGATATTTGCAGCAACAATAATTGGAATAATTTTAAACAAGCGATTACAGAAATATAATTTTGTGAATAAAAACTGAAACTTGCTAACTTAATATTTTGGATACAGAGCTTTTATTTATGTATAATGTTTAATGCTATATTGTACTTGTATTGTCGATTTAGCAACGCTGCGATATTTTTTAGGGATACCAATTAGGATGGCAGGTGCGCTGCCTCTTATTTTTAACCTTAATCCTGTTGAGGCGTGGTTGCCATAAAGGTAAGGATCAGATTAATGGTTGCTAAAACCGAATCCAGGTGTGTCCGTTCATACGCATGGGAGGCAAAGACGCCCGGTCCGATAAGAGCGGTTTTAACATCCCAGCCCGAGCGAAGTACGGCTGACGCATCGGAACTATAATGGGCGTACACATCGGATTTATAGGGAATAGCATTTTGTTTGCATAGGGTAAGCAATTGTTTTCTTAGTCCATAATCGTACGGACCGGAGGAATCTTTGGCGCAAATGCAAACACAGTATTCGGAAGAATTTTGGTCTAGACCGGGAGCGCCCATGTCCACAGCAATGAACTCTTTTGTTTCCTTGGGTACGGACGAACTGGCGCCATGTCCGACTTCTTCGTAATTGCTGATGTAAAAGTTAGTAGTAACGGCAAGCTCAAGGCTGTTTTGGACAATGTTTTTTATTACATATAACAGTATCGCCACACTTGCCTTATCATCCAAGTAGCGACTTTTGATAAAGCCGTTTTCGGTAATGGTAGTGCGGGGATCAATGCAGATGTAATCGCCCACTTCTATGCCGAGTTTTTCAACATCGGTTTTAGAGAACACTTTTTCATCCAGGATTACTTCCATGTTTTCCGGCGTTCTTTTCAGGTTGCGTGCTTCATCGCCACTGATATGAACCGAAGGCTTTATAGTTTGGATGGTTCCGGAGTAGGACGCGCCTTCTGTTGTCTTGATACTACAATTTTCTCCTTCGACGCAGGACATCATATAACCGCCGATCGGTACCAGCGAAAGGGCTCCGTTTTGTTTAATGCCCCTGACCATAGCTCCCAGGGTATCGGTGTGGGCGGAAAATGTCCGTTGGTAGTCGTGGCTTTTCCCTTTGATTGTTGCGATCAAGGCTCCCTTGGTTGTCGTATAATGAGGGACTCCAAGAGTATGTAATTCCTCTTTCAGATAATCCATTACCTGTTTGGTATACCCGGTCGGACTATCAATTGCCAGTACATTTTTTACATATGCCAGGATTTCTTTTTCGTTATAATTCATTTTCCATTACCTCATTGATGTATATTGTACTTGGGGTATTCGACAATAAAAGGCGTATCCCCTTGTGATTTGCCGGTTTTGTTAAGTTGTCAGGAGAGGGCAATTCATAAAGAAAGAAGCAAGCCGCGGGATAACCGAGCTCTTCTTAGTAGATACTTGTACTAAAACAGGTTCTATCAAGGAGGGCTAATTTGCATAAGAAAAGAGAAGGATTATCGGCCTGGCAGTTAACGATGCTGGCGTTAGGAACGGTTATCGGCGGGTCATTTTTTGTCGGGGTGTCGGTGGCTATCCAGGCAGCGGGAGCGGGAGTAATCCTTGCCTTTATGGCGGGAGGAGCTTTAGTTTACGTTATTTTGTATGCTCTGTCGGAAATGACTGTTGACGATCCGGCGCCGGGGTCGTTTCGTACTTTTGCTGAAAAGGCGTTTGGCCCGGCAGCCGGTTTTATCGTGGGGTGGATCTATTGGACTGGATTGACGCTGGCTATGTCGAGCGAGGCTGTTGCGGTTTCGGGATTGCTTAAGAATTGGTTTCCAGAAGTCTCCCTTCCTATACTGGGAGCGGGTATTATCCTTTTTGTTACAGTGCTTAATCTGGTTGGGGCGAATCGTTTGAGTAAACTGGAAAGCGGTCTGGCGGCGATTAAACTTATTGCAATTGTCGGTTTTGTGGTAGTGGGGGTGGCTATTTTAAGCGGAATCATGCCGGGAGTATGGCAGTCTGTGGAAGGCTTGGGAGCACAGCCGGTTTTTCCTCACGGGTTGGGTGGGCTGGCTGGCAGCATGCTTATGGTCATGTTTGCTTATGCCGGTTTTGAGGTGATAGGCTTGGCGGCGTCGGAGTCGGATAACCCGCAAAGGACCATACCCAGGGCTATTACGTATACCACATTTGGTCTGGTGGCCCTATATGTTGGTTCGGTGGCCTGCTTATTGCTGCTGGTGCCGGCGGCTGACGCCGTGTCTACGGCGCAAAGTCCCTTTGTGGCAGCGTTGACTCAGCAAAATTTTTCTTTGGCGGGAAGCGTTATGGATGTGGTTCTGGTTACCGCTATTCTTTCAACGATGCTGGCCGCTATGTTTGGGCTTGGACGCATGGTACGGTCATTGGCCGCTGACGGACATGCACCGTCTTGGTTGAATGATGAGGCCGACATTCCGCGACGGGGAATTGCTTTTTCCGGTGTTGCTATGCTTGGCGGATTAGGTCTTAGTTTGTTCCTGCCGGAAGAGGTCTATCTATTTTTAGTGAGTGCGGGTGGTTTTGCTTTATTGTTTTCTTATCTGGTTATTCTTTTAACCCATTATAAACTTAGAAGTAAGCAAGGATGCTCTTCCCAGGGCAAGTGTCAACTTCCCGGCTTTCCATACACTTCCTGGTTGGCTATAGCCAGTACGGTACTTATTATTGCCAGTATGCCGCTTATTCCGGGGCAGGGCCTGGGACTGTTTGCCGGACTAAGTTTTTTGACGTTCTTTCTGGTCTTGTATCTGGCGATAAGAAGCAGAACTAAGAAGCTTGCTAAAGAGAATGCTTTTTGGGGAAAAACGGCATCTCTGGAGGCGCAATTTGAGATTTCGCAAGAACTAACGCCGGAAAAGGCGTCTCGGCGTAGAAAAGATAAATAATACACTTATTTGAATAATGCCGCAGCTGCTTTAAGGTGGGGGCCGGCCCAGGGCAGACTGGTTATTTCAGATATTGGCAGCCAACGGGCGAAGGGCGGCAAAGCGCCGCCGTCTAACCACCGGCAATCAAAGAAGGTAATGTCCCATTTGCGGTGGCTGAAGGTATGGATACAATGAAATAGTTTTTGACCAAGGACAATCTCTTGGGCCAAGTCTGCTTTTATTAGTGCCGGGAGCATCGCCGAAGGTGCGCTGTTTTTCTCCAATTCTATGGAGGGAAATTCCCACATCTTTGCCAAAAGGCCGGTTGACGGTCGCTGCCGGACCAGCAGGCTTTCACCGTTTTTTACTATTCCTGACGCTAAGGTGACATGCAGTGGCTGTTTTCTTGGCGGACGCACCGGCAGTACGTCCTGAACCTCGCGGGCGTACGCTTCGCAATACTTGGTTAGAGGGCATAGGGAGCAGCGGGGATGACCGGGAATGCAAATGGCAGAGCCCAAATCCATCAATGCTTGGTTGAAGTTGCCTGGCTGCTCTTTGGGCATACAGTTTTGAATCAGTCCGTGAATTTTCCGCTTCGTCCCTTGTTTGGTGATATCATCTTCTATGCAGAATAATCTGCTGAAGATTCTTAAGACATTGCCGTCAACCGCCGGAACCGGGCGGTTGTAGGCAATGCTGGCGATAGCCCCGGCGGTATACTCTCCCACTCCTGGGAGACGCAGTATTTCCGCGGCATTATCCGGTACCTTGCCGTCGTATCGGGCACAGACTTCTCTAACCCCTAGCAGAAGATTGCGGGCCCGGGAATAGTAACCTAAGCCCTGCCAATAGGTGAGGACTTCCTGTTCGGAGGACCGGGCCAGCGTGTCCAGCGTGGGAAAACGCTCCATCCATCGTGTGTAATAATTCTTTACCGCTTCGACTCGTGTTTGCTGAAGCATAATTTCGGAAACCCAAACTTTATAGGCGTCGTTATTTTGACGCCAAGGTAAGTCACGGGCATTTTCATAGTACCAGGTTAATAATTGAGAGGCTAGCGTCATGTCTTGTTTTTCCTTTCCTGGAAACGATGGTGAATTGTTATCAACAAATAACAGTTTAATACTATCCTACCATAGATAGTTGTTGTTTGGGGAGGCAAAAGGGAAAATTTTATACGTATTATGGAAAAGCCAGTACTTGTCATGTTGCCGCATGTGGGGTATAGTAGGGGCAAAAGGAATAGCGGCTTGCTGTCGTAGTGATTGAGGAGGAAGAAATATGAAGGTAGTTGCTTTTAACGGAAGCCCTCATGCGGAAGGAAATACCTATCAAAGTCTGAGACTGGTAGGTGAGGAACTGGAAAAAGAAAATATTGAGTTTGAAATATATCATGTAGGAAACAAGGCGGTTCGCGCCTGTCTTGCCTGTAACGGGTGTGTGAAAAATAAGGACGAGCGCTGTGTGATTGCTACTGATGAAGTGAATGAGTGGATACAGAACATGAAAGACGCGGACGGTATACTGATCGGCTCTCCTGTTCATTTTTCAGGTATAGCTGGCGCGATGAAATCGTTTTTGGATCGGGCCTTTTATGTGGCTTCGGTAAACAATAGTATGCTGCGTCACAAAGTGGGTGCCGCTGTCGTCGCCGTGCGCCGTTCCGGGGGTGTTGTTACTTTTGATGCGTTAAATCATTATATAAATTATTCCGAGATGATTTTGTCCGGGTCAAATTACTGGAATGTTGCCCATGGCACGATTCCGGGAGACGTTCAGCAAGACGGGGAAGGTGTGCAGGTATTGCGCATCTTAGGGAAAAACATGGCCTGGCTGCTAAAAGTAATGGCGGCAGGTAAACCACTGGTTGCACCACTGCCCGGCGAAAAAAAGACGCTGACCAATTTTATCCGGTAATTTGTGTGAGGTAAAAGAGAAAGCGGAGCTGATTGGTATGTATGATGCGTTATGCCAACTGTATTACGAAAACCGGAACCTGGAGCAGGCTGTCCCGATGGCAGCCTATATGAAAAATAATTTTCCGTTTTTAGGTATAGCCAAGCCTCGGAGGACGGTCTTGCATCAGAAGATGCTTAAACAAGCGAAACAGGGACGGCACATTGATTGGGAGTTTGTTTTCCGGTTGTGGGCGCAGGAGGAACGTGAATTTCAATACTTTGCGGTAGATTATTTGATAGCGCTTAAGAATGAACTAAAAAAAGAAGATATCGAAAAACTGGAAAAACTGATTACAACAAAACCTTGGTGGGATACCGTCGACAGTCTGGCCGGTACGGTAACCGGCGAGCTATGTGCCAAGTACGGTGAACTCATCGGCAGTGCCATATTGCCCTGGGCAGAGGTTTCCGACCTATGGCTTAAAAGAACGGCGATATTGTTTCAGTTAAAATATAAAGATAGAACCAATACTGAGGTGCTTAGTCAGGTTATTAACAGTAATCTTGGCACAAAAGAATTTTTTATCAATAAAGCCATCGGATGGGCTCTTCGCGAATATTCAAAAACCAATCCGTCTTGGGTGAAAGCTTTTATTGAAAATAATAATTTGCATCCGCTCAGTGTCAGGGAAGGCAGTAAGTATATAAAGTAGTTTTAAGGCTTCAAAAGTTTTTCGCTTTTGAAGCCTTTCTTTTACCAAAATACAAATTGACTTCCAAATAAATGGAATATATACTAATTGTAATACAATGTATTACATAAGAGGTGCTGTGTGTATGGCCGAAATGCTCAGTGTAGTTTCAGTAAGGTTTAGTAAAGAGGAAAAGAATCTCTTGGATTGTTACGCCAAGCTGCATGGCAAAAAGCAGTCGGACATTATCCGGGAGGCTGCCATGCGAATGATTGAAGATGACATTGATTTTCGCTTATACCAAGAAGCGAAACGGAAAACAGCCTGTTACTACTCGCTTAAGGAGGCGCGGGAGAAACTTGAATTGGAAAGTACGACTATCTGACCAGGCTGTGGACAAGATGAAAAAGTTGGACCCTATCGATCGTGAAATGATTATTTCTTACTTGGAGCAGCGTATTGAAGGCTGTAAGAATCCACGCCAGTTCGGAAAAGCGTTTCATGAGAAGTTAGACAATGTTTGGCGGTATCGCGTGGGAAGGTTTTGTCTGGTTTGTGAGCTGGAGAATGAAGTTGTTACGGTGTATTTACAGGGAGGGATTTTAATGAACCTAGTTAAGACTATTCAGGATTGGACATATAACATAATAATCGCGTTGGCCTTAGCCTTTTTTATCAATATTTTTATTGCGCAGCATGTAGTTGTAGAGGGGCATTCTATGGACCCTACGCTCGCAGACCATGATCATTTATTGGTATCTAAGTTGTCGCATACGGTCAAGCGTTTACCCAATTATGATGATATCGTCATTATTGATAGCCGGGTAAACCGGGAGCGCAGCCTGAAGGATGATTTAGCCGAACCGGTCAGTAAGTGGATTAGTTCGCAGGAATATGTTTTTGTCAAAAGAGTAGTGGGTAAGCCTGGAGATGTATTAGAATTTAAAGGAAACAGTCTGTATAGAAACGGTACAAAATTGGAAGAATTCTATATACTGGAGCCGATGAACGAGGTCGGCGACAGAAAAATTACTGTGCCGGAAGGCAGTGTATTTGTTATGGGTGATAATCGAAATCACAGTATGGACAGCAGAATGATCGGTACTATCCCATTAGATCATGTATTAGGGATCATGGTTGCTAAATTGTAGCTACGGGGTGTACGACAAAACGGGATTTAGTAGGAGAGATTTAAAAACGGAGGGAATGGTATGAACTACTTTCTAGCGCTCGTTTTGATAGGACTGGTCATATTGGTGCATGAGTTTGGTCATTTTCTTGCCGCTAGGCTGGTAAGCATACCGATAAAAGTGTTTGCCATTGGTTTTGGGCCTGCGCTTTGGAAACGAAACTTTGGCGAAACCGAATTTAGAATTTCGCTGTTTCCAATTGGCGGTTATGTATTACCTAAGATTGAAAATGAAGAAGAGTTTTTTGCGATAGAACCGGTAAAACGGATGATAATGACAGCTGGAGGGCCGGTTGCCAGTGCGATAATGCCGCTATGTTGTTTTATGATACTTAATGGCTATTGGTTCGGATTTTCCGTGGATAGTCTTTTAGTAAAAGCGGTGACTCAAACGTATACGATTACTTATAAAATGTTGTTGTCTTTGCCTTTGGTGTTTACCCATCCGGAGCAACTTTCGGGAATCATTGGTATGGTGCAACAAGGGGGCGAATATGTAGGGCTGAATGCACTTAATGCACTACAGTTTTCAGCTATAATCAGTTTAAATCTGTTTATCCTTAACTTATTGCCGATTCCGATATTGGATGGCGGGAAAATGTTGCTTTATCTATCCGAGAAGTTGCACCCGTCTTTAGCGAGGCTACAGTTTCCTCTTGCAGTGGCAGGCTGGACTCTGGTTCTGGGTTTAATGGTATTTACTGTGATTGTCGATATAAAGAAATGTATGGGTTAAATAGGACTCCCCTTCTCAAAGGGGAGTCCTATTATATAGAAAAACAAAAAAAGTTATTGATTTAGAAAGGGAAATACGGTATTCTAATTTAATAAACTAATATAAACTTGGGGTTAGCTAAAGAGGTGTTTATTATCGAAGCGAAAACAGTCGATCAATCGGAGTTCTCCAGGGGCGAGATTATGCAGCCAGGTCAGGCTAATTTCTCTGGTAATGTACATGGCGGGGAAATCATGAAGATTATGGATAATGTTGCCGGGGTTGTGGCTTTGCGGCATGCTAAGGTCAATGTGGTTACGGCGAGGGTTGATGAGATGGAGTTTCATCATCCTATTCATATAGGTGATTTAGTTATATGTAAAGGAAAAGTTACTTTTGTGGGAAAAAGTTCACTAGAAGTGCTGGTCACGGTGCTTGTGGAAGATGTTCTCAAGGATGCGCCGGTTAAAACAGCCTTAACTGCTTTATTTACTATGGTGGCTTTGACCCCGGAGGGCACTTCTGCTCATGTACCGTCGCTAGAGATTACGAATGACGAAGAACGAAAATATTTTGAGAAAGGCCGGGAACGATATTTGGCCTACAAACAAAAGCGTAGCCAGCAAGTTCAGTGAAGTTGTATGGCTGATATTTTTGACGGATAGCCAGGCTTGAGAAACTGCTGCTGATTTTCAGCAGCAGTTTCTTTACAAGACGTCACCGAAAGTGACTAATGTTTGGTCCAGGGGCTATAATTCAGAGGAAACTAATGGTAATATAAAAGAGAGAGAAGTAGGAAACAAAAGGGATACTTGTGAGAAAAGGATGACTGGTGATGCTTGAATTTAAAGCGGTGGTCTTAGGCCGGGAAATTGATTTAAATAAGACCGCTCAACATTTCGGAATCAATCAAAAATTTCAGTGGGAGGATTTGCTGATTCTTAATGAAACCTGCCTGGCCCGGGTGTTAAACGAACCGGAAGGACGAAGCGTTTACGTTTTTTCCTTTGGGGCGTTGGTGTTTGTAAATTTCAGCGAGTTAGGAATTGTTCAGGTAGTTAAATATATTCAGCAGATTCAACCGGAAATTGACATAAATAAATGCTTTGACTTTGCGGATGAATTCACGATTAAAATTAGTCAAGACAAAGAAGACGTGTTGACCAATGACATTTTAAGTACCCGGCTGGTGGAACCATATCATGGTGAAATTATTGCGACGGTTCTTGCCAAATCCGTGGCGCTGGAAAGAAACGAAGTACGGATTGATAAGCTGCTTGATGATGCGGAAAACATCGTGGATTTATTGGAGCAGGGAAAATTAAACGTTTCAGATGATAAGTTGGCCAAAATTATTGCTAATATTTTCCGGTATAAGTTTAATACCATTTCGTACATTCAGATGCTGGATAAACCGTATATTACCTGGGTGAATGAACAGGCAGGCCAGCTATTTACCCGGATGAGCGCATTATTTGAGCTCGATGACCGGTACAATAAGATCCGTCTTAAGTCCGAAACGCTAATGGACATTACTAACGCCTTTTCGGGATTAGCGCATTCGCGGCGCGGCACTCGCCTGGAATGGGCAGTTATTGTTTTAATAGGTATTGAAATTGTATTGTCGATTGTAATAAGTTTCTTTGGCGGGGCACATTAAATTAGATATAACCAAGGAGAAATAGAGTTGGATGTAGCAATAATTGTTGTAAGTTTGTTATTATTGATGGTACTTTCCTATCGAGGATATTCCATTATTGTACTGGCTCCGATTTTTGCATTGCTGGCGGCGGCAACCAGTGAATGGAGTTTAATGCCGCTTTACAGTGAGTTGTTTATGACCAAGATGGCGGAATACATAAAAATGTATTTCCCTGTTATTTTATTGGGGGCTATTTTCGGCAAAGTTATGGAAGAGGGCGGTTTGGCCACTGTCATAGCTGATGCGATAGTAGCCAAAATGGGTAAGAAAAACGCCATTATGGCTGTGGTATTAGCGGCAGCCGCATTAACCTATGGCGGAGTCAGCGGTTTTGTTATTGTCTTTGCGGTGTATTCGTTTGCGAAAGCCTTGTTTCGAAAAGCGGATATTCCGAAGCGGCTTATGCCGGCGGCGATCTTTATGGGTACGTTTTCGTTTGCGACCGGCTCTATGCCTGGTTCGCCGCAAATTCAAAATATTGTTCCGACTGTGTTTTATGGCACCACAACCTGGGCCGGCCCTGTTAACGGGTTATTGGGCAGTGCTATTATTTTTGTGTTGGGCATGGCCTGGTTTGCTTTTCGGCGGCGGCAGGCATTAAAATCAGGGGAAGGCTATGGGGATCATGCTGATCAGGTAAAGGGGGAGCAGGACCCCAGATATTTACCACCGCTGTATTTGGCGGTATTACCGCTTGTTGCCGTGGTGGTACTGAATTTCTATTTGAGTAATCCCTTTGACTGGCAGTGGGGTTACTTCTGGAAAAGTGAGCTTTTAGACAGCCTAAAACCTTTGCAGATTTCTCTTTTGGCTACGGATGTGCAAAGAGTGAAGACTTTATGGTCACTCAACGCGGCACTGGTTGTTGGCATAGTTTTAGCGATAGGGATAGGTTTTGAACGAATCCGGTATAATGGCAGTCTTACAAAACCGATCAATGAAGGGACGACCGGATCCATTCAGGCAATATTAAATACGGCGGCCGGTTTTGGCTATGGCAGTGTTGTAGCGAAATTAGCCGGGTTTAAGGTGATAAAAGACATTATGATGAGTATTACTCTCGGGCCGGGTCCACTTTTTTCGGAAGCGGTCGCTGTAAATGTTATGGCAGGTGTGGCCGGTTCCGGGGCGAGCGGTATAACTATTGCTTTGGGCATGCTGGCCCAGGATTATCTGGAATGGGCCCAGACAGCTCATGTACCGGTAGAAATTGTGCACCGCATTGCGTGCATGTCTGCCGGAGGGTTGGATACGCTGCCTCATAACGGCGGTGCTATTACTTTTTTAATGGTATGCGGATTAACGCATAAAGAAGCGTATTTGGACTTTGTGGCCTTGACATTGATAAAAACGGTGGTGCCGTTTATCTGTATTGTAATTTATGCTTATACAGGATGGGTGTAGGATTCGAAGCTTGACGCCGCGGCCTTAAATAGAGTAAACTATAATAAGTTAAGCATTTGTAAAGATATGCCTAGAGTTATGAGTTATGAGAAGGTAAGACTCGGTTGAGTTTTGCCTTTTTTTGTTTTTATAATGCTGTTAAGCAAAGGGGAGCAAAGCAGATGAAGAAAAGTATTGCGTTGTTACAGCCGCCGGAAGTTATTTTTCGTTCCAATTGGACGGACCGTTATGAAACCAAAGTTGCTCGCTGGCTTATACCGTGGGATGGAGAAGAAGCGGTGGATATTGGATTTATTGGCGTGCCGCTGTCAAAGACCTCGATCAGTGTTTCCGGGGCATCCCTTCTGCCCAATTCGGTAAGGGAATTGTTCAAAGCAGTAACTACGTATAATGTAGATGCGGATGTTGACCTGCAAGAACTTTTGGCACGGGATATGGGGGATATCCAGATGCATGTTACGGATTTGGCGCAATGCCACCGAAACATTGAGCAGGGACTGACGAATGTCTACCAAGTACTTCCAAATCTGTTTCCGGTTATTGTGGGAGGAGACCACTCGATTACGTATCCGTCGGTTAAGGCGTTTAAAAAGCGATTTGCCGGTAAAGTAGGCATTGTTCAGTTTGATTCGCATATGGATGTCCGAAATCTGGATGATGGAGGGCCTTCCAACGGTACTCCGATTCGAAGTTTAATCGAAGCGGGGACGGTGGAAGGAAATCGCATTGCCCAGATTGGTATTCATAGTTTTGCTAATTCTAAACCGTATCGCGAGTATGCGGTAGCCAAGGGAATTACTCAGTTTACGGCGCGGCAAGTGGCCCGTGAAGGCATTGACGGCATCCTGTCTCAGGCTATGGCTGTGGCGGGGACGGAGACGGATGCTATATATGTAACTGTTGATATGGATGTTCTGGACCAGGCGTATGCGCCGGGGGTTCCTGCCATGGTGCCGGCCGGAATGACCTCATGGCAATTATTTGACGGACTTTTTGAATTAGGGAAAAATCCCAAAGTCATGGGTATGGATGTCGTCTGTGTCGATCCGGTGCGCGATCAGCGGCAGGCAACCAGCCGTATGACGCTGTATGCCATACTCACCTTTTTGGCCGGATATATGAAGCGCCCCTAGGGGGCAAAAAGATACCATTTGACATTATGTGCGGAGTAAAATATGATGGATTTATTGAGGTCCTAAAAACTCTATACCGCTTATAGTTATGAGAAGACGGACCAAGAGTCCGTATTAAGAGAAAGCGGATAGAGGTAAAGGTGATGACTAAAGGGTGGTAGCCATGACGAAGCAGGAACAGACGGTCAGCCTGGGGAAAATGGCGGTATTTTTGGTACTGCACTCAGGACAGGCAGAAGACAAGATGATGGCAATAGGACAAGATAGCGGTTTTCGCCTGTACAAAGGTAAAGTCGGCTCCATGGATTCGGCTAAAATCTTTGCCGCAGTGGAAACAGCCGCAAAGCGGGAAGGGTTAATCAACAGCCAATATCGGGAAGAACATGCGCTTTACCACTCGATTTTGGAGGCCTATCACGGGATATGCCGGGGACAAACGGGTCTAGGCAACATTATGCGTAGTGCCGGCTTGTTATTTAGTATTGTCCGTGGGCCAAGGATTCCCGGAGATGCCGACGACGGCGACTGGGTTGCGGTGGCGCTTTACGGCAGTATGGGTGCGCCTATTAAGGGGTATGAGCACGAGGTGCTTGGATTAGGTATAAACCCTGTGTGAAAAATAAAATCATATAAGATTGCCTAGAGTTATGAGAGATTAGGAGGCAAAACCCATCGGGGTTTTGTCTCTATTTTTGTTTATAAGATATGGGAGGATAAGAATATGGTGAATAATGAAACCATTGCCGGGGCTATGGCAATAAAACTCGATGCTGTGCTGCCAACTATGCCCGAATTTGCTGAGGGCGTTCGCCGGGCACCCAGCCGGGGATTTAGACTCAATCAGGCACAAACGGAAACGGCTCTGAAAAATGCGCTGCGCTATGTGCCGGAAGAATTGCATGAAGTCTTGGCGAAGGAATTTTTAGCTGAACTTGTCCAATATGGACGAATTTATGCCTATCGCTACCGGCCGGCGGAGCGAATCTTCGGTCGTCCTATTGATGAGTACAAAGGGAATTGTATAGAAGGTAAAGCGTTTCAGGTCATGATTGATAATAATCTAAGTTTTGAAATAGCGCTTTATCCATATGAGTTAGTTACCTACGGAGAAACCGGGCAGGTGTGCCAAAACTGGCTGCAGTATCAACTCATCAAAAAATACTTGGAAGTGATGACCGCTGAACAGACGCTGGTCATTCAGTCAGGCCATCCGCTAGGCCTGTTCCCTTCGAAACCGGATGCCCCTAGAGTCATTATTACCAATGCTTTGATGGTCGGAATGTTTGACAATCAGAAGGACTGGGAAATTGCCGAGCAAATGGGGGTGGCCAATTATGGTCAGATGACAGCGGGGGGCTGGATGTATATTGGCCCTCAGGGCATTGTGCATGGGACGTTTAACACTTTGCTGACGGCTGGACGGATCAAGCTGGGAATTCCAGAGGATGGTGATTTACGGGGCAAACTGTTTGTTAGTTCCGGCTTAGGAGGTATGAGCGGTGCTCAGCCTAAGGCAGTGGAAATTGCCCACGCTGTTGGGATTATTGCCGAAGTGGATTATTCCCGGATTAAAACTCGCCATGATCAGGGCTGGGTAGGTGTGGTTTCGAGTGATCTGGGGGAAGTTTTCCGGCTGGCGGCGGAATATAGGAAAAAGGAACAGCCGCTATCCATAGCCTATCACGGCAATATTGTCGATCTGTTGGAATACGCGGTAGAACATAACATTCTTATCGATTTACTTTCCGATCAGACGTCCTGCCATGTTGCGTATGACGGTGGTTACTGCCCGCAAGGGATAACTTTCGCGGAACGGACGCAGCTTTTGGCGAATGATCGTGATAAATTCGCAAAGTGGGTGGATAAGTCGCTTAGACGCCACTTTACATTGATACGTACTTTGGTAGAGAGGGGAACGTACTTCTTTGACTACGGCAATGCATTTATGAAAGCGGTTTTTGATGCCGGAGTGATAGAGATTTCCCGAAACGGGGTAGATGAGAAGGAGGGATTTATATTTCCGTCTTATGTAGAAGATATTATGGGACCCGAACTTTTTGACTATGGCTACGGTCCGTTCCGGTGGGTATGCCTGAGCGGAAAAGAGGAAGATTTGCGAAAAACCGATCAGGCTGCTATGGCTGCGATCGATCCTGCGCGGCGTGGTCAGGATAGAGATAATTATGTATGGATTCGGGATGCCGATAAAAATAAATTGGTGGTAGGGACAAAGGCTCGCATTCTGTATCAGGATGCGGAAGGCCGGAAAAAGATTGCGCTAAAGTTTAATGAAATGGTGCGAAACGGGGAGATTGGTCCTGTTATGCTGGGACGCGATCACCATGATGTCAGTGGCACGGATTCCCCGTTCCGGGAAACGGCGAATATTAAGGACGGCAGTAATGTCATGGCTGAGATGGCCACCCACTGTTTTGCCGGAAATGCGGCAAGAGGAATGAGTTTGATTGCGCTGCATAATGGGGGAGGCGTCGGGATCGGAAAATCCATTAACGGCGGTTTTGGGCTGGTGCTGGACGGAAGTGCCAGGGTGGACGAGATTATTCGCTCAGCCATGCTTTGGGATGTAATGGGCGGATTAGCCAGACGAGCGTGGGCGCGCAATGAAAATTCCATTACGACCTGTATGGAGTTTAATCAAAATTATACCGGAGCGGGTCATATAACGCTGCCGTATATTCCGAAACAAAATATAGTAAAAGACGTGGTTGGCTGTTATTTTAATCAGGCTAATCGGAAGAAATGAGGTAGTTTTATAATGCTATTAGTAGACGGATATTCACTTACGCTTAATCAAGTTAAACAAGTGGCCAGGGATTACGAAGAAGTGGGACTGAGTGAGGATGGACGCAGGCAGCTTGCGATCAGCCGCGATATAGTTGAAAAGGTGCTGGAAGAAGAAACCCCGGTTTACGGCATATCTACCGGATTCGGCAACTTTAGCCAGGTGTTTATATCCAAGGATCAACGGGAAAAATTGCAGCGCAATCTTATTCTCAGCCATGCTACCGGCGTGGGTGAGCATTTCCCGGAGGATGTGGTTCGAGCTGCGATGCTGCTTCGGGCCAATTCGCTGACGAAGGGTTTTTCCGGTATTAAACCCGCTACCGTTACGATGCTGCTTGCCATGCTGAATAAAAGGGTTTATCCTGCAGTACCCTGCAAGGGCTCGGTAGGAGCTAGCGGAGATTTGGCTCCTTTGTCTCATATGGTGCTGGTGATGATGGGCGAAGGACAAGCCTTTGTCGAAGGAAAACTGGTGAGCGGGCAAGAGGCTTTAGCGGTGGCCGGGCTGGAACCTATTGTATTGGGGGGCAAGGAAGGCCTGGCGCTGATTAACGGCACGCAGATGATGACGGCAGTTGGGTGTCTGGTCTGGTATGACGCGGTTGCTTTGATGAAGACGTCGGATATTGCCGCGGCTTTGTCGCTGGAAGCTTTGAAGGGGACTCGGACGGCATGTGATCCGAGGATTAGTCAAGTACGTGCACACAAAGGGCAAGTTGCTACGGCGGATAATATATTGAGACTGACGGAAGATAGTACGATTATATCTTCACATGTTAATTGTTCTAAAGTACAAGATGCCTATTCGCTTCGCTGCGTACCGCAGGTGCATGGGGCGTCGAAAGATGCTTTGCGGCGGGCGGAAGAAACACTGGCCATCGAAATCAACGCCGTCACCGACAATCCGTTGATTTTCCCTGAAGATTGGGCGGTGCTGTCCGGGGGGAATTTCCATGGGCAGCCGGTAGCTTTGGTTATGGATTATCTTAAGTTGGCGCTGGCGGAGATCGGTAATATTTCGGAACGGCGCACCAATCGTCTGTTGGACACTCACCTAAGCGAATTACCGCCTTTTTTGACGGCGTATCCGGGAATAGACTCCGGGTTAATGATTACGCAGTATACGGCGGCTTCCTTGGTGTCTGAAAACAAGGTGCTGGTTCATCCGGCAAGCGCGGACTCCATACCTACGTCGGCAAATCAGGAAGATCACGTGAGTATGGGGACCATTGCCGCCCGGCAGGCTAGAGAAATTTTGGAGAATGTCCGACATATTTTGGCCATTGAGTGCTTGTCGGCGGTACAGGGAGTTGATTTTCTTGCTCCTTTAACTCCGGGGCGGGGGACAGGCGCGGCGTGTGCGGCTATCCGGGAAGTTGTACCCTATTTGGATGAAGACCGAATTCCATCACCGGATATTCAGGCTATTTATCAACTGCTGGTAAAGGGCGTATTAGTGAATAAAGTTGAGGCGGCTATCGGAGAAATGGCATACAGCGAAATATAAATAGGGTGGGGACAGGATGCGAACGATAATAAAGAATATCGGGCTGCTGGCTACTGCCAAAGGTACTGCGGCTCTTCGGGGCGAAGCGCAAGGGGCGCTCCAAATGACTATGGACACCTATGTGGTGATTGAAAATGGCATCATTGTTGAGGTTGGAGCTAATGCTTCCACTAAAGACTTGTTCGCCGCAACGGGGGAGAACGTCGTGGATGCCCAGGGGTTATTGGTTACTCCTGGCTTGGTAGATGCTCATACACATTTAATTTTTGCAGGCTGGCGGCAGCACGAATTTGCCTTGAAATTGCAGGGGATGAGTTATCTTGATATACTAGCGGCCGGTGGAGGCATTATTTCAAGTGTTAATAATACCCGTAAGGCGAGTGTTGCCGACTTGGTCACGCAAGGGAAAACCGCTCTCAGCACTATGCTGGAATATGGAACAACCACTTGCGAAGTCAAAAGTGGATATGGCTTGACGGTGGCTGATGAAATAAAGTCGCTGAGGGCAATTCGTGAGCTAGCCACGCTTCAGCCAGTGGATTTGGTGCCTACTTTCATGGGGGCGCATGCGGTTCCGCCGGAATTTAAGGAGCGGAGTGATGACTATGTCCGCCTAGTCTGTCAAGAAATGATTCCGGCAGTGGCAAGGGAGAAGTTAGCTGAGTTTTGTGATGTTTTTTGTGAACAAGGTGTATTTAGTGTGGAGCAAGCGGCGAAAATCTTGGAATGCGGTTTGCGGTACGGCTTGATGCCTAAGGTTCATGCGGATGAGATTACTTCGTTGGGAGGAGCCGAACTGGCCGGGCGGGTTAAAGCAATATCAGCGGAGCATTTGATTCATGCGGATGACGCGGGTCTGACAGCGCTGGCTGAGGCCGGAGTTATTGCGGTATTATTACCGGGGACTTCTTTCTATCTTGGTGAATCGTTCGCCAGAGCCAGAGATATGATGGACAAAGGCATTCCAGTTGCTATTGCCAGTGACTTTAATCCGGGATCTTGCCCGAATGAGTCCCTGCAGATACCGATGAACATCGCCTGTCTGAAGTATCGGATGACGCCGGAAGAAGTAATAACTGCCGTAACGCTTAACGGAGCGGCGGCGATAAACAGGGCACACTTTTGCGGCAGCATTGAACCGGGGAAACAGGGCGATCTTATTATATGGAATGCAAAGGATTTACCCTTTTTGTTTTATCACTGGGGACCGAATCAAGTGCGCACGGTGATTAAAAACGGTCATCTAGTACTAAATAAGTGCTAAATATAGTGTTCCAAGGCTGCCGGTGTTTGCTGGCAGCTTGATTTTTTATTTAAGCATAGTTCTTAAATAAAGTGGATGAATTTAGCTTGTTGTTTCATCAGAAATTAGGGGTACACTAAGAAAGTGTCGCTAGGTCAAACAAAAGCTATTCGCCTGTTGAATCGGAGGAAAATTATGCTGACAAGTTCTCCTAGGAGCGGCAGTTCGCGGAATCAGGCAGGTTCCCGGGAAGAAAGAGACAGCGAACAATTTAGGCGCTATTGCCGCGAAGTACAGAAAGAGCAGAAATTCGAGGATGCCCTGCATCAATTAAGTGTTTTTCACTATGAACCGGTAGACTATAGCATGGCGTTGTTGGAAAAAAAGTTTATACCCACGCCAATTCCTAACTTTGACTATCTGTTGGCGGAAGCCCGGCTCAAGGTAACGAATAAGTTTTATACGCCGATAGCTGTTCAACTCTTGCTGGCTTTTTTTTGTGCTTTTATCAGCCTGACTTTCAAAGAAGATTTTGTAACTACTTTTGGGATTGTCGGATTAGTACTATGCGTTATCTTTTTGTACAAAGATTTAAATACCAGGCAGCAAAAGATTGACAGTGCTCTTGCGGCAGCAAGGGTGGAAATTGATGCCCGCACTAATGCCGCCATTAAAAAAATAGAAAGCGACAAAAAGCATTTTGAGCAAATGGAAGAGGCTCGCTTAATCAAGATAAGAAATCTGGTGACCGGCCAGCCTGGGGCGGTGGTTCATTGTATTGAGCGGGTTTTAGCGGGTAGTAAGCTGCCCTTTACGTTGCAGTGTTCCATTCTGTATTATGAAGAAGAGCTTGTGCTTACCCTGCATCTGCCGGATAAAAACATCATTCCCACGCATGTGGGTACCATTTCCCAGGGTGGGAATCTGGTTTATACGGAAAAAACTACAGCCGAAATCCATAAGCAGTATAATGAGGTATTGGCGGCAACGGCTATAACCATTGCTAATATGGTGTATGCGCATGTTCCGACATTGAGCACGGTGTATTTACAGGGGTTGTTCGACAGGTGGCTGGAGGAGGAATACTTGTTTAGTTTAATCCTTTCCCGGCAGGGATTAATTGACGCGGTTGAGTCTAATAACGGATTGGAAGCCTTCGGTATGCTGAATGCCCGATATAATAACAAAGGGGGATTATTTGCGCAAATCGAACCGTTTTTTCCGGAATGGTGGAAAAGGATTCCCCCTGAAATCAGATCCGTAGAGGCTTATTGCAAGCAAAGCTAGCCGCGCAAGGGATACATTACCCTTGGACAACAAGGTGTGTGCGTTGCTAATGTTCGTTATGGTTAACAAAAGCGAAAGGGGCGATAGTTATGAAAGCAATAGCCATAAGACGGGTACCTTTGGTAGTGGTGGTGTTGGCAGGTGTATTGATGATGACGATGGCGGCGGTAAGCGCTTCGCCTAAAGCTGTCGCCGAAGTAGCTAATGAATTATATGGTCGGCCGAAAACCGAGGTTCAAAGGGAACTCAATCCAGATAGGGTAACTCCAAAGCCTTCCGGATTTAATGGAACTTTGGCATCCGTACCTGGTATACATTTACCATAAAAAATATGAAAAATTCAGTTGCATAACAATCGATTATGAGCTATACTGTCATAGTGACGCTTGTGCTGATGGTTGTAGCGTACTAGGCAATGGCGTGGTGACTGAGTATGGATGAGTATTATATGAGCTTGGCCCTGGCAGAAGCGCGTAAGGCGTACGAAATAGGTGAAGTTCCTATTGGTGCGGTCTTGGTTATTGGCGATGAAGTTGTGGCGGCGGCACATAACAGGCGTGAGACTTGGAAGGATGCAACTGCTCATGCTGAGGTCATCGCAATTCAGGAAGCTTGCCGAAAATTGGGACGCTGGCGTTTGACCGGAGCGACACTTTATGTTACTATAGAACCGTGTCCTATGTGCGCGGGAGCGTTAGTTGCAGGACGGGTTGATCGACTGGTATACGGAAGTGCTGATTATAAAGCCGGAGCGGTTGAATCAATTTTTAATATTGTTCAGCATGTTGCGCTGAATCATCGTATGGAAGTTTTAGCTGGAGTAAAATCGGAAGAGTGTGCGGCTTTGATGCGGGAGTTTTTCCGTGAGCGGCGTATTCGGAAGAAAAGTGATAGTGGAACCTAAGTCGATACTGGAGAGGTGTCTGAGTTGGTCGAAGGAGCTCGACTCGAAATCGAGTAGGCTGTGAAAGGCCTCGTGGGTTCGAATCCCACCCTCTCCGCCATAATTTCATATAGTTGTGTCACTGAATTAGCGTAGACAACACGGAGAGATGTCCGAGTGGTTGAAGGAGCACGCCTGGAAAGCGTGTGTACGGGAAACTGTACCGAGGGTTCGAATCCCTCTCTCTCCGCCATTAAAAAATTTGAGGTTTTTCAGGTCGGACCGCGGTAACGGTTGGGTCTTGCGCAATGGGAAATCATGAACCCCGCCAGGTCCGGAAGGAAGCAACGGTAAGTGACAATTCTTATGTGCCGCAAGGCAGCCTGATTGGCTACCGTGGCCCGACGTAAAAAACACTACAGCAGCCGATGGGGCTGCTTTTGTTTATCAAATACATTGCTTTGGATCATTGTTAGCAGAGCATTTACCCAAAGTCGGCAGTTTGATTATTGATAAAGGAGACCTGAAGTATGGCTTATGTAGCTTTATATCGTCAGTGGCGGCCGCAGGACTTCGATAATCTGATTGGGCAGGAGCCGATTAGCACTACCCTCAAGAACGCCATTAAAACAGGTAAAATTGGTCATGCTTATTTGTTTTCCGGTCCTCGGGGAACCGGGAAAACAACAACTGCCAAGATATTAGCTAAGGCGCTTAATTGTGAGGATGGTCCGACGGATACACCTTGTAATCAATGCGCAAATTGTAAGCGTATCAATGCGGGGACAGCGATGGATGTACTGGAAATCGACGCCGCTTCCAACCGGGGCATTGATGAAATTCGCGATTTGCGGGAAGCTGTGAAGTTCGCTCCGGTCGATGCCAGGTACAAAGTATATATTATAGATGAAGTACATATGTTAACCACTGAAGCGTTTAACGCACTTCTAAAGACGTTGGAAGAACCGCCGGCGCATGTAGTGTTTATATTAGCGACGACGGAGCCGCATAAAATACCGGCAACCATTCATTCGCGCTGCCAGCGTTATGATTTCCGACGTATTCGTGTTTCTGAAATAGAGCGCCGGCTTATGGATGTGGCTGAAAAAAGCAGCATTGATGCCACTGCGGAAGCGGTAAAGATGATTGCTGTGCATGCGGACGGCGGTTTGCGGGATGCTCTTAGTATTCTGGATCAGTGTACTGCTGTTTGTGAGGGAACGGTAACTGCCGATGCTGTGCGCAATCTGTTAGGGCTGGTTGGCCACGAATGGATTTGGAAGCTGATGGAAGCTGTTGGTGACCGTAATGCGCCGGAAGTAATGGTGCTGATTGATGAAGTTATTGCCTTAGGTAAGGATACGCGTCAGATTCTGATTGAGCTTGCTCTTCACGGGCGAAGTATGATGTTATATAAAGCCGTACCTGATGCCGATAGTGTACAAATGTACAGTGATGACAAAAAGGTATTAGAGTCCCAGTGTGCAAAATTTACATATGATGAAATTGTTAACATGATTCAGACGCTTCAACTGGCTGCCAACGAGGCCAAATGGGCGGCGGAACCGCGCATAGCTTTAGAGATGGCACTGCTTTCTTTGTGTCGGCGTACGGGAAGTGATACGGTTGAGGGGTTGCTTGAACGGGTTAAAGCATTAGAGGCCTTGATTCAGGGGAACGGACTAACTGCTCTAATTCCTTCCGCAGTTAAGGCGGAGCCGGTGCGAAATGTTGAATCCGCGTCTTCTAATTTAGCACAAAAAAAACAGGTGGTTAAGCCGAAACCTCAAGAGTCTACGGAGCCGCCGGTTCAAATTAGCGGTACGCCGGAAGAAATCTGGGAGGCCGTGCTGAAAGACCTGATTGCTAGTGGTAAGCGTTCGGTACACGCCTGCTTGGCGCAAGGGCGAATCACCTTGTTTAATGATAATCAAGTTACAGTAGAGTTTACCTCGGTATTTTCTAAAGAACGTAGTGAAAAGGATGACTATCGGACAATTATCGAGAAAATCTTGCTGCAGCTTACAGGGCGGCAGGTTAGGTTGAATTGTGCATTAGCGTCTTCACCGTCCGCTGCAAAGGCGGCAAAACCTGCTGGTACCGGTAAGGATGAAGAGAAAGTTCATCCTGCTCTGGATGCGGCTATTAAAATTTTTGGTGGCCGTGCAATAAAAGAAGAGAAAGATGGGGAGGCATAGATTATGTTAGGAAACATGGGTAATATGGGTGGCATGATGAAAAAGGTGCAAAAATTGCAGGAGGATATGGCTAAACTCCAGGAAGAGTTAAAAGGCAGAACTCTTGAAGCCACTGCCGGCGGTGGTGCAGTTAAAGTCGTGGTAAATGGTGAAAAACAGCTGCAGTCGGTTAAAATTGATCCGGCGGCGGTAGATACAGACGATATTGAAATGCTGGAAGATATTATTTTGGCGGCAGTAAACGAAGCGATCAAAAAAGTTGATGATATGATGGCCCAAGAAATGGGTAAATTGACTGGTGGAATCAAACTGCCGGGGTTATTTTAGTTCCTATGCAGTATATAGCGCCGTTGGCTAAGTTGATTGAACAGTTTAGACGTTTGCCGGGTATTGGACCCAAAACGGCCGTACGACTGGCATATCATGTATTAGCCATGGAGAAACAACAGGCCAAAAACTTTGCTGAGGCGATTGTTGACGCAACGGAGAAAATAGGGTATTGTTCCGTCTGTTTTAATCTAACGGATTGCAATCCCTGCCGCATTTGCAGTAGCTCTGAACGCGATGAAAGTTTAATTTGTGTTGTGGAAGAACCGAAAGATATCGTGGCAATGGAACGTACTCGGGAATACAAGGGCTTTTATCATGTGCTGCATGGTTCATTGTCACCTCTTGACGGTGTTGGACCTGACGACCTACGGTTGAAAGAGCTTTTGGCTCGTATAAGTGAGGGCAGAATTGCTGAAGTTATCATGGCAACAAATCCTGATGTGGAAGGCGAAGCTACTGCTATGTATGTATCCCGTCTTTTAAAACCGCTTGGTGTCAAAGTAACTCGTATCGGGCATGGTTTGCCTGTTGGCGGCGAACTTGAATATGCGGATGAGGTCACTTTATCAAAGGCGCTGGAAAACCGCAGGGAAATGTAATATAGGATTAATCCCTCCTGTTTTTGGGAATACTATAAAGCAGGAGGGATTAGTTTTGAAAGCTTTTTGGCCTCATAAACTATTGGCGGATTGGATCGATGGTGAATCGCGTCAATCGAAACAGGAACTGCCTCTAGCGGAAGCGGTAGAGCAGGCTCGGCAAGAATGGATTTATGCGCAAAACTATTATAATTCAGTGTTGGATGCGGATTTAGTGGATCATGCGGTATATTTGCTGAAAGCTGCCGAAAAGAAATATGTCTATTTAATGAAAAAGGCACGTAGCCAAGGGGTTACGTATTCACCCTTTTGATAACTCTTGAAATCAGGGCGTTGCCCTGATTTTTTTATATCTATTTATACAGGAAGAATAATATATTTAGTAGAAATAATTGGAATCTAGGTTTGATAAGTAAATTACTGATTAAGGAGAGAGATGTTATGCCAAATTTACCAGTGTTGAGTTGGGATTTTAATGTTATCCTTGCCTATCTGTTCGGAATTGTTTTGCTATATTTAGTGGGTAGAGTTTTTTTGATGCCGATAAAGTTTGTTTTTCGTCTCATATACAATGCTATTATTGGAGGGATTATGTTATGGGGGGTTAATTTTCTGGGAGGCTATTTCGACTTCACTATTGCGATCAATCCGATTACTGCTCTGGTTGCGGGAATTTTAGGCATACCTGGGGTAGTACTGCTGATTCTGTTTAAAGTTTTTATAGCCTAATGGATATACTATAGTTGCGCGTTAGCTAACGCGAGAAAACTAAAGGATGTTATACATGCCCATTTTGGAAGCTTATATTGGTGAATATGCAAGCGGTAAAAGCGAAAACGCAGTGAATAGGGCTCTTGAACTTGTTGGTTGTGGAGAACCGGTTGTACTGGTGGATTTGGACACTGTAGAGCCTTGTTATACGCTGCGGCCGGTAAAAAAGGAGCTAGAGAGCAAGGGAATAACGGTAATTGCCTGGGATACGGAAGATACGGTTGGTCTTGGTGAAGCCGGGAATATCATTAAGGGACAGATGCGTTGGGTTTTAAGGCGTCCGGGGAATATCATTATGGACGTTGGTTATGGAGTTCATGGTGCGCGGATTTTTAATCTTATTGAAGGAGCATATCAAAACCCGGATTTAAAAATTATAGCGGTTATTAATATGTCACGTCCTTTTACGGCGACTGTCGAACTTATTCAGGAATACGTTTTGGGCTTGGGGCGTGTGGATGGTTTGCTGAACAACACCCATCTGGCGGAGGAAACAACGGTTGAAATTGTCCAAAGCGGAGCCCAGGGGGTTGCAGCAGCAGCAACACTTTTGCATTTGCCTGTTGTGGCCACTTCGGCGGTGCGTGAAATTGCCAAGAGAATAGGGCCGGTTGATTGTATGGGGCATAGTGTTCGCTCCCTGGATAGAGTTATGAAGAAGGCTTTTTGGTAGAAAAGAGTAAATGAATTTTTACTTTTGTTTGGCAGTGCATTAGTGGAACAGGCTTTGAGAGTAGAAGTAGCAGATAGTACCCTGTTATCGACGACGCATATTGAATGTAGCACTCTTCGTTTGAATATGGCGTATTCCGACGCGATTTCTTTATGAATTAATATAGGAAAAACTGCAATGCCGATTTGACATCAATGAGGGAATGTGCTATTATAACTAAGTCGCCAATCGGCGGCAAGGTAGTAATGAAAAAAAGAAGTTGACAAAACCGCAAGGTAATGTTAACATATAAAAGTCGTCTCAAGCGGGGCGCAAACGGCGAAACAAGCCGAGTGTTCCTTGAAAACTAAACAATGTAGGTAAAAAAAAGCCAGATGTGCGGGCTGTGTTCATTAGATGAATGCAGCAACCAACAAATAAATTCTAAGATATTTTAGAGCCATCAAGGCTCCGAAAATATAAATTTTTCGGAGAGTTTGATCCTGGCTCAGGACGAAC
>Ga0316613_10000732_pt1 | contig 24408 bp, 25 predicted proteins | sample OWC_soil_day10_C_2_FD_207647 | JGI IMG/M metagenome (GOLD analysis project Ga0316613, IMG submission 207647) | Wetland soil microbial communities from Old Woman Creek delta, Ohio, United States - OWC_soil_day10_CT_b | ecosystem: Environmental > Terrestrial > Soil > Wetlands | place: USA: Ohio...
CACCACGCCCTTGCGAGCGCCAGCCCCTCAAGCTGGTGCGTCTGCCGTTCCGCCACGACCGCATTGATTAAACCCGCAACGGATTTAAAGTATAACAGAACCTTTCTATCCTGTCAACACTCTCTCCTTTATTTTTACCCATTTATTATATATTGATACAAAAGACTCCACAACAAGCAGCTGCGGAGTCACAAACTTACTAATATGTTTCGTAAAATACTATGTCCTTAAGCGGCTTTCGAGTTTGATTGTGTCTTTCAGAAGATGCCGGCTCACCTGCCGCGTATCCAATCACCAAGATATTTATAGGCTCAATATTAGGCGGTAATCGAAATTCCTGTCGAATACTCTTGGGATCAAAAGAACATACCCATACGGTACCTAAACCAAGTTCGGTAGCCATAAGCATCATATGATCGGTAGCAATACTAGCATCAATATCAATAATATTTTTCTGATCGAAGGACCGCACCCAAGCTTCTGTATGGTCGGCACAAACTATAATAGCGAGCGGCGCTTTATAAATTCTAGCCCCTTTACTTAGTTTTTCCAAGCCTGCTTCTTCCCTTACAACGATGAGCCGAACCGGTTGTGCATTAACGCCAGTTGGCGCTATCCTAGCTATCTCAAGTATTTTCTTTAGCTTTTCATCTTCGACTTTCTTATTCGTGTATTTACGAACTGAATAGCGCCTTTTGGCAATTTCAAAAAGACTCAACAGTCATACCCCCAAGCTTTTTTTCACACATACTACTATACTTAGTATTGTTATTTAACATTCCTCTATTTGGGGATAGTGCCTTGCAGAGTTTCCAGCGCTATTCGGGCCCTATCGGTGGTAAAGGTAACTAATAATGCACTTATAAGTGGTACGCATGCAAAGATAACTAGGTTCATTGCCACCGAAACATTGTAGGTCAATAACATACTACCGACTAAAGGACCAATGATTCCCCCAATCCGGCCTGCCCCGTATCCAAAGGTTGTACCCGTGGAGCGGCAGGTTATCGGGTAATTTTGCGAAATATATGAACCAGTTACGCACATTAAACTATGTTGGCAAGCACCAGTAACAAATAGTAGTACAGAAAGAACCACTGGATTTGATATTTGCCCAATGGTCGCAGTACATACTGCTAAACAAAAAGCAATAACCACTAGTGTACGTTTGCCGCCAAATTTGTCTTGGGACCAACCTGATATCGGCAGACCTAAAATAAATCCCGCGTTCCAAGTCAAAGTAAAAAAAAGACTGACATTTAATGACCAGCCCAATATAGTCATTAGTTTAGGCAGCCATGTTAACACGCCAAACGTAAATATATAGTTGCAAATGAAAATGAGCCAAAACAGAATGGTGTTCTTCGCCATGCCCTTAGTAAATAAAGCGGTAACATCGCTCCTGCCGGCATTGAAGCCGCTAAGCTTATATTCATCTTCCGGGGTGGGCAAAAAACTGGGATTAGCGGCAGTCAGCACCTGCGAAATTTTTTCTTTTTGCCCTTTACGCAGATAATACCCCATCGACTCAGGCAGAAAGTATTGCCAGAAGATGATAATGACAGGGGCGGCCGCCACAAAAAACATAACACGCCAACCATAGGTGCTTAACAGGAGAATTCCGGCCAGTGTTCCTAGTACGGTCCCTACAGGTTGCCCTGAGGTAATCCAAACGGTTAGTCGGCTCCGTATCGCCAGGGGAGAATATTCTGCTCCATAGGCAATGGCTAAGGGAAATGCCCCCGCTAGCCCCAGTCCGGCAAAAGTCCGGTATATCGCAAATTCAGTAAAATTACTGGCGCAACCTACTGCCGCAGTAAATACACAATAGACTATCGTGGCCATCAGCAAGGCCCGTCTACGTCCAATCCACTCGGCAATGGGGCCGAAGACAATGGAACCTAAAATCATTCCTACAAAACCATAACTTCCAAGTAAGCCTATTTGCGTCGGTGTCAATGCCCAGTCTTTCATAAGAGACGGAACAACAAGGGAAAACACATTGAGATCAAAACCATCAAAGATAGTGGTCCACATACATACCCAAAAGACAGCTTGATAAAACCGATTAAACTTCCCTTGATCTATCACTTCATTGACCGCAACAGTACGCATTTCCCGGCCTCCTTCAACCTTTTTGCATTAAGAGCACACCAATCCAACCGCCCTGCAATTGTTGTGAACATTTAGAAAAATTATTATTAATGGCGACATATTGTACCCACCATATAAAAGAGAAACAATTACACCCCTTCCGTAATAATAAATTCATGCGCTTTTTCATCACCCCTTAGCACCCTTAGTGCCCCAAACGCCAGCGCTTCCAATTCATTTTCCCCCGGAACAATTTCCACCGGAGCTATATATCTCACCCGATTGACCACCCACCCGATAAACAGCTTGGAATAAGCAATGGCTCCAGTAAGAACTATCACATCCACTTGGCCGCTGACCACAGTAGCCAGCTCGCCAATAGCTTTAGCCACTTGATAGGCCATACCATAGTAAATACCTTCAGCGAACGTATCCCCTCTTTTAATCCTTTCTTCCACTTCCAACGCATTATTGGTTCCCAGATACGCTATAAGCCCGCCGTTCCCCCGCATACGCCGAATCGCCGTATTCTGATCGTGTTTCCCAGAAAAACATAAATTGACAAGTTGCCGACAAGGCACCCTACCTGCCCGCTCAGGCGAATAGGGACCTTCCTCATCCGTTATAACGTCAATCATCCGTCCCTTGCTAATAACTGCAGCGGAAATTCCACCCCCCATATGGCAAGCTACAACATTTAAGCTCGAAAGGTCTTTACCCATTTTTCTTGCAATTTTTAAAGAAACGGCCCTCATATTTAATACATGGCACGAAGCCCGCCTTGTAATTTCGGGAATCCCGGATAACCTGGCCACTTCCTCCATTTCATCCACAACAACAGCATCGTATATATATGAAGGAATCTGCAAAGGCTCCGCAATACTAAATGCGATAATCGCACCTAAATTCGAAGCATGCTCATCTATCGGGCGAAAAGTCAAAAAATCAACCATAGCGGAATTAACACGGTAAGCTCCCCGTTTTAGTGGTGGCAACTTTCCACCACGGCTGGCAACGGCGGAAAGATTCTCTAGCGGATAGCCGGCATCTTCCAAACAGTGAAGGATAGCCGTTTTCCGCATTTCCAATTGGCCTACCATGGACTTGTACGAAGCCAATTGATTTGCCTCATGCAATACTGTCTTCTGAAACAGTTCCGTTTCGTCTTGATAAACTGCAATCTTGGTTGAAGTCGAACCGGGGTTTACCGAAAGTATTTGATACGTTTTTTCCTCCATAGATATCTCCCCCACCCTCCTTCTAATTAGAAGCGGCAGCCGCCAATATAATAGGCAGATATTTACTCTCGACTTCCGCCGCCCGCGAGGTTAGCACCAGTGGTGCTCTTCCACCGACAACAACCCCGGCGCTGCGGGCTTGCGCCGAATACCGTAATGCCTTGAGCAAAACATTGCCTGTTGCCAGATTGGGTACAACCATCAAATCAACCTCCCCTGAAACCGGACTTTCGTACCCCTTAACTCGGGCAGCTTCCTTTGAAATAGCTAAATCATAGGAAATCGGCCCTTCAATAGTGCAGCCGCAAATCTTACCTTTCTCATTAAGCTTTTTCAGTTCAGCAGCCTCTACCGTGTCCGGCATTTTGAGATTTACCTGTTCTACCGCAGCCAAAATTGCCACCTTGGGGTTCTCAAACCCCATTCGAGCCATGGTTCTCACCGCATTTTCCACAATAACCCTTTTTAGGTCAAGATCAGGAGATACACTTAAGGCCACATCCGTTAACCCAAGCAGTTTATGATAGTTCGGTATCTCGACCAGGCTTAAGTGGGTCATCTGTCTATCAGTACGAAATCTCGCTTTTTCGCTCAGTAGCATCTTCATCATTTGGCCCGTAGGCAGTAAACCTTTCATTAAAAAATGCGCTTCCCCCGCATGAATAAGTCCTGTTGCCTTAAGTACAACATCTTCCGTACCTTCTGCCTGAACAATTTGATACTGTGAGGGCATCTCATCCAGCAAAAAAAGTTGCTCTTTTATCTTATCCTTATTCCCTATTAGAAACGGCTCTACCACCCCAAGTCTCGCCGCCTGACAAACAGCTTCTAACGTATGGCTGTCTTCAGCAGCCATAACCGCTACCACCTTTTTGTTTTTATAGCTAACACTAACCTGCTCCATTAACTCATTGAAATTTTTATACATAGCAGCATTCCGCCTCCCCTCCTGATGGGAAAGTCGACCCATACATACTTTTCCAAAACCATGAAATACAGGCTTCCACTTGCCTATACCCTTTCAATAACATTGGCAATACCCATTCCGCCGCCAATGCACAACGTTGCCAGACCATACTTTGTATTGCGGCGGTTCATTTCGTATAATAGCGTGGTAAGAATTTTAGCGCCAGTACAACCTAACGGATGACCCAAAGCAATGGCACCGCCATTGACATTAAGCACACCGGTATTCATATTCAATTCCTTGATAACCGCCAGACATTGGGCGGCGAACGCCTCATTCATTTCAATCAGTCCGATATCCCCCAGAGTTAGTCCCGCCAGCTTAAGCGCTTTCCTTACCGCTGCCGCCGGACCGATTCCCATGATTTCCGGCGAGACCCCCACCACTGCTTGACTTCGCAAAACAGCCATCGGCCGGAGATTGCGCTTTTGCGCTTCCTTCGCTGACATAATAACGAGACAAGCGGCTCCGTCATTGCGCCCTGTGGCATTTCCGGCAGTAACCGTTCCATCAGGTTTAAACGCCGGTTTTAATTTAGTCAGCCCCTCCAGCGTAGTCGACGGTCTGGGGAATTCATCAGTGTCGAATACCATCGGCTCACCTTTTTTCTTAGGAACAGACACCGGCAGAATTTCTTCGGAGAATCGCCCATTTTGTATCGCGGCCTTGGCCTTTTCCTGACTGCCTAACGCATATACGTCCTGTTCTTCCCGGCTAATCCCATACTTATCGGCCAGATTTTCCGCAGTCAGCCCCATGTTTAGCTTTCCGTATACTTCAATAGGCTGAGAACGCGCCTGACTCTCAATATTAGAATCGCATAACACTCCGTTTCCGGCCCCATAGCCATAGCGGGCATTACGAAGATAATAGACTGCATTACTCATGCTTTCAGTGCCACCAACAACCACAATATCAGCCTGACCGCACATAATGGCCTGAGCTCCGTTATTCACAGCCTGCAGACCGGAGGCACACTGACGCATTACCGTATAAGCCGGTACATGAATGGGTATACCTGCCTTCAACGCCGCGACTCTTGCTAAATTGGCGGCTTCCGCGCTTTGTTTTGTCTGACCGAAAACCACTTCATCGATCGCCTCTGGTTCTACCTGTGCCCGCCGGACCGCTTCTTCAATAACCAACTTCGCGAGATCATCCGCCTGAACATCGCGCAGCGCCCCGCCAATTTTGCCGACCGGGGTCCGTACGGCACTAACAATTACTACTTCTTCCATCTTCCGCTCCCAACTTTTATTTATAAATTTAGGCAGTTTTGTTGACAGCAATAACTGCCAACAAAACTACCACCGTTTAGCCTTCTCTACTCTTCCACAATGGCAACCAGACGTACCATACCGCCATCCGCCATTTCACATTTAAATGGGAAAGCCGCTATTGTGACGCGTTTCCCGGTAATTTCATCCACTTCACCACCTGCATTTTCAATGGTTACAATCCCATTACGCATCAGCAGTCTGTGACAAGGCTCATATTCCGGAAATTCCACATCGGGATCTTTACCCGTTTCCTTTCGGTATTCCTTGTCAAGCCAGGGCATAGTCTGAATCAAAGGATAGTGCCAGAGCGGGCTATCTGTCGCTCCCCAGGTACCGGCAACTCCTTTCACTCCTTTATCAACCAACCATTGGGCGGCTTCAGGGCCCAGCCCAGGGTAATGATTAAAATAAGTAAAGTTATTGTAACGCCAATATTTATGCCAGCCAGTATTAAAAACTACCCAGTCCCCGGTATTTATGGCCGGAGTCGCATTTTTCAAATCTTCCGGAGTAATAATATGCCACTTTCCCAAATGCCGAAAATCCACAATAACACCAGTTCCATAGCAATCCTTAAGCGGTATCTTATCGAGGTAAATACCACCTTCTTCCGGATGCAGAACATGAATCGGAGCATCCATATGCGTAGCGGCATGGAGTGTACCTGTGTAAATAACACTGCGTTTATGGAATCGTTCCAAAAACTCTACCCGCTTAAACTCCAAATCGGAACGCGCACCCGGAAAGGGCCAAAGCGGAGTGTCCACTCCCCATGGTTGTGACAAGTCATAAATTTTAGTCGACATACTAATCCCCCTTTTCATTTATATGCTGGCAAAATAAAAAGCCTAGCCCGCAGAAAGCCAACACAATACATGTTGGACTTTCCAGCGAGCTAGGCCAGCATATTACTCATCAGAATTTTATTCTGACAACCTATTCCAGCTACTCGTTAAGAAGTTCAGTTAATAACACACCATCCGTTACAGAGGCAAGGACCCAAACACCTACTTTTTTGCCATCATATAGCGATCCCGAATCATTTGCAGCGCACTAATAAGAGCACGTCTTGATCCAGTAAACAGTCTTTCTTCCATTTCCTTAATTATTAGCGGCAAATCGGTCTCAATGGATTTTCCCCGTATTATTTCCGCAATAAAATCAGCGGTAAGCTGACAATAAATGGGCACAGCGCAATCAATAATTTGTCCATTCTCACTATTCACCTTTAAAATTACGGAAACGTACCGATATGTCTGGTGCAGATCCGTTCCTTCGGGCAATTGCGTATGCGCTGAAAAAAGCAGTGTTTTCATCTACCGGCTCCTTTTAGTTACTAGTTTAAGTATAGCAGGCAGAATAGCCTTTTTCAAGGCAAAATGTACTTGTATGTGGCGTTTACACCCGATACTCAACGTTAGTCACAGACTTTTTTAATTAAATACATAGTTCCCATATATATATCGTTTTCTGTTACCATTGTAAAACTTTGCGGCTGATAGCCATTCAGTCTGATATCAATTTGGTATTCACAATTATCATCAAGCCCTTCAAATTCAAAATCTCCAAAACCATTCGTTAATACCCGATTATGATAGTTTTTCCCGTAAATTTCTACTGCGACGTTTTCAGCACATTCATCAATATCGGCAAAACAAACAGTTCCCGCAACAAACTTCTTAGGCAAATTAACATACTGAACTGTAGGTTTTGCTCCTTTTTCCGGTAAATATACTTCCATTTTTGACTGAGCCATAAATCGGGCTATTTCACTATTCGGTTCTTCCATATCGCCGAACACCAGCGCACCAGTTGGGCAAGCTTCCACGCAGCGCGGTTCTTTCCACCCCTGATCCAAAAGATGCGCGCACATAGTACACTTTTGAGGAACTTGTTCCTCCTCATTCCAAAAAATCACACCATAGGGACAAGCATCCACCAAATGGCGCTGGTTTTTTGATTTTTCCGGATCAATAATAACAATGCCGTCTTGTCGCTGATAAACGGCCCCATTCTTTGCCTGCGCAATACAGGACGCCTCCTTGCAATGCATACAGGTGATTGGAGTAGACGACACTTTTATCTTAGGGTATTGGCCTCGTTCCTTGTCGATAATATTAATCCAGGCATGGCCGTTTTCCGGCTGCGGCTTAGCAATGGGCATACTGTCCCGGCCACAATGTTCGTCTTTGCAGGCTAAAAAACAATTATAGCAGGAGGAACATTTATCAACATCAATCAACATAGCGTATTTGGCCACCTATTTTCCCTCCCATTTCGCAACATCGATCAAGCAAGAATTCGGGGCAAATGCAGCCACATTCTTAGACATCGCCCGTTTACTGGTTAAAATATTAACACAGCCTCCCTTATCCGGGCTTGTCGGAGCCCCTGGGTCCAAGGGGACATAGCGCCCGGAAGAACAGTACGCATGTACAACACATTTCGGGGCACGTTCCGTTAGTCTGGCAACACATAATACAACCCCCCGGTCATTGAACAGCTTTATGATGTCGCCATTAGCGATGCCCCGCTTCTTGGCGGTTTCTGGATGAAGCCTGGCTACAAGATAGGCATTGCCATCTTCCTTGATTACCCGGTGTTCAGGAATTTCCGCCAGCCAATCCTGATCACTATGGTCGTATTGCGTATGATACCCAAACCGAGGATGCGGCGATATCAAGTGCAACGGATACTTGGCGTATAACTCGGACTTATGCCCCTCCCAGCTATGCTGGTATTTAGCCATGGGTGCCCGTTCTTCGTCGTCAGGGGTAAATTTTCGGAGACTTTCGGAGACAAACTCCAGTTTTCCAGTAAACGTCCCCAAGTTTCCTGCCGTCTCCGGATTATTTTTTGTCGGCGACGCATCCGGCGTATCACAAGGGCGGTCTTCGTAATACCAGCGGAACGCCGGTGTGGACTTGTAATCTTCAGGAACAGGCACAATGTAATAACCCCGTTCCTTAAATTCTTCGTACGTCATAACCTTGGGCATATCAGATAAGTGATACAATCGTTTAATCCAGTCTTCCTCCGTCCGACCTTCCGTATATTTTTCTCTGCAACCCAGCTTTTCGGCCAACTCGGTAAATATATCGTAGTCAGATTTTGATTCACCTACCGGTTCAATACATTTATGCTGATACATAATTACGCGGTAATTATTGCCGCAAAAACCGTCTTTGGCATAGCCCCCGGCGTTACACCATTCGGAAATATCGTTACGTTCAAAATTCGTACAGGCCGGTAAAATAATATCCGCCATCTTCGTTTCCGGGTCCCACCAAATCGACTGGTTAACAACACATTCCAGCTTCGGACTTTGATAGGCACGAATCCAATTATTCGTCTCCGTCATTGTTCCCATAAAAGAACCACCGTACCGATAAAACATCTTTACTTCCGAACATCCCTCCATGGGATATGTATACGGGGTAAACTGCTGTTCCAAAGACTTACCGCAGAAACCGTCCCCTAACCAGGAAAATGGAGGATTCAAAATGCAGTCAGGGAACCAATTACGATACATTTTCTGCTGCACCGGATTAATCATTTCATGATCTGCTAACAGCGGACTGTTGATATTGGAGTAGGGATCAGAATATCCCGGGAATTTGAATTCGAAATTGGTGGGAACCCCCATTTGCGCTCCCCAGAAATTCGAGCCTGGTTTTCCTAAACCTTGCATCGCGGCCAAGCTAATCATAAGTCTGGCCCATTCGTGACCATAAGCCGTCCGCCCTGCGCAAGAAAATCCGCCGCGTCCGCCGCAGCTGAGTACCGTGTTCTTCTTCGCCCACTGCCGGGCCAGCGCCGTAATCGTTGATGCCTCAACTCCGGTTAGTTCCGCTGCCCACTGCGGCGTCTTTGGAACACCATCCAACTCACCCATAATGTGTTTCGCCCAAGTTTCAAACCCATGCGCTTTCCGTTCAATAAAATCTTTATCATATGTGCCTTCAGTCAACCAAACATAAGCAATGGCTTCAGCCAAAGCCGCGTCGGTGCCCGGCCGGGGAGCAATCCACTTTTCGGCATCCTTGACAGCCGTAAAGTTGCAAAACGGATCAATATAGACCATTTTAATGCCCAGCTTCTTCATCCAAATCCGCCATATGGATGATTCCTGGCCTGAGTAGCCACCACGAATGGTATCCGGATCATTAGACCAATGAACAATCAGCTCCGTATGCTTAAGCGCTTCTTCCAGCATATCATACGATTCCGGACAACCCAACCGCCAAAAATAACTGTAAATGTGCGTAGCTCCCCAGTGGAACCCTTCCCAACTATCCGGGTTATCAAAAATCTGTGTATACCCAATCATATTAAAAAACCGCTTAAAGGAACTCATTTTATAATGAATAAGACCCCAAGTATGATGCGAAGAAACAATTCCCGACAACGCTTCTTTTCCGTAAATACCTTGCACCCGCTTAATTTCATCGGCAACCAGCGTTAGTGCCTCATCCCAGCTGATGCGGCGATAGCCGGATTTTCCGCGGTTCTCGGGATGTCTTTCCCCGTTAGGATCAAAATCCTCACGAATCATAGGGTACCGAATTCTCGAATCACTATAAATGCGCTGTCTTTCCGTCAGTACTACCGGCGCAACCGTTGTCTTACGGGGCGGAGAAAAGCTATGCCCTCTGGCATTAATGGTCCAGCCTTTTGCGTCGGTGTCATCAAGAACTAAGGGCCGTACCCGACGTATTACTCCATCCTTAACATAAACTTTCACAGGGCCTCCACCGGTCATCATTGTTGTCACTTTTTCACTCATTATGTACCTCCTCCTCGATTCGGTATTGAAATATAAAAAACCTAGCACGTAGAAAGTCAACAATGCGTAAGCATTGAACCTTCTAACGAGCTAGGCCGGTATATTTCCCGTTAGATTTTGTCTAACGTCATATTCAAGCTACTCGCGTGAACTATTCACTTTACCACTTGATCCCCAAAATAAACTTTCTCCCTCCCTTTATGAATTATGTGTTTTTTCTCTACTTTCTGAAATTTCAAAACACTACATACTTCATAATTTACAAAACCTATGTTTATACTTTTCCTGGCAAAATAAGTATATCAAAAACACTTATTGTTATCAAGCAATTTCTAGAAACACTACAGTTTAGAAGCTTCGCCTTCCTCCAAATCCGCTTTTTGTTTGCCCATGTTGTTACAGATAATTCCTATTACTACTAAAATTGTGCTTACTGCCACCGCTACAAATAACGGTTCCACCGGCCAAGGAAGAAACAGACGAGCAACAATAGCCGCCACGGTACTTATAAACATTGAGCTAATGGCCCACTTAGGAGTCAGCCTGCCAGGCGCAAAAATGGCCAAACTCAGCGGCAAAAATACGCCACCTCCCCGAAGTGCCATAGACATATAGTTCCATCCCAATACCTGAGATTTAAGATTTAAAATAGCAATAACCGAAGCAATAACAGTAACCACCAATATTGTGATACGATTAATCCACAAAACCGTTTTACTTTCCTTTATATTAAATAATTCATAGAAAAAATCCTTGGATACCATGGTTCCAATCCCAAAAGCCAATCCGGCAATAGACCCAATCAAAGACAGCAAAATACCGGCTAAGCCGATTCCGCCCAACCAAGCCGGCTGATACTGAAGAAGATAGCTCGGCAATACTAATATTGGCAATATATCCGGATGCGCTGCATGCATATACATCGCCACAGCAATGGAAGGCAAGCCAACCGGAATAGTTACCAACGCGGCAGCAAAAGCCCCTGCCGCCGCCGTCCGCGAGTCAGAAGCAGAAAAAATAGCTTGAATATACGTCTGCGTACAAAGAATACCAACTACCAGAGAAAACAAGTTACCCATTGCCCCCAAAAAGCCGTTCCCAAACAAATTCAACCAAGGATCTGTAGGAAAAACTGCCAACGCGCCCATGTCCCGCAGGGCAAATAGTGAGGTTCCTCCGGCAATAAATAAAGTTACCCATATAATTATAAGCTTCATCATACCGGATATCCCAGCCCCTTTCATGCCGCCAAAAAAAACATACGCTCCCACTAAAACCATAAGAAGTATAGCGGCAATCCAAGGAGTCACCCCGAATATCGCCATGATAATCTGAATGCCAGGCAAACAACTGGCCACAGCGCTAAACAAAATACCGATTGACGCAATCAAGCTGGCCAATGGTCCGGCTGCTTTTCCATAATTAAGCACTAAATATTGCGGAATAGTTTCCAACCCACTGTTTCTCAAAGGACGGGCATAGAACAAGCCCATGATGATAAACCCTATTCCCGAACCAAGAGTAAACCACCAGGCAGACAGCCCTACCGCAAAAGCCATTTGAGCCGTACCTACCGTAGCACCGCCACCGATTATAGTTCCGGCAATACTGCCGGCAATAAGCGTAACCCCGGAAGAACGCCCCCCCAAACTATAGCCTTCCGCCGATTTAACCTTTCGCGACGAATAGATGCTGCTCCCAATAACTACGCTAATGGTAATTACCAACGTAACTAAATGTATATGTGACAATTCCAATGGTATGCCTCCCATACACTACCTGCAAGATCATCATGCAAGAGCCAAAAAATTGACAGACAATTTAGCATTTAGTAAAATTATAGCAAATACTAACCCATATGAAAAATATTCATTTCATATGTTATGTATAGGATTTTTGAATATTTTGAGGTAGTAGCATGGATCTTCGCCAACTTAAATATTTTCTGGCGGTAGCCGAAGAAGGGCAGATTACCAAAGCTGCCAAAAAACTCAATATAACCCAGCCACCACTGAGCCAGCAGATGCAGTTTCTCGAAAAAGAGTTAGGCCTTTCCCTATTTGAACGAGGAAAAAACCATATTCGTCTTACGCAGGCGGGCAGCATTTTAAAAGCCCGTGCAGAACAGCTATTCGATTTACTACACACTACCGTCACCGAATTACAAGAAACCACGGACGGGAATGGCGGTCGCTTAGCCATCGGTACCATCACCTCGGCCGGAAACGTTTTTTTACCCAAGCTTATCCAACAATACAATCAACGTTATCCTAAGGTAACATTCCATATCCGCCAGGGTGAAACAGAAAAAATTTTGGAACTGCTTACCCTTGGTTTAGTAGAAATTGGCCTTGTACGTTTTCCCGTGGATTATACTATATTTGATTATATCAGAATGCCACAAGAAAACATGGTATTAGCAGCTACTGCCAGCCGACTCCCCCCCGGTGCTCAACCAATAGTCCTGGAGCAGCTTTGCTCCCAACCGCTATTGGTTCACCAACGGCATATTGCTATCATTACTGAACATTGCCGCCAAGCGGGATTTTTACCTACCATTCTTTGTTCTAGTGATGATATTTTCCCTCTGCTTGTACTGGCTAACCTATCCATAGGCATTGCAGTCGTTCCAAAATCAGCCATTCACCTCCTACCCGCTTTGTCTTTACATTATCGAGAAATAACCACCGCCATTACTACAACAAGCGCCGTTGTCTGGTCAAAAAAACGTCCTCTTTCCATAGCAGCTAAACAGTTTATTGAATTATTTTCACTAAAAGTCGGTGTTTAAGCTTAACCCCGGCAAGAAACGTAAAGAGAGTTCCAACCAAAGGTCGGAACTCTCTTTACGTTTCTTGGTTATGAATTTGCCATCATGTAAGCTAACCACCACATCGCAAAAAATTTATCTTTGTTTTCAAAGCTTTTATGATCCTCACGCATTTGGACAAATACTCCATCGGACACATACCCGACACTTACAAGTTCATTTCTTGCATTAAAGAAAAAGACCGCTTCTTTGACATAATGCCCATTATGCCAGAACCCTTCCGCTATACGACCTCTGTAAGCCCGTAGTCCAGGAAACCGATTCTCCCACGACCTATCATGGATTGGTTTTAAATGATGTATTTGACGCATATGTTTGTAACTGTCGTTCCAGGCAAACGGCAATTTATTATCTGCCTCATGCCTATTATGTACCCGATACCAATTGCCGTCGTTATCATTGGGCCATTCATGAGCGCTAGCAGTAACAGAAAAGAGCATTAACCCGGATAAAGTAATACATGTGACTAATGATCGTTTCATTTTATAATCCCCCCGTTTTATATCCTGGCACCGGACACTCACCTAATTCAAAATACCTCCCTGACTATCAGTGCATTTTAAATTCAGAAAGCTTATGTACTATCTTTAGTATACAAACAAAATGTGACAAAATATTGACATACTTATGACAAAATTCGTACAAATGCCTGGTAATATTAACAAGCATAAAAAAGGCACCAGTCGGCCAATTGGCTGACTGGTGCCTTTAATGTTGTATCCTACTGTTGCCCGGCGGTGATCTTTTTTACAACTTCGTCCGTAATGTCCTGACCGCCTTGCGCTGTCAAATTCTTATCAACTACTACCCCTAATTCCTTAGCGTCAGCAACTTCTTTTATTGCTGTCATCACTTGATCATGAATAGGTGTAATTAACGCACGTTGTTTAGCCCTTAACTGCTGCTGAACCTGAGCTAAATACGTTTGCTTTTCCTGGTCATTCATTGTCGCAGCTTTAGCATTATACTCATTTTCAGCCTTTTCCGCTTCCGCCTTCATTGTTTCTTGCGCCGCTTGAGCATCAGGGTGTTTAGCCATTATTACCTGCACATCAACATAGCCTATGTTAGCCTTACCGGAAAAAAGCTTACTGTTAAACGCAAAAGCTATCCCTGCCGCAACCAATACAGCAATTACAATCGAAATAATTTTAAGTTGCTTTTTCTCCAATTTCCCCACTAGTGTACCTCTCTTCTCTTTACAAATTCCATTGCTATTATAGCAACATTCGGACTTATATTCAATAAAGCAATGTTTTTTTCTTGTAATTATTTACAGAATCATTCCAATAAAGGTTACTTATTCCTAAACTGCATTTTCTTCTTAGGGATAACTTATATACTGCCGGATATACTATTTTTTGAAGGAGGTGATCGAATGGAATTCGAAAACAACTGTCAGAGTTGTGATCAGAAAGACAACGAAAACAAAAGAGTCGATTTCTCTGAAGAACTATCAAGTGTTAATAGAAATAACAAAAATAAAAATAAGAAAAACGAAAAATAAGAATTTAAAAACGGTTATCAAATAATAAAGTCACCACCTGGTAGTAGGGGTGACTTTATTATTTAAAGTAAAATCATACAACTTGCTGCGGTTTCGCCCTGCGCGTTTGGCCTGATACAAAGCCCTATCCGCTCTGCCCAGTAAATAATTCTTAGTGTCATTCGGCTTATTTAGCGCAACACCAACACTTACTGTAACATACGGGCTTATCGAGGAACAATTATGCTCAATTTTTGCATCTTCAATATTATTTCTTATTCGCTCCGCCACAGTTAAAGCCCCTTTCAAATCGGTCGCAGGCAATATCACTACAAACTCTTCGCCTCCATACCTCGCAACAAAATCCCTATCACACGTAACTGAGCTAAGTAAGATTCCTCCGACTGTTCTAAGGCAATCGTCCCCAAGTAAATGCCCATAGTAGTCATTATACCGCTTAAAATAATCAATATCTAATAAAAGAACGGCCAATTTTTCCCCTTGATAATTGGCACGATTAAAAACTTTTTCCAAATAATAATCCAAGTAGCGACGATTAGCCAATCCCGTCAAACCATCTAAGCGCGACTGCATTTCCAGAAGATCCCGGTATTTTTTTAAGGCCAAATGATTTTTTACCCGCGCCTTTACAACCGAAATACTTGCCGGTTTATGTATATAATCAATTGCGCCTAATTCCAGCCCCTTGGTTTCGTCTTCTGCATTGTGCATAGCTGATACAAAAACAATAGGTATATTGCGCGTTCTTGCATTGGCTTTAATCGTCCTGCACAACTCAAATCCATCCATCTCAGACATAATAATATCCGAGAGAATTAAGTCAATATTTTCTTTTTCTAAAATCTCAAGAGCCTGTTTACCGGATAAAGCTGTTATAACGTCATAATCACTATTCAAAATATCCTTCATAAATGTAAGATTAAATGGAGAATCATCTACGATGAGAATTTTTTCTCTCGGTTGTTCGGTACCTTCCATAATTAACCTCTTTCATTATGACACTTCCAGCTGTCCGACAATACTCTTGTTATGACATAAATAAACATAACAAAAAGACTGCCAGTGCAAACTAATAAAAGTTGCAGCTTGGCAGTCATAAACAAACGTCCTTAGACCCATAGCTTTGCGCCCCTACCTTTCAATAGGTTTGCCAAAAGAACTTATTTTTGATATTTTTCGACTAAATGTATATAAATTCCTGCTTTTTATATAAATTCCATTAATAAAATCTCATGCCCAGCATCATTTGTGCTACTTGCGGCTATACAAAAAGGCCGGTACTCTCCTTAGCTTAGCTAGAGACTCCCGGCCTTTACTGATTTTTCTACTATACAGATCACAGCCTTAAATTCCATCGCCAAATAACCCGGCCAGATTGGTTACTCGCTGCTTTTCCAAACGCTCGATCTGCGAAATAAGGTTGTCTTTAACTACAATGACCACCTGCCCAAAGCGTAAGTCCCGTAAAATTTCTTTTACCTGCAAACGAAGTTTTTTCATATTAACCTTTACATCAGAACCGACAGACTTAACCTGTTCCGTTCCCTTCGGCGCGATACGGATTTTTTCCGTTTTATCTATCTGAATCATACAACCATCCTGGATAATTAGCGTAATCGTGCCGAACTGAGTTTGCCTCACTTGTTTTTCAATAATTTCCCATACATGCTCTGGAACTTCCACTCGTCTCATCCCTCCAATAATTCAATACCTTATCGTATACAAAAATTAGCTCCTTTCGTATGAAAGGAGCTAATTTGCAGTTTAGCCGCCTCTCATCTTCCAGGATTTCTCCTGCTGGAATTAGCACCTTGCGCTACGCGCTGGTTGCCGGGTTTCATCGGGCCAGTCCCTCTACCTCTCTGGATAAGAGTATCTTTATAATATTGAATAATATATTATCAGCCTCACCAACAATTGTCAAGACCTCTTAAGCCACAAACAACGGCTTTACATACAATTCCCCTATCTAGTAATGACTCCCTGGCGCCGGATTATCACCGCCATCAATAATTCCGGTTGCTGCTAAATTATTCAGAAGTGCCATACGTCTTTGATTGGCAGGCAGTATGGCGAAAGGCCCACTTTCAGAAACTATACTATAAAAAACAACGTACAAAAAACCATACTTTCCTTCATTAGTTCCTTCTTATTACCTTTTATCAAATGGATTTTTCTTTATAAACAATCATACCTGCAAGATACTACATAATTGTTAGCATTATGCTATTATAGAGTTAGATTATATTCTCCAGGTATTTTACTTTTTCAAAAATAAATTAGCTTATGACAGGGAATGGCTCGTACCGCTTGCTATAATAAAAAATAAAAATAGTTCCTCATATAAATTTCTTATATCACTAACTCCTTTTACGAAATCATACTCAAATGCGGAGGGAATATAATGAAAATACTAATCCTCTTACTACTTGCAGGAACGCTAATCATTTCAAAAAAAACGGTCTATGCAAACAGTTCAAAAGGCACTCCCCTAGCGTTAGAAGAAGTCCTCTTTTCCGAGATTCCGTCAATTAAAGTGGGGCATATGCAAGATCTAGATTACGGCACAGGCTGTACCGTAATCATCTATGAAAAACCAGAAGGAGCCGCTGCTGGCGTAGATGTCCGCGGGGGAGCGCCGGGTACAAGAGAAACGGATTTGCTTAAATCAGAAAATAGCGTACAAGCCATAAATGCTATTGTACTTTCGGGCGGCAGCGCTTTTGGCCTGGATGCTGCCGGCGGTGTTATGCAATTTTTAGAAGAAAAAGGGCTTGGCTATGACGTAGGCGTTACAAGAGTCCCTATTGTACCGCAAGCCATACTGTTTGATCTTAGTTTTGGAAACCATACAATAAGACCTGATAAATTCATGGCTTATAAAGCTTGTCAAAACGCCTTTCAAGACATGACTTGGAAAGATGGCAACACTGGTGCCGGAACAGGTGCTACCGTTGGGAAAATCCGCGGTATGAATTATGCCATGAAAGGCGGGCTTGGCTCTTTTTGCTATAAACTAGGCGATTTATATGTCGGAGCTATCGTTGCCGTTAACGCCGTAGGTGATATTGTTGATCCCTGCACCGGAAAAATCATCGCCGGAGCGCTGCAAGATGACGGGAAAACGTTTCTGGATACAGAAAACTATATTCTGAGCGGAAAATATGGCTATCCCGAAAAAACCTCGGTAGAAAACACTACCATCGGTGCCATCGTTACCACTGCCAAACTCTCCAAAGCGCAAGCAAACAAACTGGCAGCAATAACCCATGATGCTTACGGCAGAACCATCAAACCTGTTCACACCGTGAATGACGGTGATACCATCTTCACTTTAGCAACAGGTGAAGTAACCTCCTCTATGGATATGCTACAAGTATTAGCAGTTAAAGCAATGGAAAACGCCATCGTCAACGCAGTAAAAAATGCCAAAACATTACATGGGATCCGCGGAAACCAGGAAGCCGATTAGTAACTTCTATTCGCCACCGGTTAGTTGTGTCACGAATCAAGTTCATAAGCGATTCCCCTATAGAAAGATTATTTGAATACATATTTCCTCCTATTCACGTCACGCATATAAAAAGCAACATAGGGCCAATAGCCTTATGTTGCTTTTTATATGCGTAGCTTTATTTATAGTCCAATACTATCACGCCAGCCTCGGAAGACATGGATGATTTCTCAAACTCAACTTCCTGTTTGCCTAACCGCTTTCCGTTCCCCATTACTTCAAGGAACCTGTCTACGCCAGCAATCGGAAAATTGATATCTTCAGTTTTAAAATGCATAGGCATAGTCACCAATGGTTGAAGTTGATTAACAACAGCAGCCGCTCTCTCGGCATCTATGGTATAAAATCCGCCTATCGGAATCAACAAAATATCAACAGACCCGATTGCATTCATTTGTTCACGGGTCAGCACATGCCCTAAATCACCACAATGACAAATATGCAACCCGTCTATAACAAATTTATACATCGTATTTTTTCCACGTTCAGCCCCTTGGTTCTCATCGTGAAATGTGTCCACGCCCGTAATTTCAATTCCTTTATGCGTACAAACTCCAGTCTTGTTAATGTGAACATACTCTCCTTGAACCGCCTGGATATAACTATGATCAAAATGTCCATGGCTTGTAGAAACAATATCCGCGGCCACCTCGGGGACCTTATAACCCACTGAACTATCAAAAGGATCGGTTAACACCGTCACCCCATTTTCAGCAGTTATCAAAAAACAAGAATGCCCTAACCATTTCACCTTCATGTTTCATCCCGTCTTCCTTATTAATTGTCAAAATTCACTTTCTTCCATCTATTTTACTATTTTGCTAACCATTATACCAGAAGCATAATCGTGAAAAATAACGATACGCTATTTTTCGCACCTGTCGGGCTTTTTATACTTCTTTCATTACCAAAAAATGCCCACCAGCACTGAAATTAATGCCATCCCAACGCTTTGAATAAACAATCCCCATACCTCTTTTCCGGTCACTTTCATAAATGAAAATCCTCCTTTCCATTTTCCGCTTCTGTAGCAAGCTCCCGAAAAATAAAAAGCCAACTGCCCTCAGATGCAAGAGGGGAGTTGATACTTCTTTGTATTTCTTACAGCCTTATAACTTTTATTTTAGAAATATAACCAGCATAATCAATGGAGTCAAGAGTTATAAAACTGCAGATGTTTAGACGAGTGTGAAACTTACCCGATATTCCTTTTACCTAAGATGCTTAACAACTAGTTTCCACTGTCTCCCCCTGGCAGAAACCGGCGGTAACAAAATCACTTCGATGTACCGTCCTTATCCTCTACTAAATGATTAGCAAAACCTCGTCGGTTCATTATCTTTAGAGGATAAGCAATGTCTGGTTATCAAAGAGTTCCTTTACTTACCCCCATTAGCTTTTCAATAATGTCTTTATCTACCGACGAAGCCTGATCTAAATTTTCCTTTACCGCCTCATTAATAGATACATTGACATATACTTTATTTTTCCGCAAAAAATAAATTCCCTCTACCGCATTCGATATAGGTATACTAAAAGTCACTCGTTTAGTTCCCGATTTTACTAGCACTAAAAACGATTCCTTAAATTGCTCCTTACCGTCCTTAGTATAGTCGACACATACATGGGCTCTTTCAATGCTCGACAAAGCTACCCTTTTCTCTAAAAATCCGGTTTGCAACGATCTATAATATACACCATTAGAAGTCACATACCCATACGTCAAAATCCAAACCAAACAGCCTGCTACAAATAATATCGATAGATAAATAAATAGCGGCCGAACGTACCCATTACAAAACTCCCGCATAGCGAAGAAAAACCCGAGCAAAGCTACCGTAATCGAGGCTACAGAAATACTATTCATCTCCCATTTATCCACCTCAAGTTCCAGCAAACCGCCTTGCTGTTGTCCCGCGGCAACTAAATAATCATGCAGAAACGAAGAAGCCTCCACCAATCCACATATAAGCAAAGCCATTACAAGGCCTATTGTTACAACGGAAAAAAATCGCCGGACATGCGCAGTCCACTTCCCATATGATAAAAAGATATTATTTTGAGGTATTGCATCATGTACTTTCTGAAGCACTATATCAACCGCCATTCTGTGTCAGTGTCCAATAGTAAAATAACTGCTGCTATAAAGTCCTCCTTATATATATTTTACAGGATTTCTCCCAAAATTCCATTCTCCTTGGTTACTAAGATTTTAACGTAAAACGCCCTGTTTATTATCCTCGGAAGATAACAAACGGGCGTTCGCTCGTATTTTACACTCCTTAATATTCTTTTCTACCAACAGCCTAAAAAATAATGTACACCTCATATTTACCTAAAAGTCGCTTAACAACTTCCTTTTTCTTTCACCCAACATACAAAAACCTCTTGCTATGTGCAAGAGGTTTTTATTATCTAACTATAAATCAAATCCGCCGAAGTCATCGCCGCCAAAACTACCGCTATCGGAGTTATCAAATCCAGCAGGTTCAAAAGAATCACTGTTGTCATTGCCCCAATCCGCCGTATCCCCGGTAGCTCCGCCTTCAAGCGGCAGCGTTCCGGCGGAAGCTTGATCGAGCAACTGCCCATAGTCCGCATCACTTAATATGCCTTGCGATACCAGCGTATCCCTTAGCTGCGCATCATCATAACTGCTCCACATATCATACTGGTGCTGATCAATCAGATAATGAGTCAAAAGATACCCCAAAATCATACCACCAAACATCCCCCCCATACCCGAACCGCCAAAACCACTCTGATAATACGGTTCTTGATAATCTCGGCGGGGCTTAAGCAAACGGTATGCAATGTAAACGCCTACGGCCAGTAATAGCAAGGTAAACATGACTTTTCTCCCTTTCATTATCACATTTCGACCACCAAAGGCTGGAAATAAGAAACCTTCAGTTTCTAGTATAGCGCATTATCTTCAGTGTGTCATTTATTTGCTGTCCGACGCGAGGTACTTTTACATTGCTCTAATTCAGCTTTAATATTCAATAAATTATTCCCTTGTCTTTAAGTATAGCTAATGTTATCGCCTTCGCTTTCATCCCCGTTGCCTTATCAGCCGCTTCAATATTGGTAGCAAACATATACCGCCGGCCGTCTTTCTCAACACAACCTACAAACTATCCTATAATTTCCTTCCCGCCCGCAAAACCAGACCCTGTTTTTCCTGACAAATAAACACCCTCTTTATCAGACAATAGGATAATCTTACGTGCTATACTCATATTTCTCCTGGAAAAGAGCAATTGATCATTGTATAACCTTTTTAACAAATCGACCTGTTCCGTCGCAGATATTTTTAAAGAAGATACTAACCAAAAAGTGTGTCCGCCCGACACATCGCAGTTCCCATAGGGTATTTGATTTATCTGCTGCTGCATTCTATGCTTTCCCACTCTATCCGCCAGTTCTTTATAATACCAAATTACTGAATTTGCTATCGCCTCTCGCATGGTATTATCTTTCTCCCACGAGGCGAGAGGATACCTTGTTCCATCCCATGGAATAACAGTATTTTCATCTTGAATAACACCAGTCTCCAATCCAATTAGTGAACTGTAAATTTTAAAGGAAGAACACGGAGAAATCCGCTTCCTGCACTAGGCTTCATTATATACCGTATATTCATTATTCTGTTCATCGAACAAAATAAACGTTCCTTCATATCCTTCAAAATACTTGCTCAACTCATCTTCATGGGTTTCTCTTCCGGCTTCCGCCGGAATTGTATTCACAAAAGCAGTCAACATTAATAAAAAAGCCACCACGATTCTTCTCACTTCTTATCGCTCCTTTTTGCTTCGTCTCATCAAATATTAATTCAAAATAAAACGTTCCGCAATAATAGGAAAGTGATAAAATAATTACAATTAGAGTTCCTTACTTATAATTCAAGCATAACACCCAAGCCTCTTATATTTTTTATTAGCCTTCCTTTTTCCCCCAGCTTCTTTCGCAGCCGATAAATTAACGCGTTAAATTCTTCCTGTCCTACATTTCCAGGCAATTCCGTTCTCTCCGTCCACACCCCGGCCGCTAATTCCTCATAAAGAACCATTTCATTCGCCCTATTATACAGTATGTATAAACAGTCCCATTCTTTACGGGTCAATACTACCCTGCACCCTTCAACGGTGCATTCTCTTTTATTTTTGTTCAGTAATATGGATCCGGCAACACTTTTTACACGTTCTGCTTGTGTATCGCTAAAATCAACGGTCTCTTCGGAAAGTTCCCCCTGACAGAATTGCATAATGACTATGCCGCTTGCCAAAGAAATCCTGTCATTATTATGCAGCTCTCTCGGTATATCTGGTAGTATCTTGTCATTGTTAATAAGCGAACCGTGCTTACTCCCCATATCAGTTAACAATACTTTCCCCCCATCACAGCTAATTCGGCAATGGGTTCGTGAGATAAACCTACTTGCGAACTTTATGTTTAAGAATATATTTTGTTCGCTGCTCCTGCCAATTTTTAAACCAGTATTTGTAATTTTAATTATTTCACCAGCAATGTAAGGCTCACCTTTTTTTATTATTACCCAATTACTCACCATAACTACTTCCTTTAATTCATTGTATCACTACTTATAATATAGCTTTTATGCCCCAGCAACAATAAAAACGGAAAAACCTAATACCGGAACTTAAGAACTTACTTCTGTTATTTACAAAAATAAAACTTTTCTTTATACAAAGTCTCCATAACCCTTTTTAGGCTACGGAGACTTTGTATAAACCCTATCGATCCAGCTCTATTCTTATTTCGATCATCCTACTAACTTTTAACGATGCCTGCATTTCAAAGTTTGGCACAAATTTCTTTTAGAAATATTGGGCTCTAAACTCTTTAATATAGTCATGGTCAGGACGCTCCAAAATGAACGTACTGATAAACTCACTTCCCGGAATTAAAAACGGATAGGTATCATAGGTAGCCCAGATGGGCTTTGTATATTGGGGCGGATGGTTAATAATAGAGTCCACCCACCCATTATTATTTTCATACCACATTTCGGAAACACGATGCCATTGTTTAAAAAACAGATCTTCATGCTTCATAAAATCATCACCTTGCGGCAATGGGCTTTTTCCCGAGATATAGGCTTTAGTGCTAAAAAAGCGGGTTAATCCTGGTTGCTTCATGACTTCCAGCGCATGCGTATTCAGATACCAGTCTTCACCTTCTTCTACCGATATCGTATCTGGATACCGGAAAACGGTAACCCAGCGCAATATGGTATGATCATCAATACTACAGTTTGCTCCAAAAAAATCTTCTGTTGGCTCTGCCGGCATATTAACAACAATAGCATCACATGCCCCCGGTTGTTTGGTCATGGCCAGCAGCCCTTTTTCCCCTCGCCGCATGCTTTTGTCCGGCACCCAGTTTTCGTGAACCCGGTAGTTATAATACCCGTACTTTTCCCCTCCCGGCGGAGCCGGTACAACACGATACAATACATACTTTACCGTCCATGGGTTCTGCGTCAACACCTCGGGTACATGATAGCGTTGAAACCATCTCTCCAACGCCGGACGATCATTTTCATCATTCAATTTATGAATAATGAACAACTTTGACATTTCCATAACATATTACTCCTTTACATAGCAAATTTATAATTTCCTAAAGAGTGTATGTTGTTAACAATATCTTATTTCGTCAGCACAGCAACATTCCCCTATAATAAATTTCCAAAATAAAACTAGCTCTCAAGCCGAATACCAGGCGCGATTTAATGCACTTTTAAAATCAATCCGCGTAATTAATTAATATTTTTAATAACATTATTAATATATTTAAACAATAATATTGATTATATCAATTTCCCGTGGTATAGTTATACTATAATATTCCAGTAAATGGGGTGCATATTATTAGCAATCCACTGCTACACACCTGTCCCGTTTGCCGTCATCAGCTTACCATCACAAACCTGGCGTGCAACCATTGTCATACAAAAATCGAAGGGGAATTTACCTCCTGTAAATTTTGCCGCCTTCCAAAAGAGCAGCTCGAATTTGTAGAGGTTTTTCTAAAATGCCGGGGCAATATCAAAGATGTAGAAAAAGAGCTAGCAATATCTTATCCCACGGTGCGTAACCGTCTGGAAGGAGTATTGCAATCTTTAGGCTATTTCCATGAAAAAATAGACCCTTCCCAAGAAGA
>Ga0316613_10000733_pt1 | contig 24392 bp, 23 predicted proteins | sample OWC_soil_day10_C_2_FD_207647 | JGI IMG/M metagenome (GOLD analysis project Ga0316613, IMG submission 207647) | Wetland soil microbial communities from Old Woman Creek delta, Ohio, United States - OWC_soil_day10_CT_b | ecosystem: Environmental > Terrestrial > Soil > Wetlands | place: USA: Ohio...
ATACATATGCAATTGTCCGAAATACCTGAATGGACATTATTATAAAACATGTCACACTATATTGCAATACCTTTTGACAAAAAATCGAACTGTTTTTGAAAAACAGTTCGATTTTTATCTATCATTTAGTAAATACAGCTTCTTTTTTAATCATAATTATAACATATTCTTTAAAAAAGCTTGTGTTCTCACTTGCTTTGGATTCGTAAATAATTCTACTGGAACGCCCACTTCTACGATATCTCCATCGGCCATAAAAATCACTTTTTGCGCTACTTCACGCGCAAAAGCCATCTCATGTGTTACAACAATCATCGTCATATGTTCTTCGGCAAGCTCGCGCATCGTTTTCAATACTTCCCCAGTAAGTTCTGGATCAAGCGCCGAAGTTGGTTCATCAAAGAGCATAATGGCTGGATTCATTGCAAGCGCTCTAGCAATCGCCACCCGTTGTTTTTGTCCCCCAGAAAGCCTAGAAGGGTAGCAATCTTTTTTATCAAATAAACCGACTTTTTTCAGCAATTCTTCGGCAACCGGTATAATTTCTTCGCGTTTCATACCTTTTACCATAATAGGTGCTTCGATTAAATTTTCGATTACAGTCATATGGGGAAATAGATTAAAATGCTGAAAAACCATGCCCATTTTCCCACAGATTTCTCGTGCTTTCACATCATTGGTATAATGACATGCGCCATTGACATCTTCGGCTAAATTTTCACCTTCCACCATGATGGTTCCTTTGTCAATGGTTTCAAGTCGATTTAGACAACGCAGCAGCGTACTTTTCCCTGAACCAGATGGTCCAATAATCGCAACGACTTCACCACGTTTAACTTCAAGGTCAATGCCCTTCAGTACATCTAATTGATTAAAACTTTTATGAATATCGCGTAATACAATCATCGTTTCACTCATGCTAGCTCCTCCTTTCTATTCATCATATTTCGCATAATGCGCTTCTAATTTGTTAAACACCCACGTTAATACAAAGGTCATTGCTAGGTAGAAAACACCAGCAATCACAAATGGGGTCATATCAAATTCGCGTTGTACAATCGTTCTAGCAACACGAAGCAAGTCATTCATCGCTAAAATATAAATAAGAGAAGTATCTTTGACCAACGTGATCGTTTCATTGCTAACTGGTGGCAATACACGTTTAATCATTTGTGGAATGATGATCCGGCGCATCGTTTGAATATACGTCATACCCAACGCTTTTGATGCTTCGTATTGACCTCGTTCAATTGACTGAATCCCCGCGCGGAAAATTTCAGCAAAATAAGCGGCATAGTTGAGGGTAAATGCCAAAAGTGCAGCTGCAAAATCAGGCAGTAAAATGCCCATAGATGGCAACGCAAAATAAACAAATAACAATTGTAGCATCAGTGGTGTGCCACGCATCAACCAAATATAAGTTTCTACCAAAAAACTTATTGTTTTAAACTTAGAAAGTCTCGCCAGCGCCAAAAACAATCCGAGCGGCAGCGATAATGCGAGTGTGATAAAAAAAACTTGCAGGGTAACGGTGATACCATCTAGCATCGGTACAACCATTCCAATTATTTTTTCCATGATGATTCTCCTTAAAACCCAGTTTACTATACGAAGAGGGGCTGCCGCAATTACATTGCGGCAGCCTCAAATTAGATTATGTCGATAAATCTCCGTTCCACTTATAAAATAGTCTCAAGACAGATTGCCGGCTGGTGAGAAGTGCTCAGATGCAAGGCGCAGCAAGGAGTTGCGAAGGAGTCGTACTAGTGTACGTCGACGAGCAGCACCTTGTTGCAACGCCGCAGATGAGTGCTTATCGCCAGCCCGCGATCTGTCTGTCCACGGAAATCACTATTTAATAATATCTTTACCAAACCATTGCGTTGAAATCTTCGCAGCTGTACCATCTTTTTTCATTTCATCCAGTACTTTTTGAATATCTGTTTGCAATGCTGTGTCATCTTTACGATACCCAATACCAAAATTTCCAACAGGACCAATTGGTTGTTCTAAGGCAATAAATTTATCTTTATTTTTGCTCATATAATAACGACCAACAATTTCATCCGTAATAATAGCATCGACACGACCATTTTCTAAATCCATCATTGCCGAGATACAATCAGGATATTTTTTTGCTTCTTTAATCGCCGCTTTTAGTTTTGCATCCGCATCAAGATTTTCTTCGGCAGTACTTGCACTTTGCATACCGATTACTTTGCCAGCTAAATCAGCTTCACCTTTGATTGGTGAACCTACTTTTACGAAAATCAATTGTTTTGCTTCCATATACGGTTCACTAAATAACATATTTTCTTTACGTTTTTCCGTGATGTTTAAGCCGTTCCAAAGAACATCAATACGACCACTTTTTAGCTCAGCTTCTTTACTACTCCAATCGATCGCTTTGAATTCAACTTCTCTTCCCAATCTTTTTGCAGCTTCTTTTGCCATATCAATATCAAAACCAACAATATTATTTTTTTCATCTTTAAAACCCATTGGTGGGAAGTTATCATCTAACCCAACAACAATCTTTTTCTTTGCATCCGCTTTTTTGCCTGTATCCCCGCCACAACCAGCAAGCATTGCGCCAGCCATAATAACAAGCAATAATAACGCAACTATTTTCTTCATACCTAAAATCCCCCACTCACATTTTACTTCTTTTTATCTGATACATAAGATTATACTTTAGTTCGCTAAAATGTAAAACCTTTAAAACACTGCATTTATAAATAAATAAAACAACTTATCTCTTAATATCTCGTAAAACCTCACGATTTCACTGTTAGATAGATTATTTTAAAATGGCTTTTGACTTCAATACATTACCAATCATACGAATGCCATTTTGAATTTCTACTGGCGTTGCAGTAGCAAAGCTAATTCTAATGTACCGATCGATCGCTTGTCGAGGAAAAAAAGGTCTGCCTTCCGTAATTAACACTTGTCTATTTTGCACCTCTTCAGCAATTTCTTTTGCCGATATCCCAAGCGGTAATGTGATCCATATTGATAGCCCTCCTTGTGGTTTAACATACGTCACAGTTTTCGGTAAAAACTCCTCAATTGCTGCCAATGTTAATTTAAAGTGCTCTAAATACATTTTTCTTATCGCCGTAATATGTTCATGCCAAATACCCTTGCGTAAATAGAGATCAAATGCACGCTGGGTTAATCCCGAAGTAGAAATATCAGAATTATGTTTGATCGCCAATAATTTACTAACCAAATGTTGTGGCATCGTTAGAAAGGCCAACCGTAATCCAGGCATAAATATTTTCGAAAAACTTTTTAAATAAATCACACGATCATCACGGTCAATCGCTTTCAGAGGTGCCATTATTTCTTTGCCATAGCTTAGTTCACTAATGTAATCATCTTCTAAAATAATTGCATTATAATAACGTGCCAACCCCATTAAACGATTCCGTTTAGCAACTGAGTAGGATGACCCCGTAGGATTTTGAATGTTTGGCATAACATACATGAGCTTTGGACGAAATTTTCGTAATTTGTCTTCGAGTTCTTCAATGTTGATACCGTCCTCTTCCATGCTGATTTCTACAATTTTCGCACCACGCGAGCGAAAAGCGGCAATCGCCCCTGGATAGGTAGGATTTTCCGTAAACACATAATCACCATAATTTAAAAAAGCTTTTGCAACAATATCAATTCCTTGCTGCGCCCCAGAGATAATTTGCATATTCCCTGCTTCTGCTTTTACCCCGTACTTTTTTAAATCACGCGCAATCGATTCACGTAACGGATAAAAACCTTGGCTTTCTTGATACGAAAACGCATAGCCTTGGTCGCGATCCAATACCTCAATCAAAACTTGCTTGAACGCTTCCACTGAGATTAAATCTGGATTAAGCGCAATGCTTGCCAAATTAATGTAGCGATCATCAAACTTTGGTGATAAAATTTCGATTGCATCAATTTCTTCTTCTTTATCATCACGATCTTCATTGTCAACAATACTTGAAAGTTCAGCAACATAACTGCCACTACCAGTGCGCGAAAAGATATAACCATTTTTTTCAAGTTGCTTATATGCACTCATGACGGTTCCCGCATTAATTTCGAGAAACTTAGCAAACTTTCTCACTGGTGGCAATAAAAACCCATGTGAAAGTTTACCTGTAGCAATAAGTTCACGCATTTGATCATAAAGTTGCACATATAAGGCTGCTTGTTTGTCTTTAGATAATTGTATTGATACAAAATTGATAAATTGCTCTGTCATCTTGTAATCTCCATTTTACTTTGATAAAATAATAAAAATTTCCTACCAAACACGCAAAAGCGTATCGGTACAATTTTTATTTTAACAAATTTACAATAACATTACAAATTAAAGTGAGGTATTTTTTTATGGAAAACAGATATGAATTAAACAAAAATTTAGCCCAAATGTTAAAAGGGGGCGTAATCATGGACGTTACTAACGCTGAGCAGGCAAAAATTGCGGAAGCCGCTGGTGCTGTTGCAGTGATGGCCCTCGAACGCGTCCCTGCTGATATCCGTAAAGAAGGCGGCGTTGCCCGTATGTCCGATCCAAAAATGATTCATGAAATCCAAGAAGCCGTATCGATTCCAGTCATGGCAAAAGTACGCATCGGTCATTTCGTTGAAGCACAGATTCTTGAAGCAATTCATGTCGATTATATCGATGAAAGCGAAGTCTTAACGCCTGCTGACGATGTAAATCATATCAATAAAGCTGCATTTAAAATTCCTTTTGTTTGCGGGGCAAGAAATCTTGGCGAAGCCTTACGCCGTATCGGTGAAGGTGCTTCGATGATCCGTACCAAAGGTGAAGCTGGCACTGGTAACGTTGTCGAAGCCGTTCGCCATATGCGCACGATGGTGAATGATATGCGGCGTGTACAAACTGCTTCTGAAATGGAACTGATGACAATTGTCAAAGAATACGGTGCGCCCTACGATTTAATCAAGTATGTTCATGAACATGGCAAGTTACCAGTGGTGAACTTTGCCGCTGGCGGTATCGCAACACCTGCTGATGCGGCACTGATGATGCAGCTTGGCGTGGATGGCATCTTCGTTGGTTCTGGTATCTTTAAATCTGGCGATCCAGTAAAACGTGCCAAAGCAATCGTCGAAGCAACAACTTTTTACAATGATCCTGCTAAGCTTGCCAAAATCTCGGAAGACCTTGGGGAAGCAATGGTCGGTATTGAAATCGATACATTAGCCCCAACGGAATTGCTCGCAAGCAGAGGTTGGTAAAGCATGATTACTGTTGGCGTACTCGCAATTCAAGGAGCCGTAGCCGAACATCTTGCTGCTCTGCGTAAAATTGAAAACGTAAACGGGGTCGAGGTCAAAACATTAGAAGAACTTGAGCAGATCGATGGACTCATTCTCCCCGGCGGTGAATCTACGGCAATAGGAAAAATACTAAACTATTTTCAACTGCTCGAACCATTTGCCGAAAAAATTAAACAGGGCTTACCCGTTTGGGGAACTTGCGCAGGGATGATTCTACTTGCCAAAGAAATCGTAGGACAAGACACTACGTATTTTAAGGCGATGGATACGGTCGTAAAACGCAATGCATACGGCAGTCAGCTCGACAGCTTTCAGACCACCATTGAACTATCAGAAATTGCCGCTACACCAATTCCACTCGTCTTCATTCGTGCTCCTTATATTGAAAGTATCAAAGGTGATGTAACCATTCTCGCCAAAATAGCGGATAAAATCGTTGCCGCCGAGCAAGGTAATATGCTGGTTACTGCTTTTCATCCAGAATTGACGAATGATTTATCTTTCCATAAATATTTTTGCAAAAAAATCTCGGCTAGTAAATACATTGGCTAGTAGGCAAACGATATAAAAGTTTACAACTTTACAATGAATCATTGACAAATCCCCCATAAATTATTATACTTATATTCAGAAAAGCAACGATGCTGTGGGATACTATTCCCATGGCATCTTTTATTTTTTATTTTTTGATTATTCTTTATCACAAAACCAAGAGCACTGCCCTGCTCGTATCGCTGCTTTGTGGTAAAAATAATATACCCCCTCGTATAAAGAAAAGAGCAATCACTCTGCCCAGTGATTGCTCTTTTCATTTTCCCCGTAGATGTTATTATACGTTATCAACTCATACAATGTGGTACCAGGATTACGCGTTTAAATAAAATTTGATTGCCTGTTTTACTTCTTTTACCTCAGCTTCTCTTTGTAAATATAAAACTTCTGCTTCTTTTAAAGATACTTCAACAAATGTGATTGTATTACTAGGACAAATTTGCGCAATCACCGCTAGATCAACAACCGTTACTTGAGCAAATTTCGGATAACCACCAGCTGTTTGACGATCAGCAAGCAAAATGATAGGATTGCCATCTGGTGGCGCTTGAATCGTACCAAAGGAAACTGCTTCCGAAATCATTTCGAGCGGTGCCGTAAGTTTTACTACCTCTCCCTCTAAGCGATATCCCATACGATCTGATTCTGGCGTAACGGTATAGGGTTTACGGAAAAATTCTTGAATTGATTCGTCCGTAAAATGCTGCATTTGATTGCCCCGCGTTACCCTTACAGCGATATTTTCACTCGTCGCCGGAATATGGGCTGGTGCAAAGTACCACGGTGTGGTAACAAAAGACCCCTGCTCAGATTGCTTGCTAAGCGCTGCTTTAAATTTATCTAGTTGAACCTTAGTTTGCAAAGTTGTAAGCAAATCTTCTTTCGCTAGTGCGCGCCCTTTGAAACCGCCAAGCCCCGCCCGTATATAAGTACTCTTACTGCCCATAACAACAGGGATATCAAAACCGCCAGCAACCGCCAAATAGGCTCTTGCCCCAGCTTTCATCATACCAAAACTAAGCACACTATCCTTTTTCACTAGGACAGGCCGCCACATCGGTACTGCTTCGCCATTGATCGTTGGTGATAAGTCGCCACCGGTAATTGCAAGGAGTGTATCTGCTTGAAAAGCCAGTGTTGGCCCCATAAAGGTTATCTCCAAGGCACCTTCATTTTCATCATTATCTAATAAAATGTTCGCAACCCGAAAAGAATAACGATCCATTACGCCACTGGCAATGATCCCGTGTTTTTGATAACCAGTGCGACCGCAATCTTGTATTGTCGTCAAAAGACCTGGGCTAATGACCTTGATACTCATTTGTTAGCCCCCTTTATCGCTTGATATTCTTCCAGCGTAATCGGCTTAAATTTTACAATATTGCCGGCGTGTAGTAAGGTTGGTGGATTATTTTGTGGACAAAACAGCTCCACCGGCGTGCGACCAATCAATTGCCAACCGCCCGGTGTTTCAATTGGATACGCCCCCGTTTGACTGCCCGCAATCCCAACACTACCAACAGGAATCGCAAGACGTGGTGAGGAACGTCTTGGCGTTGCAATCTTTTCCGACATACCGCCAAGGAACGGAAACCCTGGTGCAAACCCGATCATATACACAAGATACTCGCCACTGCTGTGGATATCGATTACTTCTTGTGTGGATAACTGATTATGCTTAGCAACAAAGGTAAGATCTGGGGCAAATTCACCGCCGTAACAAACTGGGAGCTCAACAATACTTGCCTGCCCTGTTTTGTTCATATCAATCGTTTTCAATACTTTCTCAATAAATTGCACCATTTTCCGATAAGAAAGTGGCATTTCGCCAGCTTCAACTTCAATTGGCAATGCATTGACCAATAAAGGATCATAAAAAATTGTTACATTTTTATATGCTGATATATATTCAAGCATTCCCACGAATGGATGCTGTTCAAGATACGCCACAAGGGCCATCACTTTACGATTGATATCAGGATGAATGTACTTACCAAACTCCACCATAATCGCATTTTCACCTAAAGGATACATGTCTACTGACATTTTTTTTGCTATGCTCACTCTCATCACCCCACGTCATTTATATGAAAATAACTGACGATAGAGCCTTTTCCACCGCCAGTTATATTTACGTTTAATTGTTACAAAACACCGTATTGCTCATCACGAACATCGGTGATAAACATGTACCCTGGTGCATGGGTAATCATAAGTTCTGGTTTTACATGCATCGCTGCTGCCTGTGGTGTCACACCGCAAGCCCAAAACACTGGAACTTCACCAGGATTCACAGTTACTGGATCACCAAAATCGGGATTAAAAATATCTTTAATCCCGATGCTGCTCGGATTTCCAATATGTACTGGTGCACCATGTACTGACGGGAAGCGAGAAGTCACTTGTACAGCACGCACAACATCTTTTTCTGGAATTGGGCGCATACTCACCACCATTGGGCCAGAGAAACGCCCTGCTTTTGTACACGCTATATTGGTTTTAAACATTGGTACATTACATTTTTCTTCAATGTGACGAACACTGATACCATTGTTCATCATTGGAAATTCAAACGTAAAGCTACAGCCTAGTAAAAAGGCTACCATATCATCTTCCCAGTATTTTTTGATATCGGTTACTTCCTCGGTCATTTCACCATGACGATAGATACGATATTTCGGAATGTCTGTACGAAGATCAGCCGTCGGTGCAACCATAGCTGGAATTGGTGAGCCTGGTTCAGTTACATCAATAATCGGACATGGTTTCGGATTTCTTTGACAGAATAACAAAAAGTCAAAAGCCAACTCTTTTTTCATAATTGCCAAATTTGCTTGTGTATACCCTTTTGCCATACCAGAAGTAGGGCTTAACCATTCATTGTTACGAATCATCAAGCGCGCCGCTTCAGGACTCAAGTTTAAAATATCTGTCATAAAAAATCCACTCCTCTAAATCTTATCGCTTTCACTATCATCATTTCTAAACAAGCACGAAGAAAATTTATTTTTTTCCAAACGCCGTTACAATTACACCAGCATTTTTCAAGGTTTCATTAATTTGGTTGGCAAACGCCAAGGCATGTGCACCATCTCCATGAATACAAACGGTATCTGCTTTGATGGCAATATCGTCACCAGGTAGCGTCTTTACTCTACCTTCTTTGACCATACGAACGACTTGTGCCACCGCAGCATCAGAATCCGTAATCATCGCATTGGCAAGTCGGCGTGCAGTAAGCGAACCATCTGGCTGATAAGTACGGTCAGCAAAGACTTCTTCTGCCGTTTTTAATCCAATCTTTTTGCCGGCTTTGATCATCTCACTACAAGATAAGCCAAACAAAATGAGTTCTGGATTCACTTTATAAATGGCCTCAGCAATCGCTTCGGCAAGTTCTGGACGTTTCGCCGCCATATTATACAATGCGCCATGTGGTTTTACGTGTTGCATTTTTGCTCCTTCGGCTTTGACAAAGCCATATAAAGCACCGACTTGGTAAACGATCATATCATACGCTTCTTGCGCACAAATTGCCATCTCACGACGACCAAAACCATTTAAATCAGGCAGTCCTGGATGCGCGCCGATGGCAACATGATGCTCAAGGGCGAGTTTTACTGTTTTGCGCATTACACTTGGATCACCCGCATGAAAGCCACAGGCGATGTTGGCTGATGTGATAAACGGTAAAATCTGTTGGTCGCCACCAATCGTATACGCACCAAAGCTTTCTCCCAAATCACAATTTAAATCAATTGTATACATTTATTTTCACCTCATAAAAAAAGCTTCGGGTAAAGTTATCTTCACCCGAAGCAACTTTGCTTCAAACTATTTATACTGATTTTCTATAAAATTAATAGTATCACTACAATTCGGCATTGTCAATGTACATTTCACTTGCATCCCGCATATTTTCCTGCAAATATAACGTATTTATTAAATATAACCTTATTTTTTATTTAATTTAATTCTATTCACCACTATTTATTCATAACGTAACGCTTCGATAGGATCTAACAATGCTGCTTTTCTTGCTGGATAGATACCAAAAAACAACCCAATTCCTACAGAGAATGCAAATGATACTATAATTGGAGCGGCGGTGATTACCGTGTTGAAACCACCAAATTTAGCGATAAGAATCGCTGAAACGCACCCAAGTATAATCCCAACAAAACCACCGATAACCCCAATCACGACGGATTCGATCAAAAATTGCATCATAATGTTATGATAGGTCGCACCTAATGCTTTGCGAATGCCAATTTCACGGGTACGTTCGGTAACAGATACCATCATGATATTCATAATGCCAATCCCCCCCACTAGTAAGGAAATCGCCGCTATACTACCAAGTAAGAGCGTAATCATCGTAGTTGTTTCCGTCATCATTTCCATGATACTCGTTAAATTACGTACAGTAAAATCATTTTCTTTCGTACCAGTAATTTTATGGCGCTGCCGTAATAGCGTTGTAATTTCATCTTGAACCTGATCCATTGCCTCAGCAGTTGAAACCTGCACATTAATTGATTGAACATAGGTAACACCAATTAATCTTTCCTGCGCCGTTGTTAACGGAATAATCACTACATCATCCTGATCTTGCCCCATCGTAGATTGACCTTTACTGTCAAGTACTCCAATAACTTGATAAGGGGTGTTATTAATACGAATATTTTTTCCAATTGGATTGGCTTCACTAAATAAATTTGTCGCAACAGTAGATCCAATAACGGCGACACGATTACGAGAATTCATATCCTGTGTCGTAATAAAAACACCACTGCCAACGCTTAATGTACGAATCGCCATATATTCCGGTGTTACACCATAAACACCTGTATTCCAATTTTGATTACCAGAAACTACTTGATACTGACTATTTACCGTTGGTGATACATAATCAATATTTTTGATATCTTCTTTTATCGCCTCTGCATCAGTAAGCTTAAGCGTAATATTTGTACCAGCCTTAGAACGCAGCCCACCCTTAGTAGAAGCAGAACTTGGTGACACAATCAACATATTGCTACCAAGACTTGAAATGGAAGTTTGTACTTGCTCACGTACCCCCATTCCAATTGAAACCATAGCAATCACTGCACCAACGCCAATGATAATACCAAGCATCGTCAAAATAGACCGCATTTTATTGGAGACCAATGCTGATAAAGCGATATTCACACTTTCTCTAAACATTCTCTATGACCTCCTCTGGCTCACCACGCATCGTATCGCTTACTAACTTGCCGTCACGTACCATCAATTGACGCTCGGCGTACTTTGCGATATCTGGTTCATGTGTTACAAGAATAATTGTCTTTCCTTCTTTATGCAACTCTTGAAACAACCCCATAATCTCAATACTTGATTTCGTATCAAGATTACCGGTCGGTTCATCGGCCATAATAATTCTCGGATCATTTACTAGTGCACGGGCAATGGCAACTCTTTGCCGTTGCCCTCCTGATAACTCATTCGGCAAATGATCCTTTCTGCTTTCTAGTCCCACTGCCGTGAGCAATGCTGTTGCTCTTTCTATTCTTGCCTTTTTGGCTACCCCCGCATAAGTCAGTGGTAACGCTACATTTTCTAAGGCCGTAATTCTCGACAGTAAATTAAAATTTTGAAATACAAAACCAATCTTCTTATTGCGCGTAATCGCTAAATTATCATCACTTAGTTGTGCAACTTCTTCGCCATCGAGAATATATGACCCGATAGTTGGTCGATCCAAACACCCTAAGATATTCATTAAGGTTGATTTACCCGAGCCAGACGGCCCCATAATGGCAGCAAATTGTCCTTTTTTAATATGCAAATCCAAACCATCTAATGCCGCTACGGTCGAATCACCGATGTGATAGATTTTTTTTATATTAGAAAGACGAATTGTCATGCTCTATTCTCCTTTCTACATTGGTGGTGGACCACTCTGTTGTTTTGATGAAGAACTACTAGAAGTAGTTGACTTTGTATAGGAAATAGACAATTTATCACCTTCAGAAAGACCATCTAGAATTTCCACCTTATCATCACTAGATAAGCCAACCGTTACATTTCTATTTTCAGTTTTACCATCTGGATTTACCACGACAACATATTGTCCGTTATTATTGGTTTTTAAGGCCGAAAGTGGAACCATGAGTGCATCATTTTTTTCAGCAATATTGATATTTACTCGAGCTGTCATCGCCGGTTTCAATAGATTTTCTGGATCATCAATATCAAGAGTTACACTATAATAAATAACCGTTGTAGTCGATGTGCTACTCGACCAAGTACTACCTACGTCAGTTTGTGAAATGCTTGCTACGGTTGCGGTAAAGGTTTTACCTGTGTAGGCATCGACTGTAAAGGTTGCTTTTTGCCCAACTTTTACTTTACCAATATCTGTTTCATCGACTTTCGCATTGATTTGTTTATTTGACATATCAGCAACCGTCATGATCACTGTTGGCGAAGTTACCCCAGCAGTAATCATGGTTCCAACTGTTTTGGGTTCACCAATCACAACACCATCCATCGGTGAAACAATAATTGTATCATTTACATTGGCTTGATCCCCTGCATAGGTAGATACTGCCGTTTGATAATCCAATAATGCATCTTCTAAATCAGCGTCAGATTTCGCCCCAATAGAATTTAAATATTGAAGCCTTTTATATTTAGCTTCTGTATTTGTCACTTTGTATTTTGCCTGTTCAAGGGTTGTCTGCAAAGTCGTACTATCTAAAGTTGCTACAGTTTCCCCCGCTTTTACTGTATCATTTTCCTTAAACATCACTTGCTTCAAACGAGCAGTAACCTTAGAACTGATTTCTACAGAATTAAGTGGTTTAATCGTACCAGTTGCCGATACCGATGAAGTAATTTTACCGCGCTCAACTACCGCGGTCTGCGTAACTGCAGTCGATGCTGCTTTTTTCGTATTATAGTAGTAATAACCACCGCCACCAATACAAGCCGCAATGACTACAAAAACTATGATCCATTTTAATTTTTTTGCTTGCATACTTATTCTCCTTTACTCAAGCCCATTACATTTTCTAATTTGGCTTTATAAGTTGCATAATCATATTGTGCTTGAATATAATTTGTTTTCGCTGTCGTTAATGCGAGTTGGGCATCGATAATATCAAGCATCAGCCCTGCACCTGCTTTATATTTTTCTTTGGCAATAAAATAATCTTCTTCGGCTTTATTAATTGCTACTTGTGTACTATTAAAGCGTTTTTCCGCTTCTCGCATGCCTAAATAATTGGTACGGACATCTAATTCAATCGCATCAGATTGTTTGGCAAAGTTAAGTTCTGCTTGTTCTACTGCAATTTCAGCTTTTTTTATACTAGCCTCAGTTACATTACCATCAAATACATCCCAGCTTGCTGAAACCCCTGCGGTTAATGAATGGTTATCATCACTTGGTAACACTTGCTTATCCCAAGTGTTACTAACAGATAAATTTACCGTTGGTTTCTTACCACTCTTTGCTATTCCAACGTCTTTTTCCGCTTGCTTTATTAACACTTGATATTGCATCAAATCTTTACGGTGTTCTTTTGCATATTTAATACAATCAAGTAAAGCATCATCAAAGGTTTGATACTTTGCATCATCGACTAAATTCAAAGCGTCTTCACCCTTAAGTTTGATTATATTTTTCAATGTACTTACCGCAACATCATACGTGTTTTGGTCTTTCACCAATGTTTGTTGCGCATTCACAAGCTGCACTTCTGTACTGAGTACATCAGATTTTGCAATGCTACCTGCGGCATATAAAGCTTGTACATTATTTAAATGTTCTTGATAGTTTGTCACTGTTTCAGTATCAACATCAACTACTTTTTGCGCTTCAAGAATAGCATAGTATGCTGAGATGGTTGATAGTTCTGTAGTTTCTTGCGTCCGAGCAAGACTTAATTCTTTTGCTGTAATTTCATCTTTCGCTTTATCAATTGTAAGTTCATTTTTACCACCAGTGTAAAGTGGCATACTAAGCGATATTCCATTACTATTGGTACGAGAAATCCCACGATTATCTATATCTGAGATTCCGAAGCTACTGCTTGCGGTTAAAGAAGGTTTTTGCGCTCCCTTAGCACCGTCTAACGCTACATCAGCTGTTTCTTTATCTTTTTGGGCGATTTTAATATCATAGTCATTACTAAGCGCCATATCAATCGCTTGATCTAATGATAAATCCGCACAAAAACCAATCGTCGCATTAAGTAACAAACAACCAGTCACGATTGCCATTGTTTTACTTAAATATCCTTTTTTCATCTAACGCACACTCCTTTGCTTTTTCTATTATAGATTGACTACTCCAGTCTAAAGTTTGTTTCTTTGAAAACACTTTGTTTATGCAAGGTTTTATCTGGTAATTGCCAAAACCCTCAAGTTAACAATTTATTTTACAAGTATTTCTAACAATACTTATTTTACACTGTAACTGCAAAATAGAAAACTAAAAATATAAAGGATTCTAACATATTTTTGTTGAAATAAGTAAATCAACGTAAAGAATAATATAGTAAATATGCACGATTCAAAATAAAGGTAGGTTTATAAAAACAATGTTAGATAAAGCACTCCAACTCTTAAAACGTTTCTACGGCTACGATGCATTTCGCCCGGGACAAAAAGAAATCATCACCAGCTTACTTGAAGGCAATGACACCGTTGCCATTATGCCAACAGGTGCCGGAAAATCTGTTTGCTTTCAAATTCCCGCCCTACTCTTGCCTGGCATTACACTCGTTATTTCACCACTCATTTCTTTGATGAAAGACCAAGTAGATGCCTTAGTCAATCAGGGCATTCCCTCCACGTATATCAATAGTTCTCTCACGGGCGCGGAATTAAGTCGCCGCCTTTATGATATCGGTGACAATCGTTATAAGCTCATCTACGTTGCACCAGAACGCTTATCTACAGATACATTTCAAGCTATTTTAGCAAAAACGACGGTTAGCATGCTTGCAATTGATGAAGCGCATTGTTTGTCTCAATGGGGCCACGATTTTAGACCAAGCTACCAAGCAATCTATCCCTTTATCAATTCATTGCCAAAGCGGCCACTGATTGGCGTTTTTACCGCTACAGCAACACCCGAGGTAAAAAGCGACATCATCACCTTACTCGGTCTTTATCATCCCAATAGTTATGTTACTGGCTTTGACCGTCCAAATTTATATTTTAGCATTCTCCGCGGTGAAAACAAGCAAAAATTTGTCTTAAATTATGTCAAAGATCACGCCGATCAAGCCGGTATTATCTATGCGTCTACCCGCAAAGAAGTGGACTCCTTATATGAAACACTCGTAAACAAAGGCTATCAAGCAGGCCATTATCACGCTGGACTTCGCGATGATGAACGCTCAAATGAACAAGAACGTTTTCTGTATGATAACATTCAAGTCATGGTCGCTACCAATGCTTTTGGTATGGGAATCGATAAATCAAACGTCCGCTATGTGATTCATTACAACATGCCAAGAAATATGGAAGCCTATTATCAAGAAGCGGGGCGTAGTGGTCGTGATGGCGAACCAGGGGAATGTATCTTACTATTCAGTTCCCAAGATATCATGCTACAAAAATTCTTAATTGATAAATCGGTAGAAAATCCTGAACGAAAGCAGCACGAACTCGGCAAATTGCAATCGATTGTCGATTACTGCCATACGCCAAACTGTCTCCGTCAATATATCATTCAATATTTTGGTGAAGTGAGCGAGACTGAAAATTGCGCGAATTGTATCAATTGTAAAGACGATAGCGAACTCGTCGACATCACAATTGACGCCCAGAAAGTATTTTCCTGTGTCTATCGCCTACGCGAGCGCTTTGGTATAACAATGATTGCCGATGTTCTCAAAGGTTCAAAAAATAAAAAAGTATTACAATTTGAATTTGATCAATTGCCAACCTATGGTCTATTTTCGAATCGTAGTGTCAATGATATTAAAGCACTGATCCAAAGACTTACCGCCACACAGTATTTAACCCTAACGGAAAGTGAATATCCCGTGGTTCAATTAACTGAAACCGCTTTTGCTGTACTAAAAAACGAAACAACTGTATGGCAAAAAATAGTCAAAACCCATAAGGCTGAAGCTGACGATGACGTCTTCACTGCTTTACGCAAACTACGCAAAAGTCTGGCTGAAAAAGAGGGAATTCCACCTTATCTGATCTTTGCCGATAGTACACTGCGTGACATGTCCGCACATTTACCAACGACCATATCGCAAATGCGCCAAATAAAAGGCGTTGGTGAAGTCAAGCTAGATAAATACGGCGAGAAATTTTTAGCTGCCTTAAAAGACTATGTTCCTGTATCGACAAATTCTTCAAACTGCCCCGAGGATATACCTATAAAAAAATCAGATAAAACACCAACCCACCTCATAACATTACAAATGTTTAACGATGGTTTTACCTTAGATGAGATTGCCAAAACACGAGATTTAAAACCAGTAACGATTCAAAATCATCTCGTTAAAGCTGGCGAAGATGGTCATACCGTAGACTGGAATCGTCTAATTCCCACCGAGCAAGAAGAACAGATCATTGCTGTTATCCATGAGGTTGGCACTTCTTTGCTACGTCCGATTAAAGAAGCATTGCCAGAGGAAATCGGCTATGATACCATCAAAGCAGTCATCGCTAAACATTTTACAAAATAATCCATACACAAAGACAAAGGGTTATTTCTACGATCAACAATCCTAGAAATAACCCTTTGTTTATTTCGTCTATTAAATTTTATGCAGGAGCAATCTTAGTGATTATCAACGATTGCTGCTTTTCCTTGCTCACCAGTACGAATTTTTACCGCATTTTCTACATCGTAAACAAAGATTTTACCATCGCCGATATTTCCAGTAGAGCACGCCTTTTTTGCTGCTTCCAATACTGCTTCTACTGGAACTTCACAAATGACAATCTCCACTTTGATTTTCGGGTTAAGAGTCACTTCCACCGCTTTGCCACGATACACTTCTTTATGACCTTTTGATAAGCCACAGCCATATACATGACTTACTGTCATACCAGTAACACCAATTGCATTCATTGCTTCTTTTAAATCTTCTAATTTTTCTGGGCGAGTTACAATATCCACTTTAGTAATTTTGCACATAAGAAAATTCCTCCTAAATGATTCATCTTTTCATTGACATTCTTAGCCTCTATACTAGGCAAAGGTTTCCCTATTCTGCCATAAATAAAATAAGAAGCTCATCTAAACAGTATTGAATTATAATACTACTTAGATAAGCCCCTTCGCTCATGTGAACAAAATCCGTTCACTTTTTTATAAAATTACATTTAGTTGTAACATTTATTAGAATAAATATAGCATTTATAGCCCAAAAATGCAAGCCCCTGTACACGTTTAGTACAAAATACTAACAAAAACAAGACTGGGCGAGAATATCCCGCCCTTCTATACTTATATCGTACTTGGAACAATCGCTTGACTCGCCGTTTGCTCTACCGTTTGTTCTACCGCATTTTCTTTCACCTCTTGCGGAATTTCAACAGGATTTACTTGATTAAAGTTTGAATAAACACAATCCATCGTCACCTTCGCACTTCCAAATAAACTTTTCAATTGTGCTTTTTCTTTGTCTGGAATCGTTGATTGGCTAAGTATTGCTAAAACACTTTTTTGCGTTGTATCAGATAAATCAATAGTTAAATGTGTTACTGTATTTGTATTTTTATCAACATTGAGGACATAGCTGATCTCTCCCAATGAATTAAAGATGTTTTCGGCAAAAGTAACATAATCTTTATATTCCTTACCACTTTGTATTAAAATATCCATGGTCATTTCTTTTAAAACTTTATTATCCATGGTCACCGTTATTATTTTTTCTGTATCTGTTTCGCCAGAAACCACCGCTTTTTTGATTAATTTCATGCAATCGACGACCTCAGTAGTAGAACCACTTTTTTTATTTATGTACGGCAAAGTTTGTTTGACCCATTTACCATCCATCTCTGTATAACTGATTAACTGATTATCGACCTGTTCCATATACTGCTCTATATTATTTTTTACCGAACGATGCGCTGTATCCATCATCATAAATTGCAAATCATTTTTATACCGCATGGGATTGACTTCAATATCACTGCTATTATTTACTGTAACGTTCATTAATGAGGTTTGAATCTGAATGGCAATATCAGCATGATAATTTTCTAGTGCTAACATTTTTTCATATACAGTTTTCATATACGGTGTTGCATCAACTTCTGCCACAACTCCTGCTGCAAATACAGTACTTGTAAAAGAAGTCATACTAATCATGACTACAAACAATACAATCGACATACTTTTTTTTATAAAATTCATAATCTACCTCCTCTAAATTAAATTACTAAATTCGCTATAGATCATTAATCCCCTTTTATTGTTAATTAAAATTATCTTTGCCAAAGATCAATCCCGTAGCGACTACAAACCTAATTATACGTAAAATACTTTGTATTTAGCAACCATTTTTACTGTAGAAAAATCTACTTGCTTGACAATATTTATTCTAGTAGTATCATATGAATTAGCAACTTATTCTCAGGGCGGGGTGTGATTCCCTACCGGCGGTATTCTAGAGATAGAGAGTCCGCAAGCGTTTCTTTTTTAAGAAAGTCAGCAGAACTGGTGCGATGCCAGTACCGACAGTGATAGTCTGGATGAAAGAGAGTAAAGCAGTAACCAAATATTTTAGCTGGTCTGTTTTTCGCGTCCTGATTCTGGTAAGTTCAATTAATTTCGGGGAGGAATTCTACCATGAATCAAAGTTTATTAACTCAATTTGGCACACCGATGCAGCGTGCTGAACAAGCAATTGCAGCTTTCAAAAAAGGCAAAGGAGTTATTGTTGTCGACGATGAAGATCGTGAAAACGAAGGCGATATTATTTTTGCAGCTGAGCATTTAACCGTGGAGCAAACCGCACAGCTAATTCGCGATTGTAGCGGCATCGTTTGTCTTTGCCTGCCAGAAAGTAAATTAGAAGAACTCGCTCTTCCTATGATGGTGGAAGATAACACAAGCGCTTATGGTACTGGCTTTACAGTAACTATTGAAGCCGCAGTTGGTGTTACTACTGGAGTCTCCGCCGCTGACCGTACAACGACAATCAAAGCAGCCATCGCCGACACCGCAAAACCAAGCGATTTAAATCGACCAGGCCACGTTTTCCCACTTCGTGCTAAAGATGGTGGCGTACTGATTCGTGATGGTCATACGGAAGCAAGTGTTGACATCGCCCGCATGGCAGGACTAAAACCATATGGCGTTCTTTGTGAAATCACAAACCCTGATGGAACGATGACTAGACTTCCAGGCCTTGCTAAATATGCAAAAGAACATGCTATGCCACTCGTTACTATCAACGATATTATTGAATATAGAAAAACAACCGGTAAATAAACACGCTAACATAAAAGAAATAAAACCTCACGATCTATTGCTAGATTAGGAGGTTTTATTTCTTTTAAATTTATTTTATAATCTGTACAAGATTTTCTTTTGATAAGGAATGAATTGTCGAACGAGTTGTCTTATAGCCAAATACCCCTACACTCATTGGTACATAGCCATTTTTAATACCAAGATCTGCTGCCAGCAGCTTACCTTCTTCTGTATCAAACATACATTTTAAAGAATAGTTCCAACAAGCACCAATTCCCATTTTATCCGCAACAAGCATCATATTACCAAAGGTAGCATGTGCTGCATTTTGTGTTTCTTCATCATTGGTTTTACCCGAAATAATAATTAATGTCGGCGCATTAAACAAGAAATTTAAATTTTCTTCATTATATAATAGTTCCAATTTTTCTTTACCATTTTGGAAAAATAGTTTACTGCAAAGTTCATTAATTTTATTTAAAATTTCTACATTTTGAATTATAGTAAAATTCCATTCTTGATTATTAATCATATTCGATACAAACTTACCAGCTTCAATAATATCAGTTAATTCACTATCACTAATTTGTTTCGTATCAAAATTACGTGAATTACGCCTCATTAAACCATTTCTTAACAATTCGTTCATATATACGCTCCGTTCTCAGTCCAATATAATACATATATTATACTCTAAATTAGAAACTAAAAAAACTTTTATTTTTAATATTTCAGTTTTTCTTTTGATATATTTAGGCAAAAGCACACTTATTCTACCAAAAAGATCAATTAATATGATATTATTAATTGTATAATATTATCATATTAAGCTGTAATTTAATCTACAGTAGCTTTATGGAAAGGAGGTTATCTCAATTGATTAGTTCTGTATCAAATTCAGCACCGTCACCAATAGCTACAACTAACACAAGTACTACTACCTCAAGCAAATTCTCCGATGCAGTAAGTTCACTTACTGGTTCAGGTTCTAATTCTTCTAGTAGTAGTGATGAAGAAACAACCTCATCAATAAAAAAACTCGCTGATGGCACGAGTATTTTAGTTGTAATGCAAGGTACAAAAGTCATTTCACAAACAAAAATTGGCGCCGCACCTCAACAAGATGACAACTCTTCAACGCAATCGCAAATGAATCAATATTTATCGGATGGAGATTTACCAGCTGGCTCACTATTTACTGCAGCTTGCTAATAAAAAATAATTCATAGAAAAAATACCCGCATCCATTTGGATGTCGGGTATTTTTTCTATTATTTTTCAATAATAGATTTATAAAACTGATGCTAACAATAACGTTGTACTAATTGCCACAACAGATGCTACGCAAGTTGCTAACGTATAAGATTTTAATGCGCCAACAACAGTTAAACCGAAATATTCTTTAACAATCCAGAACCCTGAGTCTGTAACATGTGAGAAGCAGATTGCACCAGAACCAACAGCAATTGCAACGATTGCTGGATCAAGACTAGGATGTTGCGCCAAAACAGGGGTTACAATACCAACTGCTGTCATCATTGCAACGGTTGCTGAACCAACGGAGAAACGCATAATTGCAGCAACAAGCCAAGCAAGTACAAGCGGGCTTAAAGGAAGGCTTGCAAGAACTTTACCAAGTTCTACACCAAGACCACTATCAAGTAATACGCGGTTAAATGCACCACCTGCACCGATAACAAGTAAGATACCAGCAACAGGACCAAAGCATTCGTCCGTAAATTTTAAGATTTGTTTCATATCAAAACCACGCGCAAGACCAAGTGACCAATACGCAAAGAAAGCAGAAATAAGAAGTGCAGTAATCGGATTACCAATAAAGTTTACCAATGGTGCCATACCTGAAGTTTTTAAAGCACTTAAATCAAAGATAGTTTTTGCAACCATGATAATCATTGGTAATAATACAGTGAATAAAGTAAGACCAAACCCAGGTAATTTATCATCAGGAACACGTTCTTCTTCCGGTTTATTAAGTGCCGGTAAATTTACTTCGATATTGCCTTTGATAAATTTCGACCAGATAGGACCACCAATCACTGCGGCTGGGATACAAACAAGCATACCAAGCATAATTACTTTACCAATGTCAGCATTTAAAGATTGCGCAATTGCCATAGCTGCTGGATGTGGTGGTAACATACAGTGAACGATTTGAAGCGATACCCCCATTGGAATACCAATTGCTACGATAGACATACCTGTCGCTCTAGCAATACTAATAACAAGTGGAATCAATAACACAAAACCAACTTGGAAAAACACTGGAATCCCAGTAATAAAACCTACAACCATCATTGCCCAACTTGCACGTTCTTTACCAAGTGCATTGATGAGTGTTCTTGCAAGGCGTTCTGCACCGCCTGAAGTTTCAAGCATTTTTCCTAAGATACTACCTAGACCAAGAACAGTCGCTAGGAACCCCAGCGTCCCCCCCATACCAGCTTCAATAGAAGCACAAATTTTAACTAGAGGCATACCTGTCATAATTCCAACAAACATACATGCGATAATCAAACTAATAAATGCATGTAAACGAACCTTCATGATAAGGAAAACAACCAATGCGATTGCCAAGAATAACGTCAATACTAAAAATGTAGTAGTGTCCACTTAACTTCTCCCCCTATATTGTCTAAATTCTTTTTTCTCTACTTTTCACCAAGCATGTTAATATAATTTTTTACTGTTTCACACATTGTCTGACGGCTCGCTTTTAGCATCGTTTCAAAGCGTGTATTCTTGTCTGTATGACTTGCTAAGAAATTTCTTGCTTCCCGAACAGCCCCTGTTGAGATTTCTGTATTTACATTAATTTTACGAACGCCTAAAGAAACTGCCTTTTTGATCGCCGCATCAGGAATACCAGAACACCCATGCAGTACCACTGGTACACTGATTGCTGCACTAATTTCTCCCAATCGATCAAAATCAAGTTCAGGAACTCCTTTATAAATACCATGGGCATTGCCGATGGCAACTGCGAGTGCATCAATCCCACTACCAATCACATATCGAGCAGCAGCATTTACACTCGTATAGCCCTTTCCCATTTCAAAACCTAGCTCACAAGTACCATCTTCATTGTTCATGTAACCTAGTTCACCTTCGACACTTACCCCTACCACATGTGCAATTTCAACGATTTTCCTCGTATTTGCAATGTTTTCCTCTAGGGGAAGATGTGACCCATCATACATAACAGAAGTAAAACCACAGCGAATCGCCCGCATAACTGTAGAAAACTCTTTGGCATGGTCCAGATGGAGCACGACTGGAATATCTCCAGCAGCGCAAAGTTTTTTCACAATCGTTGCGATGACTTCGATTGGAGCATGGCTTAAATAGCCTTCCCCAAACGAAAGAATCACGGGCTCATTTAATTCTTGTGATGCTTGGGTAACAGCAAGCACAGATTCTAAATTATAAACATTAAATGCACCAAGTGCACTTTTTTGTTCTTCTGCATATTTTAAAATCGTTTTAAGATTAACAAGCATCGTTTCTTCCTGCTTTCTTATTTGTCGTTTAACATATCAACAACTTCACGAAGTGTAGTCACAGCACCAACATTTCCCGGGAAAATAATGTATGGTAAGTTAGGGAATTTACTTTCTGCGCCTGTTTGCCATACTGGAATACCAGGTTTTACTTGTCCCATAACATTTGCTTTTTTAACAGCAAGACCTTTTGTACCAACATCACTAGAAGTGATACCACCTTTTGCGATTAAGAAGCTTGGTTTAACGCTAAGTCTTGAAACAATACTCGTAATTGCTTCAGAAATTTTAACGGATACTTTCAAGGATTCTTCTTGACTGCCAACATCTAATCTTTCACGTCCAGTAAATACGGTTACCGTTTGACCATTTTTAATACATTCTTCGGTTGTGCTTATAATATGATTTAATTCATCTGCTAATTTTTGTGGTTCAAGCACTAATAAATGATTGAACTCGATGAATTTTACATAATCACATTTTTGCAGCTCTGCCAATTGTTCCGTTGTTTTCTTTACATGAGAACCAACAATGACAAGACCACCGTTTTTATTATCTTTGGCAACAAGTTCCGCTTTTTGCAGTAATCCTTTATTGCTCACGCCACCAATTACTTTTGTAAAAGCAGCTGCCGTTCTAAACATAAAGTTTTTACCTTGCGCCATCGCTGCGATAAGCGCAATCGAAAACACTTTAACATCTACATAATCAACGGCATTGACTACTACTTTGTTGAAATCTTTCACTTCCAATAATTGCTTTGTAATACTATCTATGTCAAAACTTCTAATACTTTCTAATGAAATACAAGTCGTATTAGCAGCTTTATACTCACCTTTTGTTTTTTCTTCTACATATTCAGTTAAGTTTGATGACTTGTACATAAAGGTTTTGTCATTCGCAAATTCTGTTTCACCAGCTGGTGTTAAAAATTCACCTTCTTGTACATAATGAACGTTACCAATTGTAAAACGTCCGCCTTCTTTAAAGATTGGCATCAATACTTCGCCATCAATTTTTGATCCAGAATTTGCTTCTACTGCTGCTTTTAATGTTTGTGTTTCTAATGGAAAATGTCCGCGAAGAGTAGAATCACTCCGGCTGATAATCATAAATTCTTTGCCTGTTTTTTTCGCTTGTGCGGCAATACGATTTGCCATTTCAGTATGCGCTTGTTTTGTTTCTTCTGCTGAGAAAGCTCTAGAATTTGTTAGTATAAAAAATATTGAGTTGGATTCGGCAAAACCTGCTGCAATACTTTCTTCTGACCAATCTGTATATACGGAGATATCATGTACAGTTTGTACCCCTGTTGGATCATCATCTAGGACAACAATCTTTTTGTTAAACGTCTTTAGCGCCTCAGCTAATTTTTCATCCACCATTTTTTCATCAATATCTTGAATCATTTCAAATGCTTTTGTCTTTAATACTTTTGCCATTCTCTTTTACTCCTCTGCTCATATTATATTTTATATTTTTTGGGGAAGAAGTAGAAAATAAGATCTAAAAATTTTCTACTTCTTTCAAGTTAGTAATAAATATCTTTGCGTTTGGGGTGTTTCTAATTATTT
>Ga0316613_10000734_pt1 | contig 24340 bp, 21 predicted proteins | sample OWC_soil_day10_C_2_FD_207647 | JGI IMG/M metagenome (GOLD analysis project Ga0316613, IMG submission 207647) | Wetland soil microbial communities from Old Woman Creek delta, Ohio, United States - OWC_soil_day10_CT_b | ecosystem: Environmental > Terrestrial > Soil > Wetlands | place: USA: Ohio...
GGTGACGATTGTGGATCGGAAAACGCTGCGTACCGGGTGTGAACCTGTCCCAGTTCGACTTCTTCACTATCTTGCAACATGAACTTTTCGGCAATCGAAAACCATCTATCGGCAGGCATCAAATCGAGCAAGACCGTAAACAGTTCCTCGTTTTCCTTTTCGATCATGGCCTCGATCGTCTGAACGTACAAGTCCAGCGCCAAATACAAATCCTGCATTCCGAAATCGCTGTCTCTGAGTCCCTTTCGCAGTCGGTCCCTGACCAGCTTGTAAAGATCGAATCCGAGTAGGCGCATCGTCTCCAGCTCGTCCAGGAGCCGATCCACTCCGGCGGTCGAACTGCGAACTTCCGGCAAGATATGGACCTCCAGACGCCTCCACCTACAGCTCAAATGCAGTCTCTTCACGCTATCCAGCAATTGCTCGAAAACATGACGTCCGCATGCCTGCGAATCCTTGCAATTGACTTGAAGATATCCGTGGAATGAGCTCAATTCCGATCGAACGTTTTCCTGCTCGACTTTCAATGCTGTTTGTATGTAAGTAACCGATAACATTTCTTCTCCTGCAACGACGGCAACCCAAAATAAAAAGAGATGATTCAGGCACCGAAGTTCCTCTCCTCCCTGGCTGGAACGGCAATTGCTCATTGCCAGTTCAAGAAAGCAGACAGAATAATCGCGACGGGACAATACAGTTTGAGATATGGCAAAGGATACAGGTGCGAAATCATATGTTTCCTTCACGCAACACCGAAACAGCATCCTCCCGCCATCTTGATTAAACAAGCTTTACCTCACCGGAGATAGCGGTCTATTCTTGAGAAGGGTGCCAAATTTCGACAGAAGATGACGCTGCGTGTTAACAGAATCCGCCCCATTACAAGCGGTTACATTTTTTAATGAAATTTACCTAAATTCGTTTTACAACATTGTTGCCTTATTTTTATGATTGAAATGTTGCAGCATGGCAAATGTTGTGTAATTCTGACCGGTGAAATTGAAATTTTCATGCAGAGAAATCAACAAATTAGCACCTGCCGCATACTTCATACCAGGACATCATGAATAGTTTCGACAAGCAAAATTCAGGACACAAGCACACACCTTTCCGCGTGAAAGGCTTTACGCTTTTGGAACTGATGATAGTGGTTGCTGTCATCGGCATCCTTAGCATGGTCGCATATCCAAACTATGTCCGTTACATCCAGCGCAGCAACATCGCCGATGCGCTTTCCGCGCTTTCCCAATACCGGCTATCGATGGAGCAGGTTTCGCAAGACAACGGCAACTATGGCATAACACCTAGCTGCAATGTCGCTGTACCAGCCGAGACAAGTCATTTCACTTTCGCCTGCACGACCAGTACGACTGCCACTTCCACGGACAGCACGGTTACTAAAAATGCTAAACAGACCTTTACCGCCACGGCAACGGGCAATGGAAGCATGGCCGGGTTCGTATACACCATCGACGACAAGGGAACCAAGGCAACGACGAAATATGCCGGCGCCACCGTATCAAAATCGTGCTGGTTGATCAAACCAGGAGACTGCTGATGCTGCAACGCGGATTCACTCTTATCGAATTGCTGATATCCCTTGCTCTTCTGGCAATTCTCGCTTCGCTGGCCGCGCCGAACTTTTCCCAGTTCATCGCGCAACGCAGCGTGCGCGCCACATCGGAACAGTTGCGCGACACCATGACCTATGCACGCCAGGAAGCGCTCAAGCGAAACCGCTCCATAAAGGTCGATATAAGCAGCAATGTCGTCAAGACGACCGTAGTCTCGGACAGTACCAACTTGCAGGAATGGACTGCGAAAGTGCCCGTCACGGACGGTACCGTCACCATCGATGGAAACGGCCGTGGGACGATCACTAACACCTTCTCCGTCACATCGAACCAGTTCACCTGCAAGGCTAGCGGCGGCCCGCTTGCCTGCTTCAATGTTCAACTGCTTTCCGGCGGTGCAGCCCGACTTTGCGATCCGCAGGCTACTACAGGCAGCATGGAGGCATGTTTATGATCCTGAAACACCAGAAAGGCACAACTCTTCTCGAAGCGCTGATCGCGCTCGCCATCCTGTCGTTTGCGATACTGGGCCTGATGGCGCTTCAGACCAGTCTTCTGCGGCAGACCGGACAGAGTAAATCACGCGTGCAAGCAACGCTCCTTGCCCAAAACCTGATGGGGCTGATTTCCGTCAATAAAGACCAAGCCTCCTGCTACCTGACAACGGGTGCAAGCTGCAGCTCAACCGATGCGTCGACTCAGATGACGACCTGGAAAAACGAAGTGCTGGCAGCGCTTCCGAACGCCACTTCCACCGAAGTGCTGGCCGCCATGCCAAGCTCACAAAACCCCAGCGTGGTTCTTGGCTCGGACAACTCGATAACGATAACGCTTGGCTGGAAAGACAAGTCGGATTCGGCTGTCCGCAACCTGATCATTGTCGGGAGACCATGGTGATGAACGAGCATAACAGGCAACACGGTTTCACGACTGTCGAAGTACTGGTCGGCGTGGTGATCGGCTTGCTCGTCTGCCTGACGGCGCTGAGCACATTCACGTTCATGGAAACGCAAAAGCGGTCGACGATGGGCAGAAACGGGGCGCTGTCCAATGGCGGCATGGCGCTCTTCCAGATTGAAAACGAAGCCAAGCATGCCGGGCTGGGGTTGATGACCACGAGTGCGTTCGTCTGTTCGACCGCCAATCTCGGCTACAAGACATCGGTCCTACTGAACAATTCCCCGCTTTATCCGGTTCTTATTACAAACGGCGGCACCGGCTCCGACTCGATCAGGTTTGCCTACCTGAATTCGCTTTCCGGAGCAACGACGATCAAAATTGCCAAGGACATGGACAGCGCATCGGGAACCATCTATACGAATGTCGACCCGAATACCTCGTCAGGCAACCTCCTGCTGCTGAGAGAAAGCGGTTCTCCCTGCACGTTCCGTCAGGTCAGCAGCGTTGCGGCCAGCGGAAGCGGCTATGCCATCACGCATACGTCGGGCGACTACAACTACGGCATGTTGGCTTTCACCAAACAGGTCAAATACGTCAACGGCGATTATGTTGCGTTCACATCCGGTCTGACCTGGGTCAAATACGATATCAGCAATGGTACCTTGAGGGAAACTGACAACATCACCGGAACCACGCGAACGATCGCTGACAACGTGGTCGGCATGAAGGCCTACTACGGCGTAGCTGACACCAACACGTCGAGCGCAAAAAGCATAGCCAGTTGGCAATCGCCCTCCACTTTCACCGTTTCGGACACCAACCTGCTCAAGGTACGCGCCATCCGGGTTGGCGTCGCATTGCGATCCCCTGAGCGCGACAACAGCTGCCCGGGCACGTCAAGCACGTTGACGCTATGGGACAGCGGGCCAACCATCGACATCTCCGGGGTCACCGACTGGAAGTGCTACAAATTCCAGACGTACAGCATGATCATCCCGTTGTTCAACGTAACGTCCGGCATTCGCTAGGAGATCGGAAATGGCCATCAACAACAGCACAAGCCGCCTTGCCGGACTTCAGCCATCTGCCCGGCACATCCGGCAGCTCGGCAGCTCTTTCAGGAAGAACTGCGAATCCGGCGCTGCACTGTTGACCGTCCTGGTCATGGTGCTGATCCTGCTCATTGGCGCCATCGCTGTCTTCGTTTCGACCGAATCGACATCACTCCTGGCCGGCAACATGGCCTTCCGCGAAGCGACGAAACAAGCTGCCGATGTCAGCGTCAGTGAGGCAACCACCTACCTGTCGTCCTACACCGCTCTGGACACGGCGGTTGCCAACAAATACTTCCCTTTGAAGCAGACCGAGGATTCCAATGGTCTTCCGTCCACCGTGTCATGGGACAACGTCAGCACGACCACCATTGGGAATTACGAAATGAAGTACGTCATCGAGCGGCTATGCACCGGGACGCTGCCCGCCGACACCAGTACCCAGTGTATGCTCCTGCCCGGGTCGGACACAAGCGGTTCCAAGGGGGTGAACAGCACATCGGCGTCGACATCCGCATCCGTACTGTATCGCGTCACGATCCGGACGCAAGGCCCGAAGAATGCCGAGGCTTATACCCAGGTTCTAATTGCAAAATAAGTGAGGTACGCCATGAACGCCAAGAATCCGTTTGTCAGGTCGATTACCTGGCTGCTCATCGCGGCTCAACTGCTGACGCCATCCTACGGCGCCGTAACGACCATCAGCAGCTCGCCTGTCGATACGTCCAGTACGATCCCGCCGAACGTCATCTTCGGGCTTGACGACTCCGGCTCGATGGACTCGGAAGTCATGGAAAACACCAGCGACGGCGCGTTCTGGTACAACTACGACACAAAATCTTTCTGGGACTCGACCAACTCGCGATTCAACTTCAACGACGCGGGAACACAGAGCACCACGATGTTCAAGTACATCTATTTGTTTCCGAATGGAACCAATTCAGATGCTCGCAGACTGGATGAAGGCAGTGGTACAAACTATTACAACGGCCACCATGCCATCCCTCCTACCAAGCAGTTCGCTTTCACGCGCAGCTATGCCTACAACCCGCTCTATTACAATCCAAGCACCACCTATACAGCATGGGCACCGGCCTACATCAGCAGCGCTTCCCAGACATTTCCGGCAGCCAGCCCGACTGCTCCGCGAAGCCATCCCTGGATAACATCATCGGGAGGCGGATCCGTCTCCACCACCGCCAGTTCAACTTACCCGATCGCTAGCGATATCGATCCTTCGAGCTCGACATATCAGGCTTTCAATTGGACATTCCTGATGCTGCCGGGCATGACCATACCTGCTGGCTCATATGCAAAAAAACAGGGAACATCCGGCCTCGCGTCCATCGGCACCTCAGACATTACCGTTTCGACCGCCGATAAATATTATTATGCGGCCATCAAGTATTACCCGGCGACCTACTGGGTACCGGACAGCACCTGCACGGATACGTCACAGGCCTATTGTGCAACAGCCCCTTATGCCGTCAATGGAACCACTTATCTGAGGCGCTACGAAATCAAGTCCGGTAACACTTTTCCTTCTGGCCGTTCCTATGCCGACGAACTGCAGAATTTTGCCAACTGGTTTACGTACTACCGCAAGCGCAAGCTGATGCTGGCCGCTTCCATGGGGCAGGTCCTGCCGCAAATGACCAGCATCCGAGGCGGCATGGTAAGGTTCAACAGTCTGTCAAACGTCACGATGTACGACTTTTCCGTATCGGACAACTCGCTGAACTACCAGCCAATCCTGGGACAGGTCTATACCAACCCATCATCCGGCGGCACACCGACCCGGGAAACACTGAAGTACATTGGAACTCAATTTACACGGACGGACTCGAGCGCTCCCATCCTGTATGCCTGCCAACGCAACGCGGCCATGATCATGACGGATGGCTTCGCCTATGCCACAACAGTCACGGTACCCAGCTACAGTCAATCCACTTACGGAGGAAGCAAGCCTTACCAGACGACATACACCAGTACCCTGGCGGACATTGCGCTGGCCTACTATACCAATCTGCTACGTTCGGACATGACGCAAGGCCTCCTCACCACCAGCACGTCGGATCCCAACCCCAATTTGCACATGACTACGTATGCCCTGACGCTGGGGGCGAAGGGGGTACTCTACCAAGGAACGGACACGGCTGACCCGTTCACGACCTACCCGAGCTGGACCAACCCGACGGTCAACTATAGTCCTTATGCAGTGGACGACCTGTGGCATGCCACAATCAACGGCCGCGGCAAGATGATGACGGCAACCGACACCTCTACCACCGCATCAAGCATCCTGTCCGCCCTGACCAACATCGCGGACCAGGCCTCGGCCCAGTCATCAGTCGGCATATCGCGCGTCAACCTCACATCCGGCGATTCCACCGCCTACATCAGTTCCTACCATCGGAACGGCTGGTACGGCGACCTGAAAGCCTACCCTGTCGACTCCTCCACGGGTGACGTGACCTACACGACGTCGAGTGGGGGCGATGCCATGGTCTGGAGCGCCAAGACCCAGCTCGACGCCACAGCGGCCACCGACCGCATCATTGCCGCCGGCACGGGGGATACGACTACGAAGGCCGTTCCGTTCCGGCAAGCCAGCCTTCCCAGCAGCATGCTGACGCTGTTCGGTTCCACGACCACTGCCCAAACCAATGTCATCAACTACCTGCGCGGCGACCGGACCAACGAGGGCACCTACCGGACTCGTACGTCCGTCCTGGGGGATATCGACTATTCCGAGCCTGCCGTCGTCAAGGGCGCAACCGCCTCTTACCTTGATTCGGGATACGGCGACTTCAAAACATCCATCTCATCCCGCAAACGCATGGTCTATGAAGGCGCGAATGACGGCATGCTGCACGCATTCGACGCTTCCACCGGGAACGAGCTGTGGGCCTATGTTCCCAGCTTCGTCACATCCAATCTGGCCAACCTGACGTCGACCTCTTACCAGCACCAGTACTATGTGGACGGATCCCCGACAGTCAACGACGTAGCGGACAGTGACGGAAACTGGAAGACCATCCTGGTGTCCGGCCTGCGCGCGGGCGGCAAGGGATTCTTTGCCATTGACGTGACGAACCCGGAAATGGCCAATGAAACTACCCTGGCCAGCAAGGTCATATGGGAGTTTCCGAATGCAAACACGCCGACCGCCACCAAGAACAATGTCGGGCTGTCGTTCGGCAAGCCGGTCATCGCCAAGCTCGCCAATTACGGCTGGGTCGTCCTGTTGACGTCCGGCTACAACAACACGTCCGGCGACGGACTGGGCCATCTGTTCGTGGTCAATGCCACGACCGGCGACCTGATTGCAGATATCGCCACGACGGTCGGCTCGACGACCAGTCCGTCCGGGCTGGCGCAGATCAATGCCTATGCCTCCAATGCCTCGTCCGACGCCACCATCGCCACGGTGTACGGCGGCGACCTGTACGGCAACCTGTGGCGCTTCGATCTGTCGGCGACCTCCAGTTCCAGCTGGAATGCGGTGAAGCTGGCTACTGCAACTAACAGCTCCGGCACGGCACAGCCCATCACGACCATTCCGGAACTAGCGCTGGTCAGCACCTCCGCCGGCAACAAGCGCATGGTCTTCTTCGGCACCGGCAAGATGCTCGCCGATTCCGACCTGACCGTATCGCAGACGCAAACCTTCTATGCCATCGTCGACGACCGGACCGCCAGTCCGACCGTTGCCACCCGTTACGGCACCGGGAAAAACCTTGCCCAGGCGACGCTTACCATAAGCGGTACCAGCCGGACGACATCGGGCGCCTCGGTCGACTATACGACGCAGAAGGGATGGTACATGGATCTGCCCAGCGGTGAAGAGGTATCGACCAACTCGACGGCTGCCTACGGTTACATCACCTTCACCAGCAATCAGCCATCCGGCGCCAGTTGCGACACCAAGTCGTATCTGTACATCGTCAGCCAGGCAAGCGCAACCGAACTGACCGGCGTAACAGCCGGGCAGTACCTGGGCAATGCCATGGCCAGCGATCCGGTGGTCGTCGTGACATCGACAGGAACCGTGCGCATCATCACGCACCTGAGCAACAACGATGTCGTCACCAAGACAGCCACAGGACTCGGCAGTACTTCACCCAAGGCGGTTGCCTGGAAGGCGATTGCGCTCTAGCCCGGTTGCAACCAAGCTGTCCTCAAGCCCGCCTGCCCTTGTGCAGGCGGGCTTTTTTATGACCTGATCATCGTCAGCATCATCTTGAATTTCCGGATGCCCTTCAACGCGTGCGGATCGTTGGCGGGCATGACGATGAAGTCGCCCTGCTTCAGGATGTACGGCTTGCCGGAGATGGTGATTTCGACTTCGCCATCCAGCACCTGAACCATGGCGTCGAATGGGGCGGTATGCTCGCTCAATCCCTGCCCTTCATCGAAGGCAAACAGAGTGACCGTTCCCGTCTCTTTCTTCAGGATCGTCTTGCTGACGACCGCATCGTCCTGGTACTCCACCATGTCCGCCAGCGAAGCCGGCTTCAATTCGACATCCATGTCGCCCCCATCAAGAATCGTTTGGCCGAATACAGCATCATTGTCTCTTCTCTTCCATCGCCGCCCTGGCGATGTGGTAGCAGGCATCGATATGCGCATTGCTGACGTACATCATGGCCGCGTAGCTCAATGCGGCGGACGCGGCCCTTCCCACTATCGGCGCATATCTTAGCAGCCTATTCGATACCGCTCTCTTCCCCGCTCTTTTCAGCACGGTCATGATCAGGTTGCGCGTAATTGACCTGCCGACGAAATCGGCCCCGACGACCTTGATCATCTCCGCAATCGTCGACCGCTTCTGCGCATCGAGCTCTCCGATCTGCCGTGGCGTCAGCCCGAAACGCTTGTTGATGCGAGGAATCACATTGCCCAGCACGCTCGCATCGACAAGCAGGTCGATGCCTGGCACCGGCACCATGGCAAGACCCGCCGCAACGGTTGCACGCCGTGCAGCCAGGGATTGGCACGACGATCTGATCCTGTCCAGTTCGGGAAGAGTTTTCGGCAGCATGCTTGACCTCGTTATCGGAAACAGGGATATGAACATTGACTCTGTTCAGAGATCAGACACCGCCGCCATGCGAAAGTTTTGCCTTTCACCTATGGCAGCAGGAAATGCCTGGGGGTGTGGTGTCCTAAAGTGATAGCTTCCGCTTTTGCCCGCCCGCATCCACGAAGCGCTCGCTATCGAGGAAGGCAAGCGCGGCATCCAGGCGCGCGAAAGCAGGCAGGGTCAGTTGAAGATGCCGCCAGCGGAGCGACCTGCCATGCGACTTCGCCCGCTCGATAAGACGATGCCCGATACCTTGCCTCCGATAATCGGGTCGCACATACAATTCGGCCAGCGTGCCGAAAGAGTCGCCCCTGTGCTGCAGGTTCCCGAACAGGGTAACGAACCCGAGAGGGTGACCGCGCAAGCTGGTTGCCAGGATGATGGCGTAGTCGCCTGCTTCCATGAATTCAGCGCGCTCCACCATCATCCTGGCCTGATCGAAGGAGTAACGGCTTCTACCGAGAGCATCCATGATCTCGCAGTTCAGCTCCCCGACCAGCACGGCCGCTTCGCGTGCATCCCCAGGTGTGGCAAGACGGATAACGGGCTTTACCGGTTTTCCCAAGACTGCGCTCCAGCTACCTGATCCCGGCTCAAGCCAAGCCTATTCCCACTTGCAGGCATCCGTAAAGGCCGACTTGCGGTCGACCAGTTGGCCGCGCCCGATGATCGTGCCGGTATCCTCGCGCTTGATGGTCGCCACCGCCTGTTCCCGGCTTTCATCGATGCGGTAGATCACACCCGGTTCCAGCGTGACATCCGTGATCGTGTAGCAACGCAGCCCTTCGGGAAAGAGAGGGTGCCCGCCCGGAATATTCATGCCCCACAAGGTGTGGATACCGGGCTGAATGGCGTATACGAAATCGCTGGTCGGATTGGGAATCGTCGATATGTCGAACTTCTTGCGGTCAAGCCCGCGCAACAGCAGCGATCCCTCCCTGATCTGCGCAACAGAAGACGGATTGCCGGTCGGCGCGTCCTCAACCGGAAACAGCCTGGGCCTGTCGGAACAGGCCGACAGGAAGAGCGCTGCCAGAAACAATGAAAAGGTGCATTTTTTCAGCATGCGAAGGGCATTCTCAACGCCGGATGCGGCGAACGAATTTCCAGATTCCGCCGATGGCGATCGGAAAGACTGCTGCACCGACACCGATGATAACGATGGTATTCAGATGATTGCGGATGATGGGGATATTGCCAAAAAAGTAACCGCCCAGCACCAGGCCGACCACCCATCCGAGTGCCCCTGCAATATTGTAAAACTGAAAACGGCTGAACGGCATCTCCGAAACTCCCGCGACAAACGGCGCGAACGTCCGGACGATGGGAACAAAGCGCGACAGCGTGATCGTCTTGCCGCCATGCTTGTCAAAAAAGGCCTGGGTCTGATACAGGGCCTTCTTGTCGAGCCATACGTAATCCTTTGTGAACACGGTCTTGCCGACTTTTTTCCCGATCCAGTAATTCAACGTATTGCCGGTAGTGGCTGCAATGACCAGAATAATCATCAGCAGCCAGACGTCCATGGAGCCGGTGGCGCAGAAAGCGCCCGCGATGAAGAGGAGCGAGTCCCCAGGCAGGAACGGCAATACCACCAGGCCCGTCTCGCAGAAGACGATGCCGAAAAGGACCGCATACACCATTGTGCCGTACTGGTTGATGACCTGTCCGAGAACCTTGTCGACATGCAAGATGATGTCGATAAACTGCATGAAATCCATGATTTACCCTGAAATCGGCGCCGCTGGCAATTCGACACCGGACAGGCAAGATTCCGGCACGGTATATCGTGAGACGGATCGAACTGATCCATCCGGACCGAAATGGAGCACCGTCCGGAAGATATCATCCGCGGCATTGCATCCTATCAAGAACAAACTCGTCAAGTATACAGACTCGGCAGCGTGAAATGATGACTTATCGCTAACTTGCGGTCGAAATTGATCGTATACCCAACATATCCTGCCTGGCCCGCTTTCCGGAAAGATGCCCTGCCTGACGTTATAATCACCTGGATGAACACGTTATTACATCGCCCACCTCGCCCGATCCAGGCATTGCCCGATCAGCTGATTTCGCAAATCGCTGCCGGCGAGGTCGTGGAACGGCCTGCCGCCGCAGTCAAGGAACTGCTGGAGAATGCGCTCGATGCGGGCGCGACACAGATCACGATACGCCTTGAAAACGGCGGCATCAAGCGGATCGCCATCACGGACAATGGAGGCGGCATACCGCCCGAACAGATGCCGTTGGCGCTGATGCGGCACGCCACGTCGAAGATCGCCTCGCTGTCCGACCTCGAAAGTGTCGCCACGCTCGGTTTTCGCGGCGAGGCACTGGCGTCGATCGCATCGGTCGCCAACCTGACGCTGGTATCGCGCACACCGGATGCCGCGCACGCCTGGCAGATCGCGAGCGGAGAAGACGCCGCCTCGCCCTCATCCGGCGCCACGGGGACGACCGTGGACGTGCAGGATCTGTACGGGTCCACGCCTGCGCGGCGCAAGTTCCTGAAATCCGACCAGACCGAATACGGCCATTGTGCCGAAGTCGTGCGGCGCATTGCGCTGGCGAGGCCCGACGTCCGCTTTACCCTGTTCCATAACGGCAAGCAGCTCGATCAGTGGAATGCCAGCGATGATGCTGCCCGCAGCGCGCAAATCCTTGGCAATGAATTTGCCCAGGCACGGCTGGACCTGGACCACGATGCCGGGGAAGAAAGCGGCGGCCTGCGCCTGCGCGGTTTCGTCGGCCTGCCGAACGCCTCCCGGATGCGCGCCGACTCGCAGTACTTCTACGTCAACGGACGATTCGTGCGCGACCGCCTTCTGACCCATGCGGTTCGTACCGCCTATGAAGACGTGTTGCACAGCGACCGCTTCCCGTCCTACGTGCTGATGCTCGAGCTCGACCCGTCGCTGGTCGACGTGAACGTACATCCCTCCAAGATCGAGGTTCGCTTCCGCGACAGCCGCGCCGTGCACCAGTTCGTGATGCACGCCGTCAGCCGGACACTGGCGCGCACAGCAGCAGAATCGACCGAATCGTCCGCTTCTGTTACGTCGGCTTCTCCCGCCTCGCCGCTTCCGCCGCGAGCGGGCGCTTCAACCTGGATGCGCGAGTCCAGGCAACACGATTTTGGCGTCCGCCAACGTACTGCCGATTACGGTTCCCTGTTCGCCGGAACACGATCCGGGAACCCAGCTCCTGACTACCCGTCGTCCCTGTTCACATCCGCAACCAATCCGGTTTCCGCCGGAACGGATCATGTTGGCGATGCCTCCGTTCCTTCCGTATCGGCAGCACCCGCCCCGGATCAGGAAGCTCCTGTAGCGGAGGAATTTCCGCTCGGCTTTGCCATCGGGCAGTTGCACGACATTTATATCCTTGCCCAAAACCGGAAAGGGCTGGTGCTGGTCGACATGCACGCCGCTCACGAACGCATCCTGTACGAGAAACTGAAGAATGCGCTCGATGAAAACACGCTGGCCGTTCAGTCGCTGCTGATCCCGGTCACCTTGACCGTCAGCGACATCGAAGCCGGCACGGCGGAAGAACACCGCGAAACGCTTACGGCCTTCGGGTTCGATGTTGCTTCGCTGTCGCCCGGCACGCTGGCGGTGCGCACCGCGCCCGCCCTGCTGCGCGATGCCGACATCCCGGCACTGATGCGCGACATCCTGCGCGACCTGCACGAATTCGGCGCGTCATCCCTGGCCAGCGAACGGCGCAACCAGCGGCTTGCCACCATCTGCTGCCACCGCGCCGTGCGTGCCAACCGGGCCCTGACCCTGCCCGAAATGAACGCCCTGCTGCGCCAGATGGAAACGACGGAGCGCGCCAACCAGTGCAACCACGGACGCCCGACCTGGACGCAACTCGCCATGTCGGACCTGGACAGCTTTTTCCTGCGCGGGCAATAGACCGGAATGAACACCCGCACATGAGTCCCAAAGTCGGTCCCCTTCCCCAGTTTGCCGCAGCGCCCCTGCTCGTCCTGATCTCGATATTCCTGATGATGCAGTCGCTGTCGACGGACATGTACGTCGCGTCGCTACCCGGCCTGTCCACCTATTTCGAGGTGCCTGCCTCGACCGTGCAGCTGACCCTGTCGATCTTCGTGATGGGCTTCGGTGGCGCACAGCTTGCCATCGGCCCCTTGTCCGACCGCTTCGGGCGGCGTCCCGTGCTGTTGTGCGGTCTTGGTCTTTACCTCGCCACCAGCCTGATGTGCGCGCTGTCGCCGTTGATCTGGCTGCTGATCGGCGCACGCTTTCTGCAGGCGCTCGGCTGCTGCTCGGCCTTTGTCGTCGGTCGCGCGATCATCCGCGATGCCTACGCGCCGGAACACGGCACGGTAATCATGGTCCGGGCCAGTTCCTGGCTGTCGCTGACGCCGCTGCTCGGGCCGATCATCGGTGCCTACCTGGAAGTCTGGTTCGGCTGGCGCGCAGCCTTTACCGTCCATAGCCTTATCTCCTTCCTGCTGATCTTGGCCGTCTTCTTCCGCCTGCCCGAGACCAACACCGACAAGAATCCGGACGCGACCCGGCTATCCGGCATCCTGGCCAGCTACCGCGATGTGCTGGGCGCGCGCGTATTCTGGGCCAATGCCCTGCCCGGCGCATTCTCCTACGGCTCGATCTTCACCTTCATATCGGGCGCATCCATGGTGCTGATCCGTGTCCTGCACATGCCGGTCACGTGGTTCGGCTACAGCTTTTCGTTCGGCACCCTCGGCTACATGTTCGGCACCATGCTGTGCCGCCGGCTGGTCAGAAAAATGTCTCCCAGCGGCGCATTCCGCATCGGCACCGGCATATCGCTGGCGTGCGGCTTGCTGTTCCTGAGCTGCGTACTGACGGGGATTCATCACTGGAGCATCGTGCTGGCCGCGATGTTCCTGACCATGGCCGCGCACGGCATCAATTCCCCGCTGTCGCAAGCCGGATCGGTCACACCTTTCCCTACCCAGGCCGGAACGGCGGCCGGATTGTCGGGAGCGCTGTTCATGGTAGCCGCCTTCATCGTCGGCACGCTCGTCGGCGGCACCTATAACGGAACGCTGTATCCGCTCGCTATCATTTCGTGCATGAACGGCTTCCTATTGTTCGCCTGCGTCCGGGTCTTCCCGGAACACCGTATTGGAGGGGCGCTATGCCGGGCATGAGAAAACCGCTCGCCGTTACCATCATGGGCCCGACCGCATCGGGCAAGACGGCGGCCGCCATGGAGATCGCACGCCACATCCCCGCCGAAATCATTTCTGTCGATTCGGCACTCGTCTATCGCGGCATGGATATCGGCACGGCCAAGCCCAGCGCAGACGAGCTGGCAGCCGTACCCCATCACCTGATCGACATCATCACCCCGGCCGAAGCCTACTCGGTTGCGCAATTCCGCGAGGATGCCATTCGCCTGGTGATGGAAATTGCCGGACGCGGCAAATTGCCCCTCCTCGTAGGCGGAACGATGATGTACTTCAAGGGCCTGACCGGCGGCCTGGACGACCTGCCTGCGGCGAACCCGGAAATCCGTGCCCGGCTCGACGAAGAGGCGGCAGGCATCGGCTACCCTGCACTGCACACGCGCCTTGCACAACTCGACCCCGCAACCGCTGCACGTCTGAAGCCCAACGATTCGCAACGCATCCAGCGCGCGCTGGAAATCATCGAACTGACCGGCAAGCCGATGTCCGAACTGCTTGCAGGCCGTCCCCAAGCGGAACTGCCCTTTGACCTGATGGCATTCTCGCTCGAGCCGTCCGACCGCAGCGTACTGCACCGCCGCATCGCCGCCCGCTTCGACGCCATGCTGGAAAACAGCGCGCTGGTGCACGAAGTGGAAACACTGCGCACGCGAGGCGACCTGCACCTTGGACTGCCGTCGATGCGTTGCGTCGGGTACCGGCAGACATGGGAATACCTGGATGGTGCTTATGGAATGGAAGAAATGCGCGAAAAAGGCATCGCCGCCACACGCCAGTTGGCGAAACGGCAACTGACCTGGCTGCGCGCCATGCCCGACCGCATCGCCATCGATTGCCTGCGACCCGATGCGCCCTCTGTCATCCTGGAACGCATCCAAGAGCGCCTGAGCGCACCCCATCCTTAGAAAGACCATTTTGCCTTGACACCCAGACCGAAAGGCGGCATAATACAAGGCTCTGTGGTGATATAGCTCAGCTGGTTAGAGCACAGCACTCATAATGCTGGGGTCGGTGGTTCAAGTCCACCTATCACCACCACGAATACAAGGCCGTAACCTAATGATTTCAGCAGGTTACGGCCTTTTTCTTTTGCCAGCACGGTTTTGACCCAACTCGCCCAATTACCCTGTATTTGGAACAGAGTTGAGCAATAATTTTCTCTTCACGCTACAACTCATCATTAATTAAGTCTATAGCCTCCGCCTTTATTATGGCGCCAGGCAGGTTTGTCGAGGTCTTCTACGATCCCAAGCGCAGGCATTCAACGCTAGGCTATGTCGGCCCGATGCGGTTTGAGGAAACAAAAGTGCTTAGGTCGGTATCCACTGAGGCGGCAGCAGCCCAACCCTGCCCTCCCATTCTTCCGGACGCCACTCAGACCTTCATAAAATCACTGAGAATGATGGAGATTCCCAGCAATATGCCGATAAATGCCCGAGTCCGTTCCAATAGAGCCGAGCAGGACTCACTTTTCTCCATTGCCGCGGACATGAACAGACTAGACCAGCATCGGTCCAATATAGAATGGATACAAGCCGACCAGCGTGAAACCGATAAGCGCTCGCAATCCATGTTTAACGATTTCGCCCGTGTTGGACAATGGAACACTTCTCGTCTTTCTGCCAATCACGATAAAGGTCCTTTCCTGCTCCCTCAGCATCTGGATCAGTCTGCGTGCACGAATGCCCTTCCAGAAAGAAAGCAAGTTGACCGACGCATAAGCGAGGATTAAAAAACACACCAAATAAACGACTATTCTCATCTTTGTCTCATCTTCTTTTTCATTTTTTTCCAGCAGTCGCCGGGCTGATGCCGTCATCCGTGCATACCGGGCAAACAATGACAAAAAAGGATGCTCTAGCTCTCACCCTGTTCGTAAATGACGTTGGCGCGGCCGACCAGGAGCGGGTCCGTTGCACCGATGTTGCTCAAATCCTTGCCGTGGTAAGGAAACTTGTGCAATACATAGCGCATCGCATTCAGACGAGCCCTTTTCTTGCAGTCGGATTTGATGACCGTCCAAGGGGATTCCACGATATCCGTGTTATAAAACATGACTTCCTTGGCCTTGGTGTAGTCATCCCATTTATCAAGCGACGCCAGATCAATCGGAGAAAGCTTCCATTGCTTGAGCGGATGCGTTTTCCTTTCCTTGAAACGCGCGTGCTGTTCATGGCGGCTGACGGAAAACCAGAATTTGACCAGATGGATTCCACTGCGTACCAGATTGCGCTCGAATTGCGGACACTGACGCATGAATTCGTCGTATTCATCGTTACTGCAAAAGTCCATGACGCGTTCAACGCCTGCACGGTTGTACCAAGAGCGGTCGAACAATACCATCTCGCCGGTTGACGGCAAGTGCTGAATGTAACGCTGAAAATACCATTGTCCTCGTTCGACATCCGAAGGCTTTTGCAGCGCAACCACTCTCGCTCCGCGTGGGTTCATGTGTTCCATAAAGCGTTTGATAGCGCCGCCTTTCCCTGCCGCGTCGCGCCCTTCAAAGAGAATAATGACCCGCTGCTGCGTTTCCTTGACCCATGCCTGGAACTTGAGAAGCTCTGTTTGAAGCGCGAATTTCTGCTGCTCATAATTTTTGCGCGACATCCGGTTTTGGTACGGGTATCCCCCATGTTGCCAATCATCCGACAGTTCGTCATCTTGTCCGATGCCACTCAAGTGGCGACGAACGCCGTGCTTAAGAAAAGCCTCATGCAACAAGGCGACTTGTTCCTTTGACGCGCGAGGAATAACCGTACCCAATGTATGAACAATATTTTTGATATCGGCATGTGGCACTGGGATGGGTTCGTTCGTCATTGCGCCAACTTCGCGAAGCAGTGATGCCTCGTTTTTGATCGAGACCGTTTGAACAGTTGACGGTACGTTAGACGAGAAAGCTGTTGAATTTATGAGGGATTTTTGTATTCGTTGGGTAACCATATGAACCTATTCGTTGTTATGCTGAAATAGTTGTAGAAGTAGTTCGCTTGCTCAGTGCCGGGCAAACACCGGCGCATGGCTTCGCCCTTTTTCGGATAAAACTCATGCATCGGATACCTATTCGATGCCGATGAGGCAGACAGAAGATTCAACAGGACTTGTTGGTTGTCTCGCCTCCGTTTTGGGCCAAGACCAGGCAATTCACCAACTTGGATGAGGAAGGTTAAAACTTTCAACCGTCTGCCTGTTACACCAGCCAATCGCACATTGCCGCTTCTAATGGTGGCCACTTTCAAAAATGCCATCCGAATTTGCAAAGAACGGCCTTTATGCTCGCGGCCTTTTTCTAAGGCGTCCCTCCCTGCCGATAACGTGGCCTTATCGGCTCATGCCTTTGGTTGGGAGCGTTGCATCTATGGTAGACAAGATTGCGGGACGTGCCTATTCGGGCTTTTCCGTACGTAATGGCTTGCCTTCAAGCCAGCAGAAAGAGGGTGGCACAGCTTAAATTAAGCTTGTTCATACGTGTTTTACGTACATGGAACCGGACAACAATTCCAAGCGCAGGCATTCAAAGCTGGGATGTGTCAGCCCGATGAGATTTGAGGAAACAAAAAGTGCTTAGGCCGGTGTTCACTGAACCGGCAACAACCCAATTCCACCTATCACCACCACAAGATACCCATGAATCATGCCCTGCCCGAGAAATCGGACAGACCACTGTTTCTTCCAGCTCCTTCGTCTGCCTAGCAGTACGCAAAGGGGGGCACAGAATTGGCGACTTTCTCCAGAAGCCTTGGCACATTACCGGCATCCATTTCCAGCAAGACGGCCCCATTTCTCGAAACATTTTCTGATCTCGGCATCGGTAGAAGTCATTTCAGCGGCAAGTAACCTATGGCTTACCCTCGTCCGCATCATGCTTCTTTTGACCGTAAGACGCTCTCATCAACAGCCATCACACAAAAAAGTCTGCTATTTACAACACATTTCCAAATACGCCGACCAGTTCGCTTTTCCAATTGGAAAAAATTTTCAAAATCAAGCAAAATAAAATTAATTGAGACGTAACCATCATTTGACCAGGTGTGAATCTACCGATAATGGGGGGTACCAGACATGGATGCAGTTCATATCGATACTCGACTCAACCAGTTTCCAGCCCAGGATTTCCTGGATCTGGAAATGATCTCTTTGCTTGATGACAGTGCGTCGTCCTGCAAAGCTTCGCTCAGGGAATGGCTTATTCCCTTGAAATGCAATTTCTGGGTTCAATCCGCTGCCGTGCTATTGCTCGTAGGAGCGACCAGCGCCGCCTTGTATCTCATGATCGGCACCCATGTGCTGTTGGGCACCGCCTTCTATACGATCTTCTTCTCGCTCGTTCTGTTGCTCGCTACGTTTGCCGGAAAAGATACCCTTCGCTCCTACCGCCGCGTCCGCAACCATATCAAGAGCCACGGCAGCTTCGACAAGCGACTGCAAAGGAAGTACCTGGAACAGATGTACTGCCGCAGGGCCGGAGCCAGGAAGGCAGCACAAGATTTGGGCGTAGCGCACGAATTGTTACCAGCCCTGGCGAACTCGTGGCGACTGCTATAGGAAGAAAAGAGCTTAGAGTTGTGCGGAATTGGAGCCACAATGTTTCCACGACAAGGTATATTGTCCTGCTTATGCCCCCTATTGAAAAGCGCGACATAATATATCGTCGAAATCGATTCCTCCGAAGTCAATCATGGGCACCAGAGCCATATGCCTGCTGAGGGAGAACTAGTCGTATTGTCCCTTTCATGCTGCTTTCCGCGCCTGCGCACTAGGTTGCCTTTCAGCAATTTCCACTACCGACCATAAGCCAGCACTATCTGGGGCTCGTCATTCCCGATAATATCCATGCGCGTGATCCGCCATACCGGTGCCCACTACAGGGCTTTCACAATACGCTTATCTCTGCCGGTCGCTTTTAGCTTTTCCGCCGCGTCCCTTGGCAGAGATTTCTGGCTAACGTTCAGAATTATCCATTCTGGTCTTGTTCAGTTCCCGTTTGGCGACAATCGTTCATCAATGCATGCCGATGGCGAATTTTTTAGGTTTAGCGCGTCAGACAAAAACGGTTCCGGTATTGAACAATGAGACTGAAAAATAAGAATCGGCGCTACCTGAACCTGAAATAGCGCATGGTTGTGCCGGATTGCGGTGCCTGAGTTGCACCGGCTTAAAAGTTACTAAAACTGGGAAACCAATAATCGTGCAAGAAAAAAGCATGGCAACGCCAAACGTTTTGCCATACCGCGTGTCCAACGTCTTGAAAGACGCGGCGCTCCCAGGCTATAATCGAATCAGAGAGATGGGGCTGGCGTACATGCTAGTCTCCGCAATAAATAATAACAATAATAATAACGAACAAAGCAGGGAAGCCGACTCGTTACGTCGGCTTTTTTGTTGGCATAAAAAAGCAGTTCGACCTAGCGTAAAAACCTTGCGCTATCTGACCGGTCTGCTATAATCGTGCCTCTTGGCTAGGTAGCTCAGTTGGTAGAGCAGAGGACTGAAAATCCTTGTGTCGGCAGTTCGATTCTGCCCCTGGCCACCAAATACAAAGCCCTTGATATATCAAGGGCTTTTTTACATCTTTTGTGTTGCATATAAAGAAACTATTTTCCAGGTTGTGGAAGATAAACGCGAAAGCGTTATGCAGAAGCCGTATTCTTAGGAATACTTTTCGGGATAGCGCCCTGCTCCCACTTTCCACAGATTCAGTTGGTAACCCTGTGGATAATCAAAAAATTGCTTCGCAAGTCGCTGTTTCCCAAGTGGAATTATTGTGCTGATGAAATTCTGTGCATTCGCTTGATACTTCTCTGACTATGAAGAGCCATAGGCAATAATTGATCGCCTCTGCTATCCGATCTGCCGCATCCAAAGCATCACCCTTTCGCAGCCAAGCCGCACCACTGTTGCATATTTACGGCTCATGCGACCGCTTTGCTTTCTTGCTCAACAGGTGCTTTTTGGTGGACCAAATGTCTGGTCCCCCTTGCTCGTAGAATCATGGTGGTCCTTGCAATATCCAGCTTGAAGCTCTTGTCGTACATGGCGGAACCCCAATGCATCATTCCCTCCATCCTGCCGAGCGAGACGGCGTATCCGTGCGCCCACTCACCCCATCGCCTGCTGCGGAGCAAGGATCGACCCAGCGGCGCCAGCAAGCCCCGAATGACGACCCAAAATGACAGATTGTGCTTCTTGTACAGCGCTCCCGTTCCTCTTGCGCGAGAACGAGCCGACAATCTGGCCTGCTGGGTGGGTTGCGGCCTTTTCAGTGGATGATAGACTTTTGCCGATGGCTCATACGCTATCTTCGCGCCTGCACTCAGGGCACGCAGTACCAGATCCGTTTCCTCTGCCGCCCCGAACCATTGGCCCACACCGAGACGCGCATCGAAGGCGCCGATCTTTTCGAATAGCTTGCGATTGAAGAAGAGGGTAAATGATGTCGTGGGGACGTCTCGAAAGGCTCTTGAGCGCTCACAGGTAAGGTCATCCTGGCGGACGCTCGAATCGATCAGCTCGGCCCAGCGGGCGGAAACACCCGATAGTGTATTGACATCATCAAAATAGAGACTCAATAGTTCCAGAAACCGGTCGTCATACCAACAGTCGTCATCGGGGAATCCCACCCATTCACCCTGGGCTACGGCTATGCCTGCATTTCTCGCTGTCGACAGGTTTGGCGGAAAATGCTTCACATGCTTGAGCGCTATGCCAACATCATCCAGCCTCTGCACATGAGGTTGAATCCTGTCGTCCGTATTCTGATCGACCAAGATCACTTCGAAATTCCGGAATGTCTGAAGCACAAGCGAATCGATCAACCGGCTTAATTCGTCAGTTCGTCCAACGGTCGCCAAAATAAGTGACACTTTACAAGTATTCACGCAAGACTCCGTTTATCTGCATTGAATTCATTCAATGCTTCGCCTGACCGTCATTCGAATAGCCGGCGACATACCGAATCAATAGAGCACTATCACGCTTTGACACTCTCCCGATTAATGTTGGGCTGGTCATTACCTTGAGGATGGCTTGTCTGACTCGTTACAAACCTGAGCTGATAATCCGTCAGCTTTGTCACGCCGCGCCTCTTTGATAATTTCCTCTTATTCCGCCAGCGGGCATAAAGACTCTTCCAGGTCGGCGAAATTTGCTCTTGAAGCCCGGCCGGACGGATAGGCTCGGGAATAAGATTGCCTTCTTTGAAATGGCCGCATAAGCGGCATAATCTTTCTACCATAGAGGTCATGTCGTCTTCGTCCCGGGGAAGATGCGCGCGGCCCAACCGGTTTCCCTCGATCCGATCAATGCCGCCCGCAACGGCACAGGGATAATAGCCTAACGGCGTAAGCGCCATCCCGCATGCCTTCATCACCTCGCAGCCATTGCGATAGTCAGCATTGCGGAAGGCCGGGTCATCGACTGGTGCAAGGTTGAAGGGGCTGAAGCTTGTCTGAAGGCTGCTTTCCTTGGCAGAGTTTTCGACAACCACGCCAGCCGGAATCTGTTGAAGCATGGCATTGACTGCTGTGCCATATCCGTTCGTAACAACCTCGATAACGCAGTCCGGATGCCGATTCCTGTATTGCAGCAGGTCGTTCAGTATGGGAAAGAACTCCGGATGCAGGGTCGGTTCTCCGCCCAGCAGGCGGATTTTCCGCCATTGTTTCCCGACCAGTACAGACTCGTGAATAAAGTCTTGAATCATGGCTCGCGACATCCCTAGATTTTCTGGCGCTTGCGAAACGGAGCGGTTGCAGCTTGTGCATCTCAAATTACATTTGTACGTTAAATCGATTTCGATCTTGCCACGGCTACGCACATATTGCGGCCCTAAAACTCGCGTGATTTTTTTATTGACACGCAAGCACCGATAACGGGCCAGCATTGAATACCAAAATCTCAAGGGATAAAGGACCACTTTTTTAAAGGCGGCTCTTCGTTGCCAAATGACGGATGAGGTAATCAAGTTTGGCTTTCTGCTGGAGAATAGGATGACCTGCCTTCCATGCTATTACTGTTCAGTCCGATTAAATTTGATTCTCGACAAATGCGGACTATTGCGCAAATGGCGAGTATCAAGCTAACAGCATCGAGGATATGCCTGCAGAAACTGGCCGCACTCAAGCTCCGCGTTTGTATCCACGAAGCCATTTCCCTTTGATATTTCTCTTCCTTCACGCATTCATGCTCAATCTTTTTCCCCGGTAGCAGTCCTAGCGTTTGCCAGACAGGTCATCGCACTCGAGCGATTTCCTGAAACCGTTTGGAAGGGGAAAGATCATGCAGGACCTATTTCGCCGCAACATGACAGGGATTGCCAGTGCATCGGCCATTTCGATTTTTATTGTTTTCTTGCTGGTTTCATGCGGCGGCGGAGGTGGCAGCGATTCTACCGCTACCCAGCAGACAACCACCCCCTCCAGCCCGACGACACCATCGACCTCGACGCCAACCACCTCCAGTTACGGGCTTGCCATCGTCCAGTTACAGGCAGGAACGCAAACGGTCAGTGCAGAGATCGCCGATACGGAAGCAGTACGCGAGAAAGGGCTGATGTATCGGACATCGATGGGGGAAAACGAAGGCATGCTTTTCGTGTTTAGCGAAGCTACGTCCATCTGCATGTGGATGCAGAATACGTATATCCCGTTATCCATCGCCTTTATCGATCAGGATGGAACCATCGTCAGTATCGACGACATGGAGCCACAGACCGAGCAAGAACATTGTTCGACAAAACTGCTTCCCTACGCACTTGAAATGAACCAAGGCTGGTTCAGCAAGAATAACGTTCTGCCCGGAAGCAAGATAACCGGCCTGCCTTGACCAAACCGCCGCCCGGCATGACCAGCTGCGAACAAGAACCATTTCTAGAAAAAAATGCCCGTCGGTCGGTAACCGGCGGGCAAAGGTCGATCGCAGCCTTTTGGACTACGCTTACATGGTAAGCGAGATAGGAAAAAGCTGCTGAAAGTAGGCCAGGTTGGTTTTTTCATTCTCCTATAAAAATCCTTCCGAACACATCCCTTCTTGGTACCATCAGTCAATCATTCATTGCCGACTCGCTTTCATCACTTACTTGATTTCAGTGAGTTGCCGCAAATCGGCCACGAACTGATCCACGCTTGCGGCATCCGGATGGGGCTCATGGTTCGATAACGCATATCGCTGCCTTGGCAGAGGCAATTCTTCATATTTCTGGGTATCGGTTTCGGGCCGATAGGCAACCGTCCTGTCGCCTCTCAACCTGACGCTGATGCCGGTTTTCCGGCCTTTCATCATGATTTCGTTATTGGCCAGTATTTCCAGTGGCGGCTCGCGATACTGCCTGAGAGCAAGCTTGATTCCCGTGGACAGATCGCCACCACCGATATCGGTCGCATGCAGAATGCTGTTCACGTCCAGCCTGACCGTAACGAACTGGCTGCGCCCGGGGCAATTGCCTGTATGACCATATGCGACGTGCAACGGGAGTTCTCCCATTCGGTTACGCCAATTGTCCGGTTGTCCCGGCTGGCGCTCAAAGCGATGGTAAGCAATCTGATTATGGTTGAAGGTCAGTGCCGCAGCATAGGCAGTCCCATCCAGGTCTGTACGATTCACCAGTTTCTCAAATGCCCTGACTGCATCTTCCATGTTTTCGGTCGATGTCTTGGTTTGTGGGGATACCACTCCGCTGGGCGAGCGGAGATACACACGATACATTGTTTCTCCTTGATTCGTTCTTTCCGGAAAAGACCGGAATGCATATATTGCTTGTTTTGAGACAAGCCGAAGCCATTCCCAAACAGGGAATAATCGACTTATCGGTCATATGGGGTGGGAGGTAAAGCCAAGTCAATCCGTAACATGCCCATTCATAGCCGCTCGGGGTCATGGCGAACAATCAGTACGGTGCGGATTCGCACATGCATTTACGCGCCGTCCGTTCTCGTTTGGGTTTAGCACACGGACCGGCCAGATCATTTCTCCTTACACGGTTATGGACACCATCCGGCAATCTGGGCATCAGTGTAAGGGCTGGAACGGTTTTCATGGGGCGTTTCGTGCTTGTCGCAAATAAGAAGTCTACCGCTCTGTGCCACTGTCTTGCTGCTACAAAACCAAAAAAAGATGTAATCGAATGTTTCACCCCACCCCGCCATGTCAGTAAGGAAAGCCTCACCAAAGCAAATGATGCGATAAATAGCCTGTATTCTTTACGCCATGCTCGCGTTCGATTTCCTTGTGAACACAAATCTTTTTCAATACACTGGATTGGCATTACATGCTAGGCCTGCTCCTGTGCTTCCGTTCCCTGCAGACCCTTTTTCAGACAGGCATGACGATAACGAGAATCCGCCATGAATGAAGAACACAACGAAGAAGCTGCATTTGAATGCCAGTTCGACGTGCGATGGGCAGACCTGGATGCCAACCGCCATGTACGAAACACCATATTCAGCGATTTCGCGACGCATACCCGATTCCAGCTCCTTGAAACGCTCGGCTTCAGTCAGAGCCGGTTCGAGGCCTTGCG
>Ga0316613_10000735_pt1 | contig 24325 bp, 17 predicted proteins | sample OWC_soil_day10_C_2_FD_207647 | JGI IMG/M metagenome (GOLD analysis project Ga0316613, IMG submission 207647) | Wetland soil microbial communities from Old Woman Creek delta, Ohio, United States - OWC_soil_day10_CT_b | ecosystem: Environmental > Terrestrial > Soil > Wetlands | place: USA: Ohio...
CGACGACCCGGACATCATTGCAGGCCAGGGCACGACAGGGCTCGAGATCGTCCAGCAGGCGCAGGAGCGCGGACTCGTGCTCGATGACGTGGTCGTCTGTTGCAGCGGTGGCGGTCTCGTCGCCGGCACCGCGCTCGCGGTCAAGGCACTCGCGCCGGAAAGCCGCGTCTGGAGCGCCGAACCCGCCGCCTTCGACGACCACCGCCGTTCGCTGTCTGCCGGGGAGCGGCTGCGCAATGCGCCCGGCGGTCACTCCATCTGCGACGCGCTGCTGGCGCCCATGCCCGGCGTACTCACCTTCGAGATCAATCGGCGCCTGCTGGCCGGAGGGTTGGCCGTCACCGACGATGAAGTGCGCGATGCGATTGCCTACGCAGCGCGCGTGCTGAAATTGATCGTCGAGCCGGGCGGAGCCGTGGCGCTCGCCTCCGTGATGAGCGGAAAGCTCGATGCTCGCGGCCGTACCGTCGCCGTAGTCCTGTCCGGCGGAAACATCGACGACGAACTATTGATCGAGATCCTCAACCCCGCAGTTCGCGCCGCAGGATCTTGCCCACCGGACTCTTCGGCAGCTCGTCGCGGAACTCGATGATCCTCGGTCGCTTGTAACCGGTGAGCTGCTTGCGGCAATGGTCCGCGATGGCTTCCTTCGTCAGCTGCGGATCGGTGCACACCACGTAGAGCTTGACCGCCTCGCCTGAGTGATCGTCGGCGACGCCCACCGCGGCGCATTCCCGCACGCCGGGATGCATCGCGACGACTTCCTCGATCTCATTGGGATACACGTTGAAACCCGACACGATGATCATGTCCTTCTTGCGATCCACGATGCGCACGTAACCACGATCGTCCATGACCGCGATGTCGCCCGTGCGCAGCCAGCCGTCGGGCGTGATCGCCCTGGCGGTCTCCTCGGGACGCTGCCAGTAGCCTCCCATCACCTGCGGTCCGCGAGCCAGCAGCTCGCCCGGTTGCCCCGGCGGCAGGTGTCGACCGTGGTCATCCACGATCGCAATCTCCGTGCCCGGCACCGGCAACCCGACGTCGCCCGAGAAACCCTCCGCATCCATGGGAGTAGCCGTGAGCAGCGGACTCGCCTCGGTCAGGCCGTAGGCCTGGCGGATCAGGACACCCGTCAGTGCCTGCCACTTCTCGGCCACCGCCTGTTGGACCGCCGTCGCTCCGCCCGAAGCCCAGTACATGGACGAAAAATCCTGTCGACGGAAATCCGCGTCGTCCGCAAGCGCATTGAACAGCGTGTTCACGCCGGTCATCCAGTTGACGCGGTGCCTGCCCAGCTCGCGAGCCATGGCCGGCACGTCGCGCGGATTGGCGATCAGCACGTTCATCACACCGGCGCGCATCCCGAACAGCGCGCAGCCCACGAGGGCCGCCGCGTGATACAGGGGCAACGGGCAGGCCATCGACAACTGCTCCTGGCCACTCGATGCCCGCCTCGCCTCCAGTCCCGCCGCGACACATGCTTCCTGCTGCAGCACGTTCGCCACCAGGTTGCGGTTCAACAGCATCGCGCCCTTCGAGACGCCTGTCGTGCCGCCCGTGTACTGCAGCAGGGCGATGTCCTCGGGACCGCGCGGAACGCGCTCGAGTTCGCGTCGACCGCCCGCGGTCAGTGCCTCGCCAAAGCTCAGCGACCCGGGCAGCGAGTAGCGTGGCACCATCTTCTTCACGCGCCGCACCGTGAAGTTCACCATGGCGCCCCTCGGGAAGCCGAGCAGGTCGCCGATGCCGGTCGTCACGACGTGCCGGACCTGCGTGCGGCCGATGACCTGCGCGAGGCTCGACGCAAAGTTCTCGAGCACCACGATGGCTTCCGCGCCGGAATCCTTCAGCTGGTGCTCGAGCTCGCGCGGCGTGTAGAGCGGGTTGACGTTGGTGACCACGTAACCAGCGCGCAGCGCACCCGCCAGTGCCACTGGGTACTGCGGCAGGTTCGGCAGCATGATCGCGACACGGGCGCCGGGCGGGAGACGTGTCGACTGCAGCCAGGCGCCGAATGCCATGGACAGCCGATCGAGTTCGTCGAAGCGCAGGAAGCGGTCCATGAACACGAAGGCGTTGCGCGCCGCGTGGCGCTGGAATCCGTCCTCCATCAGCGCGGCAATCGAATCGAAGCGACTCGCGTCGATGTCGGCCGGCACGCCCGGCGGATAGTGCTTCAGCCAGTAGCGGTCAGTTTCTGTCATGGCCTCCCCCGCCTCACGTGAGCATCGCGCGTCCTCGCGCGCGTGGCAAGATGGTAGTCTGGTGCGCATGTTCTACTTTGCGGCATGGCTCAACGCGCTGGCAGTGCTGCTGGCCGCCGCCGCGATCACGTGGGTGGCGAGCGTCCGGCTGCGCAACGTCACGATCGTCGACACGCTCTGGGGCCTGCTGTTCGTGTTCGCCGCGCTCACGTATGCGGCCTCTGCCCCCGAGACCGGTCCACGCGTCCAGCTCGTGATCGCACTGGTCGCGCTCTGGGGTCTGCGACTCGCCGTCTACCTCGCCTGGCGCAACCGGGGTCACGAGGAAGATCACCGCTACCAGGCGATCCGCCGCCGGAACGAACCGAATTTCGCGCTGAAGAGCCTGTACCTCGTGTTCGGCTTCCAGGCGCTGCTCGCGTGGATCATCTCGCTGCCGCTGCTGGGCGCCATCGCCGCCGGATCGCCGCTCGCCTGGCTCGACGGACTCGGAGCCGCCCTCTGGCTCGTCGGCTTCACGTTCGAGGCGGGCGGCGACTGGCAGCTCGCCCGCTTCAAGGCGGACCCGGGGAATGCGGGCAAGGTCATGGACCGCGGCTTCTGGCGATACACGCGTCATCCGAACTACTTCGGGGACTTCTGCGTGTGGTGGGGCCTCTACCTCATCGCACTGGCCGCCGGGGCCTGGTGGAGCATCGTCGGGCCGCTGCTCATGTCATTCCTGCTGCTCAGGGTCTCCGGCGTGGCCTTGCTCGAGCGAAGCATCGGCAAGCGCCGGCCGGAATACGTCGACTACGTTCGCCGGACGAACGCATTCTTCCCGGGCCCGCGCAAATGACCTAGCGTCCGACGACGAGGCTCACGATCGTGGTGCCGCTGCCGCCGATGTTGAGCGTCGCGAAGGTCCGGGCGCCCTCCACCTGGTATTCACCCGCTACGCCCGCAACCTGCTTCCAGCAATCGAGCGTCATGCGAACGCCCGTGGCACCGACGGGATGGCCGGCACCCAGCAAGCCGCCACTCGGATTCACGGGGATGCGGCCACCGCGCTCGATGTCCCCAGCCTCGATGGCGCGCCAGCTCTCGCCCGGCGGCGTGATGCCGAAATGGTCGATGGCCATGTACTCGGTCGTGGTGAAGCAGTCGTGCGTCTCGATGCCGTCGAGGTCATCGACTCCGCCGATCCCTGCGCGCTGGAACGCATCGGTGACGGCCCGGCGCACCTGCGGGAACACGTAAGCATTGCCGGCGCTGGCGCGCACCTTGGCCTCGTACGTGATGGAGGCTGTCCGGTGGCCCCAGCCGCGGATCCAGGGCAGTTCGTCCTGCCGCAAGCCCCGCGCGCGCGCGTATTCCGTTGCACGCGCGGACGATGCGAGGAATACGATGGCCGCGCCGTCGGTGATCTGGCCACAGTCCTGCTTGCGGATGCGGCCCTCGATCACCGGATTGGCCTCGTCGTCCTGCGCGAAGCTTTGCTCGGTGAACGTCCACCGGCGCGTCTGCGCGTTGGGATTGCGCTTCGCATTGCCAAAATTGACCTCGGCAATCCGCGCGAGGTGCCGGTCGTCGAGCCCATAACGCCGCTCGTACTCGTCACCGAGCTGGCTGAAGACGTGCGGCCACGGAAAACGCACGCCCTGGCATTCGTGTCCGGCCCACATGGCCGGGCCGCCGATGAACTGCGCGGCCTGTTCGCCCGGCACATTGCGCATCTGCTCGATGCCGACCACGGCGGCCAGCCCGTAACGCCCGGACTCGATGTCCGCCATTGCGGCGAGCACGGCAAGGCTCCCTGATGCGCACGCGCCTTCGTGCCGCGATGCCGGGACGCCGTCGAGGTCCGGGTGGGCCGCGGAGAAGAGCCCACCGAGATGTCCCTGTCCGCAGAACAGTTCCGCGGCGAAGTTCCCGACGTGCGCCACTTCGATGTCGCGTGGCACGAGTCGAACCGCCTCGAGTCCGTCCATCACCGTCGCATTCATCGCATCGGCGATCTCGAGGCCCTCACGCGCCCAGTTGCGCGCAAAGTCCGTCTGCAGCCCCCCGAGCACGTACACCCGTTCGCTCATTGCGCCCCCTCCTTCCCGGCCTGCAACAACCCGCCTCGGAGCACCTTGCCGACCGGGTTTCGCGGCAACTGGGCCACGCGGAGCAACCGTTCCGGCCACTTGAATACCGCCACGCCCCTTGCGGCGAAATGCTGCTGCAGGCGCTCGAGCGTCACTTCTGCTCCCGGTCGCGGCACCACCACGGCGCAGATCCGCTCTCCCATCACCTCGTCCGCATATCCGACCGCGGCACCCTCGAGCACCTCGGGGCAGGTCGCAATCAACTCGTCGAGTTCCTCCGGGGACACCTTCACGCCCCCGCGGACGATCACTTGCCTGCAGCGGCCCACGAACCGGTAGTAGCGCGGCCCCGCCGCGTCGCCCGCGATCTCGAACAGGTCGCCGGTACGGAAGAAGCCGTCGGCAGTGAACGCCCGCGCCGTCGCCTCCGGTGCCTTGAAATAGCCGTCGAATACCGTCGGACCGCGCACCTGGAGCTCGCCTGGGCAACCCGGCGCGAGGATTTCCTCGCCCGACTCCGGATCGACGATCCGCGTCTCGATCGAACGGGAAACGCGATGTGGCCACACGACGTCGGCGCGTCCGAAGCGCGGGAAGAACTTCGCACGTTGTTCGGGGTCGGCGATGTCGTCCGGCCCGCTGACCAGCGATACCCCCTCGTTGGAACCGAAGATGTTGACGATCTCGATTCCGAAGCGGTCGCGGAACCCGGCGATCATGGAGGGCGACAGCGGAGCGGAACCCGAACCGATGCAGCGCAGCGAGGTGATGTCGAGGCTGGCCAGCATGCGCTCGTCCCGTATCAGCATGTTCAGCACGGCAGGCGGCGCTATCGCGTACTGCGGCCGCTCGACGGCGATCTGCTGCAGGTAGACCTTGAGATCGAGCGGATGGTGCAGCAGCAACGTGCCTGCAGCATGCAGCCAGCTCAGGAAGCAGCCGCCGATGGCCGCCATGTTGATCAACGGAAACGGGTTGAGCAGAGTATCGCCCGGCGCGATCTTGGTCGCCTCGAGATGGGCCCAGCTGATCGCGATCCAGTGATTGTGCGACCTCGGCACGCCCTTGGGCGTGCCCTCGGTGCCCGACGTCCAGCAGATCGTGAAGATGTCGTCCGCCTGGACCGGGTGCGCGCGCCGCTGGGCGTCGATCGCCACGCGATCGCCAGGCGCGCCCGGACCGGGTTCGAGCGCAACGGCACCGGGTACCGGGCTGGCGCCGAGCACCATCGCCTGGCAATCGAAGGATTGCGCCAGGTCAACCGCCAGGCGCGCGTGGTCGAAATCCTTGAAAATCCCGCAGGTCACGAACGCCTTCGGCCGCAGAATCCCGGCGATCATCTCGAGTTCGTGCCGGCGGTATTGCATCGCCACGGGACTCAGCACCAGCCCGATTTCGGCGGCCGCCAGGTACAGCGCGACGTACTCCCACACGTTCGGCAGCTGCGTGAGCACTGTGTCGCCGTTGCGCAGCCCGCGTTCCAGCAACTGCGCACTCAGCCGATCGACCCGGGACGCCAGTTCCCGGAAGGTCAGGCGCACCGGGGGGCCGAGGCCGAGTTCCGCTCGGTTCGGCGCGTCGACGACGGCAACTCGATCGGCCGCGCGCTCGACGGCCGCGTGAAACAGGTCGGCGACGGTCGTGTCGGACCACCAACCCTGCTGCCGATGACGGGCAATCGTTTCAGCGGGCGTGGTGCGCACGCGGGGTGTCCTTCTTCATGCGGGTCTCCGATGTCGGTCGGAACGAGAGGTCCTTCACGCCAACGCGGCCGCCGCAGTGATCGCAGCGTGTCTGCGCCACGATGCGCTTGCCACAGTTCGAGTGGTAAAGCACGGCCGTGGCTCCGCCGCGCGGGACGAGCCAGCGTTCGCCCCAGCCAGCCAGGGCGACCGCATACGGATACAGGTCGCGGCCCTTCTCGGTCAACCGGTACTCGCTTCGACTTGGGTGACGGGAATAGACCCGGCGCCGCAGGATACCGCGCTTCACGAGGTGCTCGAGGCGCTGGGCGAGGATGTTGCTCGCGATGCCGAGCGACTGCTGGATGTCCTCGAAGCGTCGCTGACCGAAGAACGCCGCGGAGACCACGAGTGGTGTCCAGCGGTCGCCCATGATGTCCGCCACGTAGGTCATGTCCGCGCTCGTCCCGCGGTGCGTGCGGGCCGTGGACGGCGACAGTCGCCGCAGCAGTGGCTGCGAGCGCGACCGCCGGCGCGGCCGCTCACGGGTGCAATAAACCGTCTCCCGGAGGTCGAGCGGCTCCCCGCAGGACCCGCAAACGAGCTGCGGCCGTGTCGCATGCCCGCAGCGTTCGTGCCAGAGCCGGCTCGGCACGCCATCGCCTCGCGGGGCCCAGCGTCGCTCCCAGCGCCAGGCCGCGAGCGCGACGCCGATCAGGTCACGCCCGGCTGCGGTGAGCCGGTATTCGTCGCGCGGCGGCGCCTCGCGGTATCGCACTCGCTCGAGCAACCCCTGCTCGACGAGCGCTTTCAGTCTGTTGGTGAGCGTGGCACGCGTGGCGCCGGTCCGCGCGCGGAACTCTTCGAAGCGCCGCACGCCCTGGAAAGCATCACGCATGATGAGCACCGCCCATCGGTCGCCGATCACGTCGAGGGCCCGAGTCACGGGGCTGGTGGCGATGTGCAGTGCTATGTCCGACACACTGTCACTCTAGCGGATGGGCGGTGCCGGCGGAAAGCCGCCCCGGCCCTTGCCCGGCCCCCGGTCGATTGCTAGTCTAGTTATGCAAGGGATCCAGGGGGACGAGTGACCACGATCGACGTAAGCGCGCCAGCGGATGCGGCGGGCGACCGGCTTGGCGCCCTGCGTGCACGGCTGTCGCTGCCGCTCATCTGCGCACCGATGTTCCTGGTCTCGGGCCCCGACCTGGTGATTGCCGCGTGCCGCAACGGTGTAATCGGCTCGTTCCCGGCGCCAAACGCCCGCCCGCTCGAGGTGCTCGATGCGTGGATGGGGCGCATAACCGCGGAGCTGGCTGAATGCGCGCGCAGTGAACCCGGGCGTCGGGTCGCGCCGTGGTCGCTCAACCTGGTGGTGCACAGTTCCTACGACCGGCTGCCCGCCGAGCTCGAGCTGGTACGGCGCCATCGTCCACCGGTCGTGATCACCGCGCTCGGCAGTCCCTCCCGTGTCATCGACACGGTGCACGCATACGGCGGTGTCGTGCTTTCGGACGTCGGCACCATCGCGACGGCGAAGAAGGCCGCGCAGGCCGGCGTGGACGGCCTCATCCTGGTCTGCACGGGCGCCGGCGGGCACACCGGCTCCGTCTCCCCATTCGTGTTCGTGGACGCCGTGCGGCAATTCTTCGACGGCATCGTCGTGCTCGCGGGCGGCATCTGCAACGGAGGCGCGATCCGCGCCGCCGAGATCGTCGGTGCGGACCTCGCCGACATCGGCACGTTGTTCATCGCGGCACGCGAGAGCCTCGCCTCCGACGACTACCGCCAGATGGTGGTCGACGCCGGCGTGGACGACCTGGTGCTGACCCGGGCATTCACCGGCGCGAACGCCTATTACCTCCGCCGCAGCGTGGAGCGCAACGGGCTGGACCCGGACAACCTCTCCGGCAAGACCGCGATGGACTGGAAGAACTCGGAGCAGCAGTTGAAGGCCTGGAAGGACATCTGGTCCGCCGGACAGTCCGTGAGCGCCGTGTCGCGCATCGAGAGCGCCGCGGACATCATCGACCGGTTGCGGCGTGAGTACGAGCGCGCGAGGAAACACGCATGACGACGAGCGACCATCCCCTCCTGACCGGTACGCACGGCCCGATCGCGGATGAGTCGGTCTTCGACGACCTCGAGGTCATCGGCGAAGTCCCGCAGGACTTGAATGGCGCCTACTTCCGCAACGGCCCGAACGCCCATTACGTCGGCCCTGGCCGCTATCACTGGTTCGACGGCGACGGGATGCTGCACGGCGCTTACTTCGACCGCGGTCGCGTTACCTACCGCAACCGCTGGGTCCGCACCGCGTGCTTCCGGGAGGAGGAAGCGGCCGGCCGCGCGCTCTGGCCCGGCATCATGGACCCACCGCGGACGGACCGCCTCGACATGCCGCTCAAGGACACGTCGAACACCGACGTCAAGTTCCACGCCGGCAAGCTGGTCACGATGTGGTACCTCGCCGGGCAGCCGTACCACGTCGACCCCTGGACGCTCGAGACGCTCGGCCCCGCGGACTTCAAGGGCACGCTCGAGACGCACGTCTCCGCGCATTCCAAGGTGGACGAGGAGACCGACGAGTTCATCTATTTCGACTACGGCAAGAAGTGGCCCTACATGAGCTACGGGATTGCCGGGCCGGACGGCACCGTCAGGCATACGGTGCCGGTGGAGCTCGCGAGCCCGAGCCTGCCGCACGACATGGCAATTACCCGGAAGTACACCGTGCTGCACGACCTGTCGCTCACCTACGATCCCGAGGCCTTCAAGGCCGGACGCCACAAGCTGCGGTTCTTCGGTGAGCGTCCCGCCCGGTTCGCCGTGATACCCCGCTACGGCGACGCGAGCCAGATACGCTGGTTCGAGGCCGAGCCTTGCTTCATCTACCACGTCATCAACGCGTGGGACGACGGCGACGAGGTCGTGATGCTCGGCTGCCGCTACCGCACGCCGCGGGATTTATCCGGGGCCCCGGACGAGGAGCGCTACGCCAAGGCCATCGCACACCTGCAGATCGATGCCTACGTCTACGAGTGGCGCTTCAACCTGCGTACCGGGCAGACGCGCGAGCGACTGATCGACGACACGATCAACACCGAGTTCCCGACCATGAACAACGCCCGGCAGGGCGTGCCGACGCGCTACTCGTACAACGTATTGATGAAGAACCGCCCGCTCGGCGCCCAGTTCGCTGGTCTCGCCAAGTACGACTGTGAGGACGGCAGCTTCACAGCGTTCAGCGGCGGCGACCACCTCTGGTACAGCGAATCACCGTTTGCGCCCTCGGACGCGCAAGCCGGGGAAGACGACGGCTACGTCGTGAGCTTCGTCACCGACATGCGCGAAGGCCGCAGCGAGATCCAGGTATTCGACGCCCGCGGCCGCAGCCTCGGCGACGGACCCGTCGCTCGAGTGCTGATGCCGCGCCGCGTGCCGCACGGCTTCCACGCCACCTGGGTCAGCTCGCGGCGGCTGGCCGGGCGCGCCTGATGCAGTTGGGCGCGATGCGCGACGTCTACGTCTTCGAGACGCTGCGCACGCCGCGTGGCGCCGGCCGGAGCGGCGGCGCGCTGTCAGGTGTCACGCCGATCGCGCTGCTCGGTGGCCTGCTCCGGGAACTCGCGCGCCGCACGCGGCTCGGAACCGCGCAGGTGAGCGAGGCCATCATCGGTTGCGTGACGCAGACCGGCGAACAAGGCGGCAACGTCGGCAAGAGCGCCGCACTCGAGGCGGGCTGGAGCGACTCGGTCTCCGTCGCGACGGTCAATCACTTCTGTGCGTCGAGTCTTTGGGCGTTCAACATGGCCGTCGCCCGAATTGCCACCGGTGACGAGATCATGGTGGCCGGAGGCGTCGAGTCCATGTCGCGCGTGCCGATGGCCTCGGACCAACCGCCCTTCCTCTGCGACCCCGCCACCGTTCAGCGCCTCCACACGCCGCCTATGGGCATCAGCGCCGATGCCATTGCCACGCTGCATGGCATACGGCGGGACGAAGCCGACGCGTACGCCGTTCAGTCACAGCAACGTGCGGCCAGGGCCAGGACGGACGGACGCTTCAGTCGCTCCCTGGTGCCGGTGGCCGACAGCGACGGGCACGTCGTTCTCGAACAGGACGAGACGATCCGTCCCGGCGCCTCAGTCGAAAAGCTGCTGACGCTGACGCCGTACTTTGCAGAGATCGGCGGGAAGTGGGCGGATGCCCTCGTGCGCACCTGCTACCCGCAACTTGAGCATATCGAGCACATTCATCACGCCGGAAACTCGCCGGCAATGGCCGACGGCGCTTCCGTGGCCCTGCTCGGATCGGCGGCCGCCGGCGCGGCCGTTGGACTGCGTCCGCGGGCCAGGGTCCTCGCGACCGCCGTCCACTCCGACGAGCACGTGATCGCACTCAACGGCGCCCTCGAGGCGACGCGACGTGCCCTGGGCCGCGCCGGACTGGTCCCGGACGACATCGACCTCTTCGAGATCAACGAAGCGTTCGCGGCGCCGACGCTGGTCTACGCGCGCACGCTGGGAGTGCCGCTCGACAGGCTGAACGTGAACGGCGGCGCCATCGCGCTTGGGCATGCCATGGGCGCCACGGGCACCACGCTGGTCGGGACGTTGATCGATGAATTGCTGCGACGCCGGGCGAGCCACGGCGTCGTGGCCGTATCAGGCGCGCTCGGGCTCGGCGCGGCCGCGGTGATCGAGGCCCTGCCATCGTGAGCACGCACGCCGCGCGCCTCTACGATCGTCATCGGCCGCTGCTCGGGCGCGCCGTGCGCGCTTGCGCGACCCGCGAATACTTCAGTCCGTTCCCGGAGACGCCGGATCGATACCCGGAGGCGACCGAGGCGCTGCCCCGTGGCATAGCAGCGTTCGAGGCCCAACTGAACCGGCCGTTCGAACTCGCGCAACCCGGCGAGTCCGGGCGTCTCGGGGACGAGATCTCGCCCTACACGGGACGGCCGCTCGGCATCGACTATCCGCGCGCCGACGTGGACGCGCTGTTCGAGGCGGCGCGCCGGGCGATCCCGGCGTGGCGTGACGCGGGGCCCGAGGCTCGAGTCGGCGTCTGTCTCGAAATCGTTCACGCCCTGTACGCCAAGCTGCCTCAACTGGTGCCGGCGGTCATGCACACGGCGGGACAGAGCGCAGCGATGAGCTATGCAGGCAGCGGCACCAATGCGCTCGACCGCGGCATCGAGGCGATCGTGCATGCGCACCAGGCGATGAGCGCGATCGCCGGGGACGCCGTGTGGGAGCGGCGATTCGGCTCGACGCCGATCCGGCTGCGCAAGCACTACCGGCTGGTGCCGCGCGGGGTGGCAGTCTGTTTCACCTGCGCGACATTTCCGACCTGGAACGCATACCCGGCGATGTTTGCGAATCTGGCGACGGGCAATGCAGTCATCGTAAAGCCCCACCCGACCGGCGTATTGCCCATGGCACTTTCGGTCCGCGTCGCACGGCGCCAGCTCGCCGAGGCCGGATTCGACCCGAACCTCGTTACACTCGCGGTCGACAGTGCCGCCGAGCCGCTCGGCAAGCGGCTGGTCAAGCACCCGGCGACGGCAATCGTCGACTTCACGGGCAGCGCCCGGTTCGGCGCGTGGGTGGAGGCCAACGCCCACCCCGCCCTCGCCTACACCGAAACGTCGGGCGTCAACACCGTCGTGCTCGACTCGACCCGGGATTTCGAGCCGGTCGCGCGCAGCCTCGCCACCACGATGAGCCTGTTCTCTGCGCAGATGTGCACCTCGCCGCAGAACATCTACGTGCCGCGTGGCGGCATTTCCGCGGCCGGACACACGATGAGCGTGGACGAGATCTGCGATGCACTGGTCGCGGCCTTCAAGGGCGTCGCCTCGGAGCCGAGGCGTGCCGCGTCGATCATGGCCGCGGTCCAGTCCCCGGACACGCTCGGTTTGATCGACGAGATCGCCCGTCGCGGTCGGGAGCGCGGCGCCGTGCTGCTCGACTCGAGGCCGTACGCGCACCCGGACTTCCCTGCTGCCCGCACCGCCACGCCCCTCCTCATGAGGGTGGATGCGTCGGAGCGGGAACTCTTCCGTGAAGAGCGCTTCGGCCCCATCGGGTTCGTGATCGAGACTGACGGCCCCGCGGAAGCCCTGCAGCAGGCGACGGCCGACGTTCGCGCAGCGGGCGGAATCACGGCGTTCGTCTACTCGACGCGCGAGGACTTTGTCGAGGCAGCGGAATCGGCATACGCGCAGGCGGGCGCCCAGCTCACCTGCAACCTGACGGGGCCGATGCCGCTCAATTTCGCGGCCTCCTACAGCGACTACCACGTCACCGGGCTCAACCCGGCCGGCAACGCGACCCTGACCGACCCGTCGTTCGTCAGCTCGCGTTTTCGCATTGCACAATCGCGGGGGCCCGCCGAATGAGCCCCGCGGCCATTGCAACCCGCACCGGACCTGCGTTATAGGTCTGCTAGTGCAAGTTACTCGATCGATCCAGGGATTCTGCACACGGGGGATGAGCAAATGACGACTCTTCGACGCATGGTCACGCGGTGCCTTCTGGCGGCAGCCGGCTCTACTGCGGTCGTACCGATGGTGCTCGCGCAGGAGGCCGGTCGAGTTGCCGGCGGGCTCGAGGAAATCATCGTCACCGCACAGAAGCGCGTCGAAAGCGCGCAGGACGTGCCGATCGCGCTCAGCGTGTTCGACGCGGCGACGCTCGAGAAGGCGAACATCGATCGCGTGGACGATATCGCCCTGCGTACTCCGAATTTCACGATGATGCGCAACAACGTCGGTGAACCGCAGTTCTACATCCGCGGTGTCGGCTCGAACTCCGACTCGGCCGCGGGAGACCCGACGGTTGGGGTGTTCCAGGACGAAATCTACGTCGGGCGAGTCAGCGGCGCCGCATTCGACGTATTCGACATGGAGCGCGTGGAGGTGCTGCGTGGCCCCCAGGGCACCCTGTACGGCCGCAACACGTCCGGCGGCGCAATCAACTTCGTGCCCAACCGCCCGAACCAGGACTTTTTCGCGAGTGCCGAGCTCTCCTACGGCAACTACGACAACCTCGAGGGACGCGCGGTGATCAACGGCGGCATCACGGATTCCCTCGCCGGCCGGCTCTCGGTCAGCCACCGTGAGCACAGCGGCTACTCGGAGAACATCACGACCGGCGCCGACCTCGACGACGAGGACAACTGGAGCGCCCGCGGACAGCTGATGTTCAAGCCGGGCGATGCCAGCCGCCTGCTGCTCTCCTACGACTACGTAAAGGACGATGCCGCAGGCAGTGCGCGCGTGCCGTTCCCCGTGTTCCCGACAGGGCAGGTCGGCGCTTTCAACAACCTCGCCACCGCAGCGCTGCTCGCGATCTGGACACCGGGACAGGACGTCCGCAAGTCCTACTCGGTTCCCGAGTCGTTCCAGGAACGCGAAATCAACGGCCTCACCCTTCGGTTCGAGCAGGACGCGAGCTACGGCACGTGGACCCTGCTCGGCGGATGGCGCAACGTCGAACTGAGCTGGATGGAGGACCTCGATGGGCTCAAGCCCTACGGCAACCCACCGGTGACGCCACCGTATCCGCCGCCCTATGGTTGGGTGCTGCAGAACCGCGACAGGGCGGACGAGGATGCGGAGCAATACAGCGCGGAGGCACGTCTCACCTCGCCGGCAGACTCGAAGGTATCCTGGACGGCAGGGCTGTATTACTTCACCGAGACGGTGGATCGCGACGAGAGCTTCCTCACGCAATTCAGCATCGTCCAGGTACCCAGCATCCCCGGTTTGCAGGTCCTCGGCGGGGACGTGACGTTTACCCAGAACGCAGAGTCGGAGAGCTATGCTGCCTACGGCCAGCTCACGTATCCGTTCACGGACCAGTTCAGCGTAACGGCGGGTTTGCGGTACACGAACGACTCCAAGGACGTGCACCAGATCGCGGTAGACAACGAGCGAACCGACCCCACCAACCCCGACCCCACGAATACACCCGGTATCCCGCTCTACCCCGGTCAGCCGTACGATATCAAGGCTGACGATTCCTGGGACTCGACCACGGGCAAGATCGGCCTCGACTTCCGCACGGGGGCCGGTCACCTGCTGTACGCGAGCGCCAGCAAGGGCTTCAAGTCCGGCATCTTTCCCAGCCAGAACAACGTCACGTCCACGGTCGGCGTGGCCACTCCGCCGGAGGAAGTCTGGAGCTACGAGGTCGGCGCCAAGACCGAGTGGCTCGAGCGCACGCTGCGCGTGAACCTCGCACTGTTCCTGATGGACTACAAGGACCTGCAGCTGTTCCGGCTCGACCCCCAGCTGCGCCTGCAGACGTTCACCGAGGACACGACGAACTCCGGCGCGGAGCTGGAGATCCTCGCCGCTCCCGCCGAAGGCCTGGAATTCGGCATCAACGCTGCGTACCTCAAGGCCGAGGTGGACGGCGGCGCGAACGACGGCGGCGAACTGCCGCGTTCGCCGGAATACACCGTGGGCGGCTTCGCAGAGTACTCATGGCCAGTCGCCGGCGGAGGCATGTCGCTCCGCGCCGACTTCAAGTGGACCGACGACTACCGGACCGAAATTCCATACAACACCGGGAATGCAGTATCGGACGCCTCCAATTGGCGCATCACGGAGATCGAGAGCTATGCCCTCCTCAACGCGCGCGCCGCGTACGTGCTCGAGGGAAGCAACATCGAGTTCTCCCTGTGGGGCAAGAACCTCACGGACGAGGAGTACCCGACGCACATCATCCCGTTCCTGGGCAACGGCTTCTCGATCTTTGCGCCGCCGCGTACCTACGGCGTCGCGGTGAGCTGGAAGTCAAAGTAACAACCCGCCTCGTGCTCAGCTCGCTCCCCGTCCCGCGTACGCGGGACGGGGATCGGAAGGGGGCAGTATTCGCCATGCGGCGCACCCGGTAGAGTCCGGCCATGGTCTCCGGGCTCCTGCTCACAGCGCTCGCCCTCGCCTACCTGGGGCTGCTCTTCGCCGTGGCGTTCTACGGCGAGCGCAAGTCCGTCTATCCCGGCCGTGCGCGGCTGCGCCCCTACGTCTACAGCCTCTCGCTCGGCGTCTACTGCACGACCTGGACGTTCTTCGGCGCCGTGGGCACGGCCGCCCGCGACGGCTGGACCTACGTGCCGATCTACCTCGGACCGGCGCTCGTCTTCCTGTTCGGCACGCCGTTCCTCGAGCGGCTCGTCGCCATCGCCCGGGCGCACAACACGACCTCCATCGCCGATTTCATCTCGTCACGTTTCGGCAAGAGTCCTGCGATCGCGGCGCTGGTGACGGTCATCGCGCTGACTGCCGCGGTGCCCTACCTCTCGCTGCAGTACAAGGCCGTCGGCACCAGCATCGACGTGCTGACCGGTTCGTCCCGCTCGCACCCGTGGTATGCGGACACCGCGCTCTGGGTCGCGCTGCTGATGGCCCTGTTCGCAATACTCTTCGGCACGCGCCGGCTCGATGCAACGGAACACCACGAAGGTGTGATGGTGGCCATCGCCTTCGAATCCATCGTCAAGCTTCTGGCGTTCGTTTCGGTGGGCATTTTCGCGCTGCTGCACCTCGATACGGCCCCCGCGTGGCGGGCCACGAGCCTGGGGGACCTGCAGAGCATCGCCAGCAGCGGCTTCGTCGCGTCGACCGTTATCGCCGCCGTGGCGATTTTCTGCCTGCCGCGCCAGTTCCTGGTCGGAGTGGTCGAGTGCGCGGATCCCGCCGACGTGCGCAAGGCGCGCTGGGTCTTCCCGGCCTACCTCGCAGTCTTCACGGTGTGCGTGGTGCCAGTCGTGCTGGCGGGCCTCGGCAGCGGGCTCGGCGCACGCAACGACCCGGACGCGTTCATTCTCGCCCTGCCGCTTGAAAACGGCGCGCCGGCCCTGGCGGTCCTGGTGTTCCTCGGCGGCCTCTCGGCTGCCACGGCCATGGTCATCGTCGCGAGCATCGCGCTCGCAACCATGATCACGAACGATCTCGTGATGCCGACGCTGTGGCGGAGCCGATGGCTCGGCCTGAGCGAGGGCGCCGAAGTCGGTCGCCTCGTCCTCTGGCTGAGACGGGTTGCGATCCTGCTGCTCGCCCTTCTGGCCTATGCCTACTACCGCAATGCCGCCGCACCCGCGAGCCTCGCGTCCATCGGACTGCTCGCCTTCGCCGCGGTCGCCCAGTTTTCGCCTGCGATCCTGACCGGCATCTATTGGCGTGGCGCCACCCGTGCAGGGGTCTTCTGGGGACTCGCTGCCGGCTACGCTGTCTGGCTGTATACCCTGCTGACGCCGAACTTCACGACGCAGGGCCTCGGCACGCTGAGCCCGACGACTTTCGGCACGGTGCTCGCCGTGGGCGCCAACGTCATGGTGTTGTTCGTGGTGTCGCGATTGCGCGGCGTGTCGTTCCGGGAGCGCATGGCAGCCACGTCCTTCCTGCGTGGCGCCATGCCCGTTGCCGAACCGATCGCGGCCGGCGGCGCACGGGTCGGTGACGTACTGGCCGTCACCGAGCGGATCCTTGGCGTAGAGACCGCCGCCCGCGCGCTCGACGACTATAATCGGCAGACGGGACGGCCCGTGCCGCGACCTGCCGCCCCTGCCGACCGCGGACTCCTGCAGTACATGGAGCGCGTGGTCGCGGGCGCAATCGGCGCATCCTCGGCGCGCCTCATGTTCACGCACGCGCTGGCCGGGCGCGGCATCCCGGCAGAGGATGTTGCGGAACTCCTGGACGAGACATCCCAGGAGCTGCGCTTCAGCCGGCAACTGCTGCAGGCGACGATGGAGAACGTCTCGCAGGGGATCGCCGTGGCGGACGCCGACGCGCACATCGTCGCCTGGAACCGTCGCTACATCGAGATGTTCGACTATCCCGAAGGCATGGTGTACGTGGGCCGTCCGGTCGCGGACCTGATTCGCTGGAACGCCAACCAGGGCGAGTTCGGGGAGACGGACACCGATTACCAGATCGCGAAACGTATCGCGCACATGAAAGCGGGTACGGCCTACGTGATCCAGCGGACGCGACGCAACGGCCGTGTCTACGAGATCCGTGGCCAGGCAATGCCGGACGGGGGCTACGTCACCACGTACACGGATATCACGGATTTCAAGCGCACCGAACAGGCGCTGCTGGAGGCCAAGCAGACGCTGGAGGAGCGCGTGCAGGAGCGCACCGGGGAACTCGAGGCGGCGCTGGAGGCACAACAGGCTGCAAAGCGCCTGGCGGAGGAGGCCAACGCGACCAAGACTCGCTTCGTGGCGGCCGCGAGCCACGACCTGCTGCAGCCGCTGAATGCCGCGCGACTGTTCGCGTCCACGCTCGAGGAGCGGTCGTCGGACCCAAGCGTGGTCGAGATCGCGGGGCGCATCGACAGCTCGATGCGGGCGGCCGAGGAAGTGCTCGACGACATGCTCGACATCGCCCGGCTGGAGAGCGGGACGATGCGTTCGGAGGTCACGGACTTCCCGGTCGCCGAGGCCTTCGAGCACCTCGAGCGACAGTTTGCACCGCTTGCAGCGCGGCGCGGCCTGCGCCTGAGGGTGACGCGGCCAGATTGCCGCGTGCGCAGCGATCGGGTGCTTTTGCGGGGCGTGCTGCATAATCTGGTTTCGAACGCGCTGCGCTATACGCAGCGCGGCGGCGTGCTGGTTGGTTGCCGGCACCGAGGCTCGCATGTCGTGCTGCAGGTCTGGGACACGGGGCCCGGAATTGCCGAGCAGCACCAGCGCGCGATCTTCGAGGAGTTTCGCCGTCTCGACCGGACCTCGCCCTGGGGCGAACAGGGCCTCGGACTCGGTCTGTCGATCTGCGACCGCATCGCGCGCCTGCTGGGCCTCCAGCTTGGCGTGCGCTCCAGGGCCGGCCAAGGATCGGTATTCAGCGTGCGCGTGCCCATCAGCACGTCCGAGGCGAGCATGCCAGCGCCGGTCCCGGCGCATCAGGATGCCGGCACGTCGACGCCGGCGAGCCTCGTGGGAATCACCGTGCTCTGCATCGACAACGAGCCCGAAATCCTCGCTGGCATGAGTGCGCTGATGTCGCGATGGGGCGTCCGGGTGCTCACCGCCGTCAACGTGGCGGAGGCCCGGCGAGCGATGGAACTGGAGTCACCCGATGTCATCCTGGCTGATCACCGCCTGGGCGATACCGAGATCGACGGACTCGAGCTGCTCCAGTCACTCCTGCAAGGATTGGATGCGCCTGGCGCACTCGTCACCGCCGATCACACGGCCGCCCTGGCCGAGCGGGCCCGGGCACTCGGCTACCCTGTGCTGCGCAAACCTCTGAAGCCCGCGGCCCTGCGCGCTTTGCTCGGCGCGCTGGCCGCACAATGCCAGGCGGGTGGCCCGCGACGAGCGGAAGCCTGATTCAGTCGGCTTCTTCGGGCGGCGGCTTGATGCTGGCTCGATCGATGGCTAGACGCCCTGCGGCCAGGACCGCCTGCGTGCGCGTCGCGACGCCGAGCTTGCGCAGTATCGCCGTGACGTGCGCCTTGACGGTCGCCTCCGACACGTCGAGTTCGTAGGCGATCTGCTTGTTGAGCAGTCCGGAGCACAGCATGCCGAGTACGCGGAACTGCTGTGGCGTGAGGTCGGCGATGCGACGTGCGATTTCCAGGTCCTCGCCGCCGGAATGCGCACCGTGCGGGGCGTGGAAGCCGGGCGGCGTGTAGATCTCGCCTGCGAGCACGGCCTCGATCGCGCGGCCGATCTGGCCTGCCTCGGTGGATTTCGGAATGAATCCCTGCGCGCCGTAGCGCAACGCGGACGCAATGGTCTGGGGATCGTCATCCGCGGAAACCACCACGACCGGCAACCCCGGCCGACTGCCCCGCACGTGCGCCAATGCGTTGAAGCCCTGGGCGCCCGGCATGTTGAGGTCGAGCAGCAGGAGATCCGCGTCAGGCTCGGCTTCGAGCGCCGCAAGGAGCGCCGCGACGGAGTCGGCCTCGACGAAACTCGTGCCGGACTCGAGACGTCCCACCGCCGCCTTGAGCGCCTCTCGAAACAGCGGGTGGTCGTCGGCAACCACGATCTGGCGGGTCATGGCTCCGCAGCCTACACTAGCCCGCACTGCTCGCGCCGCTTCGACCAAAGGCGAATTCCCATCGTGGAAGGCGCGTTGCAGGATCCCATCAGTCTTACCCGGGGGTCCCACGATGCTTGCAAATCACCGCAGCCAACCGGTCATCCGCCGCATGATCGCCACGACGCTAGCCATCGCCGCGCTTGGGTGCTCGGCCGGCGCCCTTGCGCAAACTGCGAAGGAGGAAGCGCTCGAAGCACGAGTCGCCGAACTCGAGAAACTCGTCAAGCAACTGATGGCCGAGAAGCAGGCAGCGCCAGCCGCGGCACCGGCCGCCGTTGCAGCCGCGCCGGCCAAGCCAGCGGCCGCACCGGTGCAGGCGACCTCGATCACGCCGAATGCCGCGCCCGGCACCAGCTTCGTGCTGACGGGCTTCGTCAAGGCGGACGCGCTCTTCAGCGACACGTCGAATGCGGACCTCGCCGGCTCGCGCCCGGGCCGCGATTACTACGTACCCGGCGCCACACCCGTCACCGGCGAGTCCGAGGGGGTGGATTTCAACTCACACATCAAGCAGTCGCGTGTCAACTTCGGCACGGATACTGTGCTGGACGGTGGCGACAAGGTCTCGACGCGCTTCGAAATCGATTTCTTCGGCTCGGATCTGGGCAACGAGCGCGTCGCGAACACGTACGCTCCCGTGGTGCGGCACGCTTATGTGCAGTGGCGCAACTGGCTCGTGGGTCAGACGTGGTCGAACTTCATGGACCCGGCGACGTTGCCAGAGACCGCGGATTTCATCGGAACCACCGACGGCACGTCGTTCGTGCGCCAGCCGCAGGTTCGCTTCACGAGCGGCGGCTTCTCGCTGTCGGCCGAGAATCCGGAGACGACGATCACGCCATTCGGCGGGGGCGCGCAGATCACCTCCGACGACAGCAGGCTGCCTGACTTCACGGCGCGCTACGCGTACAAGGCCGGTTGGGGCCACGTCGCGCTCGCCGGCCTGTTGCGCGAACTCAAGTTCGAGCGGATCTTCGTCCCCGCCACACCAACGGCGCCCGCGATCTCCGCAGCAGACGACTCCACGTGGACCGGCGCGCTCAGCCTTTCCGGCAAGTTCAACATCGGCAAGGACGACATTCGCTGGATGCTGCTTGGCGGCAACCTGGGCCGGTACGTCGCCCTCAATTTCGCGAACGATGCCGTGCTCGACAGCAGCAACAACCTCGAGTCGATCGACGGCTACGCGGGCTTCATCGCCTACCGTCACGTGTGGACCCCGAAGCTCCGCAGCACGTTCTCGTACGCGATGGAGGAGTATGACAACGACGTCGCGTTGACCGGTGGGAGCGCCAACAAGTCGAGCGACAGCTGGACGGTGAACCTGTTCTACTCGCCATTCCCGAAACTCGACATCGGCGCGGAATGGCGCAGCGCCACCCGCGAGCTGGAGAACGGCACGGACGGCGACCTCGACCGGTTGCAGCTGACGACGAAATACTCGTTCTGATCAGCCGCGCCGCGCGGATTGCCACGCGGCGCGCACGACCCTCCACTCGTCGTCCTCGAGCGCGAGCTCGAGGACGACGTCGTTTACGTCGGCCGCAACATCGAATGCCGTTGGCGTCGACGTCTCGCGGCCGAGCGTGCCCACGGTCAGGCGCACTCGGGCAAAGTCGCGGTACGGAAACTCGATGGATGCGACGCGCGTGATCAAGTGCACGGACTGATGCGCGACCAGGTACCCGCGCAGGTACTGCTTCAGTTCGTCGGGGCCATGGCCCTGGTCGTCCCGATAATCCGGTGACACGAGTTCCATGAGGGTCGACAGGTCCCGCTCCTCTGCGGCGTTCTCCCCGGCATCGATCACCGCACGAACCCGCGCCTCGGGTGTTTCCTCCGGCCCGCAGGCGGTCGTCACGAGTGCCAGCGCAAGTAGCACGGCGGCGACGCCCGGGAAATTCCTGAGCGCGTGTGGCAGCATCAATTACCCCTTCACCAGGAATCGACGACCACCCGATTCTCGCATGCGCGCCTACCGCTACCACTCCTTCGGATCGCCCCCGCAGCTCGACGACGTGCCGGTGGGGGAACCCGGCGCAGGGGAGGTCCTGGTCCGTGTTCGATATGCAGGGCTCAACCCGGTGGACTGGAAGCTCGCATCCGGGAAATACCGGTACCTGGTGAGGGGCGGACGGCCGCGGACGATGGGCGGGGACTTTGCCGGAGAGGTCGCTGCGGTGGGGGCTGGCGTCATGGGCCTGGGCACAGGAGACCGGGTTCATGGATTCGTCGATCCATTTCGGCGCCCCCAGGGCACGTTCGCGGACTTCGTGCCGGTGCCCGCGAATTTCGTCTTCCCTCTGCCGCCCGCAATCGACTTCCGTGACGGCGCCGCCCTGCCCTGTGCGGGCGTCACGGCCGTCGCACTTTGCAGCCTCGGCAAGGTCGCACGCGGCTCGCGCGTGCTGGTGAACGGCGCCTCAGGTGGCGTGGGTCACATGGCGGTGCAGGTTGCGAAAGCGCGCGGTGCCTGGGTCACGGCAACGGCGAGCGCCGCGCGGCGTGATTTCGTGATGTCGCTCGGCGCAGATGCATTCGTCGATTATGCACAGACACCCGCGGACCGCTGGCCAGCCGGGTTCGACACCGTAATCGACTGTGTGCCGAACCTGCCGAGGAACGCTCATGGGCGGCTGGTGGCCCGCGACGGACGTTACGTGAGCACCCTGCCGGACGCCGGAACGTACCTGGTGGACCCCCTGCTGAACCGCGTCGGCCGGGTGCAGCGCTACGCCGTCATGCTCGCCCCGAGCGCCGAGGCCTACGAGGAACTTCACGGCTACGTGCGCAGCGGCCAGCTCCGCTGCGAGATCGAGGCGGAGTATCCGCTGGAGCAAGCCGCCGCGGCCATCGAGCGATCGTGCTCGGGCCGCGTGCGGGGGAAGCTCGTCATCCGCGTCGCGTAAAGGTCCGGGACCGCATCTCAGGCGTAGACCTGGACGTGCGAGAGAGCGTAGGTCAGCGACCCCATGACGATCGTCACGGCGATGACGAGGCCGGCGAAGAGGCGTGTACTGAAGCGGTCGTACTTGGTGCAGGTGGTCATGGCTGAATCCTCCGTTGCGTGCGGGGGAGAAGGTACGCCCGACCATTGACTTGATAAACGGCAATAATCTTACTAGTCTATTCAGGATTCCGGAATAATTCGCTGATCCAGCCCCGCGGCGATCTCCTCGTCGCGCAGCGCCATGCCCTCCACGTCACCGTCGGCAAAGCCGAGAATGCCCATGTCTGCATAGGCTTTCTGGATCCGCGGCCCCCACAGGCCGATGTCACGAATCGTGGGAACGATGCGCGAGAAGAGGCTGGTGCGATAGATGCGCATCATCTCGGAGTGATCCACCCACTCCTGGCACTCGGCAACGGGCAGTCCCAGTGCCTCCCAGACTTCCTCCCCGAGGAAACGGTCCCGCAGGAGGTAGCAGCCCTCGACCACGAACTCCTCGCGCTCGTCGCGTTCCTTCGCCGTCAGGTGCGGGTAATAGTCGCGGAGCGCGTACCGGCCGAACGCGACGTGTCGCGATTCGTCCTGCATGACGTAGGCGGTAACGGATTTCGACAGGGGATTGCGCGCGTAGTCGCGGATCAGCCCGAACGCGGCGAGTGCCACGCCCTCGATCAGCACCTGCATGCCGAGGTAGGTCATGTCCCAGCGCGAGTCGCGCAGGGTGTCGTCGATGAGGCGCTTCAGGTGCGGGTTGATCGGATAGACGAGTTCGTACTTCTCGTGCAGCAGTCGCGAGAACGCCTCGACGTGGCGTGCCTCGTCCACGACCTGGGTCGCGGCATAGAACTTGGCGTCGAGGCTCGGAACCTGCTGCACGATCTTGGCCGTGCAGATGAGCGCGCCCTGCTCGCCGTGCAGGAACTGCGACAGCTGCCACGCCTGGACGTGGTGCCGCAGGCTAACGCGTTCCTTCTCGTTCAGCCGGTGCCAGGCCGGCGAGCCGAAGATCGCGATCATTTCGTCCGGCATGCCCGCCGGATTCTCGGGATCGAGGTCCTGCGACCAATCGATGCGCTCGGCGGCGTCCCACTGCTGGCGCTTGCCCTTGCGGTAAAGGTTGAGCAGCTTCTCGCGCCCGTCGTCGTATTCCCAGCGGAACGTGGCTTCGAATTCCTGCGCCACGCGCCAATCCATCTCGCCCAGTTCACTCACATAGTGACCCGCGGTCGTCATGTTCATGCTCCCCCTGTAATCGATCAGAGATTCAGCGTCATCTGCACCAGTTCCGGATCGTCGGGATCGCGTCGCACCGCGAAGCCGTGCGACTTCGACAGCTCGATCATCCGTACGTTCTCGCGCAGCGTCACTCCCGTCATGACCTTGAGGCGCCGGCCCCGCGCGGCCTCGATCAGCATGGCGAACAGGTTACGTGCGAGCCCCTTGCCCTGCCAGGCGTCGCCGACGACGATCGCGAATTCGCAGGTTTCCTCATCCGGGAGGGTGATGTAGCGGGCGACGCCGATCTGCTCCTGGCCGTCCGGCGTGTCGATGACGGCGACCAGGGCCAGCTCGCGGTCGTAATCGATCTGCGTGAAGCGCGACAGCATGGCCGGTGTGAGGCTGTGCAGCCCGAACATGAAACGCAGGAACTTCGATTGCTCCGAGAGCCCGTTCACGAAGGCGGATTCGATGGCTGCGTCCTCCGGCCGGATGGGACGCAGGGTCGCGGTGACGTCGCCCGGCAATTCCAGGGTCTGGACCAATCCGCCCGGATACGGATGGATCGCCATGTGATCGTAGGGTCGCGCCGCGGAACTGCTGCGGTTCACGCCGAGCCGCGCATCGACGACGATGGCTCCCGTGTCCGTGACGATGACGGGGTTGAGGTCCATCGCACCGAGGTCCGGCAGCTCGCACACGATCTCGGAGACCCGAAGCAGAATCTCCTCGATGGCCTCCTCGTCCGCAGCAGGTGCGCCACGCAATGGCTGGAGCGCCTGGCCGGCCCGCGTGCGACGGATGAGGTCGCGCACCAGGAACTGATTGAGCGGCGGCAGGGCGACGGCACGGTCCCGGATGACCTCGACGAGCGTTCCGCCGAGACCGAAGCTGATGGCCGGCCCGAACACCGGGTCGCGAACGACTCCGACCATGACCTCGCGGCCGTTCCGCTCCCGGTACATGGGTTCGATCAGCACGCCCTCGAGCATTGCGTCCGGGCGGGCCGTCGCCACGTTCGTCAGCATCGAGTGATACGCTTCCTGCACGCCGTGGGCATTCTCGAGGCCGAGCCGCACGCCCCCCACGTCGGTCTTGTGTGCGATGTCGGGCGAAAGGAT
>Ga0316613_10000738_pt1 | contig 24283 bp, 19 predicted proteins | sample OWC_soil_day10_C_2_FD_207647 | JGI IMG/M metagenome (GOLD analysis project Ga0316613, IMG submission 207647) | Wetland soil microbial communities from Old Woman Creek delta, Ohio, United States - OWC_soil_day10_CT_b | ecosystem: Environmental > Terrestrial > Soil > Wetlands | place: USA: Ohio...
AAGGTGTAGGCGCCGTTGGCGGCGATCGTGAGCGTACCCACGCCAGCAATAGTCGCAGTCTGGCCTGCGGTGAAGACCGTGGCATTGCCAGCCACGGTGAAGCTGGTAACCGCCGGCGTGCCGTCAACGCTGCTGGTGCCGCTCAGCACGTTGCCGCTGACCGCAGTGTCTTCCAAGGTCGAGACTATTTCGTTGGCGTCACTGATGCCGTCGGCCACCGCGATCACGCTGATGGTCAGGGTCGAGGTGTCGCTGTTGACGCCGTCGCTGACGGTGTAGGTCGCGACCGGCACCGCGCCGTGGTAGTCGGCGGCCGGGGTGAAGGTGTAGGCGCCGTTGGCGGCGATCGTCAGCGTACCCACGCCGGCAATAGTCGCAGTCTGGCCTGCGGTAAAGACCGTGGCATTGCCAGCCACGGTGAAGCTGGTAACGCTCGGGGTGCCGTCGACGCTGGTCGTGCCGGTGAGGACGTTGCCGGAAACGGCAGTGTCTTCATCGGTGCTGATGGTTTCGTTGGCATCAGCGAGACCGTCGGCGACCGGATCGACCGTAATGGTCAGGGTCGAGGTGTCGCTGTTCACGCCGTCAGTGACGGTGTAGGTCGCGACCGGCACGGCGCCGTGGTAGTCGGCGGCCGGGGTGAAGGTGTAGCTGCCGTTGGCGGCAATCGTCAACGTACCCACGCCGGCAATAGTCGCAGTCTGGCCTGCGGTGAAGACCGTGGCATTGCCAGCCACCGTGAAGCTGGTTACGTTCGGGGTGCCGTCGACGCTGCTGGTGCCGCTCAGCACGTTGCCGCTGACCGGTGTGTCCTCATTGGTCGAGACCACTTCGTTGGCATCAACCAGACCGTCGGCGACCGGATCGACCGTGATCGTCAGGGTCGAGGTGTCGCTGTTGACGCCGTCGCTGACGGTGTAGGTCGCGACCGGCACCGCGCCGTGGTAGTCGGCGGCCGGGGTGAAGGTGTAGGCGCCGTTGGCGGCGATCGTGAGCGTACCCACGCCAGCAATAGTCGCAGTCTGGCCTGCGGTGAAGACCGTGGCATTGCCAGCCACGGTGAAGCTGGTAACGCTCGGGGTGCCGTCGACGCTGGTCGTGCCGGTGAGGACGTTGCCGGAAACGGCGGTGTCTTCATTGGTGCTGATGGTTTCGTTGGCGTCGGTAAGGCCGTCGGCGACCGGATCGACCGTAATGGTCAGGGTCGAGGTGTCGGTGTTGACGCCGTCGCTGACGGTGTAGGTCGCAACCGGCACCGCGCCGTGGTAGTCGGCGGCCGGAGTGAAGGTGTAGCTGCCATCGCTGTTGATTTGCAGGCTGCCGACACCGGCCAGGGTTGCGGTCTGGCCCGCCGTGTAGGCAGTGCCATTGATGCTGAAACCGCTGATCACTGGCGTACCGTCGACACTGGTCGTGCCGGTGAGGACGTTGCCGGAAACGGCAGTGTCTTCATCGGTGCTGATGGTTTCGTTGGCGTCGGTGAGGCCGTCGGCGACCGGGTCGACCGTAATGGTCAGGGTCGAGGTGTCGCTGTTCACGCCGTCGCTGACGGTGTAGGTCGCGACCGGCACCGCGCCGTGGTAGTCAGCGGCCGGGGTGAAGGTGTAGCTGCCGTTGGCGTTGATCTGCAGTGTGCCTTCGGCGAGGGTCGCGGTCTGGCCGGCAGTGAAGGTGCCTGCGACGCCGGCCACGGTGAAGCTGGTAACGCTCGGGGTGCCGTCGACGCTGGTCGTGCCGGTGAGGACGTTGCCGGAAACGGCGGTGTCTTCATTGGTGCTGATGGTTTCGTTGGCGTCGGTAAGGCCGTCGGCGACCGGATCGACCGTGATCGTCAGGGTCGAGGTGTCGGTATTGACGCCATCGCTGACGGTGTAGGTCGCGACCGGCACCGCGCCGTGGTAGTCGGCAGCCGGGGTGAAGGTGTAGGCGCCGTTGGCGGCGATCGTGAGCGTACCCACGCCGGCAATAGCCGCAGTCTGGCCTGCGCTATAACTCGTGCCATTGACGGTAAAGCTGGTGACCGCCGGCGTGCCGTCGACGCTGCTGGTGCCGCTCAGCACGTTGCCGCTGACGGCGGTGTCTTCGTTGGTGCTGATGGTTTCGTTGGCGTCGGCGAGGCCGTCGGCGACCGGATCGACCGTAATGGTCAGGGTCGAGCTGTCGGTATTGACGCCGTCGCTGACGGTGTAGGTCGCGACCGGCACCGCGCCGTGGTAGTCGGCGGCCGGGGTGAAGGTGTAGGCGCCGTTGGCGGCGATCGTGAGCGTGCCCGTGCCGGCAATCGTGGCGGTTTGCCCGGCGGTGTAGGTTGTGCCATTGACCACGAAGCTGGCCACACTGAGGCTGTTGTCCGCATCGCTGTCGTTGGCCAGTACGTTGCCGGTGGCTTGCGTATCTTCTGCAATCGTCACCGTTTCCGACGCCATTACGGTGGGATCATCGACCGGCGTGACGCTGAGCGTGACGGTACTGGTGGTTACCCCGCCCTGGCCATCGCTGACGGTGACGACAAAGCTGTCCGGTCCGTTGTAATTGCTGTCCGGCACGTAGGTGTAGTTGCCGTTGGCTTCAAGAGTGACTGTGCCATGCAGCGCGGCGGTGGCGATGCTGTAGCTCAAGGTATCGCCGTCCAGATCGGTTGCAGTGATGTTGCCGCTGACCGGGGTATCTTCGCTGGTGATCGCACTTTGATCCGCTGCCGTTGGCGCGTTATTGGCCGCGGCGACGGTAATGTTCTCATCCGCCAGCGGATTGACTTCAAGGCTTTCGGCGCTGCTTACGCTGAAATCAAAGGCCAGCGGGTCGATCTGCTCCACAATGCGCGCCAGCCGCACAAAGCCGTGGCCGCCGTCTGCGCCGGCGCCTGCATTGAGACCTGCCGCTGTCGGATCGAGTTCGGTGGAAAGATCGACGCCGTTTTGCAGTGCGCCGAGAATGCGGTCGCTGACGGTTTGAATACCGGCGAGGCTCGCTTCTTCCGCGCCTACCGGTGTCGTGCTGCTGAGCTCGGCATCCACTTTCAGTTCGCGATTCGGGCCGATTTCGACGACATCGCCTGCCGGCAAGAGCAGTTTGACGTGGCCATGCCCGTCAGTAACCAGGGTTTGGCCTTCGGCCAGTTGATCACCCGCATTGAGCGGAATCAGGCGGTTGGCGGCATCTTTCAGGAAGGCAACACCTTCGATGATGACGACTGCCTGATTTGACTTGGTGGTGAACTCAGCCATGACACTGCTCCAATGCGCGGAAAACCGGATGGAGCAAGACTAAGGGCAAGAAGCGGAAAATGCCTATTGTCCTGAAGGACAATCCAGGCTGCTGACAAAGTTGGCAGGCATCCACGCATGGCATGCTCGAGCAAGCTCGACCGGTTTGAACATGCCGGCAACCCGCAGCCTGCCTGGATCGACTCCCGCCAACCCTGCTTCCTCCCGCCGGAGGAAGGGCATCGCTAACGCTCGATTTGCTGCAAGCGGGGTTTGTCGACAGAACCTAATTCCCTTGATGGGCAGGCTTGCGGAAAACCACTCAATGTTGGATTTCCAGCAGAAGAAATGTCCCTGCCGCAATAACCCAATCAGGCCGCGCCTTGACCAGCCGATTCAGCGGGCTTCGATGGGGCTTTGCCTGAGGACGCCATTGACCAGCAGCGCCAGTTGGATGCGGTCTTCGACTTGCAGTTTTTCGAAGATCGAGGAGAGATGCGCCTTGACGGTGCGCTCAGTGATGGTCAGTTCCCGTGCGATCACCTTGTTGGCAGCGCCCTGCGCGGCAAGGCGGGCCACTTCCCGTTCCCGTCCGGACAGCGGGGCCAGCGTGGCTGGGTCTGCGCTCTGAGCGGGAAGATGATTCACTGCCGTCAGCAGGCGCTGCACCAGCGCCTGACCGGCCCAGATACCACCATGGGCGACCACGTTCAGCACCTGTTTCAGTGTTTCCAGCGGGGCGGCCGCATGGCAGTAACCGTAGCAGCCGGCTTGCAGCGCGGCAAAGGCCTGCGCGTCATCCGGGACAGTATTGGTGAAAATGATGCGGTCGCGCGCGGTTCGCTCTTTCCACCAACCCTCTTGCCAGCCGGGCAGACCAGGCATGCCGGCATCAACCAGGACCATGCTGCCTGGAGCCGCCTGCCAGTCGAGTCCGGCGCGGATCACCGGGCAGGGCACTGCTGCCGCTTGCCAGTAGCGGGACAGATAATCGTCGGCGGTGACTAGAAGGATCGGTACGGAGTTCATCGCTCGGTCAATGCGGTGGCTTTGGCGCGCAACACGGGCTTCAGCAGATAGGAAAGAACGGTTTTCTTGCCGGTCAGGATATCGACTTCCGCCATCATGCCGGGAATGATCGGCAAGCGTTTGCCGCTTTCTTCCAGATAGGCATTCTTGGTGCGAACCCGGACCAGGAAATAGGAATTGCCCTTGTCATCGGTGATCGAATCCGCGCCGATGTTTTCCAGGGTCGCTTCCAGTCCGCCGTAGACCGAAAAATCGTAGGCGGTGAACTTGACCAGCGCCGGTTGTCCGGGATGCAGAAAAGCAATGTCGCGCGGCAAAACCTTGGCTTCGAGCAGCAAGGTGTCTTCGCCCGGCACGATGGCGATCAGGTCTTTGCCCGGCTGCACCACACCGCCCACCGTGTTGGTGAACAACTGCTTGACCGTGCCATTGACCGGGGAGCGGATATCCGATTGCTTGACCCGGTCGGCCAGCCCGACGCTGCCTTCGGAAAGGCTGGACAACTTGCTCATGGTCTCGGAAAGCTCGGAGCGGGCCTGGTTGCGGAAGGCGAGTTCGACTTCCTGCGCCTTGCGCGAAGCTTCGCTGATCGCGGCCTGGATGCGCGGGGACTGGGCAATGGCGCCATCCCGGTCGCCGCGATAGCGCGCCAGATCGCGTTCAAGACGCAGGATTTCCACCTCGGACACCGCGCCGGTCTTGAGCAAGGGCCGGGTGGCTTCGAGTTCTTTCGAGGTCAGGTCATAGCTGTGCGAGGCCTGCTCGCGCCGCGCCAGGACTTCTTTCAATTCTTGCGAGCGCTGCACCAGCTGCTGCTGCGCCACGCCCAGCGAGGCCTCCAGTTCCGCCCGTTTGGACAGGTACAGCGATTGTTCCTGGGCGGCGGTTTCCGCTGCGTTTTTCAATACGTCATCCGGCATGACGAACGGTTTGCCCGAGGCGATGGCTTCCAGTCGCGCCGCCTTGGCCTTGAGCGAAAAATACTGTGACTGGTTTTCCCGCAGCGAGGAGACAAAGCGGGTCGGATCAATTTTGAGCAGCACCTGCCCTTCTTTCACCATCTGGCCTTCGTGCACCAGAATTTCCTGCACCATGCCGCCGTCCAGGCTTTGCAGGATCTGCAACTGGCGCGAGGGGATCACCTTGCCTTCGCCGCGCGTCACTTCATCCAGGCGGGCCAGTGCCGCCCAGACCAGCAGCAGCAGCACGGCCAGCGCCGTGGCACGCACCAGGATGCGCGCGCCGCGCGGGTTGTGCTCGGCGGCGACCCAGTCGGCGTCGGCGCCGAAATCGGCCGGGTCATGCCCGCCTACATCCTCGCGCGCCAGCAGAAAATCCAGGCCACGCGAAGCATGGCGGTAGAACCAGGCCCAGCAGCGGCCGAGGCGGGAGTCGGGGTTGAGAGTCAATTTCATGGTCAGCTTGCCCGTCCGATCCGGCCCTGTTGCAGGGCTTCCACCACTTGCGCCTTGGCCCCGTCGGCCACGATCTGGCCCTGGTCGACCACGATCAGCCTATCCACCAGTTCCAGCAAGGAGGTGCGGTGCGTGACCAGGATCAGCGTCTTGGCATCGAGGAATTCGCGCAGCCGGCCCTTAAGCCGCTCCTCGCTCTGGTGATCCATGGCGCTGGTGGGCTCGTCGAACAGCAAGACCGGCGGATCATTGAGCACGGCGCGGGCGATCGACACGGCCTGTTTCTGCCCGCCGGACAGTGATTCGCCGCGTTCGCCGATCAGCATGTCGAAGCCGCGCGGGTGCGCGTTGACGAAATCGGAGATCCCGGCGAGTTCCGCTGCGGCGAGCATCATGCGGTCGTCGGCGAACGGTGCGCCGAGTGCGATGTTTTCGCGCAGCGTGCCGTAGAACAGCAGCGCATCCTGCGGCACGAAACCGATCGCGCGGCGCAACTCGGCCGGATCGATCTGGCGCGTATCGATGCCGTCGACCAGCACCGCGCCTTCGTCCGGGTGATACAGGCCCAGCACCAGCTTCTCGATCGTGGTCTTGCCCGAGCCGATCCGGCCGATCACGCCGACTTTTTCGCCGGGCTGGATGCGGAAATTCACGCCGCGCAGCGCCTGATCGTCGCGCCCCGGATAACTGAAGCTGACATTGCGAAATTCGATCTCGCCGCGGAAGCTGGCGCGGTGCAGGAAGCTGCTGTCGTGCGGTCGTTCCACCGGCAACTGCATGTGCGATTCGATCGCGCCGAGCGAGGTGCGGGCGTTCTGGTATTGCATGATCAGCCCGGCGATCTGCCCGAGCGGCGCCATGGCGCGCCCCGAGAGCATCGACGCGGCAATGATGCCGCCCATGCTCATCCGGCCATCCATGAGCAGGTAGACGCCGACGATCACGATCACGATCGAGGTGATCTGCTGCATCTCCTGGGCAAAATTGACCGTGGAAGACGACAGCAGCTTGAGCTTGCCACCGATCTGCGCCAGAAACACCGTCGCGCGCTCCCAGCGCCGCTGCATCTCGCCTTCGGCGCCCATGGTTTTGATGGTTTCGATGCCGACCAGGCTTTCCACCAGCGTGGCATTGCGCTGCGCGGCGGCGCGCTGGCTGACCTCGGTCAGTTCGTGCATCTTGGCCTGGGTGACCAGGGTAAAGAGCAGTACCAGTGCCATGCCGATCAGCGGCGGCAGGATCAGCCAGGGCGAGATCCAGACCAGCACCAGCAGGAAGATCAGGGCGAAAGGCAGGTCGATCAACGACGTGATGGTGGCCGAGGCGATGAAATCGCGCACCGATTCAAACGCGCGCAGATTGGCCGCGAACGAGCCGACCGAAGCCGGGCGCGCCGCCATGCGGATGCCGAGCACGCGTTCCATGATCAGCGCCGACAGCGTGATGTCGATGCGCTTGGAAGCCACGTCGATGATGTAGCCGCGCGCCGTGCGCAGCACGAAATCGAACACCAGCATCAGGGCTGCGCCCAGCGCCAGCACCCACAGCGTTTCGATCGCATGGTTCGGCACCACGCGGTCGTACACATTCATGGAGAACAGCGGCATGGCCAGCGCGAAAATATTGACCACGAGGGACGCCACCAGCGCATCGCGGTACAGCCGCCAGTTGGCCAGGACCACGCTCCAGAACCAGTGCCGACTGCGAACCTGGCCCAGTTCCGGAGTGCGGTTGTCAAAGAGGTAGCGCGGGCGGACAAACACCGCCACGCCGCTGTACAACAGCTCCAGCTCTTGTGCCGGCAACAGTTCAGCACCTTCGCCGGATTCGGGAAAACGCACGCGCAACTGACCGTCGGGCAGACGTTCGAGCAGCAGGACCGCGCGCCGGTCCTCGAGCAGCAAAATGGCAGGAAGCAGGCGCTTGGGGATTTCAGCCAACGGTTGCCGCACGACGCGGGCGGAGAGCCCGGCCCGTGAGGCTGCACGTGGCAACAGCGATGGAGTCAGCAGGTTGTCAACCAGAGGCAGCCCCGCCGCCAGGGATTCGCGCGTCCAGGGCGCGCCATGAATTCGCGTCAGCTCGACCAGGCAATCCAGCAACGGATCGAAATGCGCCTGATGCTCGCCCACATGCCAGGCAAACGCACCGTGCTCTGGTTTAACGGGGGCGGAGGTCTGCGAGTTCATGCCATCCTGTCAGGGAAATTGGTTCGCGCCAATAGTAACGCAAATCTTGCAAAATTCCGCAGTGCAGCCGCAATTGTCAGCCAATCTGAGGTTCTGTTGACGCCAGATTAATTTTTACGCGGATGGGTATTTTGTTTCAGGACAAGGCATTTGACGTGCCGTGGTACAAGTACCACAAACGGCAAACAACGCGGTCATGGGGCAAAAGACCCATCCGCCCGAAGGGCAAGCCCGCCATTCTTGCCGGATGCTTTGTCGCCAATGCTCGCAAGGCGGGAGCCTTGCTTGTGCTTGGCTTCGCGCCCCGGCAAGTTGGCGGACTTGCGTAAAAACTAATCTAGTGTCAACAGAACCTAAAATAACTTGCCGGGGTTCATCCGCCCTTTCGGATCGAATACACGCTTGATTTCCTGCATCAGCGTCAGCTCGATGCCGCCGCGATAGTGCGCCAGCGCGGCAGTCTTGAGCTGGCCGATGCCATGCTCTGCACTGAAGCTGCCGCCGAATTCGGCCACGCAATCGTAAACAATTGCATTGATTGCCGCCTCGTCGGCGTAAGCATGGGCGCTTTTATCTTCGCGGAACACGTTGTAATGCAGGTTGCCATCGCCCAGATGACCGAAAACCACGATCTGGGCATCGGCGAACGCAGCGGTCAGGCGCGGGCCGCAGGTCTCGATAAATTGCGGCAGGCTGCTGACCGGCACGCTGATATCGTGCTTGATGCTGACGCCCTCGCGCCGCTGCGCTTCCGGAATCTCCTCCCGCAGGCGCCACAGCGTTTCGATCTCGGACTCGTTGCGCGCCAGCACCGCGTCTTCCACGCCGGCTTCGGCCAGGAGTTCCAGCAGGCGGTCACTCAAGGGCTCGCTCTGTCCGCAATCGGCCAGCTCGATCAGCGCGGCCCATTCCGGCGTCGGCGAGAACGGCTGGGCCAGCGCCAGAAAGTGTTTGGCGACCAGGTCGAAACAGGGACGGCCGATCAGCTCGAACGAGGTCACGCGATCGCCCACTTCGCTTTGCAGTTCGCGCAACAGCGCCAGTGCCGCAGCCGGATCGGGCAGCACCGCCATCGCGGCGGCGCGCGCAGTCGGCAAAGGAAAAAGGCGCAGCACCGCACGGGTGATGATGCCGAGCGTGCCTTCCGAGCCGATGAATAACTGCTTCAGGTCATAGCCGGTATTGTCCTTGCGCAGCGCGCGCAGGCCATTCCAGATTTCACCGCTGGGCAGCACTACTTCCAGCCCCAGAGTCAGTTCGCGCATATTGCCGTAGCGCAGCACATTCATGCCGCCGGCATTGACCGCCAGCGCGCCGCCGATCCGGCACGAGCCCGCTGCGCCCCAGTCGGCCGGGAACAGGCGGTTGGCGGCGCGGCATGCCTGCTGGACATCGGTCAGGATCGCGCCGGCTTCCACGGTCACGGTATTGTTGGCCGCATCGACGGCCAGCACCCGGTTCATGCGTTCCAGCGAAAGAATCAGGGCATGGCCCGATTCATCCGGCGTGGCGGCGCCGCAATTGCTGGTATTGCCGCCCTGCGGCACGACCGGCACCGCATGCTCGGCGCAGAGCCGCATCACGGCAGCGACTTCTTCGGTCGACCTGGGCCGCGCCAGCGCCAGTGCCTGCCCGCGGTAACGGCGACGCTGGTCCAGGCAGTAGCGCGCCAGATCCGCCGGGTCGGTCAGCAGGTTGGAGGGGCCCAGCAAGGCGTGCAATGCGGCCAGAAAAGCAGAGGTTGTCATGGATGATCCCGGAAAAAATACGCCGGCAGCGATCGCCACCGGCGGAAGTCACTGCGCGCTCTGATTTTAGAATTCGAACAATACCCAGCGCGGCACTGCCATGTTTTCCAGTGCCGGGTTGTCGCCGCGATCGAATCGGCCATGGCCTTCGGTGTCGATCAAATAGTAGGGCGGCGCATTCTTGGGAGTGACCTTGATCTTGTAGAGCTTGCCGCGGGCGCGGTACTCGGTGATCGTGGCTTCCTTCTGCTCGATGATGCGCACTTCCGGCACATCGCTTTCAGCGTTCGTGGCTGGCATCGGCGGCGGGGGATCGATCGGCGCGGGCGCCGCGACGGCGAACAGGGGCAACAGGGCTAGCAGCAACAGGCGACGCATGATGTTTCCTTTCCCGACCCCGTGGGTCAGAGGCTGAACTGCATTTCGTGCTCGGCGGCGGAAGGTTCGAAACCGCGCGCTTCGTAGAAATTGAAAATGGTCTCGACCACAGCCTTGGGCTCGTCGATGATCTGGATCAGATCCATGTCTTCCGGACTGATCATGCCCTCGCCCGCCAACGCGGCGCGCAGCCAGTCGACCAGCCCGCCCCAGAAGGCACTGCCCACCAGTACGATCGGAATCCGGCGCGATTTGCCAGTCTGGATCAGGGTCAGCGCCTCGAACAATTCGTCCATGGTGCCGAAACCGCCCGGCATCACGACATAGGCGCTGGCGTGGCGCACGAACATGACCTTGCGCGCAAAGAAATGACGGAAGGTCTGCGAGATATCCTGGTACGGGTTGCCGTGCTGCTCGTGCGGCAACTGGATGTTCAGGCCCACCGACGGCGACTTGCCGAAAAACGCGCCCTTGTTGGCCGCTTCCATGATGCCGGGGCCGCCGCCGGAGATCACGGCGAAACCGGAATCGGAAAGCTGGCGGGCAATATCTTCGGTGAGCTTGTAATATTCATGATCTGGCGCGGTCCGGGCCGAGCCGAAGATCGACACCGCCGGCTTGATCGACTGCAAGCGCTCGGTCGATTCGACAAATTCGGCCATAATGCCGAATACGCGCCACGCCTCCCGGGCGAGCGGCGTTGAATTGTCAGTGGGAATGGCCGGCGCAAGGCTTTCGGGCAACTTGTCGCGCAGTGTCATTGGCTGGTTCCTTGTTTTGTTCCGGGAGCGGCACACCACCGTTTCCCTCATCCGAAGTATAGAGGCTTTCCCGCATGCCCACCCTGTTGCTTATCGACGGCTCGTCCTATCTCTACCGCGCGTTTCATGCGATCCAGTCGTTGTCCGCGCCCGACGGCACGCCGACCAATGCGCTGTACGGTTTCATCAACATGCTGAAGAAACTGCGCGAAACCACGCCGGCCGATTATATCGCCTGCGTCTTCGACGCCAAGGGCAAGACTTTCCGCGACGAACTCTATCCGCAGTACAAGGCGCAGCGCCCGCCGATGCCGGACGAGTTGCGCGTGCAGATCGAACCGATCCACCTCGCCGTGCGCGCGTTCGGCATTCCGATCCTGATGGTCGACGGCGTCGAGGCCGATGACGTGATCGGCACACTGGCCGACTGGGGCACGCAGCACGGTATCGAAACCATTATGTCGACCGGCGACAAGGACATGGCGCAACTGGTGAACCGGCATGTGCGCATCGAGAACACCATGTCCGGCGAAGTGCTCGATGAAGCCGGCGTGCTGGAAAAGTTCGGCGTACGCCCGGACCAGATCGTCGATTACCTCGCGCTGGTCGGCGACACCGCGGACAACGTGCCGGGCGTGCCCAAGTGCGGCCCCAAGACCGCCGCCAAGTGGCTGGCCGAATACGGCACGCTCGATGCGCTGGTTGCCGGCGCCGACGGCATCAAGGGCGTGGTCGGCCAGAACCTGCGCGATACGCTGGACTGGCTGCCGATGGCCAGGCAGCTCGTCACCATCAAGTGCGACGTCGATCTGCAGGCCGAACTGCCGCAGGGCGTGGAAAGCCTGAAGCCGCAAGCAGTCGACTGGCCGACGCTGCACGCGCTGTTCGTGCGCAATGCCTTCCGTACCTGGACCAAGGAAGCCGAAGCGCACTTGCCCAGCGCGCCGGCTGCGGCGCCTGCGTCCGCCACCACCGACCTGTTTGCCACCACGGATATGTTCGCCGATCCGCCGGCCGTGCCCGCCGCCGCGCCGGTCATCGCAGAAGCGCCGCCCCCCGCCAAGCTCGAACGCCATTACGACTGCATCCTGACCGAGGCGCAACTCGACGCTTGGCTCGCCAAACTCAACGCTGCGCCGGTCGCCGCGCTCGATTCCGAGACCACCAGCCTCGATCCGTTTTCCGCGCGCATCGTCGGCCTGTCGTTCTCGATTCATGCCGGCGAAGCAGCTTATCTGCCGCTCGCGCATCGCGGGCCGGATGCCTCCGACCAGCTGGCGTTCGAGCCCACGCTGGCCAGGCTCAAGCCATGGCTGGAATCGGCCGCGCACAAGAAACTCGGCCAAAACCTGAAATACGACCAGCATGTGTTCGCCAACCATGGTATTGAACTCGCCGGCATCGTCGACGACACCATGCTGATGTCCTACGTGCTGGCGAGCCACGAGCGCCACAACATGGACGATCTGGCCGCGCGCGAGCTCGATGAAACCACGATCCACTACGAGGACATCTGCGGCAAGGGCGCCAAGCAGATCGGTTTCGACGAAGTGGCGATCAGCGATGCCACCGCCTACGCCGCCGAGGATGCCGACATCACCTTCCGCCTGGCGCAGTCGCTCGGCGCCAAGCTCGCCGCCGAACCGCAACTGGAAAAACTCTACCGCGAGATCGAGCTGCCAACGCGCGAAGTGCTGTACCGAATGGAGCGCACCGGCATCCTGCTCGATGCGCAACAGCTGTCGCGCCAGAGCCACGAACTGGGCCTGCGCCTGATCGCGCTCGAACGCCAGGCCTACGAGCTGGCCGGCCAGCCGTTCAACCTGGCCAGCCCGAAGCAGATCGGCGAGATCTTCTTCGACCGCCTGAAGCTGCCGGTGATCAAGAAAACGCCGAAGGGCGCGCCGTCGACCGACGAGGAAGTGCTGCAGGAACTCGCGCGCGACTTTCCGCTGCCCAAGGTGCTGCTCGAACACCGCTCGCTCTCGAAGCTCAAATCGACCTATACCGACAAGTTGCCACTGATGATCAACCCGGTCACCGGCCGGGTACACACCAGCTTCAGCCAAGCCGTGGCGGTGACCGGGCGGCTGGCATCCAGCGACCCGAACCTGCAGAACATCCCGGTGCGCACCGCCGAGGGCCGGCGCATCCGCGAAGCCTTTATCGCGCCGCCCGGCTGCAAGCTGGTTTCCGCCGACTATTCGCAGATCGAACTGCGCATCATGGCGCATCTTTCCAACGATGCCGCGCTGCTGAAAGCCTTTGCCGAAGGCATGGACATCCACCGCGCCACCGCCGCCGAAGTGTTCGGCGTCGCGCCCGACGAGGTCAGCCACGAACAGCGCCGCTACGCCAAGACCATCAACTTCGGCCTGATCTACGGCATGAGCGCGTTCGGGCTCGCCAGCCAGCTCGAGATCGAGCGCAGCGCGGCGCAGACCTATATCGACCGCTATTTCGGCCGCTTCCCGGGCGTGGCCGCCTACATGGAACGCACCCGCGCCGAGGCGAAATCCAAGGGCTACGTCGAAACCGTGTATGGCCGCCGCCTGTGGCTGCCGGAGATCAAGTCGGCCAATCCGGCGCGGCGCGCCGGGGCCGAACGCGCGGCGATCAACGCGCCGATGCAGGGCACCGCTGCCGACCTGATCAAGCTGGCGATGATCGAGGTGGCCCGCTGGCTGGAAGCGGAAAAACTGCAATCGCGCCTGGTGCTGCAGGTGCACGATGAACTGGTGCTGGAAGTGCCCGATGCCGAAGTCGCGCTGGTGCGCGCCGAACTGCCCAAGCGCATGGCAGGCATTGCCCAACTGGCGGTGCCGCTGCTGGCCGAGGTCGGCGTGGGAATGAACTGGGACGAGGCGCACTGACACGGACAGGCAGACGCCGCTTGATGGCATGCTTCCTGCTCGGTAGGGTGCGTTTCAAACAGAAAGGAAAGACCGGAATGTCAGCTCTGAAAGTCGCCGTGCTATGCGGCAGCCTGCAACGCCCGTCGCGCACACTGGTTTTGTGCAATGCCCTGCTCGCCAGAATTGGCGAACACCGCACAATTGCGCCGCATGTGATAGAAATCGCACAAATCGGCCGCTTGATCGGAGCCTGCATGCAACGCGGCGAACTGCCGCCCGAGATGCAGGCCCACCTCGCCGCCGTGGAAAATGCCGATGTGGTGATCGCCGCCAGCCCGGTCTACAGCGCGACCTACACTGGCATGTTCAAGCATTTCATCGATTTTCTCGGCATGGATGCATTGGCCGGCAAACCTACCCTGCTCGCTGCCACCGGCGGCAGCCCGCTGCACGGCTTGGTGATCGACCAGCAGCTGCGCCCGTTGCTGGCCATGAAACAGGCGCTGACGCTGCCGGTCGGCGTGTATGCCACCGAGGCCGATTTCACCGATTACCGGATCACCAGCGCCGCACTGGAAAAACGCATCACCCTCGCCATCGATCTGGCTTTGCCGCATCTGCCGCAGACCCACGCGGTACGCATTCCTGCCGAACCAATATCCGCCTAGTCGGGATATGTGATCTAGCCAGAATTGTTTGAGGTCTCCGTCGGCTTGAAGTCGCCATCGCCAGCATGACGAAAAGGCCTGAGGTTAGCGGTCCCGGGCGGGCTGCCAATGGCTGCGCGCCCAGTCCCGGTGTTCGGTTTCCGGATAGAAACTCCAGGCCACCACGCGGCTGATCTTCTGGCCTTGCGCCATATCCAGCGTGAACACGGCACGCGGCGCGACGCGGTCGAGCGCGGCGTAGATCAGCGGCAGGTTATCCTGCTTGGAAACCAGCGTGGTGAACCACAGGCACTGCTGCGCGAACAGGCGGCTTTCGCGGATCATCGCGCGCACGAAGGCGATCTCGCCGCCCTCGCACCACAGCTCGTTGTTCTGCCCGGCAAAATTGAGCACGGGCTTGCCGGGCGCTTCCTTGCCCAGATTACGCAGTTTGCGCCGTGAACCGCCGGCCGCATCGGCAGCCGAAGCGTGGAACGGCGGGTTGCATACCGTCAGGTCAAAGAACTCGTCCGGACCGATCACCCCGGAAAAGAGTTGCCCGGCGCCGGTCTGCAGGCGCGCGCTAAAACCGCCAGCGAGCTTGGGATTGCCGGCAAAGATCGCCTCGGCATTCCTGAGCGCCACGGCATCGATTTCGCTGCCAACAAACTGCCAGCCATACGCCGCGCGCCCCAACATCGGGTAGATCGCATTCGCGCCGACGCCGATATCGAGCACGCGCACGGCATCGCCCTGCGGAATCTTGCCGCCGTTGTCGTGCGCCAGGAGATCGGCCACGGTATGGATGTAATCGGCGCGCCCCGGAATCGGCGGGCACAGATACCCGGCGGGAATATCCCACTGCGCGATGCCATAGAAATGCGCGAGCAATGCGCGGTTGAGCATTTTTACCGCGGCAGGATCGGCGAAATCAATCGATTCGTCGCCGTACGGATTGACCGCGACAAACGCCGCCAGCTCCGGGCAACTGGCAATCAGTGCCGGAAAGTCATAGCGCGAGCGGTGCGGATTGCGCGGATGCAGGCTGGTTTTTTCAGCGGGGAAAACTTTTTTCGGGGTCATTGGTTCAGGCTGCGCAGATCGAAATGAATGGGCCGAACCATAACAGAAAAACCGGGGCCGCTTCGCGGCAACAGCCCTGCGGGCTTATCGTGCCAGTTCCGCCGCCACGATCCGCTCGAATTCGCCATCGGCATGCATCGCCTTGAGCGCCAGATCAAACTGCTTGAGCAAGGCTTGCTTGCGAGCTGATTTGGCAAACGTGAGAAAGGTGACATTCAAGGCCAGGGGCGCCGGTGCGGCCTGGATGTTGCTTCGCGTGACCATCTGGGCCGCACCGGCTTCGGCCACGGCCAGCACCGCATCGAGTCGCGCCCGTTCGAGCTTGCTGAAATTCTGCTCGTCGGAAGGCGTTTCTTCCGCAGTAAACTGGCCCGCGCGACGCGCCAGGTCGAAACGCTCGCCGTAGCTCCAGCCGCGCACCACGCCGATGTGCAAGCCCTTGAGATCATCGACGGTATTGAAATTCACCGGCCTGGATTTGTTGAAATAAACCAGCAGTTTTTCAACGAAGATCGGCTGGCTGAAATCGTATTTTCGTTCACGTTCCGCATTGCGGTAGATGCCGCCCACGCCCGCCAGTCCTTCGTCGAGCTCGCGCAGGGCGCGGACCCATGGCCTGGGTTGCAAGGTGACACCCACCCGCATGCGCTTGAAGGCCGCGGTGACCAGCGCCGGGTAAATGCCGGCCGCTTTGCCCTCGCGCTCGTACATGAAGGGCGGGTTGGCGCTATCGAAATTGATGACGATGTTGTCGGCAGAAAACGCCGAACAGGATATCCATAACGATACCATGGCAAAAACGTGCGCCCATCGCTTCATGCCTGCTCCTCTCGTGAACCGGCCTGCGGGCCCATGCAGGGCCACGGCCAAATGGGAGACTACAAAACTTGTGCCGCACTCGGCAAGGAAAGGATCTTTTTGTTTTCCAAGTTTTGGTCGAAGACACGCAACGCAGCAGAAAAACCGCCACCGACCGATGTGCGTACAGCGGACGATTTTTCATTCTGCGCAACCGGCAGGCCCGCAGTGCGCTAACATGGCGCCGAAACGGAAATCAGCCACTTAATTGAAACAGGAAATCCCCATGAACGACGCATTGACGACCGATGAATTTGAAGCCCTGGCCGAAATCGGCCGCGGCATAAAAAGCAGGAAGGTCAGCCCTTGCGTAGCCAAGCATGCCAAACACCTGAACGGGCTGAAATACATCGCCTACGGGCGTAACGGCCACATTGCGATCACCGACAAGGGCCGCCAGGCGCTGGTGCTCAAGCGTTGCATTGACGGGCTGCGCAGCATCGCAAGCAACCCGCTTGCCAAGCTCGATGGCGAAGTCGCCACTTTCCTCGGCAAGAAGGGGCACATCAGCCCCCGGGCAGAAGGGGGATTTGCCATCACCCAGAAGGGGATCGAATCGCTGGCCGACATCGAAGCGATCAAGTAGGCGAGACCTTGACGGTGCGGTGGGGTTTAAGCTTGAAATTTCGGCCCCCGCGCCCACGTAGAAATCCACCCACGCGAATGATCACGCGTGTTTTTAAAAATGATGCCGATCGGGCATCTTTCTTTGGAGTTGCAAATGGTACAAGCCACCGCCCGCCACCTTCTGGTCAGTAGCGAAGCGAAATGTGAAGAACTGAAGCAGCAAATCCTGGCCGGCGCGGATTTTTCCGCACTCGCCAAGGAGCATTCCAGCTGCCCGTCCGGTGCCCAGGGTGGTGATCTGGGCAAGTTCGGCCCCGGCATGATGGTGCCGGAATTCGACAAGGTGGTTTTCAGCGCCCCGGTCAATGAAGTGCAAGGCCCGGTGAAGACCCAGTTCGGTTATCACCTGCTGGTGGTCACCAGCCGCGGCTAAGCTTTTGCCGCAGCCATGCTGCCGATGAAAAAGAGCCGCGAATGCGGCTCTTTTTATTTTCCCTGGAGGAACAGGGAAAGCGTTAAACGCGCACGGCCTGACGAGCCAGCAGCTTCCATTCGCCGGCTTGTTTTTGCCAAATCAGCAAGACCTTGAGCTTGACGGTGCCCGGGTCTTTACCCTTGTCGGCGGTATTGCCGGTCAGGGTGTGGCGCACGATGGCGGTATCGCCCACTACGCGTACGGTTTGCTCCGTCAGATCCATGGTCAGGAAATCGGAAGCGCCGCTCATCAAGTCACCGATGAAGCTGGCTTTGGTATCGATACGCACATTCGAATGGCCATAGTTCAGCTCTTCGGCAACCAGGGCGCCCAGTGCGGCGCTATCCGGGGTGACCATCAAGACGCGCAGTTTTTCTACGGCCGACGTGACGGCAGCCGTTTCATCCGCTGCGTGGGCGGCCGGGGCAATCCAGGCCATGGTGCAGAGCGACACAATGAAAAAGAGTTTTTTAAACATGTACTGCCTCCTTGATATGTATGATTTTTTTGTTGGTACGGGCCCTGCCGGGCGAGACCATTCGCCCTCAATCTTCTGGCCTGACCATATTACCTGTAACTTGGATTTTTGCGCAACATTCTTGCGAAATTCGCCGTATTTTTCATTCTTGCGGTCAGGTAGCTAGGCAATCAAACAAAAGGAAGCGGCGTGCCGGCGCATGCCGCAGAGGGCATGCTTAAGGCGAAGGATGTTCGATAGGCAAGGGACCACTCCTGAAGGAGGGGCAGGAGGCCAAAACAAGGGGCGGCCGGATTCAGGCCGCGACGGGGAACGTCAGGACGAATTCTGTTTTCACGCTGGGCAGGCTCTTCACTTCAATATCGCCGCCATGCAGCTGCATGATCGAGCGCACAATGGCCAATCCCAGCCCGGTGCCGCGCTTGCCCGGGGTTCTGGCCTTGTCGACACTGTAAAACCGGTCGAATAGCCGCGGTAGATGCTCTGCCGCGATGCCGGGCCCGGGATTGCCGATGGTGATCGTGACGGCCTTGGTCCCGGCCTGCTTCAGCTCGACCCAGATCTTGCCTCCGGGGGGCGTGTGCTGGATGGCGTTGGCGATCAGGTTGCCCAGCGCGCGCCGCAGCAAGCCCTTGTCGGCATGGATCACGGCTTGCCCTGCCACCTCAACGCAAAGACCTTGCTCGTCGGCCAGCACCTGATAAAACTCGCTCACGCACTCGACTTCCTCCCGCACATCGATGGTTTCTTTCTGCAAGATGGCCTCGGCGTTGTCGGCACGGGCCAGAAACAGCATTTCCTCGATCATGCGCGACAGGCCCTGGTAATCCTCAACGGCGGATTCCAGAATTTCCTTGTACTCACTCATTGTCCGCGCCTGGGCCAATGCCACTTGGGCCTGCAGCATCAGGCTGTTGAGCGGGGTGCGCAGTTCGTGGGCCAGATCCGAGGAGAGATCCGACTGTTTCTGGAAAGCCTCATCGAGGCGCGCCAGCATGCCGTTGAAGGCCTTGGCCAGCTCGTAAAACTCTTCCGGCACTTCACGCTGCGGCAAACGCTGATGCAAACGGCTGGCGGTGATTTCACGCGCAGCCCGGGTAATGGCAGCCACCGGAGCCAGGCCGCGCCGAACCACCCAATTGCCCAATCCGGCCGCGACCAGCGTGCCCAGCACCACGGTCAACAACAGGATATAGGCGCATTCGCGCAGGGTCTGTTTGGTTTCATTGGCGGAAAGGCACAGGCCGATCAGGATGGGCCGGGCGCTCTCGCCTTCGCCCAGCCGTCCCCATACCGTGACCATGCGCACGAATTCTTTGCTGTCTTGCTCCCAAACCCACGAGGAAGTGGGTGCGGTCTTCTCCTCGAGCACGCGCTTGAGCAATGCGGGGCCATCCGGACTGAGCGAGGTGGAACGAAACAGGGTTTTTCCCTGCTCGTCCGCCAGCACCAGATGCACCGTTCGGCTGCCCGAAGTCAGGGCGTTTTCCCACTGGCGGTTCATGGTTTGCAAATCATCGTCGGATTGCAAATTTCGCAGATAGGCACGAACCACATGAATACGGCTGATCAGCTCATCCTGATCGCGCCTTTCCAGCTTGTGGACCAGCGCAAAATAGAGCGAGCTTCCGATGGCGGCCAGTAGCAGGAATGTCATCAGCGCAAACAAAATGCTCAGGCGTTTGGTGATGGAAACGCCAGGGCGAATTTTTGCGGCTTTCCCTTGGGACGAACGCGCCGTCCCAAGCCGAAGAATTCCGGTTTTCAGCAGATTACGGACGGTCGGGATCATTCTTCGGACTCCCTGACTTCCATGACGTAGCCCATGCCGCGCATGGTATGGATCAACCGGGATTCAAAAGGGTCGTCGATCTTGGCCCGCAACCGGCGTACCGCCACTTCGACCACATTGGTATCGCTGTCAAAATTCATGTCCCATACCTGCGCCGCGATCATGGTGCGCGAAAGCACCTCACCCTGCCGTCGCAACAGCAGACTGAGCAGCGCAAATTCCTTGGCGGTGAGATCGATGCGCGCGCCGCAACGGGTCACCCTGCGTTTGAGCAGATCCACTTCCAGATCGGCGAGTTGCAGCACATCCGGTTCACGCGTCTTGCCGCGCTTGAGCAGGGTGCGGATGCGCGCGACCAATTCGGAAAAGGCAAACGGTTTGACCAGGTAATCATCGGCGCCCAGTTCCAGCCCCCGCACCCGGTCTTCCACCTTGTCGCGCGCGGTCAGGAACAGCACGGGGGTTTCCTTGCTGCGGCGCAATTCGTCGAGCACGGACCAGCCATCCTTGCCGGGCATCATCACATCCAGCACCACCAGATCGTAATCATCGCTGAGCGCCAGATGGCAGCCATCCACGCCATTGGCCGCGACATCCACCACAAACCCCTGCTCCGAAATCCCTTTCTTCAAATACGCCCGCGTTTTTGCATCATCTTCAACGATCAGTAGCTTCATGTTAACCAGGGGGCTGTTTTATATCTTGTTGATTATCCACGAGTATCCAATTGCTTGCGATTACAAGTTTGTAATTTTCAGGTTCGCTTTTTGATAGGTACAGCTTGTTAACCTGTCGCTGTTCGCGGGAAATGCCCGAAGCCCCAGCCGGCCGCCGCAACGCAACTTCACTTAAATCAGGAGATACCCAATGAAGCAACGCACCCTTGTTAAAGCCACTCTGGCCATGGCCGCCCTGTTTGCCGCCTCTGCCGTTTTTGCCGCCAGCGGCAATGGCACCCCGGTTGGCAGCCAGGCAAAGAATGCCCGGCAAGTGACCGTCACGCCCCAAACCGAATACCTGAATGTTCAGTCCGGTGATGTCCTGAACATTACCTTGGCTGATGGCAAAACGTTCAGCTGGAAGTTCGACACGCAGGCGAATTATGTCTCGCTCGCCGATATCGCCCCCCAGGGCGCCCGTGTCGATCCGAAGATCCGGGTCTATGTAAGCAGCCCTTCCGACGCCAGCTAACCGGCCTGGCTTATTGGATTGGATTTAGGTTCCGGCAGGAAAGACCAGCACGAACTGCGTTTTCTCGCCCAGCGTGCTGGTCACTTCAATATCACCGCCATGCAGCTGCATGATCGAGCGCACAATGGCCAATCCCAGCCCGGTTCCGTTCTTGCCCGGGGTTCGGGCCTTGTCGATGCTGTAAAAGCGGTCAAACAGACGCGGCAGATGCTCCGGGGCGATGCCGGGCCCGGGATTGCAGATGCTGATCGTGACGACCTTTTCGCCGGCCTGCTTCAGCTCGACCCGGATCTTGCCACCCGCCGGCGTGTTCTGGATGGCATTGGCAATCAGGTTGCCCAGGGCGCGCCGCAGCAAGCCCTTGTCGGCAATGATTGCCGCTTGCCCCGTAATCTCAACGGAAAGTCCATGTTCCTCCACCAGCGCCTGGTAAAACTCGGTGACGCACTCGGCCTCCACTCGCAGATCGATCATTTCCTTCTGCAGTACGGCTTCGGCATTGTCAGCGCGGGCCAGAAACAGCATTTCCTCGATCATGCGCGAAAGGTCCTGATATTCCTCGACCGCGCATTCCAGGATTTCCTTGTATTCCTCGATCGTCCGCGCCTGGGATAGTGCAACCTGTGCTTGCAGCATCAGGCTGTTGATGGGGGTCCGCAGTTCGTGGGCCAGATCCGAGGATAGATCCGATTGCTTCTGGAAGGCATCATCCAAGCGTGCCAGCATGCCGTTGAAAGCTTTCGCCAGCAGATAAAATTCTTCCGGCACTTCGCCCTCGGGCAAACGCTGGGACAGGTTGCTTGCAGTGATTTCACGCGCCGTCTGGGTAATGGCCGCCACCGGGGCCAAACCGCGTCTGGCAACCCAGATTCCCAGCACGGCCGCAACCAGCGTGCCCAGTACCACGGTCAAGAGCAGGATATACGCGCTTTCGCGCAGGGTCTGTCGGGTTTCATTGGTGGAAAGGCTCAAGCCAATCAGGATGTGCTGCGCATCTTCGCCCTTGCCTAGCCGCCCCCAGGCGGTGACCAAACGCACTGGCTCTTCGCTGTTTGTTTTCCAGAGCCTGGATGAAGCCGGGGCGGCGTCCTCCTGGCTGACGGGTTTCAGTGAGATGGGGCCATCCGGGCCAAGTGACGTGGAGCGGAACAAGGGTTTCCCTTCTTCATCCGCCAGCACCAGATGCACGGTCCGGCGCCCGCCGGTCAGGGCATTTCCCCAGTGCTGGTCCATTTCCCGAAGCTCATCCACGGTCTGCAAATCGCGCAAATAGCTGCGAATCAATTGAACGCGGCCAATCAACTCATCCTGATCGCGATTTTCCAACTTGTGCACCAGCGCCAAATAGAGTGTGCTGCCGATTGCGGCCAGCAGCAGCAAGGACATCAGGGCAAACAGCGCGCCAAGACGCTTGGTGATGGAAATGCCGGGGTGGGCTTTAGTCCGCACATTCCCGGCAGCCGGCGCAGGGTCGTTCAATGGAAGTGCTGACAGGGTGGAAAAAACCCCAAAGACATTGCGCATCATGCTCAGAACTCCCCGACCTCCATCACATACCCCATTCCGCGTATGGTATGGATCAGTTTGGCTTCGAAAGCATCATCGATCTTGGCCCGCAATCGCCGCACTGCTACCTCGACGACATTGGTATCGCTGTCAAAATTCATGTCCCAGACCTGCGCCGCGATCATGGTGCGCGAAAGCACTTCGCCCTGCCGCCGCATCAACAGGCTCAACAGGGCAAATTCCTTGGCGGTGAGATCGATGCGCTGGCCCGAACGAGCAACCTTGCGGCGCAACAGATCCACTTCCAGATCGGCCAGATGCAGCACATCCGGTTCGCGCGTCTTTCCGCGCTTGAGCAGGGTACGGATGCGCGCCACCAGCTCGGAAAAAGCAAAGGGCTTGATCAGGTAATCGTCGGCACCCAGCTCCAGCCCGCGCACCCGCTCTTCCACTTTGTCGCGGGCGGTCAGGAACAGCACCGGCGTTTCCTTGTTCCGGCGCAAGGCGGTTACAACCGACCAGCCATCCATGCCGGGCATCATCACATCCAGCACGATCAGATCGTAGTCGCCGGTCAGCGCCAGATGGTTGCCATCCACGCCATTGGCCGCCGTGTCCACAACAAACCCCTGCTCTGAAAGACCCTGCTTCAGATAAGAACGGGTTTTTGCGTCATCTTCGACAATCAGCAGCTTCATGTTGAATCCGCCATGCATTACAGCATATTGATTATCCACGGGTATTTGCAGGGAAGTGATTACAAATTTGTAATATCGGCTTGTCGGAAAACCCGCCCAGACAGAACCCGGAAACGGCTTGAACCATTTCGCCAGCGGGCTTTTTTAGTCGTCACCGAGGAAGAAAAAGGCGCAACGCCGGTCGTCAGTCATTACAGATTTGTAATCCTCTTGTTCGTTTTTTCATCAGGGATGCCTTGTTACCATGATGTTGTCAGCGGGGATGTCAAACGCATCAATCTGTACCCGCGGCTTTGCTTTTTGTAATCGAGATTTTGCTTTAGCAAGGAGAATCAAAATGAAGCCTATGAAGCAACTCATCCTTATCACATCATCCCTGGCCTTTGCCGCCCTGCTTGGTAGCGCCACGGCCTTCGCTGCGGATGCCAGCGGCACGGCCGTGACCAAAGTACCCGCTCGTACCAAGGTGATCAACGTTACGGATAAAACCAGGTACGTCAACGCTATTCACGGCCAAGTACTGCGCTTCAAGCTGTCCGACGGCACCGATTTCGCCTGGAAATTTGATGGCACCACCAACTATGTGAACTTGCCGGATATCGCGCCCAAGGGTTCGATGGCGCCGAATATCCGGGTCTACGTGGGAAGCAAGCCGGGTGAATCCAACGACTAGCCCGCTTCGATTCCACGGCTTGACCGTCGCAATGACTGTGCGGAACGTGCAGACCTTCTTCCACCAACGTAGTCGACGAGAGCGCCTGCACAGGTAATATTCGCCAGCCGGACGGAAAAGCGGCGCGTTTCGTCGCGGAATGCGCCAGCAAAATGAGCCGCAATTTGCGGCTCTTTTGCTTGATTCCGGGCACCAAGATCATGCCCCCGTGCGGATCAGACCCTAAAGCGCGCCACCGACTGGCGCAGTTCGGCGGCCAGCCGCTCCAGCATCAGCACGTTTTCGTTGGCGGCGCGCACCGATTGCGCCGATTCCTCGACCATGCTGGAAATCTGTTCGACGTTGCTTGCCACGCTGCCGCTGGCCTGGCTTTGCTCGGTCGTGGCATTGGCCACTTCGCGGATCTTGCCCAGCGCCACCACCGAGGCTTCGCTGATCTGGCGCAGCGCTTCGCCGGCCTTGCCGGCCATTTCCACCCCGAGTGCCACCTGCGGGCCGACGGCCTGCATGCCGTTCACCACGGCCGAGGTGTCGACGTTGATGGCCTGGATCATGTGGGCAATCTGCCCGGTCGCCTGGCTGGTGCGTTCGGCCAGCTTGCGCACTTCGTCCGCCACCACGGCAAAGCCGCGACCTTGTTCACCCGCACGCGCCGCTTCGATCGCGGCATTCAGCGCCAGCAGGTTGGTCTGGTCGGCAATTTCCTTGATCACGCCAGCAATGCCGCCGATTTC